>PDWI01001173.1_pt1 | contig 42136 bp, 41 predicted proteins | sample 1430891 | NCBI WGS metagenome assembly PDWI01 (sample SAMN01162508, study PRJNA174530) | Oral metagenome, whole genome shotgun sequencing project. | biome: Marine environment; feature: Marine mammal; material: Swab sample of the gingival sulcus; isolation source: swab sample of gingival sulcus... | reverse complement strand
TTTTGTTGCTTGTCTTTGAGAATCTGTAAAGTATGCAGGTACTGTAATTACTGCTTCTTTAATTTCTTCTCCTAAATATTCTTCAGCATCTTTTTTTAACTTTTGTAAAGTTTTTGCTGAAATTTCTTGTGGAGTATATTTTTTCCCAAAAATTTCTACCTTATAATCTTCTCCCATATGAGTTTTTATCGAACTTACTGTTGAAGTTGGATTAGTAACAGCTTGTCTTTTTGCTATTTCTCCTACTACTATTTCTCCATTTTCTTTAATATTAACAACCGATGGAGTAGTTCTTGCTCCTTCTGAGTTTGGTATTATTGTAGAGCTTCCACCTTCCATTACTGCTACACATGAATTTGTTGTTCCTAAATCAATTCCTATTATTTTTGCCATTTTTATTCCTCCTATTATTCCTTATAATTTTTATTTAAGTAGTTTAATATTTTTATTTTTTACAAACAGAAACCATTGCTGGTCTTATTACTTTCCCTTTCATCATATAACCTTTTTGTAAAACTGTAACTATTTCATTATCTTTATGCTCTTCACTATTTTCAACTGTTACTGCATGATGATATTGTGGATCGCATTCTCCTTCTGTCTTTATTTGCTCAACTCCTTCCGAATTAAAAATATCTTTTAAATTTCCAATTATCATTTCAACACCTTTTAAAAGACCTTCAAAATCTTTGCTCTCTGCTGCTGCTCCAACTGCTCTTTCAAGATTATCAAAACTATCTAAAAATTTTGTGATGATTTTTTCTGAAGAATACTTTCTAAGTTCTTCCATCTCCTTTTCTTTTCTTTTAGTAAAATTTTGAAATTCAGCTTGCTTTCTAAGATACGACTGCTTCCAATCTTCTAATTCTTCTTTAATTTTTTCTATACTTTCTTCTTTCTTTTCTTCTTCCTTCTCTTCTACTTTTTCTTTAACGTTATTTTCTGCTTCCTTACAAGCACAATTATCTCCACAGTCACCATCACAATTACAGTTCTCATGTGATTTTTTCTCTACTGCCTCTTCTTTTTGCTCTTGACTTGCTGTTTCTAAATTTTCTTTTAACTCTTCTTTCTGCATTTTAACCTCCGTTAATTTATTCATCTTCTTTTTTTTCTATTAACATAAGTAATCTATTAACTTCTTCACTAACATGATTCATAAGTCCAACCGTCTTTGAATAAGCCATTCTCTTAGGACCCATAACTCCAATTATTCCTTGTGAGCCACCTATATTATAAATCGAATATACAAAACTAAAATCTTCTAGTTCCTTTATCCCAAGCTCATCTCCAAAAATTACATTAACTTTTTTTCTTTCGTGTGATTTTTGTTCTATGAGTCTCTCAAACAAATCTTTTATGTCTTTTCTTTCGTTAAAAAATTCTATAACCTCTGCAACTTCATCTATCGTTCTATCCTTCAACATACTTGGTAAATTATTTATAAAGTATTTGCTAAATTCTTCATTTTCCATTTCATCCACATATAAAATATCTTCATCTCCATGAATATATTTTTCTATTTGATAGATATCAATTTCATGTTTTCTAATCTTTTTATTTAATTCTATCGCTTTTCTTTCAAGCTCTTCTTTACTTATAGGATAATTTAAATGAATATTTTTTGTCTTTACTCTTCTGTCTTCCATAACAATTACAAGCATTACGAAATAATTATCTATGTGAACCAACTCTATTCTGCTAACTTTTTCACTTGTAGTTTTCGGTTCTATTGCTATCCCAGCATAATTTGTTAAACTTGACAATAAATTAGAAGTTTTCTTTAAAATATTATCCAATTCATTCATTCTTTTATTATAAACTAGATTTATATTTTCTTTTTCTTCTTTCGTTATTCTTTCAATTTTCAGCAATTCATTTAAATAATATTTATATCCAATATCTGTTGGAATACGACCTGATGAAGTATGTGTCTTTGCAATAAATCCCATATCTTCTAAATCAGCCATAACGTTTCTAATAGTTGCCGAAGAAAGTTCTATTCCATATTTTTTTACTAATGTTCTTGAACCTATCGTATCCCCAAATGTCAAATAATAATCTATTATTGCATTTAGAACTAACTTTTCTCTATCCGAAATATTCATAGGCTCACCTTCTTTTTTTATTTTTTATTAGCACTCATTTTATAAGAGTGCTAACTTTATAAAAGTACAATACTACATTTTTTTTTATTTGTCAAATTTTTTTTATATTTTTTTATTTAGTTTATTTATAATAAGAAAGTATACTACTTGCTAAATCTCAAATTACTATTTCCTTGAATATAAAAAAATGATTCTAGTTTTTTCTAAAATCATTTTTTAAAGTTTTATTCTTTAATTTTTTGACATTAATTCTTCTGCATCACTCTTTTTTAAAATTACTTTTTTATTTCCTTTATTATTTATAAATTTTTCTAAAAATTCTTCTATTTCCTTTGCACTAAAATCTCCTGAATAAGACATCATAGAACTAGCTGACGCGGAACTAAAAAATGTCATGCTAGTATTTTCTGTCTTTTCTTCTTTTTTCATTTCTTTCGCTTTATTCTTACTATATTTTAAACTACCACTAAAATTTTTTTTATTCATTCTTTTAAATGCAAAATTAAATTTTTCTTCTGAATTTTGTGGAGAGAAATAAGTATTTTTATTTGAAAAAATAATTTCTTTTATTTCCCCAGCTTTGAAATTTATTTTAAAGATAGGAACTTCTAAATTTTCTTTACTATAAATTTCTACTTCTTCATTTAATAACTTTTCTTCCGAATTTTCTTCTTTATAAAATAAACTATTTTTTTCTTTAAAATTTAATTCTTCCACATTATATTTATTTCCAGCAAAAGCAAATGCTGAAACTGTCAAAAATAAAATTGCTATTTTCTTTTTCATGTTTGTTATCTCCTTCTTTATTTTTTTATTTACTTCATATTTTATTTTGACTTAATTTAATTTATAAAAGTTTAAAACTAGCAAAAAGCTACACATAAAATAAATAATTCCAAAAAAGAAAAATCAAACTATAATTTCCTTAGAGCTAAAAAAGGATTCTTTCTAATAAAAGAAGATATCCTTAATATTTCTAAAAATAATTCCAATCTAATTATTATCCATGTTTGATAAGTATTTTGCTCCAGAATCAGTTGATATAACTACTATTTTTAAACTTTGATTTTCTCTTTCTTTTGAAAAATCTAACGCAGCTTTAACTACAGCACCTGTAGAAATTCCAACTAAAACCCCTTCTTCTATCCCAAGTTTTGACATATATTCAAAAGCGTCATCACAGCTACAAGTTAAAATCCCATCAGCTAAATCTCTTTCAAAAACAAAAGGAACTTTCCCCGTACTCATTCCCATTCCTTGAATTTTATGTGCTCCCGTATAACCTTTTGAAAGAAAAGGAGATGATTCAGGTTCTACTGCATAAGTTTTTACTCCTGAAACTTTTTCTTTTAATTTTTTAGCAGTTCCTGTAAAACTTCCTCCAGTTCCTGTCCCACAAATAAAGACATCTAATTCTCCGTTCATATCCTTAATTATTTCTTCAGCTGTATTTTCATAGTGTGCTTTAGGATTATTTAAATTATTAAATTGATCTGGTACAAAAACTTTCTTTTCTTCTTTCTTTAACTCTTCTAACTTTTCTAAACAAGCTTTCATTCCTTTTGAACCATCTGTTAAAATAACTTCTGCCCCATATCCTCTCATCAACTGTATTCTTTCTATACTCATATTATTTGGCATAACTATTTTTAATTTATATTTTTTTATAGCACAGATCATTGCAAGACCTATTCCCGTATTTCCACTCGTAGCTTCAATTATAACTGTATCTTTATCTATAAGCCCCTCTTTTTCAGCAGCCTGTATCATTTCTAATGCTATTCTATCCTTCGTACTTCCTCCAGGATTTTGTCCCTCTAACTTTAAATAAATTTCATTTCCATAAGTATTAATATTATTTAATTTTATCATAGGTGTATTTCCAACTAAGTCTAAAACAGAATCTACAAGCATAAAAATCCCTCCATCTAATTTACTACTTGTATTTTATAATATATATTATTAAAAAAATAGAACTCTTTTTCATTTTTTATAAGTTCTATTTTTTTCTTATTTTTTATTGATAAATATTTTTTTAATTATTTTAAAGTTCTATTTTTATGATTATTTCTTTTCTAGTTTTTTAACTCTCTTAAGAAGTTCTGGTAATTTTTTTAAAGCAATCTTTATTTTTAAATCCTCTTTATGTTCCACTAAAGGATATCCAGATAATATTTTATTACTTTCAATACTTCCTGAAACTCCTGATCTAGCCCCAATTATTACATTATCTCCTATTTGTATATGCCCTCCTACTCCTGTTTGTCCAGCAATAGTAACATTATTTCCAATTGTTGTACTTCCGGCTATCCCAACTTGAGAAACTATCAAACAATTTTCTCCCAAAATATCATTATGAGCAATTTGAACTAAATTATCAATTTTTGTAAATTTTTTAATAATTGTATCTCCTATTGCTCCTCTATCTATTGTAGTATTAGCTCCTATTTCAACGTTATCTTCTATTATAACAGAACCAATTTGATCTATTTTCTGATTATTCCCATCCACTTTTACAAAACCAAATCCATCAGATCCTATAACAGCACCCGGTTGTATAACACAATTTTTACCTATTTTTACAAATTCTCTAATATTAACTCCTGAATAAATAGTTGTATAATCTTCTATTATGCTTCCTTCACCTATAGTTACATTAGGGTAAATAGTCACATTATTTCCGATTATAACATCATGTCCAACATAAACGTTCGGTGCTATATTACAATTGCTGCCAATTTTACTACTTCTTTCTATAATATTTTCAAATTTTTTTAATTTCTTTTTAAAAAAATTAAGTAATTTTGGCATAATAATTCTTGGACTATCTTTAACCACAATAAAACTTTTTCCAATATTTTCAGGTAATGGAATATCAGGTACAATAATAAGTCTTGCAGATGTTTTATCTAAATTTTTTAAAAACTTTTCATCAGCTGCAAAAGTTAAACTCTCCTCGTCAGCATGAAAAAAGGGAGAAAGTTTAGAAATATAATCTACAGTTTCTCCCTTATATTTTGCATCAAGGAGAGTTAAAATATCAGATACTTTATATTTCATAACTCTCCTCCCTAATTTTATTTTAAAAATTATTTAAGTTTTTCCATCTCTTTTGCTACTTTTTCAGAAATATCTTCTCCACCAAATCTGACTGCCGCTTTTTCATAGATAAAATCATATCCTCCAGATTTTGCAACATTTTCTACTGCCTTGTTTAAAAGAGCATCTATTTTTTGTAATTTTTTAAATTGTAATTTCCCGAATCCTTCACGAGAAGACATTACAAATTTTTGAAAATCTTGAATTTTCTTTTGAAACGCTTTTTTTTCTGCTTCAGTTAATTTTTTTCCCTTAGCCTCTAAAGCAACTTGTTCTTTTTGTAAAGAAATTTCTTTTTGCTTAACTTGATTATCAAGTCTTTTTGCCTCAGATTCTAAAGATTTTTGAGCAGTTACTGATCCTGAAAAATTTGAAATAACTGCTTGAGTATCTATAACACCAACTTTTTCTGCAAATGCTGAAGTAGCTAATAATAAAGAAGCTACACATAATATTTTTTTCATTAAAAACCTCCTAATATTTTTTTATATTTAATAAATTAAATAATTTTCTAGAATGATTGCCCCATATTGAAATAGAATTTCATTCCATCTTTATCCATTTTATTTCCAACTGGCCAACCAAAATCAAATCTTAATGGTCCCATAGGAGTGTTAAGTCTAAGTCCTACACCAGCTGTAGTTGCAATATTTGTTCCTGTTTTATATCTATCTTTTCCTTGACCGAATGGATCATACCCTGGATCTCTCCCATCTTGCTTCCAAGCTCTTCCCGCATCTGCAAATAAAACTATTCCTAAAATGTCATTTATTTGTGTTCTATTTTCTATCGTCGCTACAAGTTTTCTAGTTCCTTTAAAGAATCCACTTTCATATCCTCTTAAAGAATTTCCTCCTCCTACCCAAAATCTTTGAGCTTCTTTTGTAGACTTAGTCATATATCCAGCTATAGCTCTATAGGCAAAGATATTATTCTTAAACAACCCTTTATGATATTTTCTTAACTCTAAAGTTGCATTACCAAAATAATCAGCCTTATAACCACCAGCGTGTCCAGCTTCTATTTGAAACTTAGCAAATGTTCCTTTTGTAGGATTATAATAATTGTTTCTAGAATCATAACTTATATACGGATAAATACTCCAAATAAAATATTTGTCATCAACACCATCTACAGTAGGAGCCCAAGTAGGTCTCCCGTTAGATACAGCTTGATAGTGCCATTTTCCATCTCTAAGTTTTCTTATGTTATTCCTATCGTGTTTTTCTTTAACTTTTTCTACTTTTGCCCCAATACTTAAAACTACATTTCTTGAAAGTCCTTTTCCCACATTAACTTTAAATCCTAATGATTCTATATCCGAGAATAAATAACTTGAATTATCTCCATAAGATGTTTTATAGGCTCCCCATCCCCAAGAAACTCTATTTGTATCTTTTATCCATGGATCAAAGAAATTTATGTTAAATCCTGTATAATCCTTATTTGATTTTTCAAAATTAAATCCAATCTCTTGTCCTTTTCCATCCCAGTTTATATCTTTAAGAGATAAAGAACCCATGAAACCAACTTCTGAACCATAAGATATAGCTCCCTGCAATGTAGCAGTTCTGTCTTCATCTATAAGAAGAACTAAATCTATACCTTGAGGATCCCCAGGAATTGAACGAGCTTCATATTTTATATTTTTAAATATTCCAAGTCTCATCAAATTATTAACAGTTGCCTGATAATCATTAACATTAAAAATTTTACCTGGTATCATTTCTATTTCTCTATCAATGACATAAGATTTTGTTTTCAAAACATCATCGTTAGGTCTTCTTCTATGTCCTTTTTGTTTTGTAACCATTTTCTTAACTCTTATACTTCTAACAATTCCTTCAACTATGTTGATATTTAAATTTCCATTCTCGTCTAGTTCCATATTTGAAATATTAACAAGACTAAATCCTGCTCTGTTATAAGCTTCTAATATTTTATCTCTATCTTGATTTAAATCATTATAGTTTTGGACTTGACCAACTTTAGTTAGCAATATAGATTTCAACTGTTCATCTTCAAATACAGTATTCCCTGTTATAATTATATCTTTAATCGGCATATTCTCCTTAACTAAAAAGTTTAAAGATAATCTACCAGAAGAAGCCTTTGTTTTAGGTGCTATATTTGAAAAATAGCCCGTAGATAACAAAGCTTTTTGAGCTGTTATTACCTTATTCCTAGAAAAATATTCCCCAGGCTTTATATTAATAAGCTCTAATATTTCTTCTTTTGAAATTAAATTATTCCCAGAAACACTAACATTTGAAATAACAAGAGATCTATCTATATCACTTCTATCTTGAATACTTATTATTCCCTTTTGAGAGAGTAATTTTGCCACTTCTGGTTTTTCAATAACCGAAACATCAAGTTTTACTCCACCATCAAAAGTACTTGGATTTATAATGACATCTGAAAAATATCCTGTATCTTTTAGAGTTTTAAAATCTCTTAACATATTTTCAGTTTTAAAAATAGTCCCCTCTTTCATACTCATATTTTCTCTAATAACTTCATTAGGAACTTGCATATTATTAAGTATTTCTATATTTTTTATAGGTAAATTTGCAACATCTGCAAAAACACTTAAACTTAATAATAGCAGTAAAAGCCCGATAACCTTTTTCTTCATATTATTCCTCCATTAGTATTTTATATTTTAATATTATCATATTTATAAACAATTTAAAAGTTTAAAAAGAAAATAATTCGGAAAATTTATTAAATTTTTTTCTAAATTTAAAGTCAACATGATAATTTTTTTTGCTGTAGTCCTTTCCTTTATCCAATCTATATCTTTGTGGGATACTTCCCATTCCTACTCCAATGCTATGGTGTCTACGCCTATACTCTAAATTTATATCATATTCTTTTATATTTTTCTCATCTATTTTTGAATACTCGTTATTTATATTTGTACTGGTCGAAAATAATTTTGTATTTGCATTCAAAAATATTCTATCTTTATACAAATTATCTTCTACTTCTAAAATTGTATTTATTTTAAAATAATCAACCGAATTATTCCTGCTATTTGAAAAATGATCAATATCATTTATGTTAGCCGTTGTAACATCTGATTTTAAAGTAAATTTTGTCAACTTAAACATTTTTTTTATAGTCTTTGTCGTGCTTCCAAATACAGTATTTGTAATTTGATTGCTTATTATACTTTTTAATAAATTATAATATGGAGTATTAATTTCTGTTTGAACATCGCCTGTTCTAATATCACTTATTAATGAATTTAAATCTCCATTTGAGCTTCCATTTCGTGAAACAATATTAAATCTTAGTTCTTTAAGTTTCCCATTAACATTAAAACCTAAATTTTCACCATCTATATTGACATGACTTTCTAAAAAAATACTAGGATTAAAATTTGGTAAGAGAATATCTTTTCTATTAAAGGAAACGAGAGCTCTATCTAAAATAAACTTATTTGAATTTAGAACTATAAACGAATTTTCAGCTTCCGCATTTCCAAGTAAATAAAATTCCCCATTTTTACCCTTTAAATTCAAATTTGCATAAACCTTTCCTTTCACTTCATCTGCAAAAGTTGTAAAACTATTCATCTCTATTTTTAATGGATTACTCATTATAACTGCTAAATTCAAATACGGTAGATTTTTAAGATAATCTGGCAGCTCATACTCGATTCTATTATTACTTCTTCTAACCTTCTTAAATAAAAAAGAAGAAATTATTCTCCAAATATTTTTATAGTTATTTGGGATATCATATATAGTTCCATCATCTAAATAAATAGCTCCCTCTATTTTCTTGTTACTCAATAAAAGATCTGAGTGCAAACTAATATCCGAAACTTTATTTAATTTATGTCTAAAATTATTTAGGCTTGTTTTAATAGTGTAATCTAAATTTTTTAAAATGTCCTTATCAAAAATTCCAAATGATTTAGGAATATTTATAAGACCACTAGCTTTAAATACTCCATCATTTAACCTACTTTTTAGAAAATTTATATTTATTTTATTATCTTTTATAGTTATATCCGATTGCAATTCAGATAGTTTAAAATTCTCCTTAGGAACATCAAAACCAAAATTCGAAATTTTTATACTCCCTACAGAGTTATTGTTTCTTAGATTTAAATCAATTTCTGCACTTCCTGAAAAATCTTTTATATTTTTATATTTTAAAAATCTATTTAGATCTTCAAAATTAATTTTATTTGACTTTAAGTCTAAAGAATATAATTTTTTCTTAAAATCATAGTTTCCATAACCATAAAATTTATTTTTAATATAATCAATTTTTATTTTTTTTATATTTACTTGATTAAAATCTCCATCTAATAAAATCACCACTTCATCCAAAGGAATATCTTTAATCTCAGTGTTGGAAGATTTTAATTCTAAATTATAAGTAGGATTTTCTAGATATCCTTTTAAATAGAAATCTGTCAATAGCTTTCCCTTTAAGGAATGTAACTTTATGTATCTCCTTAAAAGACTCAAATCTATATCTTGATGTTTCTCCAACGTCGAAATATCTAAATATTTTTTATTTAAATCTATGTATCCCTTTAAAGATAAAAGATTTTTTTTCCTATCATTTAATACGGATATCTTTTCAAATTCTAAAATTCCCTCTTTAAAATTTTTGGACTTATACTTGGCTTTAAAAGACAAATTAGGAACCTCTTTTGAATTATAATAAAATCTATCTAGACTTCCTTTAATATCTGCATCAAAACTTTTATTTTGACCAAACAATTCACCCTCAATATCTATTTTAGAAACAAGTCTAGCTCTCAACTTTTCTAAAGAAGTATAACGTCCTATATTTTCTTCTAGAATATTTACTTCTCCTTTAAATTTTTTTGTCTTTAAATTATATTTCCCAGTCAAGCTATTTTTTTCTAATTTTATTAGAGGTATTATTAACTCTTTATCTTGTAAAATCAAGTTTCCTTTGGAATTTAGCTGTCTATACTTATCTGAATTTATAACCAAATTATCAAAAGAAACTTTTCCACTTAGATTTTTTAAGTCCCCTAAAAGAGTTCCCTTTAGACTTCCTAAATTAAAAGAAAGTTTAGATGAATTTATATCTTCATTATTTAAATTTTTAATAGAATAATCTAATTTTATATTTTTATTTTTTAAATTAATTTCTCCTATCGAAGAAAACTTAGAGTTTTTTAATTTTATAATTTTAAAAATATTATCTCTTAAATCTAAATTTAATTTTAAAGCCGATAATCCATAATCTCCATAACCAACTTTGTTTATACTTCCATCAAATTCCGTACTAGTCTTTCCATTCTGATTCTTTGTAAAATAATCTAAACTTAACCCTTTTATAAAACCTTTATAGTTTAAGTTAAAATTTTTAATTTCCCCTTTAGAATCTAATATTTTATTTTCTCTGTTTATATAACCTTTTCCAGATAATTCAACTGATATTTTATCATCTTTATATTTCTTTTCTAAGTTTAATTTATCTAAATCATAATCTAAATTAAAGTCACTATTTTTTAAATTATAAAACAGTTCTATATTTTTGATATTATTTTTACTTTGTTCAAAAGATAAAGTTCTGTTTTTCTTATCTAAATTAAAATTAAAATTTTCTCCGAATAAATTTAATAGCTTTTCTTTTTTTAAATAATTTCCTTTGAAATTAATTAAATTTGACGAGAAATTCAAATCTAATTTTTCTTTCTTATCTTTAATCTTTATTTTTGATTTCATATTTGGAATTAAATTGCTATTATTTTTTGAGTTAGTCTGCAAAGTAAAGTCATAAATATTTTTTTTATTAGTCATATCTAAAGAAAATTTTTCTTCTACATCAAAAATATCTGCTAATAAATACGAATCCTTGATGTATTTCTTATTGCCTTTAACATAGTAATCAAATTTAAAATCTTTAAAAATAATATTTTTAAATTCAGACTTTCCTAAATCAGTTCTAATGTTTAAAGCTGAACCTTCTTGTTTAGAGTATTTATATTCTGCTGAAATCTTTTTAATATTAACTTTAGAAAAATCAAGATTTTTATTTTGTAAAGGCTTATACTTTAAAAGTTTATAAGAATCTATATTTCTTAAACTAGCTAAGATTTTTAATTCTTTATCTATGTAAGTTAAATTAATTTTTTCTCTTCTATTAAAAATACTGTATTCTGCTTTAAGATTTATATTATATTTATCAAATATTGCTGCAATATTTATGTTTTTAATATCTTCATCATAATCAACATATTTAAGCTTTCCTGATTTTAAATTAATCTCTCCAAAACGACCTAAATAAGAAAGCTTAATATCACTCTCTACTTCTCCACCTAAATAATTTATTTTAGGATTATCCCAAATATACTGTCCCCACTCTTCTTCAAATTTTAAATTTTTAGATTTTATAGTCATTGAGTAAGGCTCTTCTTCATTTGAAAAAGTATATTCTATATCAGCATTATTTATTTTATCTTTTTTAGCTTTTACATATATTTCCAAGGCTTTCTTTTGATTAAATCTTAAATTTCCTGAAGTATTTATTTGTTTCCTTATTGGCTTAGAAAAATTTAGATCTTCATAATTTAATTCTAAATTATCTATGACAAGCTTATCTGCAAACTTATAAATAAAAGGTTTATAATTTTTCATAACTTTTTTCTTATCTCTTGCTAATTTCTTTTTATAAAAAGCTTTTACAAAATTTATTTTTTTATCTTTTTCTCTTCTTATAAATGCTGTCGCATTTTTAACATAGATATTTTTGACTCTTCCCTCAAATAAACTATCATAAGTTGCATCTGCTTTTGGAATTAAAACCATAAGTTTGCCATCTTTATCAAGTAGCTCTATTTTTTCTGCAAAAATTTTATTATCTCTAAATTCTATACTTTCTGTTCTTACTTTAAAATTAAAAAAAAGAGCAGTAAAAATTTCTATTGATTTTTCTAAATTAAATATTACAAGAGCAACAAACAAAGCAACTGTTGAAATTACAGTTGTAGGTATCAAAATTTTTTTAGGTATCTTCTTAAAAATGTTTATCATTATTTTCCTTTCGTTTATTTAACTCTTTATTTTAAAGTGGATTTTTTAAAGGTATTCCAATCTTTCTTGGATATTTACTATCTGTTTTCTTATTTTTAATAATTTCTATAACTAATCTCTCTTCATTTGAAAACGGAAGATTTAATTTATGTTCTTCTATAATTTTTGAATTCAAAGTTTTAAGAGCATTTTCAGAATTTTTAATTTCTGTTGTTCCCACCATCTTTTGTGGTAAAAATCTTGCTCCAACTTTTAAAAATGGAATCTCATATTCTAAAATAACAGCTAAATTAGAAACTCCTCTACAAAAACCTAAATCATAAATTTCTCTTCTTCCCTTAGTTATAAACTCTTCCGCTCTCATATTAACAACTTCAACGTTTTCTAAGTTCAAATCTTTTTTTACTATTTCTAAAAATTTTGTTTTTTTCCCTACTGAATCTAGTAAAGTAAATTCTAAATTGGGATTAAATATTGCTAACATCATTCCAGGAAAACCTGCTCCTGTACCTATATCAATAGCTTTTTTATCGCTTGATTTTATAAATTTTTGTAATAATAAAGAATCTAGAAAATGTTTTTCAATTATATCTTTTTCATTTCTTATTGCCGTTATATTAGTATGACTATTATAATCCAATAAAAGTTGTAAATATCTTAAAGTTTTTTCAACTTTTTCATTATCATAAGAAATTTTTATTTTTTCTAATCCTTCAATAAAATGGTTTTTCATAGTACTTCCTTTTCTTATTTCTCTTTTGATTTTAAATAAATCAAAATAGCTTGAATGTCAGCAGGAGAAACTCCAGATATTCTACTAGCTTGTCCAATATTTATAGGCATAACTTTTTTTAATTTATCCTTTGCTTCTTTTGGTATGGTTGTTAATTCATCATAATCTATATCCTTAGGGATTTTTTTATTTTCCAAAGTTTTATGTTTTTCTATCATCTTCATGGCTCTTTCAATATAGCCCTGATATTTTATACAAACTTCCGCTTGATATTCGGTATCGTAATTATATAAATTCAAATCTAAATTTTCTATTACTTCTGATATATATTTTATATCTTGAAAATTTAACTCTGGTCTTCTCAAAAGTTCTAATAAAGTTGTCCCATTCTTAATTGGTGTTCCACCTTTTTTTATTAAAATTTCATTAATTCTTTCATTACTAGGACCTACACTTGTAGCTTGTAATAAATTAGTTATAACTTTTACATCCTCTCTTTTCTTTTCTACTTTATCATAATCTTCTTTTGAAATTAAACCTAAATCATAGCCTATTTTACTAAGTCTTAAATCTGCATTGTCTTCTCTCAAAAACAATCTATACTCACTTCTAGCAGTAAACATTCTATAAGGCTCATTAGTTCCCTTTGAAACTAAATCATCTATTAAAGTTCCTATATATGAATCTGATCTATCTAAAATAAGTGCTTCCTCGTTTTTAATTTTTTTAACTGCATTGATCCCAGCAATCAAACCTTGAGCTCCAGCTTCTTCATAACCAGAAGTTCCATTTATTTGTCCAGCCAAAAATAAATTTTCTATACTCCTACTCTCCAAAGAATATTTTATTTCTTCAGGTGGTATATAATCATATTCTATAGCATAGGCATATCTCATTATTTTTACATTTTCAAATCCTTTTATATTTCTCAACATATTTTCTTGGACATCAACAGGAAGAGAAGATGACATTCCACCCACATAAATTTCATTAGTATTATATCCTTCTCTTTCTAAAAAAAGATGATGTTGATTTTTATCAGGATATCTAAAAATTTTATCTTCTATTGAAGGGCAATATCTTGGTCCCTGTCCTTGAATTGTCCCATTGAATAAAGGTGATCTCTCCTTACTAGACTTTATAATGTCATGTACTTCTTTATTAGTATGAGCAATATAACAAGAAATTTGTTTTCTACTTAAGGTATCTTCATCTTTTGTTCTATTTGAAAACTTTAACACTTGACTTTTATCTCCTGGCTGCTCTTCTAAAACTGAAAAGTTTATACTTCTTCCATCAACTCTGGCTGGTGTACCAGTCTTAAATCTTTCTAATCTTAAACCAATTTTTTCAAGGGAAAGAGGTAATTCTTCTGACGAAAGTTCTCCCATTCTTCCTCCACTAAAATTAGTTTCTCCTATATGAATAAGTCCTCTTAAAAAAGTTCCTGTTGCTAAAATAACAGTTTTTGCTTTATATTCTAAACCTTCTCTTATTTTTATTCCTCTTATAATTTTTTTATTATTATTTTCTTCTATTACTAACTCACTTACCATCCCTTGAATGACTGATAAATTTTTAGTATTTTCTAAAGTTTTTTTCATTTCATTTGCATAAGCATTCTTATCCGCTTGTGCTCTAAGAGAACGAACAGCAGGTCCTTTTTTTGTATTTAAAATTCTAATTTGAATGAAAGTTTTATCTATATTTCTTCCCATTTCTCCACCAAGAGCATCTATTTCTCTAGCAAGATGAGATTTTGCTGGACCTCCCAAAGATGGATTACAAGACATAACTCCTATATTATCAAGCGATATTGTAAATATAGCTGTTTTCATTCCCATTCTTGCAGAAGCTAAAGCCGCCTCACAACCAGCATGTCCAGCTCCTACAACTATTACATCAAAATTTTGCATTTTTCCTCCAATAAATTTCTACTATTCTAATCTAACATATTTAATTTGTTGTTTATTCTCCCACTTCGCTACTCATCCTTTTGGTATACTTCCAAATAGATTTCAAAATCCTGCCTTAATAATCATAAAATTATTTTTAAAAGTGACATCTAATTTTTTTATATAGGGTTTGGGGCGAAGCCCCAAGCTTCGCAGAGTGGGAAACAGGTTTGCAATGCAAACCGCAGTTTCCCCAATATTTTATAATTTTCTTAAAGTTTTTATTTCTTTCCTAATTAAAAAGAAAGTAAATATTATTGCTAACACATCAGAAACTGGTGCTGCATACCAAATTCCATTTAAGCCAAAAAAATGTGAAAGAATAAACAAACTTGGTATCATAATAATAATTTGTCTCAAAAGGCTCATTAAGAAACTAAGTTTTGGCTTTCCTACTGCTTGAAAATACGCTATTGAAACGATTCCAAAACCAATTATAGGTAAAGCCATTAAATATCTATTCATTCCATATAAAGTTAAATCATATAATTCTTTATTGTCTGTAAATATATTTATAAGAAAACCACCTAAAAATTTTATAAATAAAAAACCTATAAAACAAATAATTGTCGCAGAGAAGATTCCCTTGTACAGTGTTTCTATAACCCTATCATATCTTTTAGCTCCATAATTATAGCCAAGTATAGGTTGCACTCCTTGATTTATCCCAAAAATTGGCATTATCATAAATGAATTTATAGCTTGAATAATTGCCATAGCTCCTATTGCTATATCTCCACCATAATCTTTTAAAACCAAATTCAAAAAATAAATCACTAAACTTCCCGCTATTTGAGTTGCAAAAGCAGAGCTTCCAAGCGTACAAATTTTCTTTATAATTTTAAAGTCTATACTTATATTTTTTCTTCTTATTTTTATTTTGCTGTGAGAAGATAAAAAATAATATGCTGTCCACAATAGAGAAACTGTCTGTGACGAAATTGTCGCTATTGCAGCCCCTTTAACTCCCATATTAAAATAAAAAATAAATAGTGGATCTAAAAATATATTTATAAATGTACCAACAAGTAAAGTCGCCATTGCCATCTTAGGACTACCGTCCGAACGAATACTAGAATTTAAAGTAATACTTAAAATTACTGAAAATGTCCCTAAAACTAAATACTTTAAATAAGATTTAGCATAGAAAAAAGTATCTCCACTTGCTCCTAATAAATAAATTATCTTATCTATAAATAAAAGAACTACCGAAATAAAACATACCGAAATTAAAGTTCCAAGTAAAATAGAAACTCCTAAAATATGTTCGGCTTCATTTATTTTTTTTTCTCCTAATTTTAAAGATATAGATGCAGAAGTTCCGACACCTAAAAGTAAGGCAAAAGAAAATATTAAAATGACAACAGGAAACGAAATACCAACTCCAGCCATTCCAAGATGTCCCACATCTTTTATATTACCTATATAAATTCGATCTATTACATTGTATAAAGCATTTACAAACATTCCAATTATAGCAGGAAGTGAAAATTTTATAATAAGTTTTGTTATTTTCTCTCGCTCCATAAAAATATGCTTGTCTTCTTTAGTTTCCATTCTTCTCCTAATTTATATTTTAATTATTAATAATTTCTTTTCTTAATATTTAAAGAAAATTTGACTTTTCTTTTTGAGGGATGTAGGGCAGAGCCCCACGAAAGAGGGCAACAGGTATTTATCACCGCAGTTGCCCTTTTCCTATAAAGTGCTCTTTTATTTCAAAAATTAAATTCTCTGGTAAAAGGAGAAGTAAAACATCCCCTCTTTCAATTAAAGTTTGTCCTTTAGGAATAATTTCTACTCCATTTCTTTCTATGGCAATTACAAGAACATCTTTTGGCCATTCTATTTCTGAAATAATTTTATCTTCTAATAAAGATTCTCGCATAACAGGTATTTTTATAACAGTTTTTTTTACATGTAAAGTCTCCGTCTCTTCTTTTTCTTTTTTCATATTTCCATATAAAATTTCAGAAATAGGCATTTGTCCTAAAATTTCAGTAATTAAAAATGCCACTGCAGAAACAGTAATCATTGCAAAAAGTAATTGAAAATTTCCTGTCGTTTCTAAAATTAAAACTGTTCCCGTTATGGGAGCTCTTACTATGGAAACAAAATATGCTGCCATACCAAGAATTACACAATGTAACACAAAATTTGTCCCCAAAAAAGAAACTTGATTGACAAGTTCTCCAAAAATTTTTCCAATTAAAGCTCCTAAAACAAGTATTGGAAAAAATAATCCTCCTGAAAAACCTGTTGCATAAGAAATAGAAGTAAATAAAAGTTTTATTATAAATATTATAATTAAAGTTGTTATCGTTGTCTTAAATTCCCCCAAATGCTCCGTTAAAGCTTGTCCACCGACAGTTATTTCAGGAAATACAAAACACAAAACAAAAGATAAGCTCATAACAAAAGAAACTTTTATGCTTCTTCCAAATTTTATTTTATTAAATATCGCAATACTTTTTACAAGAATAAATGTAAATATTTTTCCCAAAATTGCAATGATAACTCCAAGCAAAATATATAAGCAAAATTGTAAAGTATAATCTATATTTAAAGAGGAATCAACAAGGACATTAAAACTTGTCCCATTCCCAAATAAAAGTCTAACAACAAAATTAGATGCAACACTAGCAACAAAAATACAAGTTAAAAGTTTTGCATTTAAATATTTGTGAACTTCTTCTATACTAAACATTACTCCTGCAAGTGGTGCTCCAAAAACTCCAGCTAAACCTGCACTAGCCCCGCTTGTAATTAAGTAATCTCTATCAATCATATCCCGCTTAGAAAGTTTTGAAACTCCATAACCTACATAAGAGCCAAATTGAATTGACGGTCCCGCTCTACCAAAAGACAGACCTGCTCCTATCCCAATAGCTCCTGTAAAAAATTTAACTAAAAATTCTGGAAACCAATTTTTATAATCAATTTTCCCAAGAATTAACCCTTTTACTTGAGGAATTCCACTTCCACCTGTTGTAGGAAATTTTAAATATAAATAATTTATTAGTAAACCTATTAAAATAAAAATAACCCACACTTTAAAAAGTTCTAATGGTTGTCCTAAATTCACATTATAAAAATAACTCTCTCTGAACTTATCAATATTTTGTAAAAGCAACCTGTATAAATAAACTGTTGTTCCCGTTAAAAGTCCAACCAAAACACATAAAAAATATAGTTTTTGATTCCCAGAATAAATATTCCCTATAATTTTTTCAGTATTTCTATGCATCTATTTTATACTCCTTATGTCAGAAGATTTTATCCTTTTTAAAATTTGCAATTATTATAATTATAAAATTTTTAATAGATATAGTCAATCATTTAATTTCAAATAAAGTTCCACACTTTTTTTACTTCTATTTTATCTTTTTTGTAACATCAGTTACCAACTTTTTTTATAAAAAAAGGTATAATGAATTTATAATAATATATAATGTGAAAATTTTAATTTATAATAAAAAAGGAGAAAAGCATGTATATAAGTAAAACAATGAGTATAAAAGATATAATTGTAAAATATCCTGAAACAATCCAAGTTTTTAAAAATGTAGGTTTTAAGGGATTAGAAAATCCAGCAGTTATAGATAAATTAGCTGGAATATCTCTTGAAAAAGCAATGATGATAAAAAAAGAAGATGTAAATGTTTTTATAGATATGTTAAAGCAAGCAATTTCTGATGTTGAAAGAGATGATGAAGTAAAAGATATTTCTATGATGGGACTTTTACCTTGTCCAGTTAGAATTCCTTTATTAGAAGGATTTGAAAAATATTTAACTAATAATCCAGACGTAAAATTAAATTATGAATTAAAAGCTGCCTATGCAGGGCTTGGTTGGTTAAAAGATGAAGTTATCGAGAAAAATGATATAGATAAATTAGCAGACATATTTATTTCAGCTGGTTTTGATTTATTCTTTGATAAAGACCTTATGGGTAAATTTAAAGAACAAGGAATGTTTAAAGATTTAACTGGTATTGAAAGATATAATAAAGATTTTGATAATGAAAATATTTCTCTTAAAGATCCACATGGAGATTATTCTATGATAGGAGTTGTTCCTGCAATATTTATAGTAAATACAAAGGGATTAGATGGAAGAAAAAAACCTACTTCATGGGCAGATATTTTAAAACCTGAATTTGCAAGATCCGTTTCTTTACCAATAGCCGATTTTGACTTATTCAATTCAATACTTATACATATTTATAAGTTATATGGAATGGAAGGTGTAAAAAATCTAGGAAGATCTTTACTTTCAAATATGCACCCTGCTCAAATGATAGAAGCAAAAGAGCCAATAGTCACAATAATGCCTTACTTCTTCTCTAAAATGATTCCTGAAAAAGGGCCAAAAGAAATTATATGGCCAGAAGAGGGAGCAATAATTTCTCCGATATTTATGTTAACTAAGGCCAATAAAGAAAAAGAACTAAAAAAAATTATTCAATATATGAGTGGTTATCAAGTTGGAGATATTTTAGCTAATCAAGGTCTTTTCCCAAGTGTCCATCCTGATGTGAAAAATCCTATAAATGGTCGACCTATGCTTTGGGTTGGCTGGGACTTTATTTACTCTAACGATATGGGAAAACTTACTAAAGAATGTGAAGATATATTTAATGAAGGAGCGAAAGAATAATGAAATTAATTACAGTATCAGGACCACCCTCATCAGGGAAAACTTCTCTTATTATAAAAACAATAGAAAGTTTAAAAATGAAGGGAATTAAAGTTGGAATAGTAAAATTTGATTGTCTATATACAGACGATGATATTTTATATGAAAAAGCTGGAGTTCCTGTTAAAAAAGGATTATCTGGCTCAGTCTGTCCTGATCATTACTTTGCTAGTAATATAGAAGAAGTTGTTCAATGGGGAATAAAAAAAGAAATAGATTTACTTATAACTGAGAGTGCTGGTTTATGTAATAGATGTTCTCCCTATTTAAAAGATATAAAATCAGTTTGTGTAATTGATAATTTAAGTGGAATAAACACTCCAAAAAAAATTGGACCCATGCTTAAACTTGCAGATGTTGTCGTTATAACAAAGGGAGATATAGTTTCACAAGCAGAAAGAGAAGTTTTTGCATCAAGAGTACAAAATGTAAATCCTACTGCAGCTATAATTCATATAAATGGTCTTACCGGTCAAGGAACTTATGAATTTGCGAACCTTGTTTTAGATGATAATGAAGAAATTGATACAGTAATAGAAAGAAAATTAAAATTTCCATTGCCATCTGCTGTATGTTCTTATTGTTTGGGAGAGACAAGAATCGGAGCAGACTATCAATTAGGAAATATAAGAAAAATTGATTTGACAGATTAATGTTGATAAAATGTAGAGAAGAGAAAACTTTATTTAGGAGAAATACAAATGAATGAAAAAACCGAAAAAAATTTAGAGTTTGATGAAATATTAAAACTAAGAAAAGAAAACGAAAAGAATATAGCAACTGATGACGAACTTTTAAATATTTTAGGAGAAAATAGTTCTGAAGAAAAAATTGAAGACAATATTAATGATTTAAATTTTGATGATTTAGATTTATTAGATATTTTGGGAGTAGCAGAAGAAAAAATTGAAAGCATAACTCTTCTTCCTGGATATAATAAATTAAAAGAAAAAGAAGGCTATGAAGAGCTAACTATAAAAGCAGGAGAAATAGTTGCAATAGTTGGTCCTACTGGCTCTGGAAAAAGTAGATTACTTGCAGATATTGAATGGGGAGCCCAGGGAGATACTCCAACTAAAAGAACAGTTTTAGTTAATGGAGAAATTATGGACGCTAAAAAGAGATTTTCTCCAAGTTATAAATTGGTTGCCCAACTTTCTCAAAATATGAATTTTGTTATGGATTTAAGTGTAAAGGAATTTATTGATTTACATGCTGAAAGTAGATTAGTCTTAGATAGAGAAAGTGTAATAGAAAAAATATTTAATCAAGCTAATGAACTTGCAGGGGAAAAATTTACTATTGATACGCCAATCACAAGTTTAAGTGGTGGACAGTCAAGGGCACTTATGATAGCAGATACTGCAATTTTAAGTACATCTCCAATTGTTTTAATAGACGAGATTGAGAATGCAGGTATAGATAGAAAAAAAGCATTAGATTTATTGGTTGGAAACAATAAAATAGTTTTAATGGCAACTCACGATCCAATTCTAGCCCTTATGGGAGACAAAAGAATCGTTATTAAAAACGGTGGAATAAATAAAGTTATGGATGTGACTCCTGATGAAAAAAATATTTTAGGAGCTTTAACTGAACTTGATGATGTTGTTCAAGGTATGAGAAATAAATTAAGATACGGAGAAAAATTAGAACTCGATTTTGAAGTTAGGAAAAAATAGTCCTAATTTAAAATTAGGACTATATATAAAAATTCATTTTATTATTTTTCAATTCCCTTTCTCGCATAAACTCCTTTTCTAAAATAATGCTTTATTTCTTTCATTTCTGTAACTAAATCTGCAAGTTCAATTAATTCTTCTGGAGCATTTCTTCCAGTTAAGATAAGTTCTACGCTTTCAGGTTTATTTTCAATTAAAAATTTAATTTCATCAACTGAAATTAAGTCAAATTTTAAAGTTCCTATAATTTCATCTGCTATTACAATATCATATTTTTCACTAAAAATAGCTTCTTTTAAACTTTCATATCCTCTTCTTGCTAACTTTTTATCCTCTTCTGTTACAAATTCTTTTTTTCTAATAAAAACTCCTCTTCCATATCTTTTATGTGTAACTGTTTCAAACTTTTCAATTGTTTTTATTTCTCCGTAGTCAGTTCCTTTCATAAATTGGCAGAAAAAAACTTTGAAATTATTCCCAACTGCACGAGTTATTATTCCAAGTGCTGCTGTCGTTTTTCCTTTTCCTTTTCCTGTATATATTTGAACATAGCCTCTCTCCATAACTATTCCTCCAAAAACTTTAATTAAAATTCCTTGTCAAATTGTTTAACCATTTTTTCTTTCTATATCTCCAAATTGAGATAGGAGTTTTTATAACTTCATCCGACATAAGAAGAACATAAACTACTTTGTTTGGAAGTTTAAAGTAAAATGCTCCCAGAGCTGAAACAATAATTGACCAACCCCAAAGAGAAAAAGCATCTAAAAATAGAGCAAACTTTGTATCTCCTCCAGCCCTAAATGTTCCAACTATTAAAGTTGTATTTATATTTTGACAAATCATGTAATAAAGCAAAATTTTTAGCATGAAAGCTAGGTATTCTCTAACTTCTTGATTTATTCCAAAATATTTTAAAATCAATGGGCTAATTAAAAAAATCAAAACACTTCCGCAAATTCCTGAAATCAATGAAAAATCAAAAAATTTCTTAGCATAAATCTCAGCTCTTTTATAGTTGTGTGAGCCAATTTCTTTTCCAACCATTATTGCAGTAGCATTAGCTATTCCAAATCCTACAACCATTGCAAGTTGCCTTACAACATTTGTTACAGAATTCGCTGCAACGACTGAACTTCCAAGTCTTCCTAAAATAGCAATACTTGCAGCAATTCCTGTGCTCCATAATAATTCATTCAAAGTAACAGGAAAAGAATATTTGAAAAAATCTTTTTTTAAAATTGGATCTGAATAAATCAAATATTTCTTTTTAATTAAAGGAATAAAAGAACTTTTGTTTTTATAATCATAATAAAAAACCATTAGTAATTCCGCTGCTCTTGCCAGTGTCGTTCCAATACCTGCTCCCACAACACCAAGTGCTGGAAAATAGAAATGCCCAAAAATTAAAAAATAATTTATAACTATATTTATAATTAAAGATATCGCATAAACAATTGTTGAAATTAAAACTCTTTCTACACTCCTCATTATATTTAAATATACAACCGAAGCAGAAGTCAATAAATAAGAAATGCTAACTACTTTTAAATATTTAACCCCTTCTTTAATTATATTTACATCATTAGTAAAAATTCTCATTGCAAAACTCGAAAAGAAAAAAGTAAAGCAAAAAAATAAAAAGCTAACACAAAATGAAACTTTTATAGTAAAACCTAATATTTTTTCAATTGTTTTTATATCTTTTTTTCCCCAGTATTGCGCAGTAAGAACCGTCGCCCCTGAAGCAAGTCCAAAATATATCAAAGTCAAGACAAATTGAATTTGACTTGCAAGCGATACTGCAGCCAAAGAAATTTCTCCAACTTTGCTAATCATTATTACATCAGCACTTGTTACGGCAACATTTATTAAATTTTGTAAAATCATGGGAATTAAAAGAGCAATAACAGATTTTTTAAAAGCTTTTGGCATTTATTTTTTACTCCTTTTTAACTCTTAATTTGTTTTATTTTTTCTTCTAACTTTTCTATTTCTTCAAGCTCCATCTTATCCTCTAATTCAGCTTCAATATCTTTCCTTTTTTTATCAAATTTTCCATATTCTTCATTAACTATTTTTTCCATTTGTTTATGAGAAATTGAACCTAAACCTTTTAAAACTTTTTTCTCATTAAATTCAATAATTTTATCTATATTTTCACGCCAAAAATCCATAGTTATTTTTTCCCTATTTTTAGCTTTTAATTCCGCCGTTTCTAAAAATATAACAACAAATCTATTTAAACTGTCTATTTCATCTTTTGTTAAGTAATTTTTAGCAATAAATATATCTTCTTTTCTAACAATACTTCCTTTAAAATTAGTAAGTCCCATATTTAATTTATTACTATCAGCACGATTTATGACTATTTCACTTGCTGTATTTCCTGTAATTGCATAAAGTAATTTATTTTGAGTGTTAGCAAAAAATAAATTTGTAGCTTTATCTGTTTTGTCATAATCTATACTCAAAGCAAATAAATCTTTAACTTTTTGATAAAATCTTTTTTCAGATGCACGAATATCACGAATACAAGCTAACAACTCATCAAAATAATCATATCTTCCGTTTGGATTTTTTAGTCTTTCACTATCAATTACAAATCCTTTTTGCAAAAATTCTTTTAGTTTTGTATTTGCCCAAATTCTAAATTCAGTTCCTCTTCTGCTACGAACTCTAAATCCTATTGCTAAAATCATTTCTAAATTATAATAGGCTGTGTTATAATTTTTACCATCATTTGCAGTTGTTTCCAAAATGGAAATAACTGAATTTTTATTTAATTCTCCACTTTCAAAAATATTTTTTAAATGCTTTGAAATGGCAGGAACATTAACTTCAAAAAGTTCTGCTATTTGTTTTTGATTTAACCAAATAGTTCCATCTCTTTCAAATAATTCAATATTTATTTTTCCATCTTCACTACTGTAAATTATAATATCATTTTTTTGTTTTGACATAGAAATCATCTCCAAATAATTTTAGCTTTCTCTCCTTTTTAACAAAACTACACAATAAGATTTAACTCCTGTTTCATTCCCAGTGAAGCCTAATTTTTCTTCTGTCTTTGCTTTTATGTTAACTAAATCAGAATTTATTTCTAAAATTTTAGCAATGTTCTCTTTTATACTATCAATATATGGTCTTAACTTAGGTTTCTGCATAACAATAATGCAATCCAAATTTACAATTTCATATTTTTTTTCCTTCATTAAATCATCAATTTTTTTAAGTAAAATTGCACTATCTATATTTTTTAAATTTTCATCATTATCTGGAAAGTGTAAACCAATATCTCCCTCACCGATTGCTCCTATAATTGCATCTGTTATTGCATGAAGAAGTACATCTCCATCTGAGTGTCCAAGCACTCCCTTTGTATGAGGGATTTCAACTCCACCTAAAATTAATTTTCTGTTTTCTACTAATTTATGAACATCGTAACCATTTCCTATTCTAAACATAATTTTCTCCTAATTTTTAAACTCTACATAACAAATATCACTAAATATAATAAATATAAACAAAATATATATAAATGTCCAAATAATAGCTATAATTTTTAATATTCTAAATAAAATCATAATTTTTTTATTAAAATATTTAGAGAAATTGTAACTTCCTCCAACCATTAGAAGTAACAAAAAATAAATTACTATAGTATCCGTATCAAATAATAACATTACAAAACCAATAGTAAGCATCATTTTCTCCCGTCTTTTCTAAATCACCATTTTTTTCTATTTAGGGTGCTGGGGCGAAGCCCCACCTATAAAGGCGAGCAGACCGCTGGGTCGTGGTGAGCCCTATTTCCTAAAATTCTAATTTTCTCTACAATAAATATCCTTATATGTCTCTATTAATTCATCACTTGTTATAGTTGAAGTTCCAATTTTTCCAACGACAACTCCACCAGCTGCATTTGCAATTTTAGCTGCTTCTTCCCAAGAGCTTCCAGCTGCTCTTGCAAGAGTAAAAATTGAAATAACTGTATCTCCTGCTCCTGTCACATCATAAACTTCTTGTGCATAAGTCGGTATATTATGAATATCTTGATCATATAAAGACATTCCCTCTTCACTTCTTGTAATAAGAACAGTTTCTAAATTAAAATCTTTTTTTAATTCAGCTCCAACATTATCTATGTTTTCCGAAAAGTCTTTATTAACACAAGAATATGCCTCTTTTTTATTTGGAGTTATAGAAGAAGCCCCTCTGTAATTTTTTATATTTTTTGGTTTAGGATCAACTGTCACGACAACATTATTTTCTCTACATAAATTTATGATTTCTTGAGAAAGTACAGGTGTTAAAAGTCCCTTATCGTAATCAGATAAAATAACTGCATCAAGCTCTTTAATTATTTTTTTAAGATTTGCTAATAAATTTTCTTCTTCTTCTCTGTCAATATGAAATGCTTCCTCCCAATCCAATCTTAAAAGTTGTTGATGATTTCCCAAAATTCTTTTTTTAACAATAGTTGGTCTTTTCTTTGAAGTCACAATTAAAGAAGAATTAATATTTTTATTTTCATCAAAAGACTTTTTTAACTTTTCTCCATTTGCATCATTTCCAATAACTCCACCACAAATAACTTGTGCTCCAAGTGTAGCTAAATTATTTACAACATTAGCTGCACCACCTAAAACAGATTTTTCTTCTATGACTTTCACAACTGGAACTGGTGCTTCTGGTGAAATTCTATCAACTTTTCCAATCACATACTCATCTAACATTAAATCTCCAATAACAGCAATTTTTATATTTTTAAAGTTTTCTACAATATTTTCTATAAATTTATTCTTTGGCATAAAAAAACTCCCTTATATTTTTATTTATAAGGGAATTATAACATAATTTAAGTTTTTTTATATAAAGATTTTTTTCTTGGCTCACCCCTTTTTTACTCTTCAATATCAACTTTAATTTTTATATACATATCAGAATTTTCAATTTTTTTAGAAGTATTTTTAAAGAAAAAATTTATAAGAGGAATTTCACCTAAAATTGGAATTTTATTTTCTAAATTTTGTTTTATAGATTTTTTTAATCCACCAAGTAAAATTGTATCTCCGTTTTTAACTCGTACTTTCGTTTTTAATGAACGTCCAATTTTAGATCCACCTTCTGAGTTAAAAGTTCCAGAATTTATTTCAGAAACATTTAAAAGATTTCTTTTAAATTTAAAATCACTGAGCTCTATGCTAATATCCAAATAAATATAGCCGTTCTCCTTTATTGTCGGCTTAACTTTTAATATAAGACCCGCTTCTTTAAAAATTGGCTCTGCTGTATAATAATTTCTGTCCTCTCTACTATCATCTTCTTCATCTTCTTTTCTACTTCTTCCATATTTTCTATGCCTTCTTTCCCCCACAATAACCTCTTCAGTGACTTTAAATTCTCCGACTTCCTCATTTGCTATTGTTATACTTGGCATAGAGCTCACGACCAAATCATTATTAGCTTCCAACAAATTTATTCCCAAAGAAAGAACATCATTTTTATTATTAAATTGTCTTATTATATTCAAACTACTTCCAAACAAATTTCCACTTGCCACAGCAGTTGTTTTATTTAAAACATTCGCAGTCAAAGTATTTTTTACTCCAGGATTTACTCCACTCCCTGCCTTATATACCCAATCAAAACCCAACTCTTCAAATAAACTATTAGAAATATCTAAAATCTGAGATGTTATCTTGACCTGCTTAGAATTTTTATCTATATTTTTTATAATTTTTGCAACACTTTGTAAAATATCTTTTTCAGCTATTACAATAATTTTATTTGATTTAGGAATGACATTGATTTTAATATTCTCTCCAAAACTTGAACTTAAAATATTTTGAGTCTCTTTAGCTGGAATATAATTTAAGTTGAAAGTCTTGCTATAAAAAAGTTTCCCATCAATTTCAAAAAAATTATCTTCTTCTAAGTCTAAATAATTCTTATCTAAATTCATATCAGAATATTTTAAATTTTCTTTTTCTTTTAGTATAATATTCATAGAAAAAATATTTTTATTTAAATTTATAATTTCTCCTTTTGACTCATAATTTTCTTTAGAAATTTTTAAAATATATGCTCCTTTTATTATACTATCAATAATAAAATTTCCATTTCTATTTGTAAAAACAGGAAAAATCCCTAAATTTTTGACTTCAACTTTAGCATTTATTATTGGATTATCTTGAGAATCCACAACCTTTCCAATTATTTTGCCTTTTTTACTATTTTTCTCTGAATTCAAGCTAAGTAAAGTTATATTACTTGTCTTTGTTAGATATAAATTATTACTTTCTGCTAAAGCTAAAATTATATTTGAGATATCTTCTCCTCTTGAAAAATAAGTATCTATTATCAAATTCTTACAATCTTGAGAAGCAATAAATGTTCTTCCAGTTTCTTTGGAAAGAATTGCAAGCACGTCATAAAGTTTCATATTAGAAATATCTATATCTTGATTTATCCTTTGGGAGTATGAAAATATGTTTATAAACAAAAATAAACTAAATATTATTTTTTTCACTCTTATCAGCTCCCCATTCTTTTTTCTTTTTATTAATTTTATTATTGTCTATACTACTTTTCTCTTCGTTAAAACTTCTATAATATTTTTTATTTCCTATTCTCATTAAAGAACTCTCAGATTTTTTAACTCTTTCCAAAAAAATTTTCTTTTTTATTTTTTCTAAACCTTCATTCAATTCTTTTTCTAAACTCTTATGTTTTTTTCTATCTAAATTTTTAATATAGTAGCTCAAAGAAAGCTTAGCCTGAAGCAAATTCTTTTCAGTAAAAAATTTAAAATAATTCTTAGATAGGCTCACTCTCTTTTGACCATTTTCGACATCTCTTATAAAATTTCTAATCTTTTCTTCTTTCCCCTTTAAATTTAAACTAATCTCAATATTTTTATTTCTTTTGCTACTTCTTGCAAAACTAATAAGGTCAAGAGAATTTTTTTCTATATTTTTGTTTATATAACTTAAAATATCTGAAACACTATCAAAATTATCTTTATCTTCATTTTCAACAGATAATTTATTTAATTTTTCTTTTAAAATATTAAATTGTTCTTTTTTATCTCCAAAAGCCTTAAAAATTATTTCTCTTTCTAAATTTAATTTCTCATATCTTATCTCTTCGTTATTTATATTTTCTTTTATCTCATTATATAGAAGAATATTTTTAAAAATAAAAAAATAGAACAGCAATAAAAATAATATTGAAAGTAAAAAAAATTTTATAATAATCTTTTTATCAAAATTAATATCTCTCACTACTTTTCCTTTCTATATTTTATTTTTGTTTTTATACATAAAAATTAATTTTCTTGGCTCGCCTGCGTGACCTATGGTCACTTTATTTTTATTCATATACATATTTTATCTCTGCTTTAAATTCAAAAATATTTTCTGTATTTATAATATAATCATAATTTACTAACTCAAAAAATTCACTCTGCTCTATTTTATTTAAAAATTCTATAACTTTCTCACTCTCATAAGACATTCCAACTATATTTATAATTGAGTTTTTATCTCTCTCAATAGACTTTATTTTAATATCTTCACTAATTTTAGCTAAAAAATTTAAAAGAAAATTTAACTTTAAATTATTATTTTTATTCTTTTCTAATTCTTTTTCCAAATATAACTTTGATTTTTCAATTTCTGCCATTTTTTCTCTAACATCAGTTATTTCATCTTTAATATTTGAATTTTTAATTTGTATATTAACAAAAATATTTTCTAAGCTATTTATTTTATAATTTAAAAAAATTCCTATAACTAAAAGAAATAAAGATAAAATAAACAAAATTAAAAGGTTTTTACTGTTATTATAAAAATAAGTATAAATATTTTTTAAATCTTCAGGTAAAAAATTTGGAGACTTATCTAGAGAAAATTTCTCTAGATCGAAATCATATATTTTTTTATTTTTATCTATAAGAGCATTTTTATTTATTTTTTCACCAGTAAAAACAATGGCATAACTATTATCTATACTTGAAATATATGTATTTATTATCTCTGAATAACTTTCTTCAAAATTTTTTTCCTCAATTACGTAGGTAGAAATATTTTCAAGCTTCCCTAAAATATACTTTGAAACAGTTATTGCTTTCTTGCTAATATCAAAATTAAAGTAATTTTCATTCTCCGTAAACTCTCTACACTTCAAAAAAGATGGTATAACTGAGATAAATTTATTTTTGTTCTTATCATCAATAATAAAATTTTCTTCAAGCAAATCTAAATCTAACAAATAGACTCCTAACTTCTCATCTTTTTTACTCTCTTCCAATTTCTCATATCTTAGTAGATACTTGGAATTATCATAGTCTGAAAAAATGCCCTCTAATCTATCTTCTATCTTTTCTATTCTATCTTCTTCGTTGATTACATTTTCCACTTTTATTATAAAAGAATGAAAAAAATAATTTTCTAAACATAAAATAGACTTTTTCTTTGAATTTATATTTTTTAGAGAAGTTAAAATAAATTTTTTATTTTTCATATTCTTTTATCAATATCCTTTTAAGTTTTGGCTCATATAAATCATCTACACTCTTTGAAATTCCACAATTATAAATAATTTTTACCTTTATCTTTATTTTTCTATTCCCAACTTCTATATTTTTATAAAAAACTACTATTATACTGTTCCCATAAGAATTATCAATTTTATTTTGCAAATATTTCCTGTAATTAAAATCTTCCTTATCACCTAAAAGTCTATACCCACCATAAGACAATCTTTTAGAATACATATCAAATTTAAAAATCTCTTTTTTGTCTCCTGACCCTTCAATATTATTTGTAGAAAAATACTCGTAGGCATAAGAAATTTTCCCTTTTTTTATTTCTGCTTCTATCAAAGAAAATTCTTTTTCTATTATTTCCTCTAAAAAATCTTTTTCTCCAATTATTTGAGACTTTTCAACGTTTGATTTATAAATCTGAATTTTACTATTTACAAAAATCTGTATTAATAAAATTATTGAAATTAATAAAAAACTAATTATTATAACCGAGAATAAAACAAAAGCTTTATCTTTCTTTTTTCTAAAAATGGAGTGAAAATTCATAATTTTTTTCTCCTATATTTTTCTTATCTAAATTTTTTATAGAAATTTTTAAAAAATTATCTTTTACTTCAAAACTTCCATTACAATCACTTATAAGTTTATTTTGAGATGAAAACTCTCCATTCGCTTCTATATCTCCTTCTAAAAAATATCCTATTTCTAATTTATTCTCTATAAAGAAGAATGTCCTATAATTTATTTCGACTATTTTATTTTTTACATCAATTAATTTTGAAAATTTTAATATTAAAAAATTTCCTTTGTTAACTAAGTTCTCTTTATTAAAAATATATGAAAAGCTTGGGATTTTTGAGTTGCTTGCTACATCTAAAATTCTATGCTCAACACTTTTGCTATATTCAATATGACTACTTATAATATTTTGAAACGTTTCAATTTCCTTATCTTTTTCTAAATTATTAGAAATCTTAATAAAACTTTTATTCATAGAAAAAATTAAGCTAAATAAAATCCCTGTAACTATTAAAGTTAAACTTACAGTCATTATTGCTTCAAGAAAAGAAAAAGCTCTATTTTTCTTCTGCTTCATTTTCTACTCCTTAAATTTTAAAATTTCCTGTGAAAAACTTATTTTATCCTTATGATAATTTAATTTTATTAAATTAGCAGGATATTTTTGTAAATAAAAGTCTATCTCTTTATATTTTATTTTTATCTCTAAATTAAATTTATCGTTTCTTTTTTCCATACTTGTTGAATAAAAATCTCCAAATATTATTTCTTTTTTTAACTCTTCGTAGCTATTAAAAATAAAATCTCTATCTATTTCAAAAAAGTCTTGTTTAGATTTTATATAATTGGATAAAGAATTTGAAAACATTAAATCTTGTTCATATTCATTAGCTTTCCTATAAGTATAAACTTGTTTTAAATTTATTTTTATTGTTGGAATTAAAATAATCAAGCAAATAAAAACTGCTACAATAGTCTCAATATAGCTAAAGGCTCTTTTAAACATAAAATTCCTTTCTTCTCTAAAAATTACAAAAATCCAACTCTTAAAATTTTAAAATCTATATTACATAACTACTTAAGAAACAATAATTAATAAAGAAAGATAAAATTATAAATGGAGCAAAGGCTATTTCTCTTTTTTTCAAATTTAACTTTATTAACTTTAATATTTTTAGTATAAACAAAAATAAAATATAGACACTGGCAAGTAAAAAAGTAATTAAATAAAATATATATACTTGAAAAAATATGCTTACTTCAGAAGAGTATAAAACTGCACCCAAAGGAACAATTAATTTTATATCTCCGAAACCTATTATTTCTCTATTCATAATATCAGAGCCATAGCCATATAAAATAATTATTGGCAAAGTATAAACTCCTGCTCCAATAAAGAAATCCTCTAAATTATTCTGCTTTAATAAAATAGCTAAAACTAAGAGAAGAAAATTTAAAAAATTTGGTATATATTTTTTATTTATATCTATATACACTATCGTTATTAGTATAAAAATAAATAAACTTACTAATATTCTATCCATTTATTTCCCTTTATATCAAACTCTCCTGTCCCACTAAGTTGTTTTAAAATTAAATTGCCTTTACTATCAAATTTTATAGCAACTTTCCCACCATATCTTATATCTCCATCTTTTTGAGTTCTCGAACCACCTACTTCTACTTCTGCCTTTTCAATTATATCTTTTGATTTATTATCTAAATAAGGTTTTAATTTTCCTAAACTTTCTTTTATTTTTTGCAAATTTTCTATATCTCCCGCGGCTATAAGAATATCAGAATTTTCAAGTTGATAAAGTTGTGAAGCTGTTCTAAAAGAATTTAAGGTAGCAACTGCTTTTGCATCCTTTGCCTTAGCTATGTGTCCTCTTAATTTTAACCCAACAATACCTGATAAAATAGCTATTATCGTGATAGCAACAATCACTTCAATTAAAGAAAACCCCTTGTTTTTCATTAATCAAAACCTCCTTAAAATATATTATTTATTGAAATTATGGGTAAATAAATTGCAATTATGATAAATCCAATTATAAAACCTAAAAACAACATTATCAAAGGTTCAAGAATGGTTAATATTTTTTTAGTGTGATATTCTAGATCCTGCTTTAAAACTTCCGAAATAAAAAACAAATTTTCTGAAAGAGAATTACTCTTTTCTCCAGATACAACTAAATTAAAAAATCTATCTTCAAAAAAATCTATATATTTAATAGCCTCTGATACATTTGAGCCCGATATTATAGAAGTTTTTAATCTTAACATTTTAGATTTTATAAATAAATTATTATTGTTTTTATACAAAATTTCTAAAATTTCATCCATATTTATTCCTGTGCTTAATAAAACTGAAAAAGTTCTATAAAAATTTATACTGAAAGAATATTTAAAAAATACTCTTAGAAGTGGAATTTGAAACAACATTTTATCTTTTTTATATTTTAAATTTTTATTTTTATTTACATATCTAACCAAAAATATCAAAGAAACTATTCCTAAAATTATCATTCCTAAAATCACCATAAAATTATCTGAAATTGATAAAAGAATTTTTGTTGCTAAAGGAATTTCCACATTATTTTCTTCAAAAATATCTATAAAACTAGGAAGAATATTTAAAATCAAAAAAGATATTATAGAAACTGTAAAAATTAAAACTGTTATAGGATAGATCAACATTGAAGAAATTTTCTTCTGATTTTGAATATTAAATTCCAGATCTTTAGCTATATCTTCTAATCTTTGTGTTAATGAGCCACTTTTTTCTCCTATTTTTAACATATAAATATAGTTATCCCCGAAAATATAATCAAAAGGCTTATAACTTTCAAAAATAGTTTTTCCACTCGTTATACTTTTGAGAATTTTCCCTAAAATATACTTTAGATATTTATCTTTCTCCTGTGAATATAATATATTTAAAGCATCTGAAAAAGTTATTCCACTTTTTAGCATAACTCTTAACTCTCTTGTAAAAAATAAAATTTTTTCTTTTTTTATCTTTTTAACTTTCTTTACTTTCATAACTGCCTCATTATTTCATCAAGAGAAGTTATTCCTAAAGTCGCCTTTTCAATAGCATTATCCAATAAAGTTTTTATCCCCTTTTCCATACAGACCTTATATATTTTTTCTACACTCTCTTTTTTAACTATCATCTCTTTTAAATCTTTATCAAATAAAAATATTTCAAAAATTGGCGTTCTCCCTATATAACCCGTATCAAAACATTCCTCACAACCACAATGAGTATAGAAAATATTTTTATCAAACTTAGAATAATCTATTTTTAAAGAATCTAATTTTTCTTTATAATTCTCATCTACTTTTTTACATTTTGGACACAAAATCCTTACAAGCCTTTGAGAAATAATCATAACTAAAACAAGTGATAACAAATAGCTATCCACATCTAAATTTAAAAGCCTATTTATACATCCCAACGAATTGTTAGAATGTAATGTTGAAAAAACTAAATGTCCTGTAAGAGAAGCCTTAACTGCTATTTCGGCAGTTTCCTTATCTCTTATTTCTCCGACCATTATTATATCTGGATCTTGCCTTAAAATAGAACGAAGAATAGATGAAAAATTTAATCCTATATCTGTCTTACACTGAATTTGATTTATCCCATCTATTTGATATTCAATAGGATCTTCAACTGTTGATATATTTACAAACTCTGAATTTTTATATTTTAAGATACTATATAATGTCGTTGACTTGCCAGAACCAGTTGGTCCATTAACTAAAATTATTCCATTATTTTGATTTATACCTTCTAAAAATATCTTTTTATGATTTTGATTTAATCCTAAACTATCTATTGAAAATTGATAATTAAATTTATCTAAAAGCCTTAAAACAACTTTTTCTCCGTTCATTGTTGGAATAATAGAAGTTCTAAAATCTATTTCCCTCTCAACATTATTTTTATCTGCATTATACAAAAGGGAAAATCTACCATCCTGTGGACGTCTTTTTTCTACTATATCAAGTCCTGACAAAATTTTTATTTTTGAGATAATTGTATTTGAAAAACTTTTATCTATGAAATATATATCTTTTAACAAGCCATTTATTCTAAATCTAACCCTCAATTTATCTGATAAATTTTCAAAATGAATATCACTGGCACAAATCTGAATAGCCTTTTTTAAAATATAGTAAATCCCTCTATTCGAATTGGACTTTTCTTCCAAAAAAAGCTTATCTAAATTTTCAATAAAAGTTTTTTCAGAAGTATTATATTTATTTTTTAATTTTGGAAAAAACTCTTCAATTTCCTTTTCTTTTTTAGTTTTTGAAAAATTATAAATATAACTTGTTTCTTTTTCTTTATCATTAAGCTCTAAAAATTTTTTCATAATTTACCTCTTAGATATAATCTGTTTTAAATATCATAAATTTTAAAAGAATCAGCTTTATCTACACTTGAAAAAATAACATAGTAAGTTTTAAAAAGATTTTTTCCTATTATATTTACTTCAACTAAATTATTTTTAGTATTTTCAGATAAAATTTTCTTCTGACAAATAAAGAAAAAGAATATAAAAAGCAGAAATAAAAAAAATAATTTCCTTATTTTTCTTCTCTTAATCATAACTACTCCTTTTTCCAGTCTTTAAAGAAAAGTTTCCTGTCATCATTAGTTAGTTCATGATATTTGTCTATATCTTCCAATTTAATTTTTTTGTTAGAAGCTCTTTTATACGTATTTATTTTTAAAAATTTACTTCTATCGAAGCCATAAAAAGATATCTTAAATTTTGCATTCTTACGGGAATTAAAAATATAAATTGAAAATGATTTTTTGATGTTTCCATTTTTGGTAAATTTTATGTTTAGTCGCTTGTTAAATGTAGAAAGTGTGTGAGTATAAATTAAATTTTTAGGCAAATTAAAATTCTGCTTTCTTCTTCCGTAAGAATCAAAAACGAGTATTTTTTTATTTACAAAGTCTAATTTAATTTTTTGTCTTTTTTTGAATTTCAAAGATGAATTTGCTGCTAAAAAGAATGTGTTAGTGATTTTATATTTAGCCTCATCTATATCTTTTTGCTCTCTAAAATCTTTATATTTTATAAAAGATATATTTATTACAAAAGCTAAAATAAGTATTGATAATATGCTTTCAGTTAAAGAAAATGCTCTAATTTTTTTATCATAAAAAATATTAAATCACCTCTTTTTAATTTTATTATATATTAAATGTTTCAAATGTCAACGTTTTTTTATAAAAGTTAAAAAATCTCTCAAATTTGGATTTATATTTTTATTTATGATATAATTCACTTGAAAGAAATTTATTTTTAAAGTAAAAAGAGAAGAGGTCTATAAAATGAATAAAAATACTGAAGCTGCTTATAATAATGTCCCTTATTTTTCTAAAAGTTTTTATCTTACTTTTCCTAATATGCAAAAATCTATATTACAACTTTTAGACTTTTCAACTCCCTGTTTAGAAAATGCAAGAGTTTTAGAAATTGGCTGTTCTTTTGGAGGAAATATAATTCCCTTTGCCATTGCCAATCCAAATGCAAAAATATTAGGAATCGATTTAGCTGAAAAACAAGTTAATGAAGGAAATAAAATAATTAAACTTTTAGAACTTGACAACATAGAATTACAACATAAAAATATTATGGATTTTGATGAAACTTACGGTGAATTTGATTATATTATTTGTCATGGAGTTTTTTCTTGGGTAAATAAAGAAGTTCAAGATAAAATTTTAGATGTTATTAAAAATCATCTTTCAAAAAATGGCTCTGCCCTTATTTCTTATAATACATATCCTGGATGGAAGTTTTCAGATATCTTTAAAGATATGATGAATTTTAGAATAGATGTATTAAGTAAAAATGGGAAAAAATTGCAAGCTTATGAAATAGCAAAATATGGTAAAGAAGCTGCAGAACTTCTTGAAAATTTTTCTTTATTTCCTCAAGAGATAAAAAATATTGGTTCTCTTATAAAAAAGAGAAGTGATTATTATATTCTTCATGAATATTTTGAAGAGAACAATATCCCAATGTATTTATATGAATTTAATGAAAAATTAAAAGATAAAGAACTTTCCTATATAGTAGATACTGATATATCTGTTTCTTTTCCAAAGTTTAAAAATCCTGAAGTAGAGAAAATGATAGATAATGAATGCAAAGGAGACCATGTTGCTAAAGAGCAATACTGTGATTATCTTTTTAACAGAGAATTTAGAAGGAGTATAATTACTCACAAAGAAAATACAGACAAAATAAATTTGAGTGGGCGAATAAAAATTGATAATCTAAATAAAATAAATATAAGAGGTTTTTTTCAAAAAAATGAAGATGGGACATACACAAAAAATAACTTTTCTTTTTCTAATAATTTTGAAAATATTATTGAAGAAATAAATAATATTTTTCCTAACACTGTTCGTGTAAGAGAACTAGCTCATATTTTAAAAAGGAAAAATAAATATATGGAGGATTTTTATCAAAAAATAATCTCACTTATTTACTCAAGAACTATAAATGTTTTTACAAATAAAATAGAAATTAAAAAAGAAACAAAATTGAAACTTAATGAAAAATACAGAAAATATATAAATTATATTTTAAGTACAGAACAACCTGTAATCTCTTTTTCAAATTTTATGGGTGTAATTATAGAAGCTTCTGAATTTTATTTGAAAATTATGTTGTTGTTTAACGGAGAAAGAACAGATAATGAAATTGAAGAAATTATATTAGAAAATATAAAAAATGGCTCTCTTTCTTTGGAAGAAAATATGAAAAACTCTAAAAAAACAAATGAAGAAATTGTAAAAAAACTTGTAGAGGATACAAGAGACTTTTTAGAAAAAAATTTGATGAATTAAAAAAAAGGCGATAGTGAGAAAATATCTCTACTATCGCTAACTTTTTTATTTTAACATCTCTGGACTTAATATCACACCTTGATTATTTCCTTGAACTTTTGGTAAATGTCCATCCCATTTTTCTATCATCATTTTTTGTAAAATTTGAGGAGATAAAGAAGATGTTTCTATTTTATTTGCTTCGGCTAATAATTTTTTCTCTTTCAATTTATATTCAGCCAACTTAATTTTATTTTCTCCCTCAACTGCTAATTTTTCTTGTTCTGCTCTTGCTTTTTCAACAGCTTGTTCTGCAACCTTTTTTTGCTCTATTGCTTTTTCATAATCATCTGAAAAATCGTGATTAACTATTGAAACAGTTGATACAGTCATCCCATATTTAGATAAATCTTCTGATATTCCTTTATTTATAAGTAGAGAAATTTCTGCTCTCTTGCTTACAAATTCTTCTATCGTATATTTTGCTATTGTACTTTGCACAACCTCTTTTACTCTTGGTCTAACAAATCTATCTTCATAACTCATTTTAAATGCCTTATATAATTTTTCTGGATCAGATATACTTGCTTGTACTGATAAATCAATTAAAATTGATTGCATATCTTTTGTTGAGATTTCAAGTGATTTTGTATTTTTTTCTGAAGATGAATTATCAAATATTTTTCCAAAATAATAAGTTTTTTCTCTTATTTCCATCATATCTTTTCTTTCTATTACTGGAATTTTAAAATGCAAACCAGCAGATTCAATCGATGATACTTTTCCAAATTTTGAAATGATTGCAACTTCTCCAGTATCCACAGTGTAGAAACTTCCCAATAAAGCAACTGCCATGACTATAACTAATACAACTACTCCAATTAATTTTTCTAATTTAATATCCATTTTTATCCTCCATTTTTTATTAAGATCTTTAACAACTTTTTCTCTTCTATATTCTTTATTATTTCTTGTATTATTTTTTCTTGAAGATTTCATTGCTAAACTAAAAAATAATACGATTATTATGTAAACTATTATTTTAGAAATAAATATCATAAGATTTTTTACTCCTTTCATTTTTTATTTTTCTAAGATTGTTTAAATAAATTCTATTTTTAAATTTTTACTATTTCACTTTGCTCTTTAAATTCTATTCTTTTTTCTTTAAACATTCTCAGAAATTTATCTTGTCCTAATAGTTTAACTAAATTTGCTACTTGCTGTGTTTGTTGTTGTTTATCATAATAATAAATAGTTGTTAATACATATTCTTTATCTATAAAATCCTTTAAAATATCTTTATCTGTAATATCTAATGAATGACCAAACACATAAATATTATGAATAAAATATCCATATCCTTTTGCATAAGCATGATTTTCTTTATCCATATATTCTAACCAATCTCTATATTTTAAATCTGTTTTTTTTATTATTCTTTGTGTAAATTTTTTAAATATATTAAAATTTGTATTTGTATTTTTTCTTTCATCATCATAATATTCATCTATTCCTAATACCATATTATTAAATTTAGCTTCTCTATTTTCTTCAATTTCTCCGTGTATATAACATATTTCTTTTTTATTTTCTTTATCATATAATTTAGAAAAAGTATGAGTATAATTAAAGCATAATACTTTATCTATTTTTAAATTTTGAATATCTTTTGATCTTAAATTAAAAGTATCTTTTTCTAATTCTAGTAAATAAATTTCTAAATAATTAATAAATTTATTTAAATCATCATAAATTTTTTTTAAAAATATTTGTAATGTATCTCTTCTTAGATAATATGAAAAATTTATATTTGAAATATCATAGTTTTCTTTTTCTCCTTTAGTAATTGTGTGTAACAATAGATAATAATCAATAAAATTATAAACCTTTTTTAATTTTTCTCTATCCATTATTTCATCTTCTATTAATTTTTCTATTTTACTTAAAATAATATTATTTTTTAAATTATTTTCATGTTTATCTATTATTTCAATTATATCTCTTATTTCTTTTTCAAAATCAATCCAGTTTTCTCCTCTCATTTGATTTTTATTATAAATATCATATAAATAATTACACCATACATTATTACTAATATCATCTTTTATTTCTTCCAACTTTTCTATTTTACTAATTTTATCTATGCTCACTTTTTCATAATATTTTTTTACTTCTTCTAGCTTTTCTATACTTCTTAAAATTTTATTTTTTTCTCGCAACATTTCTTTTGCTACCTTTGATGCTGAAATATCTTCTTTTAAAAAAATTTTATTTATTCTTTCATTTAACTCCTCAATTTTTTTTGAACATTCTTTTGATGTATTTATTTTTTCAATCTCTTTTTCCTCTAAAATACTTTCAGATAATTTCCCTTTTAAATTATAAAAATATAAAGTTTCTAAAAAATCACTATATTTAGTTTTCATTCCATGAGCTAAATCAAATCCATTTCCAATAATAAGTATATTCATAATTTTTCTCCTAAATTAAGTTTAGTGTTATCTATTTAATTTTTTTGATAACTTATCTAAAAGTTCTTTGATTTCTTTATAGTTATCTCTGTATTTTTCTATATTTTTACCATAATTTATAACTTCCTTTATTTCACTAGTATTTTCTACTATTTTTGTTTCAAAAGCTAATAAATCATTCAAATCAATTAGTTTTTTAATAAAATAATCAATTATTTTATCTTCTTTTTCAATATCTATTTTTTTTATTTTGTCAGTAAATTTAATTACTTTTTGTTCGATTTTATTAAAAATTTCTTTATCATTTATAAATATTTTTCTTATTTCTTCAATAAATTCATCATCGTTTTTACTATTTTCTATAAATCTACTTAATTTTTCTTCTATTTTATCAATTTCAAAATTTATATTATTTTTATTAAATATTTTTTCTATTTCTTCAATAAATTTTATTTGTTCCATTTCCTTTTGTTGAGAAAATTTTTGTTCTACTTCCCAATCTATTAATTGAAATTTATTTTTTAATTTTTTTAAATGCTCTTCTTTACATTCTTCTATTCTATAATTATTTGTTGCAATTATATTAAAAATAATATAAGCTACTGTTTCAATCAATTCTATATCTTCTTTTATTTTTTCATTTTTAGTCTTTTCTTTTATTTTTTCTAAATAATTTCCAATTTCATCATATTGACTTATTAAATAATCCCAAATATCTGAAATTTTTTTTATTTTTTTTTCTAACTTTAATATTTCCTCAAAAAAATCATATTTTAAAAGTGTTTTATAATTTTTTTCTAAATAATATGAATTTATTTCAAAAGTATTTTCTAATAATTTAATATTATTTCTATTATCTTTTAGACATAGATATATTAAATAGTGAGTTTTTTTATTTTCTATAATTTGTTTTTTATTATAATTCACAATATATTTTAAATAAGTTTTTAAATTTTCTTGATTTTCTTTTTTCTCATTATTGATTTGATAATATACTCCAAATAATGTTAAAAATCCTGCAATACTTCCTCCTGAATAGCTTCCTAAAAAATTTAATATTGTTTTATTATCTATATTTTTATTAAAAAAAATAAAAAAACTAATTGGAATTATCAGAAAAATTAAAAAACTTAATTTAATCACTTCTTTTTTAAACCATTTATTTCTTTTACCAATTTATATAAATCATATGAATTTTTAATAATTATATAAATTGCCCACAATAAAATTACTACTAACAATATTATAATTTTTTTTTCCGTTATATTCTTTATAATAAATTTTGTAATATTTGTAATATTTTCTAAATAATTCATTTTAATATCCCTCTTTTCTCTAAATTTATATTCACAAAATTAATTTCTTTACAAGAATAATTATATTATAGTTTAAATTAAAATAAAAATTTTTTTAATGAAAAAATCGTATTATATTTTTGTTAATACGACTTTTAATTTTTTATTTTTCTATTGGAACTATTGATAATTTATATCCTAAAGGAGTTAAAAATTTTAATAAAGTTTTCAGTTGTGGTGTTGTTTGTAATTTTTCAATTCTTGCTATTGCAGGCTGTTTTAATCCTGTAATAATAGATAACTCTCTTTGTGTTAATCCTTTTTCTTCTCTTAATTCTATCATTTTTCCTATTAAATCAGTTTCAAATTCTATCATTGCCCTATCTTCTTTGCTAACTTTTTCTTCATCATTTAAATAATCAGAAAAATTTATATATTTTTTATTGTTCATCTTCTTCACTCCTTAAAATAAAATCATTCATTTTTGATTTTGCTTGCTCTATTTCTTTTTTAGGTGTTTTTTGTGTTTTCTTTATAAAATGATGTAACAAAATAAATTCATCATCCTTAAAATAAAAGAAAAATATTCTATTATTTAATGGACGAAGTTCCCAAATATCTCCATCTATATGTTTTAAAATAGGTTTCCCAATTCTTGTTTCATAAATTTCTAAAGAATGTATATAACTCAAAATTTTATTTCTTAAAATTCTAGCATTTTTATTTTTTTCTGATTTTTTTTGAAGTTCATCTAAATACTCTACTATTTCTGATTTTCCTTTTTTTGAATAATAAAATTTAACTTTATACATTTTTATCACTCCATTTTTTATCATGATAACATATAAGTTATTAAAAGTAAATAAATTCTTTCCTATTTCATATTTATATGAGCAATAATAAGAGTAATATCATTTGATGTAACCCCACTAATTCTTGTTGCTTCACCAATAGATAGAGGTCTAACTTCTTCTAGTCCTGATTTTGCAATATTAGAAATTCCTTTTACTTCATTATAATTTATATTTTTAGGTATATACATATTTTCTAATTTTTTAAATTTTTCTATTTGTTTATTTTCTCTTTCAATAAAAATTTCATATTTAATCATAG
>PDWI01001443.1_pt1 | contig 42142 bp, 29 predicted proteins | sample 1430891 | NCBI WGS metagenome assembly PDWI01 (sample SAMN01162508, study PRJNA174530) | Oral metagenome, whole genome shotgun sequencing project. | biome: Marine environment; feature: Marine mammal; material: Swab sample of the gingival sulcus; isolation source: swab sample of gingival sulcus... | reverse complement strand
TTCACAACAACACGGCGGTGATGATTCTATGTTTAAAGATGAGAATGGTGATATTTACGTTAGTTGTAATAGCGGTTTTGGATTTTTAGGATTAGATGCCGGTTTCTTGCGAATAAAAAAAGGCGAAACTGATTTTGATAAATCTTACCAATTTAAAATAACACAAACTGCTATTGAGGGAGAAGCTAATAAAGCAAGTTATATTGTTAGAATGAAATATGCAGGGAATGGTATTGTATATGCTACGGTTGATGTACCGGCTTATTATTCAGCTCAACCCGATTGGTTTAAAGATAGAACTATTTTTCCTGTAAAAATAGATTTAAAAGCCAAAACCATTAAACGCTTAGGCACACCCACAAGTAATAATTTTGGCATGACCGTAGGTTTATACAAAGACAAGGTATTATTTGGTTTATCAACAAAAACCGACAACGGCTTTTTTGTATATGACACAAAAACCGATAAAATGAGCGACGAGGCTGTCATTAAGATAAATGGTTATCCTTTCTTCTTTAAGGAAATAGAGGAATAAAAGTTTTGCAGCAATTCCCCCCTCTTCGTTCAATAAATTTTTTGAGCCGAAAGGGAGGTGATTTTCGGGGTTCAAGTATGCTTTGCCGCAAAGTATGCTTGAACCCTTTTAATTTTTTCAAATTCCGGAATCTATATCAGGCAAAAAGACTGTCGGGTAAGTATTATTTGTAGATTCAAAACCTTATCTTACTTTTGTCGAGAAATTATACAAAGATTGATTAAGAAAAAATGCAGCAAATCAGAAATATCGCAATTATTGCACACGTAGATCACGGAAAGACAACCCTGGTGGATAGGATATTGCACCAAGTAAAACTTTTTAGAGACAATCAAGAAGTCAGGGATCTCATCTTGGATTCCAACGATTTGGAACGAGAACGAGGAATTACGATCCTCTCCAAAAATGTTTCCGTAAGATACAAAGATGTGAAAATCAACATTATAGACACGCCCGGACACTCTGACTTTGGCGGCGAAGTAGAACGTGTCTTGAATATGGCAGACGGAGTTATTCTGTTGGTTGATGCCTTCGAAGGACCCATGCCGCAAACGCGATTCGTCTTGCAAAAAGCCATAGAAATGGGCTTAAAACCCATTGTGGTGGTCAATAAAGTGGATAAGCCCAACTGTACCCCGAATGAAGTATATGAAGACGTTTTTGACTTAATGTTCAGTTTGAATGCAACTGAAGATCAACTTGACTTTCCCGTCGTTTACGGCTCTTCCAAGCAAGGGTGGATGTCCGGCGATTGGAAAAAGCCGACAAAAGATGTCAGCTATCTTTTGGACACCATCATTACGCATGTGCCCCCACCCAAAACTCCGCAAGGAACATTACAAATGCAAGTTACTTCACTCGACTTCTCTTCATATTTAGGGCGAGTTGCCGTAGGGCGTATCATGCGAGGCAGTATCAAATCCGGGCAGAAAATTTCAGTCGTTAAAAAAGACGGAAGTATTCAAAAGGCTGTCGTCAAGGAACTCTATGTTTTTGAAGGATTGGGAAAGGAAAAAATCAAAAATCGTTCGGTGGAAGCCGGTGAAATTTGCGCCGTCTTGGGGCCCGATGATTTTGACATCGGGGACACATTTGCCGATTTTGAAGAACCCGAAGGTCTGAAAGTTATAAAAATTGATGAGCCCACCATGAGTATGCTCTTTACCATAAACAATTCTCCGTTTTTTGGTAAAGAAGGAAAATATGTAACCTCTCGTCACATACGCGACAGGCTTTACTCCGAATTGGAGCGAAACTTAGCCTTGCGTATTCAAGAAACTGACTCTGCCGACCGTTTTCTCGTTTTCGGAAGAGGAATTTTGCATCTCTCCATTCTTGTTGAAACCATGCGCCGAGAAGGGTATGAATTTCAATTGGGGCAACCTCAAGTGTTGCTCAAAGAAGAAAACGGTGAAAAATTAGAACCCGTTGAATTATTGACGATACAGGTACCCGAAGATTTTTCCGGAAAAATTATAGAGATTGTAACCAAGCGCAAAGGGGAAATTGTTACTATGGAAAATAAAAATGACCGTATGCACTTGGAGTTCAGCATTCCGGCACGTGGGTTGATCGGCATGTCAAGCAGTTTGCTCACTGCCAGTGAAGGCGAGGCGATTTCTGCTCACCGCTTCAAGGCATTTGAACCCTGGAAAGGAGACATCGAAACACGCAAAAAAGGCTCATTGATCTCCATGCATACCGGGACGGCAATTCCTTATGCTTTAGACAAGTTACAGGATCGAGGCAAATTTTTTATTGACCCGGGCGAAGAGGTTTACGCCGGTCAGGTAATCGGAGAAAACACCCGTGAAGACGATATTGTGGTTAATGTTACCAAAACAAAAAAATTAACCAATATGCGTGCTTCCGGTTCTGATGAAAAAGCCGGTCTTGCTCCTGCGGTAAAATTCTCATTGGAGCAATGTATGGAGTATATCAAAAAAGACGAATACATTGAAGTAACCCCGGAATCCATTCGCTTGCGGAAGATTATTCTGGATGAAAACGAACGCAAAAGATCCGAAAGAACCTAAGCTTTGGGATTGAGTATTGTTTTGCAGGATTAGCTTAGAATTTTTTAAGTAATTGTTATGTATAGAGATTTTGCTATAAGTTTTTTAATCTTTTTTCTGAGCTTATTGTCATAGATATGGCTTTTGACTATTTGCCGTTGAGACGTATTCTTGTCTATGCAATCGGCGGAGTCGTAAATGCCGGGCTAATCGTTTTTATCAATAAAAAAAGAAGAAATATTAAGAAAGTTACGGTGTATTGCGGTTAGGCAAGTTTGTTTCGCCAGATTTTAAAATTGATATGTAATTCCGGCTGTGAGGCTGCCGCCTTGTACGGCGCAGTGTTCTTCATGCAAAATTCCACTTTCTATATAGCGATCAATTCTTGTTAAAGTATTCATATTCAGGGTATTCTCACCTACAAGGCAGAATCGCCAACGACTGTTTGGGTATTGGTAGAGTAACTTCGCAAAAAGAATATGTTCCGTATTGTTATAATTCTCTGATTTGTACTTATTTGTTTCAAACTTTACCTGTAACTTAAACCCGGCATATACAGCTCGCAGTTCCGCGTAAGGACACATAAAAAGCAGTCCTGCATCTGCTTGTTTTTTTAGGAAATCCTTTTTTACACGAAATCCTGCAAGAAAATTTACGGGACTTTGTGCAAATAATGACTCACAGCGAATATTTGCTTTGTATTTATTTGAGCGGAGTTTTTCGACTTTGTTTCCCACAGAAGAGGTGTATTCTGTTTCGTGAAAAGAACCGGAGAACTTGAACTTGAAAGGGAATTCATCAAAACGTTTGGAAAGTCGAATATGCAGACGAAAAGCTGTTTCTTCAGAGAGCCCTGTTGTGTATTGGTGTAAAATATATTCATCCTTGTAATCAATGTGTTCAATTTGTGGCGATTGATCAATACTATACTCTGCATTGAAACTGAAAGACGTGCCCGAAAACGCATCATAAAGCCAATAGTCCAATTCAAGATTATCGGAAAGCATCTCAGTTAAAGGAGTGCAATCTAAATTTCTTCGGCGGTTTCGATAATTGCTTACATATTCGTGTGGAGCAAGCTGAGGAAGATCCGGAAGTGAGTGGGTGCGGCGATAGGCAAGTGAAAGGTTGTGAATATTATTTGGATGAAAGGACACGGAGGCATAGGGCAAGAAAGAATACAAAGCCGATTTTGCGGATGAAAAAATTAGGGCATAATCTCCCCCGACTTCGTAATTGATTTTCTTCCATTTTCGTTGATATATCGAAAATCCGGGGTGGTGGGTATTTGTTATTAAAAATAAGTTGTTTCCGGAGTCCGGGCGAATTTCTGATGAGGAGATAAAGGATTCTTCTCGGTGTGAGAAACGGTAAGAAAAACGAAAAGAGGCATATTTATTCCACCGGAAGGCATAGTCTAAACTTCCTCCGAGGCTTTGCTTTTCTGTTTTTTGTCTAAATTTTGAGTATTCGATTGCCGGCATTTTTGAGTCTGAGACAATCTCGATACTTCTGTTTTTGCTTGAAAAGACCCAGTGAGCCGAGGCGTGTAGTTTGGAATGCAAACCTATTTTACTTTTGAATTGCAAGTTCTGTTGTAGGTCAAAACGTTTTTTGTTAGGAGATTGTCTTATCTGCAAGGAATCAGAGGTGTCCTCCCAGGAGTGAGATTGCCGGGAGGGAGCTGCGGTGATTGTATAGTTCAGGACTGAATTTTTGGACGGTTTCCCGGTAATGTCCATGTATGAATTGTTCAGAAATAAATGCTCTCTTTTGTCATAGTAGAGTTGATAGAGAGGAAGCTGCTCGGCAAGGATTGTTTGAGTAATTCTTTGTTGTCTGATTTGTTGAGGGTTGTCGATAATTGTGTACGCATTGATTTGTAAATTTGGGGAAGGTTCAAGAACAAAATTTAAGGCTCCGAAACGAGTTCTTTTTTCTTTGATTTTATTGTCATTGAGTAAAAAAGGCAGATCATCTTCGGAGAGGGTGATTGAACTCTTGTCGCCCATCAATTTAAAGATGCCTCCCATAAAGGCAATGTAATCTTGAAAGGTAAAGGCTTGACGATTCATATTGTTAAGATTGCCAATAAAAAAGAGGTTGCTTTTTTTTCCAAAACGAAACAGATTTGTTGAGGCTTCATATTTTTCGTGATGTCCGCCTTCTCCATGCAATTCTCCCTTAAACAATCCGCTGTATTCTCCTTTTATATCCACATTCAAGGCAATTTTTCCGGAACGAGTTTGCTCATCGTCAATAAAGGACAGGTCTTTGTAATTTTTCAAAAGCGAGATATTACCAACCATCTCTGAATTGATATTTTTGGTTGCCAGTTGATGTTGGTCTCCAAAAAATTCTTTCCCGTTGATTAACAATTTGTCTATTTTTTTTCCTCCGGCTTTTATCTTGCCACTTTCGTCCAATTCTACACCGGGCAATTTTTTGATTATGTCCTCCAGTTTTTGCTCACTGCCATCGGTGATTTGTGCCAAATTATATTTTACGGTATCTTTGCGTACTACAGCTTCTACCCCTCTTGTCTTTATGACGACTTCTTCTAAATGCTCATCGCTTGCAAGTAGGGTAAAATCTAAATCAAAGGAATCCGAGATCGTTTCTTTTCTAAACTTGCGAGAATAACCCAAGGCGGCTGCAGAAAAAACATAAGTGCCTGCACTCGGAAGTACAATCCGGTACTTGCCATCCTTGTTGGCTGTAGCATAGGAGATTACCGTAATGCTGTCGTTCTCAAATACTTGTATCGAAGAAAAAGGCAAGGGTTTGCTTTTGCCGTTACGCACCTTTCCTGTAATTTGCAACTGAGCTTGAAGGCTTGCCGGCAAGAATAAAACAACTGAAAATAAGGTGAGGAGTAAAGAGGTTTTCATTGTTCCCGAAAAAACACTTTGGGGGTTATTCTTCTTCTATCTCCACAATAACGCCATCAGAGGATTTCTTTTTGGTGCGGTTCTCTTTTTTCTTTCGCATGGCAGTGTATTCTTCGCGGGTCATTTTTTTTCCGCCTTTGGGGGCTTGTAATTCCGGCACTTCTTGGGGAAAACTTATTTTTTGTGCCGTAATTTTGGTATTTTCGCCGATATGCAGTTCCAGAATAAGTCCGGGCAGACCAAAGTACTGCATCGGACCTTCACTCACGGGTATATCGGGGGCATACCAAGCGATAATTTCTCTTTTCCCGTTTGGCAGAGTTGCTTTTTTGCATAAATAATTGCTGATTTTCTTGTCTTTTTTGCACAGGGTCCATTTTTTTGCAACAAGAGGTTCTTCTATCAAGAAAGTTCGATCCATATAGTGCAATAAGGAGATTGATTTTTTCTCCAAATGGTTACGGAAATGTACATTTTTCTCTGAACCATCGCTTTCTATTTCTACTTCAACGCCATCACTTTCCTGAAATCCGGAAACTTCTTCCTCGCCTGATTTTTTGTAGATAGATTTCCCCTGTGTGTGCCAAAGTGTGTAGGGCGTGGAAAAATTCTTTTCTTCTGCCCCCAAAAGGCGCAGGAGTAAAGAATTCTTGCCGAGTGAGAGGGTTGTCTCTTCCAAATAGACTACTTTTAGGTTGTTTTGAGCTGAAGAAAAAAGAGATAACAAAAGGAAGCCCGACAAAATAAAGATTTTCTTTTTCATGTTCTTTCTATTTTTGTGAATAAAAAAATAAGATTCCCCCTAATTGTATAGGGTGCCAATTTAAGAAAGGTAGAATAAAAAACAATGACTTTTGTCATTTTTTTGAAATTTAAGGCAAGGGAAATGCACTTGCAGGTGCCCCGGAATTAAAGAACTTATATTTCGTATAAAATACTTCTTTCCGTTCTTTACAAAGCAAAAATGGGTTGTTGGACTGCGGGGATTAGGTTTCGTTTGTCTGCTTCTTCGTACAATTTTTTCACGGCATTCCGACCTTCTTTCCCTAAGTCGGAAGAATAGGTATTGACGTATAAATCAATATGTTGCTGCATCACAGTTGGAGCCATTTCTTGGGCGTGTAAACGCATGTAGTTTTCTCCGGATCGGGGATTTTGTCTCGCAAATTCAATGCTTTTACGAATGATGGTATTGATTTTTTTTCGCAATTCCGGCGAATGTTTTCGGTGTATGGCAATGCCGCCGAGTGGAATAGGCATTCGGGTTAAATTTTCCCAATACTCTCCGGTGTCGAGGATTTTTTTGAGTCCTTTTTCTTGGTAAGTAAAACGAGATTCGTGGATGATGAGCCCGGCATCTGCGGCATTATCCAAAACGGCGGTTTCGATGTCGGAAAAAAGGTATTCCTGTTTGTCTTTTGCTTCCGGGGAGGCAATGCTCAGGAGCAGGTTGGCTGTTGTGTAAAACCCGGGAATTGCTATTTTCAGGTTCGGGATTTCGTCGGGATAGATCTTTTTTTTGCTTATAAGTAAAGGTCCGTTGTTGCGCCCCAAGGCACTGCCGGCATCTAACAGGGCGTAGTTTGCGGAGGCATAGACAAAGGCGTGATGACTGATTTTTGTAATGTCCGATGTTCCGGTGAAGGCTTTTTTGTTTAAAAACTCTACATCGCCGATGGTGGGTTCAAAATCAATGCCGCAGGTATCTATTTTTTTGTGTATGGCGGCATCGAAGATAAAAGTATCGTTCGGGCAACTTGAAAATGCAAGGCTTAATTTCATGACAGAGGTGTTTTCAAAAAAAAGGAAGAGGATGTTTGTTCCTCTTCCTTTTCTTGTTGATACATAGATGTTTAAGAGAATTTATTTAAAGTCTGCTTCCGTAACCCCCTTGTTAAAAACGAGATTGGATATTTCTATTTCAACGGATTGTCCGTTGGCAGAAGCACTCATTTTTGAGGGGAATTTTATTCCGTCTTTTTGTATATATTTTGTGATTTGAGTTTCGGAGCCGGCTTTTTTGATTTTCTTGAGCAGGTTCGTTTGGGTATCGAAGTAGTATTCTGTACCGTCTTTTTGTTTCAATAAGAAGAAGTTTTCTTTATCAACTACGGCAAGTTCTACGGAGGTGAAGTCTTCACCTTTCAACCCGATACCTTCAAATATACGCTCTTTTTTGCTTTGGGCTACCATCTCGGGATTCATCTCGATTTTTTGTCCGCCTTGCATCATGTATCCTTTTTCGCCATCAAATACTTGAAGCATTTCTGATCCCATTATTTTTTGTGAACGGCGGAATTTATTGGGAACCATCATTTTGCTGTGTCCCTCGATACTCATTCCCATCATTTTCATGGTGTTGTCAAAGCTGACGGTTTTGATGGATGCAATTTTTTTCTTGCCTCCTAAGGCTTTGATATAACCGTCGAGGATTTGTTGCGGAGGGATGGCGCTCGATTTGACGTCCTCTTTCTTCACGTTCTTTTCCCAACCGTCTTCCGGCATTAGGGTTGCAATTATTTTATCGCCGGTTAAGTATTTCTTTCCAACGGCTTGTAAATCTTTGGTCGTCAAAGCATTAATCTTTTTCTCAATGTTTAAGATTTCATATTTATCGCCGCCTTTAATGCTGTAATTGGCTAAGTTGCGTAACCAAAACTTATTCGTTTTCAGTTGAGTGTTTAAGTCGTTAATTTCGCCTTTTTTGAATTTGTCAAGGTCTTTTTTGTCAATACCGTTTTTTAGTAACTTATCCAATTCGTTTAATGCACTTTTGGTTAATTTTTCGGCATTTTCGGGTCCGCAAGGGAATTGTATGGTAAAGTCAAACTCGCCATAAGGTTCTTTCGATATATGTCCGTTGGCACCGCCTCCGTAGATTCCGCTTTCATCCTCACGCAACTGTTCGATTACTTTGATAGTGGTTACTCCTGCTAAGGCTTGTAAAGCAAGAGCTTCTTTTTCATTGTATTTTGTTTCGCCGCCAAAAGCTATAACAACCATACTTTTCGGATCTTTTCCTTTCTTAAAGACCTTGTTATGAGATCCTTTAATACTTCTGTATCCGTTGTCTTTAAAGTTTTCCGTGCTTTTCGTTTTGGGCAAGGAGGCGATATATTGTTCGGCATATTTCTTTAATTTAGCCTCGTCAATATTTCCTACAAAATAAAAATGAAAGTCATCGGCATCAGCAAATTTGGCTTTATACACATCGTAAGCTTCTTTGTAATTTGTTCTTGCCCAATCCTCGGTTAAAGGGATTAAATTGGTCGTACGAGGATTTTTTTTGTTCATAAATTTATTGAGCTCATTACCAAAGTAAAACTGTGGGTTAGAGGTTAAAGTTCCATAAAGAGCAGACATTTTTTTCTTGTAAGCATCAAAACTTGCTTGATTAAAATTCAATCCTGTAAAGTAGGAATAAACCATTTCCATAAGGACTTTAAAGTCTTTAACCGATGAACTTCCGCTCATACCTTCTTGTATATCGCCAATATAAGGACTTACACGGACTTGTTTTCCCGATAAATATCGGTCAATTTCCGATTTGGTATATCCATTAAATCCGGCATCTGACAAGGCGGCAAATGCAAAAGTTGTATTTAATACTTTTTTGTCGTCAAGTACAGACTTTCCGCCTTTACTTACGGCTCTGAATAAAATTTGGTCGTCTTTGAAGTTGGTTTTTTTGTAAGTTACTTGTACACCATTGCTTAAAGTAAAGGTGGTTGTTCCTAATTTTTTGTCGGTTTTTGTTTTTACAATTTTACCTTTTTTAGGCAGTTTTTTTATCAACTTGGTAATCATTGCCTTTTCTTCGTAAGGCTTCAATTTTGAAAATTTTGCATCGTTGAATAACGCCAATACTTCTTTTTCGGTCGGTTGTTTTATATCTGCCTTTTCAGGACCCGTAATCACAACCACTCTGTTTTCTTTGGTTACTAAGTTTTGGGCAACTTTATTTACTTTATCAAGTGTGATTTCGGGAGCAAATTTTTTGAATTGAGCATACTCCCAATCAATTCCCGGGATTGGTTCTCCTGCCAAGAAGTTACGTTTGTATTCATCGACATAAACTCTGCTTTGAGTTTTGTTTTTGTTGTTTTTGCTTTGTTCCAAGCGGGATGTAATTTCGTCTTTTGCTCGTTTTAATTCATTTTTGGTAAATCCAAAACGTTTGGCTCTTTCAATCTCATTGATAAGCACTTCCAAGCCTTGGAGTTGCTCTCCCGGTTTGGTCATTGCAAATCCTTGTAATCCTTTTTGATTTCTTGCCCAAGTGCCTGAATAACTTACACTTCCGTAAGTAAAGGGCGGATTATCCGAATCAACCAACTCTTGAATACGATTGCTCATCATCACAGAATAGACTTGCGTGATTAAGTCTTTGTTGTATTGGGCAACGGTTTCGATTTTTTCGGCAGGTTTGGTGTCTTTGTACAGCAATTGTACGCGAGCAAAACTGGCGTCGGGATCAGATTCTACAGCCACCAATGTTTCTTTATGAACAGGTGTGTCAAATATTTTGCGAGGTCTTGCATTTTTAGGATTTTTGTATTTTGAAAAAATCTTTTTTATGCGCTTTTCGATATCATTTACATCAATATCGCCAACCACAACCACTGCCATTAAGTTTGGTCGATACCATTCTTTATGGAAACGGCGAATTTTGTCGTAAGAGAAAGTTTCCAATAGTTTTTTGTCTCCGATAGGCAGACGTTTGGCGTATTGCGACTTGTACATTACCTTTGGTAAGTATCTGTCCATCATACGTTTATCGGGTCCTAATCCCAAACGTAATTCTTCTAAAACTACGCCGCGTTCTTTGTCTATTTGTTTGCCGTCAAGAGTTGCATTAAATGCCCAGTCTTCAATGACTTGAAGTCCGGAAGCAAGGTTCTCGGGTTTATCCAAGGGGACGGGCAACATATAAACAGTTTCGTCAAAACTGGTGTAGGCATTTAAGTGCTGACCGAATTTGATCCCTATTGATTGCAAAAAATCAACCAACTTGTTGTCCGGAAAGTGTGTGGTTCCGTTGAAGTTCATATGCTCCATAAAGTGAGCCAATCCACGTTGGTCTTCATCCTCCAGAATGGAACCTGCGTTAATCACCAAGCGTAATTCTACCTTTTTTTCAGGTTTTTGGTTTTTCTTGATGTAGTATTTCATCCCGTTCTTCAAAGTTCCGATACGGATACTTTTATCAACAGGAACGTTTTGAGCCGAAAGGCTGCTCACAAAAGCAACGAATAATGCTGCTATTCCAATTTTTAATTTTCTCATTGTTTTTTGAAAATTTAATTTAAAATTTATTTAAGTATGTCCATTTGCGTTAGACGCGCAAATTTCGCGCAAGTTACATTTTATTTTATTTTTTTGAAAAATTTTTCTAAAAAACGAATTTAAAACTTAACTCATTGATGTAAATACGTTCTTTCTCCGAATATTTTACTGCCGACTCTGATTAGTGTTGATCCTTTTTCTATTGCGGAAAAATAATCGGAAGACATGCCGGAGGATATTTCCGTAAAGTTGGGGTCATCTGCAAAAAAGTCGGATTTTAATTTCTCAAAATAGGACTGCAAGTGAGCAAATTCCTTGCTTATTTGTTTCTTGTTTTGTGTGCGTGTAGCCATGCCCATTACGCCACACAACTGTGTATTGTTCATCGATTTATATTCTTCGGACTGCAACAATGCTTTGGCTTCTTCAAAACTCATCCCGAATTTTGTGCCTTCTTCGGCAATATGAAATTGCAACAGGCAGCGAACAATACGGTTGCATTTTTTTGCCTCTTGGTTGATTTTGGCAAGGAGTCTCAAGCTGTCCACGGCATGTATCAGAGAAACAAACGGGACAATGAATTTTACTTTATTGCGCTGTAAATGACCAATATAGTGCCATTCGATATCCGGAGGCAATACTTTTTGTTTTTCGCAAAGTTCTTGCACTTTATTTTCTCCGAAAATACGTTGCCCTGCTTCATAAGCTTCGAGAATCATCTCTTGCGGATGGGTTTTGGAAACCGCTATCAGGCGTACATGTCCGGGGATGGAAGATTTTATTTGGTTTAATTTTTCGACAATGGACATAAAAAATAAGGTTTTCAGACTTGAATTCAGGTGCTTTTTTTGTACTATTTGCTCCGGTGCTTCAATTGGTTGGAAAATGTGAGAAGAGTCTGTTTTCGAGACTTTGCCACCGTAACTTTTTCCATAGACGAAACGGCTCGTCGGTGATACAAATCAATGCGTTCTTCAGTAATATCTCTGATTTGCAATCGGTTATAAATCTCCGTAACTCGTGCAATTTTCTCTTTATCGGCAATTTCTTTGTCTTTGAGTAAATGCAGCAGCATGTCTCGATCTTTCTTTTCGCTTTGTTGTAAGGCACGAATCAGCAGAAAGGTTTTTTTGCCCGTGAGAATATCATTTCCCGTACGTTTCCCGAACTCTGCTTCGTTTGCATATACGTCCAACAGGTCATCGCGAAGCTGAAAGGCTATGCCGATATTCAGCCCGAAGTCATATAATAAGTCCGCATCCTCCGGGGAGGCATCGCCAAGCAAGGCGCCGGCTTTCAAACAGGCCGCGAGCAGCACCGAAGTCTTCAAGCGAATCATTTCCATGTACCGGGCTTCAGACACATCGTCTTGGCTTGAAAAATTCAAGTCGTACTGTTGACCTTCGCAGATTTCCAGAGCCGTATTATTGAACAAGGGAAATATCAAACGCAGTTGCTTCGGAGGCAATTTCTTTAAGAATCCGTAAGCCGTAATCATCATGGCATCGCCGGAGAGGAGCGCGGTATTGCTATCCCACTTGCAGTGTACAGTCGGCTGATTCCTCCGAATGGGAGAATCGTCCATAATATCATCATGGAGAAGCGTAAAATTATGAAGTATTTCAAAGGCAAGAGCCACCTGTACAGCTCGTGAAACATCACCTCCGAAAAGGTCGCAGCCCGCCAACACCAAAGTCGGACGGATCCGCTTTCCGCCCGTGGACAAGCTGTATCGTATCGGTTCGTAGAGTTCTTGAGGAGGTTTGTCAAAGCGTAAAGCCTCTATCTTTTCCGAGACTATGGTTTGCAGTTCAGGGAGAGAATACATATATTTGTTTTTTATTTAAAAGACAAATGTATAAAGAATGTGGGAATTAGGGATAAAAAAAATCAATAAAATAGTTAAGGGAAAGTTGAACGGAAAAGGAAGCGGCAAGGTGCATGAAATTGTAACAGACAGTCGAACCGTATTTTCCGATAAAGGAAGTATCTTTTTTGCCTTACCCGGAAGAAATCGAGATGGGCACTCCTTCATCGAAGAAGTCCATAAGAGAGGAATCGTACATTTCGTTGTCTCCAAGGAAGTCGAATATTTAAAAAAGGATAAAGCGATAACATATATCCTTGTCGAAAACACATTAAAGGCACTCCAATTATTAAGCAAGCATATACGGAATCAATTTGAGGGAGAATTGGTAACGATTGTCGGAAGTAACGGAAAGACAGTCGTTAAAGAATGGTTGTATAAGCTCTTGCACCCAACACTGAAGATATTCCGAAGTCCCAAAAGTTATAACTCACAATTGGGAGTTCCTCTCTCTTTGTTGATGATTTCTAATGAATATGTGACCGCTTGTATTGAAGCCGGTATTTCAGCTCCCGGAGAGATGGAAAAACTACAACGCATCATCACCCCGGATACAGTCATCTTCACCTCTCTGGGAGAAGCACACGGCGAGAACTTCTCCAACCTCGAAGAAAAGGCTCGCGAGAAGCTCAAGATCACATACAATGCCGAACTATTGATATACTCTCCTGATTTCCCCATCTTAGAAAAACTCGTAGAAGACGAATATGCAGGACATTGCAGTCTCTTTTCCTGGTCTTTCATACACGAAGATGCCAACATCTACGTCAAAGAAGTCCGGAAAGAGAACGACAAAGCCTGCATCACCGTCATTTATGACTTTGAAGAGATCTACTATGAAATACCCTTTGTCGATCAAGCCTCCATACAAAACTCTCTAAGCTGTTTGTCCTTTCTTATAGTCCGGAACTTACTCGACAAACAAACATTGAACCGCTTTAAACAACTGGAACCGGTCGAAATGCGTATCGAGAGGAAAGAAGGTATCAACGGCTGTATCCTGATTAACGACAGCTACAACTCGGATATGACTTCCTTAAAAACAGCACTTGAACTGCAAAGCAGCCTTTATCCGGAGATGAAGAAAACACTCATCCTCTCCGATGTCAAACAAACCGGCTTACCCGGATTAGTCCTATACAAAGACATTGCACGATTATGCAAAAAATCAGCCATCAAACGCATCATCGGAATAGGAGAATCCATATCCGCTCATCAAGAATGCTTTATAGGAATACCCGAACGGGAATTTCATACCACCACCGAGCAATTCCTTCAACACAACATTCGTCATCGCTTTTTCAATGAATTGATATTGATCAAGGGCGCGCGTATATTCGGATTCGAAGCCGTTACAGAAATCTTGGAACGGAGTAATCACCACACCGTTTTGGAAATAAACTTAAAGGCATTGGCTCATAACTTAAACGTATATCGTCTTGCCGTTCCCGCAGATACACGTATGATGGTCATGGTCAAAGCATTTGCTTACGGCACCGGCTCTCACGAAATAGCCGCTCTCTTGGAACAACAAGGAATTGACTACTTGGGAGTAGCCTTTGTCTATGAAGGAATCAAGCTGCGCGAAGCCGGAATAACGACAAAGATTATCGTCATGAACCCCGAAGAAGAAAGCTTGGAGGATATGTTGTACTACAAACTTGAACCGGAGATATACAACATACGCATTCTGAGACTCTTTGTTCAAATGCTCAGAAGAAAAAAAGGAGAGGGGACATACCCCGTACACATAAAGATAGACACCGGTATGCACCGCTCCGGTTTTCAAGAAGAAGAGCTGGATCTCTTAACGGAAACCCTCTTACAATCTCAAGAATTGGAAGTCGCCTCTGTATTTTCCCATCTTCCGGCAGCCGATCTCCCGGAGAAAGACAGCTTTACCCGACAACAGATAACGACATTCGATCGTATATGTACCCGATTGTCTCATAGCTTGAACCAATCCTTCATTCGACACATCGCCAATACAGCAGCCGTAGAGCGTTTTCCTTCTTCGACCTTCGACATGGTACGTCTCGGTATCGGATTGTACGGTTTCGGACAGCCGAAGGGTGAAGCCTTGATGAATGTCAGTACATTGAAAACCAAAATTTCTCAAATCAAACACATAAAACGTGGAGAATCTGTCGGATATGCTTGTGCTTGGGTTGCACAAAGGAACAGCCGAATAGGAATTATTCCCATCGGATATGCAGACGGGGTAGATCGAAGATTAAGCAATGAAGTCGGGAGTGTATCGGTACATGGTAAGAGAGTCCCTTTTGTGGGTCGTATTTGCATGGATCTCAGCATGATCGACCTCACAGATATTCAAGCAAGCGAAGGCGATGAGGTCATTATCTTCGGCGATGATTTTCCCGCAGACAAGCAAGCCGAGATATTGGATACCATACCTTACGAAATCATTACCGGTATTTCCGAACGTGTCAAACGTATATACATAGACGAATAAACATCCGGGATATACCTTATTACGGATACAAAATAGAAATAATGAAAACAAGAAAAGGATTTTTATTTTTCATACTTGCGGCAGCCTTTGTGCTGCTTCTTTTTTTGAATTTGGCAACAGGATCCGGAGAGTTTGCACCCGGAAAAGCCTGGAAGTATATCTTCGGAGGAGAACTTTCATCTACGGATTTCCTTGTATATAGTCAATTTCGCCTTCCTCGAACTCTTACAGCCGTATTGGCGGGATGGGCATTGTCTGTTGCCGGATTGCAAATGCAGACTATATTCAACAATCCCTTAGCAGGACCTTACGTCTTGGGCATCAGCTCAGGAGCCGGATTAGGAGTCGCACTTCTTCTTTTGTCTTCCTTTACAGCCTTTGCCCTTATCCCTTCCGAATGGATGCTTATCCTTGCCGCATGGACGGGTGCCGGAGGTATCCTCTTGGTCTTGTTTCTTATATCTTTACGCATCAAAGATGTACTGACGATCTTAATCATCGGTGTACTTTTCGGAAGTGCAACAGGAGCCGTCATCAGCATACTTGAATTTTTCAGTAGCAAAGAAGAATTGAAGACTTTCGTTCTTTGGACAATGGGAAGCATTGGAGGAATCAGTCGTTCGCAACTACAAATCTTCATTCCTGTTATTGCCGCAGGATTCTTGATAAGTCTTTGGATTATACCGCATCTTAACTTATTGTATTTGGGAGAAGAATATGCGAAGACCTCCGGAATGAAAGTCTCTCGTGTTCGTACCTTAATCTTCATCAGTACAGGAATACTTGCCGGTACGGTAACGGCTTTCTGTGGTCCCGTAGCTTTTGTAGGTATTATCGTTCCGCATTTGGCACGTTCGCTTTTCCAAACGGCTGATCATAAATACCTGATTCCAGCTTCGGCTCTCATCGGTGCTTTATTGATCCTCACTGCGGACATACTCTCTTTACTTCCTACCTATAACGGAACACTTCCCATCAATTCCGTAACAGCCGTTCTCGGTATTCCTATTGTCATCAAGATTGTGATTGATGCCAAAATCTAAATCCTTATACCTCAAAGAAAGATTGCCAATCCTTTCGTAAGAAATGAATGGAAGCATCCGTAAAATCAACAGTAACCGGCGTTCCGAAAGGAAGGATCATTTGCTTTTGAATATGTCCGAAGGATAATCCGAAGATATAAGGGATTTGACGAGGAAGGAATTTTTCCTTAATGATTTCATGAATCCTTTGTTCATAGAGGGCATTGGTTTGAAAATCATGACCGTTGCTTTCCGAGAATTTCCCGAATAATACCGCTTGTACCTTTTGGAACTTTCCGGCTTGGAACAGTTGTTGAAGCATCCTGTCCACCTTATATACCGGTTCGTTAATTTCTTCAATGAATATCACGGCATCGTCCCACGGTATATCAAAAGGAGTACCGAGTAAAGACAAGAGGATGGTCAGATTACCGCCGATTAATATTCCTTTATAAGATTCCTGTTTCGGAGTATATTTATGAATCTCGGATTCTTTGGAAGTCAAAACCATTTGAGGATGATCCTCAAACAGATATTCCTGAATCAATTTCCGAGTATAATAAGAGAATCTCCGATTACCCGTAATTCCGTGCAATGAAGGAATTTGTAACTTTTTATATAAGGCAAATTGCAAGAATGTTAAATCACTGTATCCGATAAGAGGCTTAGGGTATTTCCGGATTAAGTCATAGTCAATTCCTTCTGCAATGCGAGAACATCCGTAACCTCCGCGCACGGCAAGTACTGCTTTAACCTCTTTGTCTGTATATATTTTGTGTAACTCTTCAATTCTTTTCTCATCGCTTCCTGCCAAATACTCTTTATATACAGAAAAAATACTTTTGGAATAACGAGCTTTTAAACCCAATATTTCCAAATTCTTAATCAATTGATCCCAATCCCTTTGTTTGATTACTCCGGCGGGTGTTATTAATCCAATTGTATCTCCTCTTTGTAACAAACTTTTTGAACTCATAAAGGATTTGTGTTTTATGATGAAGCAGAAAGCACAAATATACTCTTTTTTTTCAATTCCGGAAAATAAATAAGGACTTTTTTTATACAAAAATTCTTTTCTTTTTCATCACCGGTTAAAAACAAATAACAAACAAGTCTTTTAAAAAGTACGAAAATCGTAATCTGAAATAGGAAATTCGTAGTTTGAAGTACGATAATCGTAGTTTAAAGTAGGACATTCGTAGTTGAAAGTACGAAAATCGTAGTTTTATAAAAGCACCGGTATATATAAAAAGTACGAAAATCGTAGTTTGAAACAGGAAAATCGTGTTTCAAAACAGGAAAATCGTAGTTCGAAATACGAAAATCGTATTTGAAAGAAGGAAAATCGTAGTTCGAAATACGAAAATCGTATTTGAAAGAAGGAAAATCGTAGTTTGAAAAATACTTTATCGTATATATAAAGTAGGGAAATCGTAGTTTGAAGTACGAAAATCGTATTTCAAATTAGGAAATTCCTTCTTTGAACTACGAAATTCCTTCTTTGAAACAGGAAAATCGTAGTTTGAAAAAAGAATCGATGTATATAAGAAATACAATTGTGCTTATCCGTAAGAGGAATAATCTGTAACAAAGGAGAATATATAAAGAAAGGAAAAGGCAGATTCTATTTGGAAAGAAACGTATGCTTTCCGGAAATGAAAAAAAAGTAAAAAAAAGTAAGAAAAAGTTTTGTCGGTAATGAAAAAAGGTTTATCTTTGCTGCCGTAATGATGGTCGAAGGACACCGGAGGAAGAGAGTGGGGGAGTGTACGTTCATTGATCTTAAACTATTGATATTATGGGAACATTGAAGAATAATCGCACGTCAAAAGTCTTTGCTGCAGACGAGAAAACCGAAATCCGAGATTTGATCAATCGAGTCAGTATGTGCTTGGATATTGGTATTTCTTTAACGGATAAAGAGCGAAGCAGCTTACCTTCCGTAGCTAAGGAACGAATGCCTTATATAAGGTCCGCTTTGAAAGCCGCTACGCATTATCCGGAAGTTCTGTCAAGGAGTTTTAATGAGGAGGAGTTTAAAAAGGATGTCGAATTAACGGAATTTATGCACGATGTTTTATTGCTGCTTAGTGATTTAACGAAGAAAGCCGAAGATATATTCCTTTTAGCCGGTAGCGAGAGCTTTAAGTCCGCCGGAGTAGTCCGCGACTTTCTTAAAGCAAGCCACAAAGATAATCCGGCTTACAATGCCGTGATGATGGAGATGGATGCCTTCTTTAAAAGAACGAATAAGGAGGAAAAACCGGAAGTTCCCGTTGATGATGTAAGGGAAGTCGAATTATAAAGGTCTGCATATCAATATGTGAAAAGCCTCGTAAGTTAATTAGTGAATAATTTAATTACAATTTTATTGTTAAATGATAAATGATAGAGGCTTTTCCTTTTATTGGAATACGATCCAAAAGTAAGAGATATACAAAATAGTTCGTGTTTCTCTCTTTGGGGTTTTATAGATTACTTGACAGGATATTATATTTTTAGATTTATTTGTTGAGAAAGCCTCCTTACTCTTGTAAATGATGGTTTGTAAAATATCATGGAGGCTTTCTTTTGACAGGAAAAGAAAGTATTTAGAAGGGAAGACTACCGGCGTATTGCCGGATTGTGCGGGAGAATATCGTAATATAAGTCAGTTTGTAAATATTTATTCATAACTATCTCGAGGAGTCTCCGAGCAAAGCGGTAAGTGGATTTTCCTATGTGTAGGAGGCTTCTCGTTTCTTTGGAAAAGGAATTTTGTATAAAGTATGTCTGTCGGACAATATTTGAGGTCAGACGGCGTTTATGAATAAACGGAAAACGGATCTAATTTTGATTTATTAAATAAGTTGAAGGAGCCTCCGGTCATAATGTATAAACCATAATTCTTATTTTAGGAGGTTCCTTCGTTTTTGAGGAAAGGAATTTTGTATATGGAATGTCTGTCGGGCAATATTTGAGGTCAGACGGCGTTTATGAATAAACGAGTAAATTTTTAAGTATTTTTCATACTAAGCTAAGAGGAGCTTCCGGTCATAATATGTAAAGTATAATGTTTGTTTCTAAGGAGGCTTCTCTTTATTTGGAAAAGAAATTTTGTATATTGTACCTCTGCCGGAGAATATGTGAAGTAAGACAAGGTTCATTGAAGAAGAAGTGTTTTTTTTAATTTTTTCATTTAATTAAATTGAAGGAGCCTCCGGTCATAATGAGGAAACCATAATATTTGTTTTTAGGAGGTTCCTTGTTTTAGAGAAAAGAAGTTTTGTATATGGGAGGTCTGTCGGAGAATATGTGAAGTAAGACAAGGTTTATTGAAGAAGAAGTGTTTTAAATTTTTTTTCATTTAATTTAAGTTGGGAGGAGCCTCCGTTCATAATATGTAAAGCATAATGTTTGTTTCTTGGAGGTTCCTTGTTTTAGAGAAAAGGAGTTTTGTATATGGGAGCTCTGTCGGAGAATATGTGAAGTAAGACAAGGTTTATTGAAGAAGAAGTGTTTTAAATTTTTTTTCATTTAATTTAAGTTGGGAGGAGCCTCCGACTATAATCATGGGAGGCTTCTCTTTTCTTGAAAAGAAATTTTATATATGGGAGGTCTGTCGGACAATATTTGAAGTAAGGCGGCGTTTATATGTAGACTGCGACTTTAATTTTTTTTTCATTATTAATTTGTTGAGGAACTTCCGTTAATGAATTGAAAATCATAGTGTTTGTTTGTAGGAAGTTCCTTGCTTTTGAGAAAAGAGATTTTGTATATTGTACCTCTGTCGGACAATATTTGAAGTAAGGCGGCGTTTATTGAAGAACAAATATATTTAATTTGTTTTCATTTCATTAAATTGAGGGGAGCCTTTGACTATAACAATAAGCTGAGATTATTTATTTGAGGAGGCTCCTCATTTTTGGGAAAAGGAATTTTGTATATGGAATGTTTGTCGGACAATATTTGAAGTAAGACAGCGTTTGTGAATAAACGGGAAACGGATATAATTTTGATTTATTAAATTAAGTTGAATGAGCCTCCGACTGTAATCATAAGCTGAGACGTTTATTTTAGGAGGCTCTTTGTTTGTTAAAAGAGAATATTTGTTCATTGTTTTAGAAATATGTTTTATAAAAAAAGGTCTTCTTTATAAAGAAGACCTTTTTTCGTTTATCGAGAAAGGGATTGGGTTTTTATTTAAGGAGTGGTCGTAAATCTCCGTACATTTTTATAAGATGGAATAAGCTTCTTGCTTTTGAGATATTCCACGATGGCTTCTGTGCTTTTGACGGGGAGTACTTTGCCGGAGTCTTGGTGTGTAAAGCGATAGGTGTCAGCAACATATTTGCTTAAAACTACAGTATAGCGTTTCTTTTTTCGTACTTTTTTATTGGTTACTTGGTAGGTAATTACCGGTTTTTCCGGATCTTTTTGTTTGTCGTAGTGTATCGAAATACCCGAAGTGAAGGTGGGATGTTGCCAATTCCTTTGGTAAGCTTCTTCTAAGAAGTTTGTGAGTTCTTCCGGGCTTAATTCAAAGAGTACCAGTGGATTGTCAAAAGGATCCAGGGAGTATATATCTTTCCGTTTGAATGTTTCGGAGTTGAAATGTGTCAATCGTACACCGCCAAAGCATTGTACGGCAATGTCTGCTCCTGTTGCGAACTTCTTGGCATCAGCCATGAAGTAGCCCAGTTGCTCTTCGGAAGGAAAGGTGTCCTTGTTCTGTGCCAATATTTCGTTCAAAAAAGGATTCCGGTTCATCTTGTCTATTCGTTCTTGAATCTTCGGGTCTGTTCCGCTTACTTGGTCAATAGACAATACCTCTGCGGTTCGAGACAGGGGCTTATCCTTTTCCCAAATGAGGTGAATCAATGAGGCATAGTGCAAGTCGGATCCGGCTTGTGTGATCAAGGATGATCGGATAATCTTGGGTTCTTTGACCAAAGTGTGGGAGTGTCCTCCCATGATGACATCGAAAGGTGCGTCTTTCATGGTGTCTGCCAATTGTTGGTCTTCTTCATATCCCAAATGGGTCAAAGCAAGATAAATGTCGCAACTGTCTTTGAGGGATCGGTATTCCCGGGCAAGGGCGTAGGGAGATCGGAAGGTAATCCGGCTTACCGAATCGGGATTGGTGGAAGGTTTTCCTCGGCTGTTCAATTGTAAAAGTCCGAGAATCCTTATGCGAAGTCCTTCTTTGGTGGTGAGGGAACAGTAGGGTTGTACGTCCAAGTTCAAAGAGTCCGGAGGAAACATGTTGGCACAGATGAAGGGGAAACGTGCTGCCTTGATGCGTTGAGCAAATGCCTTTGTGCCTTGATCAAATTCGTGATTGCCTACTACGGAAAGGTCAAAGCCTACGGCATTCATCAAGGTGATCATAGGCATGCCGGAAATGGAATCTCGATCATTGACGGGGTTTCCGGTTTGGTTGTCTCCGGCAGAACATACGAGCAAGTCCGGATAATGGTTTCTCAAACTGTCAATCAAAAAAGCCAATTTCGGAAATTGATCAATGGATGCGTGCATGTCATTGATGGTCAATATATGAAGCTCTTTTCTTTGGGGTTCTTCTTCTGCGCAATTGCTCAGAAGGAAACTTGTTATGAGGCACAGAAAAAGGCATGCCGGAAGGTGTTGTATTCTTCTTTGTATTTGCTTTGGGGTGAAGGGCTTTGCAAATGGGGTGTTTGTGTTTTTCATTATTCTTTATTGAGTGGGTAAAAAGGTTTGTCGTTTAAGTATTTTTTGTTTCAAAGTGCAAATGTATGTATTTTTTATAAGGAAGCGGGAGTTTGGGTTAAGGTTCTATGACTTGGTATCCGATGCTTTTGATGGTTGCTTTTACTTGTTCGATGTCCGGATGTCCGGAGAAAGAGACTAGTCCGCTTTCCAAGTTTACCGAAAGGTTTTCGAGCTTTTCGATGGTTTGTAAATGCTCTTCGACATTACGTTTGCAGTGATTGCAATTCATTCCGGCGACTTTGATCCGGTAGGTATTCTTCTGTTTCATAGGATGTTTGTTTTTCTTTCGACTTATTTTGCGTATCAAATATAGTGCCAGGCATATCAGAAGAAGGATTGTTCCTGCAAGAGAAAGGATGTGGAAGCTGCCGGAGTGGTGAGACGATACGGCGGGTTCCGGTCGGCTTATGAATATCTCCCGAGGGATACAGAGATTGACCAAAATTCCGAAGAAAACTGCTCCTCCGATAATCGCGACAAGGTATGTGCGTAGAGCGATCTTGCCCAGGGCACTCCGTATGATGGATATTGTGGCGATGTTCGTGGCGGGTCCTGCCATCAAGAAGACCAAGGCTGCTCCGGGGGAGAGTCCCTTCATGAGGAATATGGCTGCAATAGGAATGGAGCCGGTTGCGCATACATACAAGGGAATGGAGAGTGCAAGCATCAAGGGAATTTCAAGACGGGTATTGCCGAGTTTATCGGTGAAGAAGTCGGCGGGTATAAGCACCGAGAGGAGGGCTGCAAGCAATAAGCCTATAATGAGCCGTCCGGCTATGTCGTCCATCATCTCTACAAATCCATAGTGTAAGACAGATGCAATTTTGTTCTTCGGATTGTATCGGTTGTGTTTGCTTGTGTCTTTTTTGTCTTCGGATGAAGCCGTTGCCTTATCGGTAATACTGCATTCGTTATCGGAACATGCCGGTCGGTTCGGGCTGAGAGGATGTTTGTTGTTGTATCTTCGTTCGGCGTTGTGGGTGAGCCATCCGCCGAATATTCCCGTAAGGAAAGCGATCAACGGACGCAGTAAGGCGAAGGGGAAACCCATCAGGGAGTAGGTGGCTAGTATGGAGTCGATACCTGTTTGTGGAGTTGAGATGAGAAATGAGTTGCAGGCTCCTTTGGATGCTCCGTTTTTGTATAGGGAAACTCCTACGGGGATTACTCCGCAAGAACAAAGAGGTAAGGGAACACCAATCAGTGTTGCTCGGATAAGGCTTTTCCAACGAGATTCTCCGAGTTTTCTCCGGATGTTTTGTTTGGGAATGTATTGGTTAAGGATGCCGGCGAAGAGTAATCCCATGAGCAACCAAGGTGCCATTTGATTGGTAAGCATCCAAAGTTGTTCGAGGTAGTCTTTAAGGAAGGGCATGGTGCCGGGCTTTACATTCCTGTTTCTTTGAGTTTTTCGGCGTTTTCGGCGATTTGTAGTTTTTCGATGATTTCGCTGAGATCTCCGTCTATGATGCCTTGCAGGTTGTAGAGAGTGAGCTTGATTCTGTGATCGGTTACTCTTCCTTGGGGGTAGTTGTAGGTGCGGATTTTGGCGGAACGGTCTCCGGTTGAGACCATGGTTTTTCTTTTTGAGGCGATTTTGTCGAGGTATTTTTGATGTTCGAGGTTGTAGAGTCGTGTTTTCAACTCTTTCATCGCTTTTTTGAGGTTTTTAATTTGAGACTTTTCGTCTTGGCAGGTTACTACGAGTCCGGTGGGAATATGGGTAAGTCGGATGGCGGAGTAGGTCGTGTTTACGGATTGTCCGCCGGGTCCGGAGGAGCAGTAGGTGTCTTTTCTGACGTCAGCTTCATTGATTTCTATGTCAAAATCTTCAGCTTCGGGGAGTACGGCGACAGATGCTGCGGAGGTGTGCACTCTTCCTTGGGTTTCGGTATTGGGGACTCGTTGTACGCGGTGTACTCCGGATTCGTATTTCATAATTCCGTAAACGCCTTCACCGCTGACTTGGAAGACGATTTCTTTGTATCCGCCTTGTGTTCCTTCGGTGGTGTTGTTGGTTTCGATTTTCCAGCCTTTGGTTTCGCAAAATTTGGAGTACATGCGGAATAGATCTCCTGCAAATATGGAGGCTTCATCGCCTCCTGTTCCGGCACGAATCTCTACGATGGCATTTTTTTCGTCTTCGGGATCTTTGGGTAAAAGCAATATCTTGATCTCATCTTCCATTTTTTCCTGTGCTTCGGAGAGAGTTTCAATCTCGTTTTTTGCCATTTGTCTCATTTCCGGGTCGCTCTCTTCGGCGAGGAGTTCTTTGGAGGAGGCAATGTTTTCGATGATATTCTTGTAGGTTTCAAAGGCTTTGACGATGGGTTGCAAGTTTTTGTACTCCTTGTTGAGTTTTATGAATTGCTCTTGGTTGTTGATGATTTCCGGATCGGTAATCATTTTTTCAACTTGGTCAAAGCGCTCTCTTACGCCTTTTAATTTATCCAATATCAGATTGTTGCTCATAACTTGCCGGTAAATTTAAATAGTTCGAGATGCGGAGAATGCCGTTTTGTAGTTATTTTGTGTTTTTGTTTTTTTGAAGGATAGTTATCCGTTGAGCGCATTGGCTCCGGCGGTGATTTCGTTGATTTCCTTGGTGATGGTTGCTTGCCGAGCCTTGTTGTAGGTAATGGTGAGTTCTCGAATCATCTCTGTTGCATTATCGGTTGCTTGGTGCATTGCTGTCATTCGGGCTCCTTGTTCGGCGGCAAAAGAATCGGTCAGGGTCGTAAATAATTGTGTTTTTAAAGAGTCGGGAATGAGTTTTTGAAAGATATATTGGCGATTGGGCTCATAGATGTATTCTGTAACTTTTTTATCGGTGTCTTTTTTGTCGACTTGTTTGATGGGCAAAAACTGTTCTTGGGTGGGGATTTGCACTACAGCATTTTTGAAACGATTGTAAACGATTTCAATTTTGTCAAACTCTCCGTTTTTGAAATTGGCCATAAGTTCTTCGGCAATTTGTGCCGTATTTTCAAAGGACAAATCTTCATATATATTGCTGAAATCTTTGGCGATTTTATAACCTTTGGATTTCAAAATTTGTCCGGCTTTTGTGCCGATGGTATAAATGGAAAGGGTTCCGTTTTGGAATTGCTCCTTGTATTGACCTGTGAGCAGTTCTATTGTCTTTTTTGCCATTGCGGTGTTAAAAGGTCCGCAAAGCCCTCGGTTTGAGCTTATTGTAATCAGTAAGATTTTTTCTTCTTTACGTTTTTCTGCAAAGACATTGTTTGGGTCATAGAGGTTTTCGTTGCTCAATCGACTCAAAATTTCGTTCAATTTTGAAGAATACGGGCGGAGTTGAGTGATCGCATTTTGGGCTTTCCTCAATTTTGAGGCGGCGACCATTTTCATGGCATTTGTTATCTGTTTGGTCGATTTTACGGACGCAATGCGAGTTCTTATTTCTTTCAGGTTTGCCATATAATTTTGTGTTCTTTGGAGGGGCAGTCAATTATTTTTTGTAGCCGGAGGCAATGTCTTGAGCTACTTTCGTAAGGATTGATTTTTCAGCATCGGTATATTTTCCTTCAGCTAAATTTTGCAACGTTTCCGGATGCTTTGTTTTTAGATATTCCAAATATTCTTTTTCAAAATCCCCGACTTTTTCTTCGGGAACATCTTTGAGCAGTCCTTGCGTTCCTGCATAAATGATAGCTGCTTGCTGCTCTACCGGATAAGGTTCAAATTGCCCTTGTTTTAATATTTCTACGTTGCGCCTTCCTTTCTCCAGTACAGAAAGAGTGGCGGCATCCAAATCGGAGCCGAATTTAGAGAAGGCTTCCAATTCGCGGTATTGAGCTTGGTCTAATTTCAAGGTACCCGAAACTTTTTTCATAGATTTGATTTGGGCATTTCCTCCTACGCGTGATACAGAGATTCCTACGTTGATGGCAGGGCGAACTCCGGAATTGAAGAGGTCTGTGTCCAAGAAAATCTGACCGTCTGTGATGGAGATCACGTTTGTCGGGATATAGGCGGATACATCGCCTTCTTGAGTTTCGATTATAGGCAGTGCTGTCAGCGAACCGCCTCCTTTGACTTTCCCTTTTAAAGATTCGGGAATATCATTCATTTGGGCTGCAATTTCGTCATTGTTGATTATTTTTGCAGCTCTTTCCAGCAGTCTGGAATGCAGGTAAAAAACGTCTCCCGGATAGGCTTCGCGACCGGGTGGGCGGCGCAGCAACAGAGAAACTTCTCGATAGGATACGGCCTGTTTTGACAGGTCGTCATAGATGATCAGTGCCGGGCGACCGGTATCTCTGAAGTATTCGCCGATGGCAGCTCCTGCGTAGGGGGCGTAAAATTGCATGGCAGCAGGGTCTGATGCTGTTGCCGAAACAATAACGGTATAGGCAAATGCTCCGTGTTCTTCCAGTATTTTGGCAATCGAGGCTACGGTAGATCCTTTTTGTCCTACGGCAACGTAAATACAGTACACCGGTTCACCTTTATCATAAAACTCTTTTTGATTGATGATCGTATCTATTGCAATGGCTGTTTTTCCGGTTTGTCTGTCGCCAATGATTAACTCTCGTTGACCTCGTCCTATCGGGATCATCGAGTCAATCGCTTTGATGCCTGTTTGCAGAGGTTCGTTTACCGGTTGTCGGTAGAGGACTCCGGGGGCTTTACGTTCAATGGGCATGCTGAATTTTTCTCCGGCGATGCTTCCTTTCCCGTCCAGCGGCTCTCCGAGTGTGTTTATGACTCGTCCTAACATGCCTTCGCCTACGTCTATGGAGGCAATTTTGTTTAATCTCTTAACGCTGTCCCCTTCTTTAATCCCTGAGGATGAGCCTAAAAGGACCGCTCCTACATTGTCTTCTTCCAAGTTTAGGGCTATGCCTTGTACTCCGTTTTCGAATTCTATCATCTCATTGGCTTGTACGCTTTCCAGACCGTAGATTCGGGCGATACCGTCTCCGACTTCAATTACTGTTCCGATTTCTTGGAATGTTGTGTCAGTTGTTATTTCTTGGAGTTGTTTTTTTAATATTTCCGATACTTCTGCGGGATTTATGCCTGCCATATTATTTTATTTTTGAAGTGAGGTATTTTTTTCATTGCTCGCTGATTGAAGAGTTGAGCAAGGTGTTTTTTATTTTCTTTAATTTTGCTGATATGCTTGCGTCATATTGTTTGTGGTCAATATTTAAGACGAAGCCGCCGATTAAATTTTTATCTGTTTGTATTTGAACATCGGCTTGGGTGTTTTTTCCGTATAATTTTTCGACAAGGGTTTTTATTTCTTCGTGTAAATCTTTGTCTGCGGAATAGGCTGTCGTGATTTGTGCCGATTTTATGTTAAAATGTTCTTTGTAGTACTTTATGTAGTTGGCTGCAATGAGCGGGAGGTAGGCTTCTCGATTGTTTTTGCTCAGCAGTTTGAAGAATTTCAGGGTCAGGCTATTGAATTTTTGACCAAAAAGGGAGTGAAAAATCTTCTGTTTGCCTCCGGCTTGAACGACCGGGGTTTCTAAGAAGTTTTTAAAATCCTTTATTCGGGATGCCGATAAAATCTGCTCCATGTTTTCGGCAATCTCTTTGATGTTCTTTTCTTCTTTCGCTGCCTCGAAAAGAGCTTTGGCATATCGAACTGAAATTCTGTTGGTGTTCATTTTCTTAGACTTTTGGGTGTCGGACAGATGCTTTTATTGCCAAGGTATTTCTTGGAGCAAGCGATCAAGATATGCTTTTTGTTTTTTGTTGTTATCCAGCGAATCAGACATGATCTTTTCTGCAATTTTTATGGAGAACGTAATCGATTTTTCGCGCATATCGTTTACTGCTGCGATTTTCTCTCTTTCTATTTGCAATTTGGCGGCATTGAGCATTTTTTCGGTTTCGACTTTTGCTTCCGAACGAGCATCTGCAATGATTTTTTCTTTTACTTCACGCGCCTCCGCAAGTAATTTTTCTCGCTCTTGTCTTGCCTCCTGCATGATTTGTTGGTTATCTGCTTTCAATTTCTCCATTTCATCTCTGGCCTTTTCTGCCGAGAGCAAGGATGCTTCTATTGTGGCTTCTCGTTTTTTTAGTGATTCGAGTATGGGCTTCCAGGCGTATTTGCGCAGAAGAAAAAGCACAATTAAGAAGGAAAGGGTCATCCAGAATAGAAGTCCGAAATCCGGTGTTACAATTCCCATGTTTATTTTTTTTATTTTCGGTGTTTTGTTAAGAAAAAAGAGCCAAGCACTGACCAACCGTCAGACTTGCTCTTTGTTTTTTGTTTTTGGTTATCTTAGGAAAATAATCAAAAGACAAATGACTACAGCGAAGAAGGCTACACCTTCAATCAATGCGGCTGCTACAATCATATTTGATCGTATGTCGGATACAGACTCCGGTTGGCGAGCAATGGCGTCCATTGCTTTTCCTCCAATTTGACCGATTCCGATACCGGCTCCGATTACGGCGATTGCCGCTCCGAGACCTGCACCCATGGCGGCATAATCAGCGACTGCTTCTAATAAAATTGATAATAACTCCATGTTGATATGATGTTAGGGTTAAACAATAAAATACTTAATTTAATGGTGTTCTTCGGTTGCCATGTCAAAATACAGTGCTGAAAGAAGTGTAAAAACATAGGCTTGAATGAAGGCTACCAAGAGTTCTAAAAATGTTAAAAATACCGTAAAGGCTACGGAAAATATTCCGCCTCCGATTCCGGCGGGGACACCGCCCATTTCTCCAAAGATAAATATCAAACTGAAGAAACCGAGTGCCACAATGTGTCCTGCTGAAATGTTCGCGAAAAGCCGAACCATCAATACAAAAGGTTTGATGAAAATTCCGGTAAATTCTACCAGGGGCATTAGCGGTATGGGTAATTTCAGCCACCAGGGAACTCCGGGGGCGTTGAAAATGTGTTGCCAATAATTTTTGTTGCTGTTTATCAGGATGATGACAAAGGTAAATGCGGCGAGGGTCATGGTGATGGCAATATTCCCGGTTAAGTTTGCCCCGCCGGGAAAGATTGGGATCAGTCCTAATAGGTTATTCAAAAATATGAAGAAAAATATGGACAGAAGATAGGGGGTGAATTTCATATATCTTTTCTCGCCCAGTGCTGCTTTGGCTACATCATCTCGGATGAATAGAATTAATGGTTCTAAAAATGATTGAAGACCTTTGGGGGCTTTGCCCTCTCGTTTTTGGTAGGCTTTGGCCACGGATATGAAAATATACAGAATCAATATCAAACTGATAAAGAGGGAAAGCGTATTTTTGGTTATAGAAATGTCGTAAGGTCTTGTTTCTATGTTGTTTACAGTTTCTACAATTTTTCCTTTATTCGGATTCTTATCTCCTTTGGCGATGTAAAAACCTTTGTACGAATCGTGCCCATGTCCTAATTTGTCGGACATAAAAACGTGAAATCCGGAGTGTTTGCTGTATAAGATGACGGGTAGGGGGATGGTGATATGTTTTTCCCCGATGGTTGTGATATGCCAACCGTATTCATCGCCGATGTGCCCCATTATAAGGTCTCCCGGATTGAATTTTTCATCCTCATGGTGAGTTTCTTCCGAATTTGCTTCATGCGGAATTTCTGACTCAGCCCAAGAAGGTGTATTTCCTAAAAAGGTGGCAGTCAGTAATATAAATAATATTTTGACGAGCAGATAATTGCGCTTCATAAGTCAATTTTCTTATAACAACGGACAAAGATAGAGTTTTTTTTTGAAACCGAAATTTTTATCTGTTTTTTTTACTTATTTTGAAGCAGAAAAAATATACATTTGTCTCCGGAATTTTCTCAATTTAAAAATAAGAAATAATGCTTCGATACTCTTACAAATTGTACAATAACTTGATGGCTTGGGTCGTCTTTTTTGTGGCTTTGCTTACTTATTCTTTAACAGTAGAACCTTCTGTAAGCCTCTGGGATTGCGGAGAATTTATCGTTTCTTCGTATAAATTGGAGGTGGGACATCCTCCGGGGGCACCTTTGTTCATGCTTTTGGGGCGTTTCTTTTCCATTTTTTCGTCATCTCCCGCTCGTATTGCTTTGATGATCAATTACACCTCCGTATTGGCAAGTGCCTTTACAATTTTCTTTTTGTTTTTGACCATTACGGCTTTTGCCCGCAAGTTGATTTTGAAGAATGAACAAAGTCCGAACAAAAAACAAACGGTGGCTATTCTTGCTTCCGGATTTACCGGAGCTTTGGTCTATACCTTCTCCGACACCTTTTGGTTTTCGGCTGTTGAGGCTGAGGTCTATGCCTTATCTTCACTTTTTACGGCGGTTGTTTTCTGGGCAATCTTGAAATGGGAGCAAGTCGCCGATCAACCTTATGGAAATCGATGGTTGATTTTTATTGCTTATATGATGGGACTTTCTATCGGGGTACATTTGTTGAATTTATTGGCAATTCCTGCAATCGTTTTTGTCTATTATTTTAAGAAATATAAGGTAAGTCCAAAAGGAATTGTAGGAGCTTCTGCTATTTCTGTTTTGCTCTTGTTGGGCGTGATGTATGGCATTATCCAAGGATATGTGCGACTGGCGGCTCAAGTAGAATTGCTTTTTGTAAATGTATTCGGATTGCCGTTTAAGAGCGGTCTGTTGTTTTTCCTTTTTCTCACGGTGCTGCTTCTGGTTGGAGGTATAATTTACACACTCAGGCGTAATAAACCCCTGATGAATTTTATTTGCACGACGATTGCAGTCATTCTCATCGGCTATTCCTCTTTTGCGGTTATAATGATTCGATCGGCGGCAAATCCCCCGATGGATGAGAATAATCCCGAAGATGTATTCGCCTTGCTTTCGTATCTCAATAGAGAACAATACGGCTCGCGACCTTTGCTTTACGGTCGGTATTATGATGCGGATGTAAAGCGTGATGCACAGGGCAATCCCGAAACAACCCCCGAATATACCTATATCCTTGGAGAGAATAAGTACGAAAAAGTAGAAAAAACTAATCCGAACTATCATTTCCAATCTGAAAGGAAAACATTTTTTCCGCGGATGTACAGTGCAGAGAATCACCATGTTAATGCCTACAAAATGTGGGGTGGAATTTCCGGAGAAAAGCCTTCATTTATCAATAATTTGAGATTCTTTTTTACCTATCAATTGGGACATATGTATCTGCGTTACTTTATGTGGAATTTTTCCGGCAGACAAAACAACCTGCAATCTTACGGAGGTATCTTAAAAGGAAATGCAATCTCCGGTATCAAACCTCTTGATCGTTTATTCCTCGGAAATCAAAACAAAATGCCGGATTATAAAAAAGGCGATAAAAGTCGTAATGCCTATTATTTACTGCCCTTGCTTTTGGGGATATTCGGATTTGTGTACCAATGGAAACGAGATAAGAAAAACTTCACGGTACTGCTCTTGCTTTTCTTTTTTACGGGTATTGCCATTGTCATGTACTTGAATCAGACACCTTACCAACCTCGCGAGCGTGATTATGCCTATGCCGGTTCTTTTTACGCATTTTCGATATGGGTAGGTTTGGGAATTAGCGCAATTTTCAGTCGTATGCTCAAAAAAATCAATGATAAGGCAGTTATTGCTTCCATTCTTTTGTTGATGCTTCCGGCACCCGTAATTATGGCAGTTGAAAATTGGGATGATCACAATCGTTCCGGTCGATTTATTGCCCGAGCCGCAGCGAAAAATTATTTGGACTCTTGCGAAAAAAATGCCATCCTGTTTACCTACGGAGATAACGACACTTTCCCTTTGTGGTACATGCAGGAGGTTGAAGGTTATCGCACGGACGTGAAGGTCATCAATCTGAATCTTTTTTCCGCAGCCTGGAATATTGACCAGATGCGTACCCAAACGTATGAGGCCGCTCCCGTTCCGTTTCTCATGAAAAGCTCTCAATACAGGAAGGGAACGCGAGATATTTTGTATGTAATGGATAATCCGCAACTCTATCTCAATGAGAAATATAAACAAAACAAGATTCAGTTTGAAAAGGAATTTGCAGCCTTGAAGAATAGTTTAACAGCGACACTGCAAAAATCCCGATATCCGGAAAAAAAATCGCAAGATTTTGAACGAATGAAAGAAAAACTGCCGGAAATTTATCCGATTGCATTCGTAGGTATTTTGCAAAATCTAAATCAAAAAGATTTTGTTGAAAAATATAAACTTAATCCGGCAGAAGTCGATACTTTGTATCATTCTGCAGAACGTTTTTTTGAGCGATTGTCCCAATCTTCATTGCCGTTGTCCTTAGCCATGAACTTTGTAGCCTCAGAAAAAAACGAAGACAAGTTGGAAAACAGAAAAGGAGATCGCGTTAGTTATTTTCCCTCTCAAAATCTCTGTTTGTCCGTGCCGGAATCCGAAAAAACACGATCAATTTATTCCAAAGAAAATCAAGCAAAAATCGGAGACAATATACATTGGAAGTTGAACAAATCCTATTTGTATAAAAACGATATGGGTACTTTGGAAATCATTGCACGCAATCATTGGAAACGTCCTATTTACTTTGCAACCTCTGTTCCCCAAGGAGCCTTTCAAGGGCTGGATGCTTATTTACGCTTGGAAGGATTTGCTTATCGACTTGTGCCTTATCCTTCTAATCCTGAGAAGAATATAGACGGAGAGTTGCTTTACAAACGTTTGATGACTCAATTCTCCTGGGGACGAATGAATGCGCCGGATGTGTACTTGGATAACTTTTCATTGCGCAACATTCGAGTGATGGATATACGAAAAACATTTTTGATGACTGCATCTGCTTTGTTACAAGAAAACAAACCGGAAAAAGCGGAAGCAGTTTTGGATAAATGTGTAGCCTTGATGCCTTCGGATAAGTTTGTGCCGAATTATTCTTGCTTGGGAATTGTTGAGATTTATTATCGGTTGAAAAAAACGGACAAAGCCGATCAATGGGCAAAGAAAATTGCTCATAAATATCAAGAGGATTTGGCGTATTTCAACAGCTTGGAGCTTCGCTTTAAAAAAGATGTAGCCGCTGAAACTCAAGAAGCCAATGCTTGCTTGTTGGAATTACAACAGATTTGCCGTACATTCGGGCGTGAGGCTCTTCTGCCGGAATTGTCAATCCCCTAATTCCGAGTGCGTTTTCCCGGAACTAAGACTTTTACTTTACTTCGGGGGGACAGGGTCATTTTTTTGCCGTCAAAGTCGGTGATTAAGTTGATTCCCGGTGTTTTCCCGACTTCAATGCTGCCAAATTGCTCTTCTATTTGCAGAGCTCTTGCCCCGTTGAGAGTCGCGGCTTGCACTAACTTTTCAAAGGGAATTGTCGGATAGCTTGTTACTACGGCTTTGAGTTCTTCAAGGATTGACAGGCAGTGGTTCGAGGCATAACTGTCTGTTCCGAAGCAGCAGGAGAGTTTTTCGGAGGTGAAAAAAGAGGGCAAATCCGGGAGCCTCTTTTCAATATATAAATTTGAGAGAGGACAAAAAACAGGAAATACTTTTTGAGAATATTTTTCCATTGTTCGGATGTCATCTTTTTTGCTGAATGTGTTGTGTATCAGTAGTATATGTTTGATCGCTTCTTGATTTTTCAAGTTATGTACGGTCGCTGATTCAGTATCAAAATTGAAATCGCTTAACTGAAAACCTAAGTCCCCCAAAGTTTCGGCAAGGATACCTTTTTTGGTTTGCAGCATGAGATCTTCGCTTTCTGTTTCCTGATTGTGGATGGAAATAATCCCGGAGTTTTTGGCGTGAAATTGTGCAATTTCCTCGGCAAGTGTGTCGGGAACAGAATAAACCGCATGAGGAACGATATTGCCCGGTAGATGAAGGCTCTGCAGGATGGAAAGATTTTGCTTTGCGGTTTCAAAATTTTCTTCGGCAGCTTGATTGCTTACCGCAAAAGTTTCGACAAATGTTTGGTAATAAATCGGACTTTTGGTTTTGACCGAAAAGCTGTCGTCTGTATTGGAAATATCCCCTACGGCAACGATTCCTTCTGTTTGCATTTCCCGGTCGGCCTTTCGGATTTGCTCCTCCAAGTCTTCCGGAAAATTTCGCTTGCGGATTATTTCATGAACAAATCCGGGCAGTCCTTTAACCGTTTTGTTGTCTATAACTCCCTTCATATGAGAGAGTTCCAGGTGACAGTGCGCATTTACAAATCCCGGGGTCAAGACTCCGGGAAAGAATTCTAAGGAAGCGCTTTCTTGCAAGTCTCCCTTTGTGTCGATTACTTTTGTAATTTCTCCGTTGGGGGCAATCTCAATAATTCCGTTCTTCAAAACGGATTTGCCCGTGAATATGTAGTTGGCAGATAATTTCCTGGTGTTCAATTTTTTATAAATTTTTCTACATCATATCCACGATTTCAATGTCAGGGGGATACAATGCGGGGTTGAAGTGAAAAAGTTTGTCCGGTATTTTTGTGTGTGGTTGGAAATCGACAATATCAACTTGATATTCCAAGCCGGATTTTTCGGTTATTTCCGCGCGTTGTAAGCGATGAATTTGCTTGTTTATCTTTAATCGAATTTTTGAGTACGGACTTTTGCTTTTTAATTCCGGAAACAGGTCAACAACTTGGAATACAGCGCCTTTTATTTTTTCTTCACCAATCAGCAAGTATTTATAGCCGGTTCGGTAAGCAGAGAATAACTGAGAGGGAGTAAACACAGAAACATCTGAGGTGTCATTTTTACTTATCGTCAGTTCTTGTGTTTTTTTTGAGTAAGTCCAGACGGTATCACCGTTGCAAATAATTTCATTTTCGGGGACAATAATTTTGTATTTGTCGCCGCTCAAAAAAATATATGCCTTGAATTGTTTCTTGCTGTCATTTTGTTTGTTGATCAAAAGATAGGAAACCTTCAAACGCAAATGACTATGAGATTTCATCTCTTTTTGCATGGCATCAAGTACCTTACGTGCCGCCGGATCTTTGGAAAGTTTTACTTGTGCATCGGCAACAAAAACTCCCGGCAGACACAAAAGGGTCAGGTTTAGAAAAAAGATTTTCAGGTATTTCATAGTTCTTGGATCGATTTCGAGTAAAGACATGCCGGTATGGAGGACAGTAAAGACGAAATTCTTTCGGATGATTCTTCTTGAATAGATTTTATCTTTATGTGTTTTTCCATAACATGCTGTTCGTTAGAGATTTATTTTGATTTTTTGTGTGAAGTTTCCTCGGGGCTGAGACCGAACAATTGCATAATTTTTGAAGGAATTTCGGTGTTGTCGTAAAAACCGAGGAAGGTTTCGGATCCGGCTCCGACGGCGTGGGTCGGGCAGGGCAATGCGGTATGCGAAAATGTTGTAAAATCCAGTCCGGATTTATGATTTAACAAGCGGCAAGCAACTGTTGTTACCGGATCGTAGGGACCGTAAGCACATTCCAGACGAGCATCTTCTCTTCGCTGTTGGAAGGAATTTCTTTTGTCGTCTTTTAAGGCTTGTTTAAGATCTTCTATGTCGTACTTGCTAAGTTCCAAGCCCGGTATGCGGTCAAAACCAAAATGTTTTTGCAACAGGGGATATACGTCAGCGTATCGACATTTGCCTCGATTTTTTTTCTTTATGGAGTCAATTTTATCGGTGAAAGCTTCGCAAGAAATGTTTTGATGTTGCAAAAGTTGCAAGTTTGTTTCATAGCCTGTTACTGCGTGTCCGAGGGTTAATCCTCCTGTTTCGTGGTCGCTGCAAACAACAATAAGAGTTTCTTTCGGATGTTTTTTGTAAAACTCGTAAGCTGTTTTTACGGCATCATCAAATTGAAGAACTTCATGTACGGTTGTTGCAGCATCATTGGCATGACAAGCCCAATCAATTTTTCCGCCTTCGACCATGAGAAAAAAGCCTTTTGAGTTGTCTAATAGTTCAATTCCTTTGCGGGTGTAGTCTGATAAAGTAAAATCTTTGTTTGTTTGGTCAATGACGTAGGGCAGAGATGCGCCCCCGGCGGGAGTCGGAGCACAAACGATGATTTTATCGTCTCCGTTTTTTAAAGAATCAAATCCCTCTTTTGTTTTGACGATGCGGTATCCTGCACTCTTGATTTTTTTGTATATTGAGGGGTAAGATTTTTTTTGTTGTGTTTGAGTTTTTTCGTCAAGTCCCATATTCCCCAAAGAAGAGGATTTGCCTTTTCGTTTGCCGAAAGGGTCTTTAAACCCACCGCCGGCAAAGTAATTGAAGTTACTCTCCGGGAGTTCATCGGCAATGTCGTAATACATATTGCGTTTGGGTTGGTGCGCATAGAACACGGCAGGGGTTGCATGATCTATGGATACCGAAGTTACAATGCCGATTTTCATGCCTTTGTCTCGCAGCATTTCTGCCAGGCTTTTGAAAGACGCGGTGCGCTCGGCATTCATACAAATGGTATTGATGGAGGTTTTATGTCCGGCGGCAAGTGCAGTGCCCGCAGCTGCGGATCCTGTAATGAATCTGTTTTCTGCATAAGTGGTATATGAACCATGCACCGGGAAGGTACTCATCAATAATTTTTCAGGCTTAACTTGCCCTTTTTTTTGCGCCAAAAATCCCTCTGCCAAGTGGGTTTGGGCATAACCAAATCCGTCTCCGATGAAATAAAAAATGTATCGAGGAGCTTCCGGTGCCTCTTTCTTTTGGGTGGAAGAGGACGGGCGACATCCCGAAATCCATACAGCAAGTGCAAGAATGAAGAAAAATATCTTTTTCATGGGTGTTTTTGCCGCAAAGATAAATCGTTTTTTCTTTTGAGCAAACAAAAAATAAGGGAACGACTTTATCGTGTTGCTGACAGGTTGCTCCGGACAAACTTTGCTTTCGGCATTGTGGGGGGCGCTTGTCAAGGCAGAGAATGAAAAGAGAGTTTCGCTGCCGAACAGAAAAACTCTTTGTGTAAAGAGCTATTCTTTGCTGTCATCACAGGCATATGCGCAATAGGCGCATCCCGTAACTACCAAGCATCCTCCTTTTTCTATGTATGACGTGATACAGTCAGCAAATTCCTTTGTGAAGGCATCTGCGCTGCATACCAATTCGGAACTTGCTTTCTTTAGGATTTTGCGGTCTTTTTCGTACGAGGCTTGAATTTTTCCGTTGGCATCCAAGCTCAAGTTCATGAGCGTCTGCGGATTGTCTTTGCGCATGTCGTTGTAGGTCTCAAAAGACATTTTTAAAAATTCCGCATTCTTGTCGGCTTTTACTTCTTTGTCTTCTTTGGAACAAGAAAAAAGTAAAGCGCTCACCATCAGCAGGCTTAAAAACCGGCTTATTTTCATTTTGTAAATCATAGTGATGAAATTTAATTGCTAAAATATATTCGCAAACATACAATTTTTTTTGCAAAAAAACAAAAAATCAAAACAATTTAGGAACAAAACTTTCCGGATTCGCAATTTCAAGAATGTAATCTCCACTGTTGCGAATGACAAATAAACCTTGTTTGTAGGCATACTTGTCGGAATGTTCGCTGTATTTGATTCCGGCGACTGCTCCGTACAACTTTTTGTCGGCATACTCCGGCATATAAGTTTTGAACAAGGATAATTGCTCTGTAAAATGGTTGATCTTTTCAACCGTCATGTCTGTTTTTACCTCAACCACAACGACTTCGGTGCCGTTTGCCAGAACCACGTCAAATTCGGCATCGATTTTGTCGCTCTTTTGAATAATTTGAGACAAGCCGGCTCAATCAAGGCTTCCATCAATTTGCCCCATTGGGTCGAAAACATGCCCGAAATTTTGTTGATTTTCTTATCGGTTTCTTTGAATTGTCGATCCGTTTCTTGAAATTTTTTGTCGGTCTCTTTGAATTGCCGGTCGGTTTCTTGAAACTTTTTGTCGGTTTCTTTCGACATGCGAATCATTTCTGCACGGCTTTCTTGAAATTCTTTCCGACTTTCTTGAAATTTTCTGTCAGTTTCCTTGAATTGCCGGTCGGTTTCTTTGAACATTTCTTTGACCTCTTGAAACATCAAGAGCAATTGGTCGGCAGTGAGTTGAGGATTTTCCATGATCTAATTTTGTTTTCCGCGAAGATACCGTTTTTTTTGAATTGAGCCAATAAAAATCGCATCCAATGATGAAAAAAACTTCGTTTTTTACTCCTTTTGAACGCAAAAAACGCTCAAATTTGAAGGCGTATTTTCCCGAAATACGCACAAAAAACACGAAAAACTCCGGCTAAGCACATGTTCTTGCAAAAAAAATCAAACTTTTTTTTGCAAAAATTAAAGTGCTGATAATGAAAGTTTTATAAAGGAAAATTCACCCTTTTTTCACCCCTTATTTTGGCGCACTCACCCCTAAAATCACCCCCTGTTTTTTTGCTGTTTCGTTTTTTTTGTTATAAGTTTGCGCACGCGGTAACCAAAATGTGCCGCCGGCAAAATGCAGACTCCTTTTTTGGGGAATCCGAGAATGATGAAAAAAGAATCAAAATACCTCCTTAGAAAATGTTTGCGTAACGCACTTTTGAAAAACAAAACCGGTTCGGTCGGATGTTTCCGTTCCGAACTTATTTACTTATTTAATTAATCAAATATTTTTTTAACCATTAAAATTTTTTACAACATGAAGAAGTTCAAGTTTATTATTCTCCTCGCTTGTTTGTTGGGGAGTAGCGCAGTGATGCAGGCACAAAACCGATCTGTGCCCGATGAAGACGATTTTTGTTTGAAAATAGATGTCAAAAAAGGCACTAAAATTAAAATGAATTTTAAAGGATCCGGGAAAGCTTGGGTGGTCAAAGGAGACTATGGCCATATCGAAGAAGAGGATCTCGGCAGTTCCGTAGATTGGGACGATTTAGAAGAATATACCGTTTCGGGTGCCGGCCCTTGGATAAAAATTTATGCCGAAAATTTACACGGTATTTTAATCATGGACAACGGGAATCACGGAGATATTTTAGGCGCCGATTTCTCGAAAATACCGAGCACATTGACAACGATTATCGTACATCATTCCGGCTACATTTCCGCCTGTACCTACGACCAAATGTTTCTCAGCTTGCCCGCGCGAACGGGAGGAAACTCGGCCTTTTTTGTTTCCGTTTCCGGTATTGAGCCAAATGACGGGGCGAAGAAATCGACCACATCCATTGCGACGGGAAAAGGCTGGCAAATGCTCAAATATGAGGGAGGAGCAACTTTCTCCGGAGACGGAACCGGCTGCGCCAAGGATTACGGCTTAAGAATTGCCGGCGTGGAGGTAAGCAACACCAATTGCACCGATCTCAGCGGACTCTCCGGTGTAAGCGGCACCGTAAGCTTTGATCCCTTTACCGGCACCCTGACCCTTGATAATGCAAAGATAGAGTCTTCCTCCACTGCCTGTATTTGGAATGAGAGCATTGACGATTTGAAAATAGAATTAATCGGCACCTGTTCACTTGAATGTAGTGCCAGTAATTTCTCCGCTTTGTACTCAAAGAAGAATATGACAATAGATGGAGGTAAGGTGGATGTTACTCAAACAACAGAAGCAGTATCCGCTATCGGCATTGCCGACGGTAGAACATTAAGGATTAACGATTGTGTTATAAGTGCCTCCGGAAAACACGCCATTTATAGTAGCAACGGCTCCGGCGGCTCACTGGTTATAATGAACTCCCAGGTACGAGCCACGGGAAAAAACGCTCCCTCTTTCTATAATATCAAAGAAATGACTTTGACCGATTGCGGCATCAAATCTCCGAAGGGAGCCAAATTTGACGCAAGCAAAAAAACGGTAGTTGATGCAAGCGGCAAGCCTGTCAAAACGGAAGTGTTTATTCAGCCTCCCGTCGAATATGACTTAGGAATTGCCGGCAAGCCGGTTACCGATTTGAATTGCAATGACCTCAGCGTAATCCCCGGCGTAAGCGGCACCGTTAAGTACGACCACTCCTCCAAAACCCTTACCCTCGATAATGCGAAGATTGAGTCATCCTCTCATTGTATTTGGAATAACAGTAACGGTTTGAAAATCGTATTAAAGGGGACCAATGAACTTAAAAAAAGTGGGGCATTCTCTGCTTTGTTCGCAAAGGAGAATATGACAATCACCGGAGGCGGAACACTGAATGCCACTCATACAACAGGAGTGGAGGGATCCGGTATCGCTATTAGTAAAGATAAAACATTAACCATCTCTAATTGTACCGTAAATGCCTCCGGGAAATACGGTATTTATTGCAACAATACGGACGGAGCCAAGCTGGTTATAGAGAATGCCACGGTAAAAGCAAAGGGAAAAGACAATCCCTCTTTTTATAGAATCAAAAAACTGAGCTTGACCGGTTGTGAAATTACTTCCCCGGCGGGCGCCAAATTTGACGCAAGCAAAAAAACGGTAGTTGATGCAAGCGGCAATCCCGTCAAAACGGAAGTGGTGATCGAGCCTCCTGTCAAAGAATACGGCTTACAAATCGCCGGCACGGAGGTAACCAATAAAAATTGCAATGACCTCACCGTAATTCCCGGCGTAAGCGGCACCGCCGTCAAATACGACAACGCCTCCAAAACTCTTACCCTCGATAAGGCGAAGATCGAAGTTTTGCCCGGTAGGCATTGTATTTGGAATAAGAGCATTGACGGGTTGAAAATAGAATTAACGGGAACCAATGAGATTAAAGGGGGGGGCAACATCTCCACTTTATTCTTAGTGCACAATATGACAATCACCGGAGAAGGAACATTGAACGTTACCAATAATACAACAGGAAACGGATCCGCTATCGGTATTAGCGGCGGTAAGACATTAACCATCGCTAATTGTACCGTAAATGTCGCCGGAAGAAAGTATGGGATTTATGCTAACGGGGGTAATTTCAATCTTGTTATAGATAAAGCCACGGTAAAAGTGATGGGAAAAGATGCAGCCTCTCTCCATCGAATCAAAAAACTGACTCTGACCGGTTGTGAAATTACTTCTCCGGTGGGAGCTGTATTTGATGCAAGCAAAGAATCCGTAGTTGATGCAAGCGGAAATCCCATCAAAGAAGAAGTGGTGATCCGGCCTGTGGTCGAATACGGCTTACAAATTGCAGGTGTGAAGGTAACTGATTTGAACTGCAATGACCTCACCGTAATCCCCGGCGTAAGCGGCACCGCCGTCCAATACGACCCCGCCACCAAAACCCTTACCCTCAATAATGCGAAGATAGAGAGTTCGAATTTGCAATGTATTCTGAATAAAAGCAATGAGAATCTTAAAATACAGCTGATCGGAACCAATACTCTTGAAATGACCGGCAATATTTCTGCTTTGTATGCAAAACAGGTTACGAAAATCACAGGTGGAGGTACATTGAATATCATTCAGAACGGAACCGGAGGAGCCGTCTCAATTCTCGGACCTCATGTATTAACAATCCACGATTGTACCGTAAATGCCTCCGGAAAATACGGCATTAGAGGTCTTGCTTCCTCTTCGAATAAGACTCCCGTGCTAATAATAGAGAATGCGATCGTAAAAGCCACCGGAGGAGAAGACGGCTCTATTCATAACATTAAGGCTTTAAACCTAATCGCTTGCAGCATCACTTCTCCGACAGGCGCCAAATTTGACGCAAGCAAAAAAGCCGTAGTCGATGCAAGCGGAAATATCATCAAAGAAGAAGTGGTGATTGCTCCTCCCGTCGAATACGGTTTACAAATTGCCGGCGTGAAGGTAACTGATTTGAACTGCAATGACCTCACCGTAATCCCCGGCGTAAGCGGCACCGCCGTCCAATACGACCACGCCACCAAAACCCTTACCCTCAATAATGCGAAGATAGAGTATTCTACGACCAATAATTGTATTTTCAACGAAAGCATTGACGGTTTGAAAATAAAATTAATCGGCACCAATGAGCTTAAAAAAAACAGTGCAGTCGGCTCTGCTTTGTACTCAGGCGAGAATATGACAATCATCGGAGAAGGAACATTGAATGCCACTCATATAACAGGAGAAGCATCCGGTATCGGTGTTGGCAAAGGTAAAACATTAACCATCTCTAATTGTACCGTAAATGCCTCCGGGGAATACGGTATTTATGCTAGCACCAGTCCTGCCACATTGGTTATAGAGAATGCCACGGTAAAAGCAAAGGGAAAAGACAATCCCTCTTTTTATAGAATCAAAGAGATGAGCTTGGTTGATTGCGAAATTACGACCCCGGCGGGTGCCGTATTTGACGCAAGCAAAAAATCGGTAGTTGATGCAAGCGGAAATCCCACCAATGAAGAAGTGGTGATCGAGCCGACCTCCACCACCGGCATTCAAGACTTGAATGCTTCCGCAGTAAGCCTTTACCCGAACCCGGCAGAAGGTCAATTCTTTGTGGAAGTACCTGCTTCCGGCAAATTGGAAATCATCAACCTTGCGGGACAAAAAGTGCAAGAATTT
>PDWI01001172.1_pt1 | contig 42164 bp, 38 predicted proteins | sample 1430891 | NCBI WGS metagenome assembly PDWI01 (sample SAMN01162508, study PRJNA174530) | Oral metagenome, whole genome shotgun sequencing project. | biome: Marine environment; feature: Marine mammal; material: Swab sample of the gingival sulcus; isolation source: swab sample of gingival sulcus... | reverse complement strand
TGACATGAACCTGTAAATATTAGAGAGGATAATAAAAATATATTATGTGTTGCTTGCATCATTAGCCTTTAAATGTACCAAATGTGGAAGGTTCGTCTTTTGGGTACTCCCCGCTGTAGGTAAAGATATAGCTCCATTTTTTCTCCAAAGAGAGTAGTCATTTGTTCCTTCATCCTTACTAGAACCATACATAATACCGCCCAAAATGGTTCCAAGTCCTTTGTGAAGAAGAGCTTCGTGATCTGGATGAATTTGTATGACATTACCCTCTGTTTTATGGCCGAATTAATCCATATGGTTTGTTCCCGTTGGATTTGAGCAAGCGATTAGGCATTGAGACTGTCACTGGCTAATTGCCCCTGGTGACACGAACGTTGGTTTTGGGCCTAATAAGAAAATACTAATGTTCTTATTGGTATACTCCCTATATTTATAGGGTTATTTTATGGGATAATCATCACTCAATGAAGAAGTGAGTGTGTACCCCATGCCAATCTATGATCACACTGAGACTGTACATCCTTCTGGGTTCAGAGGTTTCCGTGTGACCCGCTACTTTGCCAGTGAGAAGAAAAACCGGCAACGTTGGTTTGGCATTAAAGGTCAAGAAATCGCAGCAGTGCGAAAAGAAGCAGAAGCCCTGTTGTCAGAGTGGGAATTTGAAGCCAGTCTGGAAAAGAGCCAGCGCGACCGCCTCAAGGTTGAGCGACCTCAGAACTCTGCTTATGTGACGGGCGTTTCTGGGATCAAAATGAAATTTGTGCGCCATATTAAACGCCGTCAGTCACGGGCGAAAAAGGCCAAACCCGGCCGGAAGAAAATCTACACATCGGTCATTTACACCCCCTACTTTGTTGTATCCGGCAGTGTTGAAGGCAAGAAGTATATTCGCAAATTTAACATTAAGACGCTTGGTTTTGATCTGGCTTGGTTGAAAGCTGTGACTTACCTTGCCGAAACCAAGCAGATTAAGCAATACGATCATCTGCTTGCCAAAAAGCCACCTATCGAGCAGTTTAGATTAATTATGGATTGGCAGAACCGGCAGGGTTATGAGATTCAGGAGCACCGTTTGCCGGATGAATTGTTAGAAGCCGAAAAAAAGGTCAGCAATGAGGACAGCACTCACTTAATGGAAAAAAATTTAAGAATGATGCACTCCAATCTTTGATAAGTGAACCATTTACTCAATCCACTCGGTCGTCTCATCTTTTTCCATAAATTTCTGCCAAACCCAGCTATCGGGTAGTAACTCCCCTGTCATCACGTACTCAAGATACTTCGCATTACGGGTGATAATTTGCAGATTGCGGTGGGCTTTTTGAGTGCCACACATCAAGAAGCGGTCTCCACGATGGACCAGGCGGTTGCTTTCAGGGAGAATGACATTCCCCTCACCGCGCTTTAAGAACAGCATAATGGCTTCAATATTTTTTTCGCGATGATCAGGATGTCGCAGTAAGTCACCGACAACAATCTGGCATTTATCCAACCGTTCGTAAAGTGCCGGTGTTTCTTCGATGTTCACTTCAAATTCCCATAATTCAGGAAATTCATCACCGACCACCGCGATCATGCGGCTGGCGAGCAAGTTTGCACGCTCATTCTTAAAGCGGGCGACAATTCGCAGAAAGTCCCCCAGAAGTGGGGTACGAATCAGGGCAAAAATCTTGTCAGAAATAAGATTTCCGCGTTGCATGACCACATCCAGGTTAGCGGCTTCAAAAATAGGCCGGTTTTTTTCCTCGTTTTGATTGGCGACGCGGAAGATACTTGGATTGAGCTCATGAGCGGTCATTAATACAGATAGGTTATCAGGGTCATTACCTGTGCTGGCAATAATGCCCACAGCATCATCAATACCCGCTTTTTTTAATGTGGCTGCTTCCGTTGGGCGACCAATAATGGTGCCAGCGGGCAAGTCACGGAGGTGACGATCTGGCTCTACTACGCATAGCTGCTCACCAATATCGTCAAGGAATTGGTAGACTGAACGCCCAAAGTTACCAAAGCCACAAATAATCCAACGCCCGTTTTTTGGTAAATAAATTTCATCCGCTCGACGATGACGAGGGCCAGTGGTCCATTCATAAATCAGGTGCAACCCGGGTGAATGAATGGCCAGCGCTAATCGGGATGCAAAGGTTTCAAACGGGTTAATCACCTCATTCGCGCCAAAAGAAAGGATGTTTGCCTCTGCTTCCTTGGTATCCGCACGGGCAATCAAACGTACATGCTTGTTTAACAACTGAGCCACGATTGCAATGGTCAGATTGACACGGTCATTATTTGCCAGCGAGATAATCCCGGAACATCGTGGGTGGTTGATGCCTGCAAGCTCCAGTACTTGCGCGTCAGAAGCATCGGCCCTTAGCCATAAGGGTGAAATCGCCAGGTCATTTACTTCGAGTTCATTGATTGGCCCCTCCTCTGGGTCCAATACCACGGACAGAATCCCATCATTTGCCAAATCCTCAACCAGCTTACGCCCAGTCTCCCCGTAGCCACAGATCAAATAAAACGGCTGGCGAATCCGGTTGACACTGCGTCTAAAGCCACTTAATTTCATTTGTTGGCGAAAAGCCGGGTCTTGAAATGCGCTTAATAGGGAGCCTATTCCGTACAACCAACTAATAACCGTTGCATACAGGCAAATTAGTGTCCAATAACGCTGCCATTGGGTAAAAGCATAAGGAATTTCGCCAAAGCCAATGGTCGTGCCCATGAAGCTGACGAAGTAAAAGGCCTCAAAAAAGGACATGTAGTAAGGCGTTTCACTGCCATCATCACCTGGTATCAGCACGTAGCCCAGCATGGAGACAGCATACACCACGATCAATGTAATAAGCGGTGTTCTAAGTCGCCGGAGTAGCAGATAAACGAGGTTTGGCATAGCTAAGGGGAATCAGCTTAACGGCGCAGATTGACTGTTTCAGAAACTAACAAAATGACTGAAATGACATTGGCCAGCAGCGCTCCTCCACTGAGTGAAACAATCGTTGAGACGCTATGTTCAGTCATTTCAAAACTCCCAACCGGTGAGTGAACTCCCCAGACAATCGCTGCGCAGATGAGCTGCAAATCAGCGACCAGACTGGTGGCTAAAAAGACCGAGCCGATATGGGTGCGGTCACCAAACTTGAGAACAGTTGCAATCAAGCTCACGACAATTGCGGCAAATAATTCGTAAACGTTGTGGTGTTCTATATTCGAGAAATCACCTAAAAAGAATCCGAAATTTAGCGTTAGCGCGAGTACGATGAAAAATGCAAAAAAAACCTTTTCAGTTCTCATTGTTCACTCCGGTTTGGCAAAGGTCAGGTGCGCGGTAGGGTGACGCCAGTTTGTCCCTGATATTTTCCACCGCGATCTAAATAAGAGGTTTCGCATACCTCATCGGACTCAAGGAACAACATTTGTGCGACACCCTCATTGGCATAAATCTTTGCGGGCAATGTTGTGGTATTGGAAAACTCCAGAGTCACATGCCCTTCCCACTCCGGTTCTAGCGGTGTGACATTTACAATGATCCCACAACGCGCATAGGTGGATTTGCCCAAACAAATTGTCAATACACTGCGAGGAATGCGGAAATACTCAACCGTCCGGGCCAAAGCGAAAGAGTTAGGCGGAATAATGCAGACATCCGATTGAACATCAACAAAACTGTTCTCATCAAATGCCTTTGGGTCTACCACGGCAGAATTAATGTTTGTAAATATCTTGAATTCATCCGCACAGCGCACATCGTAGCCATAGCTTGATGTGCCATAAGAAATAATGCGTTGGTCATTTACAGTGCGAACTTGCGATTCAGCATATGGCTCAATCATACCATGCTGTTGCGACATCTCGCGTATCCAGCGATCTGCTTTGATACTCATAAATCAGGGTCTCAAATTCGTCGTGCCTGAGCGTTTAAATGGAATCTTGAACCACGGTAAATGCACCGATCCCATGAGTGCGTATTGTATTGTGCCCTGTCGTAACAAGCTTGGCAACATGGAGGCCATATTAACAAAACTCAGACTCAGAGGCACGGATACTTGTTGGCTCTGACGTGCGGGAATTGTCATTGACTGCTCACGATTACCACTGGCAACGTCCACATCATTTAAGCGCAAGCGATAGTCAAAGCCAGAAAGCGGCAAAGGAAAGGTGTTTGGGTTGCTAACCTTTAATGTGAAATCGGCCTGTCCACCCCGCCAGTTAAGACCTTTTAGTTGGACATTTTGTACTGACACTTGTGGTGGCTCGGCAATGCCCTTGATTCCCGCGCCCGAACTACAGGCGGTGATAAAAAACAGGCTGCTAATAAGGATAAGTATTGATGTTATTTTATTCATTCGTGGAATGGTAAACCAAAAAGGTCGCACAATAAATACGAGCAGCCCTTAACTTTTAAGTATTTTGAATCACAATATTCGGGAATTTTGCACTGTAATCTTTAGCTTTTTCAGCCAGTTGCGCCGACATTTTGCGGGCAATATCACGATAGATCATGCTAATTTTCCCATCAGGATCGGTCACCACAGATGGATGCCCACTATCGGCATGCTCCCGAATACGAATATCCAGTGGTAACGAGCCAAGGAGATTGACATCGTATTCATCTGACATCCTCTCCCCTCCTCCTTGTCCAAAAATAGGTTCAGCGTGACCACATTGACTGCAAATATGCATGCTCATATTTTCAACGATACCCAGTACAGGCACTTTGACCTTCCTAAACATTTCCAGCCCTTTACGGGCATCCAGTAAGGCAATGTCTTGAGGCGTGGTGACAATAATGGCGCCACTTACGGGAATCTTTTGGGATAGAGTTAGCTGCGTATCGCCAGTTCCCGGCGGCAAGTCAACAATTAAGTAATCCAACTTCCCCCAGTTTGTATCTTTTAATAGCTGTTCAAGAGCCTGGGTAACCATCGGGCCTCGCCAAATCATGGGCGTGCCTTCGTCGATAAGAAAACCAATGGACATCGCTTTTACATGGTAATTTTGCATTGGCTCCAAGGTGTTACCGTCAAGCGATTCTGGTTTTCCAGAAATACCCAGCATACGTGGCTGACTTGGGCCGTAAATATCGGCATCCAGAATACCCACCTGAGCGCCGTCATTAGCTAATGCCAGTGCGAGGTTTACCGAGGTAGTGGATTTACCAACCCCGCCTTTGCCAGAGGCAATCGCAATAATATTTTTAATGCCCTCAATTCGCTTCAGGGTTTTCTGTACAGCGTGTGCAGCAACCTGCTGTTCCACCGTTACGTCAGTCTCAGTAACCCCCGTTATTCCCGATAAAGCTACTTCAATATCGTGCTTTAATTCTTCGCGATAGTTTCCCGCTGGATAGCCAAGCTCCACCCTCACCGATACTTTATTGCCTTCAATATCAATGGCTTTAACAGCTTTGTTAGTAACAATATCCTTTTCAAGATAACGATCCTTCACGGCTTTAAGTTGTGCTTCGATAATTGCGACTGAAAGCTCTGCCATGGTGATATCTCCGTCAGGTTAGGCAAGATTGTCGTGAGTCTACACCAAGCGAAGGTGGACAAAAACATGCGGCATAAAAAAAGCCACCCATACTACTTGGTGGCTTTTTTTATAACAAACACTCAGAAAGTACTGATCTAACTCAGCGACTCCTTCAAATAATTATCACCGCGCTCGACCGATAACATCGGTGCCCTTTGGTATCTGAAAATAGAAAGTGCCGCCACTAATCGGAACATTATGCTGCATATTTAAGTTTAGCTCGGTGCGTTGTCCCAGTTGATCGTGCATCACCATGCGCTTGAGCTGGCCTCTCGCATCCAGACCCATTTCGATAAATTTGAAATCGCGATTCGCGGCCTTTGGAACCAACTTAAACCAGTCCTGCCCACCCTTTGATGGCAGTTGCTTAATGTGAAAACGGAAGCCCGGGGGATCTCTTCTGGTTAAGACCGCTGCGGGTGTTGCGGTCACGGCTGCGGATACCGGCTTAATTGTCACCTGCTCCAGTTCTTCATCGTAGACCCAGACATTTCTGCCATCGCTAACAATTTCTTGAGGCTCAGGTCTCATATATACCCAACGGAACCGTCCGGGACGGCTCAGGTACAACAAACCACTACTGTTTTGAATAACAGCACCTCTCTTGTCATAAACGCGCTGGGTGAAACTCCCCTTCAGGCTGTTTACTTTTGTAAAGAAAGCATCCAAACGCTGACGAGCCGGACTATCCGCCGCCATTGCCTGTGCGCCCATTCCTAATACCAGCAGTGTTGTTACTATTGTTTTTTTCATTCATTACCTCAGTCTTTAACAGGTGGTGGTGCCAGTACTTCGCGCGTTCCATTGGACTGCACTTCACTCACAACACCGGCTTTCTCCATATCCTCAATCATTGAGGCCGCGCGGTTGTACCCAATCTTCAAACGACGTTGCAGGTACGATATCGAGGCGCGCCGTGATTCCGTCACAATAGCAACACCCTGATCATACAGCTCATCCCCTTCTGTATCGGCCAAAGGCTCCAGTCCAGGAATTGCAGCACTCACCCCGCCGGTGTCCTGTAGGACATCGTCCAGATATTCGGGTTCCCCATTCTCTTTGAGAAACTCAACGACTTCCTCAACTTCTTCATCACTGACAAATGCCCCGTGAACACGCTGTGGCAAACCGGTTCCCGGTGGCAGATACAGCATGTCACCGTTACCCAGTAATTGTTCTGCCCCGCCCTGATCCAAGATGGTTCGAGAATCCACTTTAGTAGATACCTGAAAAGCAATGCGGGAAGGAATATTGGCTTTGATTAAGCCAGTAATTACATCAACAGAGGGACGTTGTGTTGCCAAAACCAAGTGAATGCCCGATGCACGTGCTTTTTGCGCCAGTCTCGCAATCAATTCCTCAACCTTCTTGCCAACAACCATGATCATGTCGGCAAACTCATCAATGACAACCACAATGTATGGATAGGGCTTTAAAATATTTGGCCGGGTATCAATATGCTGTGTTGGATCAAAACTGGGGTCGGTAATCGGCTCACCACGGTCGATAGCCTCCTGAACTTTCTGGTTATAGCCAGCAATGTTCCGTACCTTCATATAAGACATTGCGGCATACCGCTTTTCCATCTCCCCAACACACCAACGAAGGGCATTTGCGGCATCCTTCATGTCGGTCACAACCGATGTCAACAGATGCGGAATCCCCTCGTAGATACTCAACTCCAGCATCTTGGGATCAATCAGGATCAGCTTGACTTTTTCAGGTGAAGATTTGTATAGCAAGCTTAAAATCATGACATTCACCGCCACCGATTTACCGGAGCCTGTGGTGCCTGCGACCAAAACGTGTGGCATCTTGGATAAGTCGGCAATGGCTGGATTACCCGCAATCGTTTTCCCCATCGCCAGAGTCAACGGTGCCTTAGATTGCTGGTAAACCGGCGCATTTAAAATCTCACTGATAGCGACCAATTCGCGTGTGTCATTCGGTATTTCCAAGCCAATCGTGGTTTTGCCCGGAATTACCTCAACAATACGAATACTTTGTACACGCATGCTCCGCGCAATATCCTTGGCCAAGCCTGAAATGCGGCTCACCTTGGTTCCGGGAGGTAATGCCAACTCGAAGCGAGTCACGACTGGTCCCGGATAGCGATCCACGACTTCAACCCCGTGAATGCCATAATCCGATAAGGTGGTTTGGATATCCTGTGCCAGCTTATCAAGCTGCTGGTCGGAGAACTTGCCCTGGTTCTGTGGAGCGGGCTGTAAAATTTCCAGTGGCGGCAATAAACCGAGTTGCTCACTTTTCGGCTTGGTCAAGCGTGTTTTTTTGTTGCCTGATGATGATGTACGAGCTGTCTTCTTAGTGGATTTAGCCTTCGCTGCGCCTGGTAAAACCACTGGGTTCAGACCATCATCTGCTTCTTCGTCCTGATGATGCACCTCAGACTTGCCGATGATATCCAAGGGGGCACTCAACACTTCTTTATTTTCCCGTGGTACATCCACTACTTCACGAATGGTCGGGATAGCATCTTCGTGATGAGGCTCATCCTCTGCTTCATCATCAATGGTGGAAACAGATTCTTTCACACGCTCCTTGCGGTTCAACAAGTTACCTGCACTAGCGGCTACCGCAGTATACCAAGGTGTTTTGGATTCACCAGAGTCCTCGGCATCATTGTCACCAATAGTCTGCTTTGCCGCTTTTTTTGTACTGGCCTTTTGGGTCTTATCAACAGTGGCACTACCTTGCTTTGGCTTGCTGGACCCTATGCTCAACTTCGGCATGGAAAGCCGTGGCTTTTTAGGTTTCGCTGCTGCACTTTGCCCAGTCGCTGTAGCTGCATTCTCCGCTCTTTCTCCCAGCAACTTTTCAAAGCCCCAAAGCACCCACTCACCTACTTTTTCAATGACATTTAACCAGGAAATATCTAAAAGCAGTGTTAAGCCAGCAAGGAAGCCACAAAGTAATGCAACCGTTGAGCCAAAATCTCCTAGCACAGCCACAAATGCCTTGGCCACCATCAAACCCAACAGCCCACCTGCCTTAAACGTCAGGTTGCTATCTGGCCAGAGTAAGGTCACCAAGCCACACCCGCATAAGAGTGCAAGAAAAACACCCAATACTGTCAGCCATGTGTTCAACCCGCCACTATTTGGCAGTGGCCTGAACAGGAAAAAACCAAGGTACAGCAACGAAATGGGGATTAAGTAAGCAAGGTTACCAAAAAAGCCAATGAGAATACTCGACAAATAAGCCCCTGCGGGACCTGCTTTATTTTGGATAATGCCATTACTATCGAAGTGGATAAAGCTTGGATCATTGGGATTGAAGGACACCAGAGCCAACAAGATGACTGCACTTAGACAAGAGAAAAATAAGATACTGACCTGCTGTAGGCTAGTCAGTTTTTGATCATTGAGTTTACTTTTTATTCCATTACCCGCCAAAACCTACTCCATGAAGTTCTTTTTATTGCCCGTTTTAAGAAGTGCTAATTTTGTTCGCCCGGTTTGTCGTTTTAGATTCCAAACTATTGTGCATCTATATCGGACTGAGGATTATAAAGCCTTAGCCAAAGAAAAAGAATAATTATTCTGGCTAAGCTTTACCTTGAAGCCTCCTTTACATAGCATATGCCGGACTCATAAACAGGACATTGGATCACACTCATGCCAGATACAAGACATTGCCGATTACTTATTTTAGGTTCAGGGCCAGCAGGTTATACCGCAGCCGTCTATGCCGCGCGGGCAAATCTCAATCCAGTATTGATTACCGGTATGGAGCAAGGTGGCCAATTAACCACTACGACAGATGTTGATAACTGGCCCGGTGATAACGAAGGCGTACAAGGCCCGGAGCTGATGGAGCGGATGCGTAAACATGCCGAGCGTTTCAACACGGAGCTGATTATTGACCAAATTACCCAGGTTGATTTCAGTACCCGCCCTCTGAAATTACAAGGAGATAGCGGCAGTTATAGCTGTGATGCTTTAATCATTGCGACTGGCGCATCGGCGATGTATTTGGGCTTGGAGTCAGAGGAGGCCTTTAAAGGCCGTGGGGTATCTGCCTGTGCCACTTGTGATGGATTTTTTTACCGCAATCAGCGTGTTGCTGTCATTGGTGGGGGTAATACTGCCGTTGAGGAAGCCCTGTATCTGTCTAATATCGCCTCTGAAGTCTTTTTGGTACACCGCCGTGACTCGCTGAAGTCTGAAAAAATTCTTCAGGATCAAATTTTTGAGAAGGCTGAGAACGGCAATATCACCATCCTTTGGGATCATACGCTGGAAGAGGTATTGGGTGACAATGCTGGCGTAACCGGTATGCGAATCAAACACACAAAAACGGATGAAATGCAGGATATTGATGTGCATGGCGTGTTTATTGCGATCGGCCACAAGCCAAATACTGGAATCTTTGATGGTCAGCTAGAGATGAGTGGCGGTTATATCCGTGTGCAAAGTGGCACGGTGGGTAATGCAACTGCGACCAGTGTGCCGGGTGTTTTTGCAGCGGGTGATGTGATGGATCACATTTACCGCCAGGCGATTACTTCCGCAGGTACCGGCTGTATGGCTGCGTTGGACGCTGAAAAATACTTGGATGCACTTAATAAGTCGAAGTAATAAATACCGCTAAATGCCTAATCCTAATACTGAAATAGTTTATCTTGACCCTTACGCCAAATATGAGCCCTTCCCACCGCCTGAAATGGCGTGGGAAGAGCCTAATGGCTTCATCGCAGTGGGTGGTGATCTGTCACCCTCACGTCTAATTAATGCTTATCGGTCCGGTATTTTTCCTTGGTATAACGAAGGTGAGCCTATCTGCTGGTGGAATCCTGATCCACGTTCTGTACTGTTTCCAGAAGATATTCGTATTACTCGAAGCCTGAGAAAAAGTATTAGAAATAAGGGTTACTCTATCGTTTTTGATAAAAATTTTAGAGAGGTTATAAGAGCATGTGCAGACACCAGAGCTTACAGTGACGGAACATGGATTTCAGAAGACATGCAATATGCCTACTGCCGTTTACATGAAATAGGCGTTGCTCATTCTGTGGAAGTTTATAACCGTAACGATAAGTTGGTTGGAGGCCTGTATGGCGTGAGCAGCGGTGCGGTGTTTAGTGGAGAGTCGATGTTCAGCACCGAACGTGATACATCAAAAATTGCATTCGTGGCACTCGCTTGGTATGCCCAACAGCAAGGCTACCGCATCATTGATTGTCAGATTGAGAACAATCACCTGCTGAGTTTAGGAGCAGTGAATATCCCAAGGAAAGAGTACTTAAACATTCTGAAGTCCACACCCGCTCCGCTGCATGCAGATTGGGTGTTTGACCCCTCAGTCGATTTGTCACGCTGGCATCCGCAACAAACCGACTGAGCAATAACTGGCTAGCCGCCTTTCTTGTGTTCAGCCAGATCCAGCCACGTGCTGACCACCGTATCAGGATTCAGTGAGACGCTGCTAATTCCCTGATCCATCAGCCATTCAGCAAGATCGGCGTGGTCAGATGGCCCTTGTCCGCAGATACCAATATATTTCCCTTGCTTGTTACATGCTTCAATCGCCAGTTTTAGCATGGCTTTAACCGCTGGATCACGTTCATCGAAGCTGTTCGCAACCAAGGCAGAGTCACGATCCAGCCCCAGAGTCAATTGCGTCATATCGTTGGAGCCAATCGAGAAGCCATCGAAGTACTCAAGGAATTCTTCTGCCAGAATCGCATTAGATGGTAATTCGCACATCATAATGTGACGTAAGCCATTCTCGCCACGACCCAAGCCATTTTCCGCTAACAACTGAGTGACCGACTGCGCCTCATCCAGTGTGCGAACAAACGGAACCATGACCTCTACATTATCAAAGCCCATATCGTTGCGAACACGCTTAATGGCTTCACACTCCATATCGAAACAAGAGCGGAACTCAGGGTCAATGTAACGGGAAGCACCACGGAAACCAAGCATTGGATTCTCTTCATCCGGCTCATAATGCTCACCGGCAATCAGATTGGCATATTCGTTTGATTTAAAATCAGACATGCGCAAGATGACTGGTTTTGGGTAGAAAGCCGCAGCAATGCTTGAAACACCCTCAACAATTTTCTGAATAAAAAACTCTCTTGGTGAAGCATAGGCATCTGTGCGCTTACGGATAATGGCCTGCAAATTCTCTGGCTGCTTATCCAGTTCAAGCAAAGCACGAGGATGAATACCAATCATATTGTTGATGATAAATTCCATGCGTGCCAGACCGACACCGTGGTTAGGTTCTTGACAGAAGTCAAAAGCACGATCGGGATTTCCCACATTCATCATGACCTTGACGGGCAGCTCAGGCATATCCTTCAGTTCAGTGCGCGTCACCTCAAATGGAATCAAGCCAGGGTAGATATAACCCGTATCCCCTTCCGCGCAGGAAACTGTCACATCTTTGCCATCTTCAATGATTTCAGTTGCGTTACCACAACCTACTACCGCCGGCACACCTAACTCCCGTGCGATGATTGCTGCGTGGCAGGTACGACCGCCACGATTAGTCACGATCGCCGATGCCCGCTTCATGATAGGCTCCCAATCGGGGTCTGTCATATCAGTCACCAACACATCACCCGGTTGAATATGATCCATGTCATCAATGCTCATGATGATTTTGGCAGTACCGGAGCCGATGCGAGAACCAATTGAACGCCCCTCCACAATGGCCGATTTTTTTTCTTTTAATTCATAGCGTTCCATTACATTTCCAGATTGACTCTGAACAGTCTCTGGTCGTGCTTGAACGATGTACAATTCACCATCCACACCATCAAGTGCCCACTCAATATCCATAGGGCGCTTATAGTGTTGTTCAATAATCACCGCCTGACGTGCCAGCGCCTCCACCTGCTCATCATTAATACAATAGCGGCGACTTCGCTCTGCATCCACATCAATAACCTTGACGGGCTCATCACCGGCTTCGTCATAAACCATTTCGATTAGCTTGCTTCCCAGAGTACGGCGCAGTACAGCGGGCTTACCTGCGGCCAGCGTGTCTTTATAGACATAAAATTCATCTGGATTAACTGCACCCTGTACTACCATTTCTCCCAAGCCGTAGCTACCTGTGATTAAGGCAACCTTGTCAAAACCTGACTCTGTATCGAGTGAGAACATGACACCACTGGCACCAATATCCGAGCGCACCATTTTCTGGATACCGGCTGACAATGATACCAGTCCATGATCAAAACCCTGGTGGACGCGGTAAGCAATGGCTCGATCCGTAAACAAGGATGCGAACACACGGCGAATGGCAACTTTGATGTCCGCCAAGCCGTGTATATTCAGGAAGGTTTCCTGCTGACCGGCGAAGGAAGCATCGGGTAAATCCTCAGCCGTGGCCGACGAACGCACAGCCCAAGTGACATCTTTGCCATATTCTTCTTCTAACTTGGCATAGGCTTCATCAATTGCTGCCTCAAAAGCTGGCTGTAGCGGAATATTCATGATCCACTCGCGAATTTGTGCCCCTGCCTTACTTAGCTCCAAAATGTTATCAACATCCAGCTCATCCAGAATGGCATTGATCCGGTCATTCAAACCGTCATGCTTCAGAAACTCCTGATAAGCCTCCGACGTGGTTGCAAAGCCACCCGGAACTTTCACCCCAAGCTTGGTTAAATTCTGAATCATTTCACCGAGTGAGGCATTTTTTCCGCCTACATGGTCAATGTCGTGAATGCCTAATTGATTTAGCCAAATAATGTATTTTTTCATGGTATACCTTTGATGTACCTTGTAATGACTGGGATATGGCTCAGGGGTGGATATATCAACCCCGGTGGCTTAGAGTAAATTGCACACTTTAATTAATCAACATCCTTAAAGCGGCGGTAAATCTTGACTATTTGCGTCGCTAATTCTTCAACTGATTGTGAGGTTACGTCCAATGGGGAAAGTCCGTGACGATCATACATATCCATCGCCATTTTAATCTCGGATGCACACACCGGCATGGAGGCATAACGACTGTTAGGACGGCGTTTTTCACGGATATGGTGCAAGCGTTGCGGACTAATCGTGGTAACAATTAATTTTTCTTTATACTTCAGGATTTCTTTCGGGAATTGATGGCGGTCAAAGTCATCACTGGTCAGCGGATAATTTGCCGCCTTGATGCCATACTTTAGGGCCAGATACAGACAAGTCGGGGTTTTGCCAGAGCGGGAGACACCCACCATGATAATATCTGCTTCATCAAGCCCCTTGAGCACCATGGCATCATCATGTGCCAGCGTGTAATTCACCGCATCAATTCGCGCATCGTACTGGCGCTCATTCACCAGACTGTGCATCAACCCCGACTCGCGCTTGGGCGGCACGCCGAGATTCGCGGAAATCTTGTCCAGATAATTGTCAAATACCTCGTAATAATTTGCATTAGCAGTAGACAGTATCTTGTTGATTTCCTTGTTAGCCATTGTCGCAAATACCAACGGCTTGGTCACTTGTGATTCAGCCACTTCATTGATACAAGCCACTAACTTCTCTGCTTTTTCAATGGTATCTATAAATGGATGATAGCGTTTATTAAAGTTACACTGAGGAAACTGTGACAGAAGACTACTGCCTAGCTCATCCGCTGTAATACCGGTACCTTCCGACACAAAAAATACATCACAATCCATTGTACAAGCTCGCTAACTATCTGGTTGAGGCGATTGTAGCACAACAATTATATTGTTCTATTGATTCCGGAGGAGGAAATCCATGACAACAACATCTGCCACGTTTACCGATTTGGGGGATGGTATCATCCACATTGATGCCGAATACATGAGTCCAGGGGTTGCGTCTGTCTACCTCATCATCGAAGGTAATGAGTGTGCCATTATTGAAACCGCGACCTGTCACACCGCACCGATCATCTTGTCCGTGCTTAATGAATATGGTCTTGATGAACAGGCCGTTCGTTATATCATCCCGACGCATGTGCATTTAGATCACGCAGGCGGAGCCGGAACACTCATGGAGCTGTGCCCAAAGGCAAGTTTTGTGGTACATCCTTTAGGTGCGCGTCACATGATTGATCCCACCAAGCTAATTGCTGGCGCGACTGCGGTTTATGGTGAGGAGACCTTTAAAAGACTATACGGGGAATTAAAACCTATTGATAAAGCACGGGTTATTGAAGCACCTGATAATACTGAATTGACTCTGGCCGGTCGTACCCTGCGCTTTTACGATACTCCTGGACATGCCCGCCACCACTTTTGCATCCATGATTTACGGAGCAATACTATCTTTTCCGGTGACACCTTTGGCATCAGCTACCCTGCCCTAAGCACACCGTCTGGCCCTTTACTCTTTGCCACAACGACTCCTGTGCAATTTGATCCTGACGCACTGCACGCCAGCATTAATCGCTTGTTATCCTTAAAGCCTCATGCGTTTAACTTGACGCATTTTGGTCGAATTACGCCAACCGATGATGTTGTAGCACAACTGAGGCATAGTATTGATCGCTATCTGGAAATTGCAGAGAAACACCGTCAGCTTGCTGAGAATCGTGCTGAGACTATTCATCAGGAAATTACCGCCTACTTATTGGGCGAGTATCGCCGTTTGGGCGGCACTGAACCGGATGATAAGGTTAAAAAGCTGGTCGCCCTGGATAGTCAATTAAATGCTCAGGGGGTGGACTTTTGGCTATCAAAGCAAGGCTAAAAGCTTATTTTATCACCATGATCAAGGGTTGATTGTCTGATAATCAATAGTTATCTGCATGATGTTTAATCAATTGCGAACTTGCCAAGGTAACTGCCGTCTTAATGAGTGAGCGGTACAGGATGTGCCGCCTCTTTAACATAACCCCGAATAGACGGAGATAATAAGATGTTTAAGTCCTTGTCATTACTCAGCATGGGTGCTGCCGTGTTATTGGGCAGTGCGCAGTCATACGGACATGTGATATGTGTGCCTGATAATCCCCAGATTATTCAGGTTCACACGCATCAGGAATCCTACGTTGTTCCAAGAATCTCGGTGAATCACCAGAATAATCAAAAGTTCCTGCAAGAGCAGCGCGCCAGACAACAAAAAGCATTAGAGAACCAGCGCCGCATAAACCAGCAGCGCCGCGCTGAAGCGAAAAGACGGCAGCAGGCTGCGGAAGCAAGAAAAGCACAGATCATTCGACAGCAGCAGTTGGCCGCACAACAGGCGCGGGCTGCCAGACAGCGTGCAGCACAGCAGGCCGCAGCGGCGGCTCGGCAGGCTCGACAACAACAGGCCAACACTGTATCGGTAGTTTACCAGCAATCAACATACATTCAGCCGCCAGCCGTGGTATGCGTTGTGTGCGTTCCCGACTAATTTCAGGTCGCCAGATTATTCTCAGGTCATGTCCTTTGGTGGGTGTGCATCCTGATGCTAAAAATAGTGGATACTGATTAATAATAAAAAATATTTATTACAATAATAAATTACATGGCATTATTTCGATAATGCCTTTTTTGTGTGCCAATAAATCAAATAGTTAAATACCAGACAATATAAGATATTTATCAATAAAAATGATTTATTAGTAAACAATATCACCTATACTCAGTTTCATATTTCTTCAAAAATATCAGACTCAGCGAGAGGTACGTTCCATTGAAAAACAACAAAATATATCAATATATGTTTGCATCAATATTCATATTCTTGCCAGTATCCTGTATGGCGGAGAGTGATGAAGGTCAAGACATTACTGCTGGGCGTATCAATGCTGTTCAATCACAACAGGCAAAATCCATTAGTCAAGGGGTGAAACTTGGTAAGCTGACACCCAAAGAGCTCAAAAAGCTCACTCAGGAGCAAGATGAAATCAGTATGCTTGAGGAAACAATGCGTGCCAACGGCTCATTGAACACGCAAGAATTGCGGGAGCTATTCAAGCGACTGGAGCGATCAAGAAAGCATATTAATCAACTATTACGCAATAGTATCAGCACTTGTGGGGAGTCAGAGCAATTGGAGGGCGATGATAATTCTGCAAAATCAGCTACTCACTGACCAGTTAGTCCCATGCTGTAATTTTCAACAATATGACATCTGTAGTAAAACAAGTGCCGCCATTAACAAGAGTTAATATATACACGCGCTGCGATGCGCCATATAATCCCGCCGTGTCCGACAATGCACGCGGATATAATCAATCTAACCAGCAATTTGGCGCGGGGAATAACCATGCAACTATACCGGAAGGGCGTTGAAACACTTAATAAATTCATGGAATTAGGAATGACAGTTTCTGAGCTAGGTCTTGCCTCCGCCCAAACCATTTTTTATCGGAATGCTTTTATGCAGCAAGGTGCGGCAACACCTCGTTGGCAAGAGCAAGAAGCCCAGACCATGATGTTTGAAAAAATTGCTGCTGCTCAGGAGGGTAATCAAGCTCTCTGGAAGGGTTGGATGAATATAAATCACTCCGTTGTCAGGGCTTGGCAAGATGGGCTGCATCACCTAAATGATCTTAATGTCGCCGTGACATCTGCCGATTTACAGTCCGCCCAATCTCAGTGGATAAAATTTACAGAGGATTGTGTGTCGGAGAATTTCAGGTTGAGCAATGAGATTCTGGAAACCTTGGAGAAAAGTATTCAACCTGCTTGTCATTCTGCCGCAGAAAATGCGGAGCGTTTATCAGTCAAATACTTAGGTTGATTCTGGAACGGAATACCCGATCTGATTGGGTATGAAATTGGATCTATCGGTATTCAAAAAAACGATTTGTTAACATACGCGTTGCTACAAGATGCATAAATGTCGAAATGTCGATACAATCGAGTCTTATCGTGTCGCTCCCATTCGCACCAGGAACATCTAGGTAATGAAAACTTTATATGCTGCTGCATTAATCTTAATGTCATTCCATGTATCAGCCGCTCCAAATACCCATCTCACTGAGTTTGTCAAAATATTTAATGACTTCTGTTTTAATTACAAACACAACCCGAGAGGTGCGGTCAACGCTCTGGAAAGTCGTGGACTAAAAAGAAACCCGCAGTTTCAGGATGCCTATGAGATTCTTATTGATGGCATTGATTACGCTGTCACTCCACAGCAATTAGACTGTACGGCGGATGTGCTGGTTGGTAATCGCACAAATGTCTTGTTTAGTAGAAATGAGATCAACAAACGCCTGAAAACAGCGTTTAACCTGACGGAAAGAAGGACACGATACTTTGACGATGTTGCGCTAAATAATAAAAATACCCGAATCAGACAGACAGACTACATAGGAAAAGACGGCTTCAAATACCGCCTACTCTACCCCGAAACGAATCAGAACAGCTATTACATGACCTTTACCATCGACTGGTAAGCAGCAACAGCAAACACACTCTCAGGCCGGATTATCAATATCAATAAACGTATGCCGGATAGCTAGCGCTTCAGCCAAATAATCACCCAATGCAGGCGCACCATAACGCTCTGTGGCATGATGACCTGCCGCAAAATAATGAATACCATTCTCTCTGGCTTCGTGGGTAGTTTGTTCAGAAATCTCACCACTGATAAACGCATCTACACCCAAAGCGATGGCTTGGTGGATATACGATTGCGCGCCGCCACTACACCACGCGATGGTTTTAACAGGGTGCTCACCTGCCACAATCACTGTCGGAGTACGTGTTAATTTTTGCTGAATTTGCTGAGTGAGTTCATCAACACTTAGTGCTGTTTCAAAATAACCATAATTTCCCACACCTTCGGTGTTCATGGTACCTTCGCAGGTTATCCCCAAGCGTTTCGCTAACTGTGCATTATTACCCAGCTCGGGATGTGCATCTAAAGGCAGATGATAGGCCAACAAACTAATATCATGCTCAAGCAATGCTTTGATACGTTGCTTTTTCATCCCCACAATTCGCGGATCTTCACCCCGCCAAAACCAGCCATGATGAACCAGAATGGCATCTGCCTGTGCCTCAATAGCGGCATTAATCAGTGCCTGACTGGCTGTCACCCCGGAAACAAGGTGCGCAACCTCCGGCTTGCCCTCCAGCTGTAAACCATTCGGTGCGTAGTCCTTAAAACGGCTGGTGTCTAATACACGATCCGCCGTATCAATCAATGCCTTTAGTGCAACCATCTCAATCCTTTATGCGGTATTCGGCTGAACGGGCATGAGCCACCAAGCCCTCACCACGCGCTAACACTGAGGCCGTTTTCCCTAAATGTGAAGCTGCGTCCGCAGAACAAGCAATTAAAGACGAGCGTTTTTGAAAATCATATACACCTAGCGGTGATGAAAAACGTGCGGTGCGTGATGTGGGCAGTACATGATTTGGGCCAGCACAGTAGTCACCCAGCGACTCGGATGTGTAACGCCCAATAAAGATGGCTCCCGCATGATGAATTTGTGAGGATACCGCCATCGCATCGGCAATCGATAATTCCAAATGCTCCGGCGCAATATAGTTCGCAACCTCTATCGCACTATCCATATCGTTTGCCACGATAATCATGCCACGGCTTTCCAACGAGGCACGAATAATCTCAGCACGTGGCATTTCCTGAATCTGTCGGTCGATGCTTTGCTGCAATTTTTCGGCAAATTCGGCATCCGTTGTCAATAAAATGGCTTGGGCATTTTCATCATGCTCAGCCTGCGAGAACAAGTCCATCGCTATCCAGTCGGGATTGGTCTGACCATCACACATCACCAAAATTTCGGATGGGCCGGCAATCATGTCGATACCCACGGTACCAAACACCATACGTTTTGCCGTGGCCACGAAAATATTCCCTGGGCCGACAATCTTATCCACCTGTGGTACCGTTTCAGTGCCATAGGCTAAAGCCGCCACCGCTTGCGCACCACCAATCGTAAAAACACGATCAACGCCTGCAACTGCCGCAGCGGCCAACACCAGCTCGTTGACTTCACCATCTGGTGTTGGCACAACCATCACCAATTCTTTAACACCGGCGACTTTTGCAGGTAGTGCATTCATCAACACAGAGGAAGGATAAGCCGCTTTCCCGCCGGGGACGTACAAACCAACCCGATCTAATGGGGTAACTTGCTGTCCCAAAACCGTACCGTCTGCCTCTGTAAACTGCCAAGACTCCAGTTTTTGCTGTTCGGCATAATGACGAATACGTGATGCGGCAAGGTGTAGTGCTTCCCGTTGCTCGGCGGGGATATTATCCAGCGCTTGCTGTAAACGCGCTTGACCAATCTCCAGCTCGCTCATGGACTTCGTTTGCATACGATCAAACTGATTGGTGTACTCAATCAATGCACTATCACCGCGCGCACGAACCGCCGCCAAAATTTGGTTAACCGTGTTAAAAACCTGCTGATCGGATACCGTTTCCCACTCCAGCATCTGTTTTAACTCAGGCCAGAATGTATCGTCCTGAGTGTGTAAGCGTTTTATATCCATTCCTGTGTCACCTCACGACGCTTGCGTACTGCTGCTGCCAATCGGCGCAATACTTTATCGGTATCATCCCAACCAATACACGCATCGGTAATACTTTGACCATAAGTTAGGGTACTCTTATCAACCCCCTCTCCTTTCTGATTGCCAGCCACCAAGTGACTCTCAATCATCACACCACTAATCTCATAACTTCCACTACTGATTTGATTAGCGATATTAGCGGCCACTTTCAATTGATTATTATGATTTTTACGGCTGTTCGCGTGACTAAAGTCCACCATTAAAGAGGGCGATAAACCCGATTTGCGTAGCTCATTTGACGCCTCCTCAATGCTCACCGAGTCATAATTAGGGCGCAGTCCACCCCGTAAAATAACGTGACAATCTTCATTTCCGGAAGTCGTGAAAATCGCCGAATGACCCTGCTTGGTCACTGATAGAAAATGGTGCGGATTCGCTGCTGCCTTAATCGCATTAATGGCAATATCGACATTACCATAAGTACCGTTTTTAAAGCCGATCGGGCAAGAGCTACCGGAAGCCAATTCACGGTGTCCCTGGCTTTCAGTGGTACGTGCGCCAATCGCGCCCCAGCTAATTAAGTCAGCCACATATTGCGGTGAGATCAGATCAAGAAACTCAGTGGCTGCTGGCATTCCCTTTTCAGAGAGTTCCACCAACAGGCGACGCGCTACACGCAAGCCCTTGTTAATATTAAACTCGCCGGAAATGTCAGGGTCATTAATCAACCCCTTCCAGCCAACACTGGTGCGCGGCTTTTCAAAATACACCCGCATAATAATTTGCAGGTCATCCTTGAGTTCATCCTTTAATCGCAGCAAACGGTCAGCATATTCGTGTGCGGCTTGCGTGTCGTGAATGGAACAAGGCCCCACCACAACCAATAAACGATCATCTTTCCCCTTGATAATACGATGTGCTTCCTGACGCGCCTGAAATACCGTGTCTGCCGCCTTATCGGTAACGGGGAGTTCTTGCATAATTTTAGCCGGAGAAGTCACCTCTTCCATGTCAGTGATACGCAAGTCATCCGTATTGTGTGTCATAAATTCTGTCCTATTAACTCGTGGTCACTGCCCCTGCAACCTGATCGAGTATCTGTTGTAATGCTGCATGTTTCATTTTCATTGAGGCTTTGTTTACAACCATGCGCGAGCTAATGTCCGCCATGTGTTCCTGCGGTACTAAGCCATTGGCACGCAAGGTATTTCCAGTATCGACGACATCGACAATAATGTCTGCCAAGCCTACAATCGGCGCCAGCTCCATTGAACCATACAGCTTGATAATTTCAATTTGCCGCCCCTGACCTGCAAAATAGCGGCGAGCACAATTTACAAATTTAGTTGCCACTTTAAGCTGTCCGGCAGGCAGTGCCACATCTTTTAAGCCCGCCGTCATTAATTTGCATCGGGCGATCTTTAAATCCAGCATTTCATAAAGACCATCGCCACCGTGCTCCATCAATACATCCTTGCCAACCACTCCCACATCCGCAGCACCATGTTGAACATAAGTTGGCACATCGGTCGCCCGAATAATCACCAGTTTCACGTGCTCAAGTGTGGTATCCAGAATCAGCTTACGGCTGGTTTCAGGGTCATCCAGCGCCTCAATACCTGCCGCTTTTAGCAGTGGCATGGTTTCTTTAAATATACGCCCCTTGGAAAGTGCAATGGTTATCGTATCTGTCATGGTATTATCCAGCCTTGTCGCTTAAATGCGCGTAATCCGCGCGCCCAGCGCAGTGAGTTTTTGCTCAATACACTCGTAGCCACGATCCGTATGGTAAATGCGATCGACAATCGTAACCCCATCTGCCGCCAAGCCTGCCAAGATCAATGAGGCGGATGCGCGAAGGTCAGTGGCCATCACTGGCGCACCTTTTAAGCTTGGCATGCCTGCGACAATAGCCGTGTGCCCTTCTAAGCGAATATTTGCCCCCATGCGCATTAATTCAGCAACATGCATCATACGATTTTCAAATATATTTTCAACGATCACCCCGATACCCTGTGAGACGGTGTTCATGGCCATGAACTGCGCCTGCATGTCGGTCGGGAAGCCCGGATGCTCCTCAGTTTGAATATCCACAGCTTTCAGTTTGCGGCCACGCATATCCAGCTCAATCCAGTTATCGCCAGTATCCACTTTCGCCCCCGCTTCGCGGAACTTACCGAGCGTCGCTTTTAACGTATCAGGTGCGGCATGCAAACAACGCACTCGACCGCCGGTAATGGCTGCGGCAGCCAGATAGGTGCCGGTCTCTATGCGATCAGGCAAAACAGCATATTCGACACCTTTCAAGGAATCGACACCTTCAATCTTAATCGTATTAGTGCCCGCGCCTTCAATTTTTGCCCCCATCGCAATCAGGCAGTCTGCCAGATCAACCACTTCAGGTTCCAGTGCGGCATTGTTTAATACGGTTGTCCCTTCAGCCAATACTGCGGCCATTAGTAAGTTTTCAGTACCTGTCACCGTGACTTTATTCATGGTGAATTCCGCACCTTTCAGGCGATCACATTCTGCACGAATATAGCCTTCTTCCACCGTAATGGTCGCTCCCATCGCCTCAAGGCCAGACAGATGAATATCAACCGGACGTGAACCAATGGCACAGCCACCTGGTAGAGATACTTCAGCTTTACCGTAACGTGCTAATAATGGGCCTAGTACCAGGATAGAAGCTCGCATGGTTCTGACAAGATCGTAAGGCGCAACCTGACTATTAAGCGTATCAGTATTTGTCGAGAAGTTATTGTCATCATCGACCACCACGGTGACACCCATACCTTCTATGAGCGCCCCCATTGTTCTTACGTCTTTGAGGCGGGGTACATTGCGAATAACCATTGGCCCATCTGCCAGCAGTGTGGCGGCTTGTAAGGGCAATACGGCATTTTTAGCACCGGAAATAATCACATCGCCTTCCAGTGCTACCCCACCTTCAATCTGAAACTTCTGCATTTAGCCTAATCCCGCAGTAAAAAACAAAGGCGAATCATAACCAAATTAACCTTGAATAACACCCCGCTATTGGCCTCGTGAGGCTTTATTTATTGCTTTTCCAACGGCTGCCAGACACCATGTACCAGGCCCTCAAGCGGCTGATAACGGGTTTTATAGTTCATTTTGCGGCAGTCTTTAATCCAGTAGCCGGGGTACACATAATCCAACCCCAGTTGTTTGGCGTAATCAATTTGCCACAGCAATGCAAAAACTCCCAAACCCCGCTTGCTGCCTTTTTCAGGATCAAAGAAGGTATAGACAGCGGATAGCCCTGATGCCAACTTATCAATAGTGGCAACAGCAATCAGCTCCTCCGCATCATGAAACTCAACAAACAGGGTGTCACACCAATGAGCTGTTAAGAAATCTTCTACGCCATCGACCTCAGTATCCTTATGACGACTCTGCACATAACGTGCATACATTCCAGCATAAGCAGGCTTGAAACCATTGGCATTAACGATGACTTGCAAATCCTGATTTTGCTTTGCATTACGACGCTGACTACGATCCGGCTTAAACTCATTCACCGCAATTCGCGTGGTAATACAGCCGTTACAGCTCTCACAATATGGCCGATAAACCTGATTACCACTGCGACGAAAGCCGGATTTAATCAAATAATCATACACCAGCATTGTCATCGCGAGGTCGGGGTCTACCACAGCATTTCTGGCCACCTGACCGGGGAGGTATGAACAGGCATGCATCGCTGTTGGATAAATTTTGAGAGGCTTAGAAAAATTCATAGGGTGAATTGTACCTTAATTTGACACTAATTTGGGGCAGCCAGAGCATCTCAGGCTTAGCCGTAGCTTAATAAGGTCACTTCAGAACCGCAATCGCCGTCAGACCAGATGCAGGCTAACCAACCTGCATCCGATAGAGGGAATACATTGTGTTTAATAACGGGACACGACCCCGGCTTGACAGTTCGATTGAGGGGTATCTCCTTGCTCCATTAACTGTCGAAGCGGCGTGGTTTTGATATTGCCACGTAAACCGATCCATAGCTCAGTGATCTGGTTTTTCCGGCCACAGCGAAGTGCCACCTTTGAGGCAGCCTGCTCCCCCACGGATGATGCCAAAGCCTTACGGATAGATGACAAGGTAACAGACTGGCCTTTATTTTGCGTCAGCCATTCATCCACCGCCGTGGCATTGACTTGCTGAGTTAAGTGTATGGAGTCTACGTAATATTGCTCCGCTGTCTGACTGTAGCACGTGCCATGTTTAACCCATTCATGTCGCTGAAGGAAGGAAAGATGACCGGGCATCGCCTTACTCAGTGCTCTTCTGGTCGTTGCGCTTAACGTCAGTGGTTTTAATAAACCCCAGTGACTACGACGATCAATGCTGCGGTCTGTCTCACTAACGCCACAATAAGTATTGTTTCTCGGCTGGGGCCACAACCCATGTAACGATAAATGCCTTGCGGAGTAAGAGGTACTACTCGCACGTTGACATTCCCGCTTACTAGCATGCGTCAAACAAAAGCCAGGCTGCCAGCTCAGTGCCAATAAATACGTTTTACCCGAAGCATGGGGAGTTTCCGGGGTGGGTTGTGTTGCACCGACTAAGCGACCACAACCCACCGCAACCCAGTTGTTTTGTGAACGACTCTCCGCAACAATAATCCGGTAATGGCTCGGCGATGGTTTGTTCTTGGCAACTACCCGATACTTACGGCCAACCACTAAATCCACCGGATTGGTTTTCTTACGAATAGAGCTATACGCCTTACACTGTTGGGTGACGATAAAGCCTCCCTTCAGCTTTTCGCTTGCCCATGCGGGGAGGCCAAATAAAAGAACATACCCCGCGATGAATATAAGCAGTGTTTTTTTGTTCATAAAGCCCCCAAAATTCTTAAAATAGCACGGTAAATGACGTAACTGAGATTATCGACTTAAATCGTGCGGTGGTTCAAGCTTCCTCAGTGTTGCAAGCACTTCCATGAGTGTTGAATAAGAGACCAGTGGTCACTCCGCTTATCCAGCACTTATTTACAAATGGAGCCGCCCATACTTACTATATCAAACGCTGGCATTAGCCAGTGCTGGTAAAATAGTCATTTAAAATAATAACCCCACAATTTGGACACCCTAACCATGAAAAAAATAACAAAAATTGGTTTAGCCACAGCTTTATTCCCTTTATTCACTGCACTGCCTGCACACGCAGCCCTGTTTGATAACGTAGGTGGTGATGGCAATTTATTCGAAGATGTCTTCTTTGGTGGAGCGTTCGGTCAATCGGAGGCCGATGGTGTTTGCAATGGAGCCTCAGAGTGCTCCGATGATGACACGTCATGGAAGATTTACGGTGGCTATAAAATTACTGACATGATTGATGCTGAAGTGGGCTACCACAATATCGGCGACATCAGCCACACTAAAGGTGGAAGCGTTCAAACTTCTGAAATTTCCGCCTTTTCTGTCAATGCTGTTGGTACTTATGACATCAATGATAGCGTACAGGCATTAGGTAAAGTTGGTGCGGCAAGATGGTCCTCCGATAATTCTGATGGTGATGAGTCTGGTTTCTCAATGACCTACGGCTTTGGTGCAAAAGTTAGCATGAATGAAAGCATGAAAATCCGTGCTGAATGGGAAAACATCAGTGATGTTAAGACAGCCGGTGGGCATGAAGGCGATGTCAGCACAATGAGTCTTGGTATCGAGATGGATACTCTGTAAAGGCCACATGATTGACGTGAACCAAGGCAGCTTTCGGGCTGCCTTTTTCGTATTTGAGCAATGCAATACGCTGTCATTTCTAGTACATTAGCCGTTTTAAAAATCCTCAGGCATTCACATGGCTCGTCAGACAGACCGTATCTCCCCTTCTATTCTGTCCGCTGATTTCGCTCGCTTAGGCGAAGAGGTTGACAATGTATTACGCTCCGGTGCGGACATGATCCATTTCGATGTGATGGATAACCACTACGTCCCTAATCTCACCATTGGCCCATTGGTCTGTGAGGCACTACGCAAGCATGGCGTCACCGCCGACATCGACGTACACCTCATGGTCAAGCCGGTTGACCGGATTATCCCTGACTTTGCCAAGGCAGGCGCATCGTACATCACCTTCCATCCAGAGGCATCCGAGCACATCGACCGCAGTTTACAACTGATTCGTAGCCTGGGCTGTAAGTCCGGCTTGGTGTTTAACCCTGCCACGCCGCTGGATGTACTGGATTATGTTATGGATAAAGTTGATATGATTCTGCTGATGTCGGTTAATCCGGGGTTTGGGGGCCAGCAATTCATTCCCGGAACACTTAAAAAACTACAGCAAGTCCGCAAGCGTATTGATGATTCAGGACTGGATATTCGCCTAGAAATCGACGGGGGGGTTAAAGCGAGTAATATCGCAGAAATTAAAGCGGCGGGTGCGGATACATTTGTTGCAGGTTCAGCAATTTTTGGTGCCGCTAACGACAATGACCCGAATGTCTACGACTCCATTTGCCAGTCTTTTAGAGAGCAACTGGCTACGGTATAAGCCGCCAAATCTTTCAGCGTGACAACATTAATCGGAAAAGTTAGACTCATGCCTAATCTATTTGGGACTTTTATTATGTTATTAGACCTATACAAACACTGGCGATGGTGAAGCTCCCTTAAACACGGTTTTTTCATCCACATTTTGTAGTGAGTACAGGTTTAAAGTCATGTTAAAAGAAACGTTTCAGGCTTGCGTTGCGCAAGGCTATCAGCGAATCCCGCTTGTCCGTGAAGTGCTGGCGGACTTGGATACTCCCCTCAGCACTTATCTAAAACTCGCCAATGCACCATACAGCTATTTGTTTGAGTCCGTGCAGGGCGGCGAAAAATGGGGTCGTTATTCGATCATCGGCTTGCCTTGCCGTGAAACCATTCATATTCATGGAAACACCGTTGAAATTCGGATTGATAATAACGTCACCGAACGCTTGGATGTTGATGACCCTTTAGCCTGGATTGAACACAAGCAAAACGCCTGCAAAACCCCAGATGTACCGGAGCTTCCCCGTTTTACTGGCGGACTGGTGGGGTATTTTGGTTATGAAACCATTGGCTACATTGAGCCAAAACTGGCCCGCCTAAAACAAGCAGACCCTATCGGCACACCGGATATTTTGCTTATGGTATCCGATGAGGTCGTGGTATTTGATAATTTAAGTGGCAAGCTGTATCTAGTCGTCCATGCCGATGCCGACGGTTATGACATTGCACAGGCTCGCTTACAAGCATTACATGAGCAATTACGCGAGCCACTAAGCTATCCGCTTGACAGCACAGCCACCATCCAGAATATTACGGAAGCCGATTTTACTTCTGAGTTCGGCGAGGCGGCTTATAAAGCTGCCGTTTGCAAAGGGCGTGAATACATCTGTGATGGCGACATTATGCAAGTGGTGTTATCGCAACGCCTGAGCATACCGTTTAAAGCAAGTGCACTGGATTTATACCGCAGCCTACGCAGCTTAAACCCTTCTCCATATATGTATTTCCTGCAACTGGATAGTTTTCAGATCGTCGGTTCATCGCCGGAAATTCTGGTGCATCTTGAGGCTAACGAAGTCACAGTTAGACCCATTGCAGGTACCCGTAAGCGGGGTAGTGATGAAGCACAAGATCTCCAGCTTGAACAGGACTTACTGGCCGACCCCAAAGAGCTTGCCGAACATCTCATGCTTATCGACCTTGGGCGCAATGATGCCGGACGAGTCAGTGAAGTTGGCAGCGTGACACTGACAGAAAAAATGTGCGTAGAACGCTATTCACACGTCATGCACATTGTCTCCAATGTTCGCGGTGAACTAAAAAAAGGCATGAGCGCAATGGATGTACTACGCGCCACCTTCCCCGCAGGTACGGTCAGCGGTGCGCCAAAGATTCGCGCCATGGAAATCATCGCCGAACTGGAGCCAACAAAACGTGGCGTGTACTCTGGTGCTGTGGGTTATTTATCATGGAGCGGCAATATGGATACTGCTATTGCCATTCGCACTGCGGTGATTAAAGATGAAACCCTATATATTCAAGCAGGCGCTGGCGTGGTTTACGACTCGGTTCCACAATCTGAATGGGATGAAACCATGAACAAGGCGCGTGCCATTGTCAGTGCCGTTGCTCAGGTCAATAATGGCCTGGACAATATCAAGCGGGTAAAACCAATATGATACTCATGATTGATAACTATGATTCCTTCACCTACAACCTTGTGCAATACCTTGGCGAGTTGGGTGCAGAGGTGGAAGTCCATCGTAATGATCAAATTAGTATTAACGATATTTACGCGATGGCGCCTGAGCGGATCATGCTGTCACCAGGCCCGTGTACGCCTTCCGAGGCAGGGGTTTCCCTGGAAACCATCCGAACCTTTGCGGGGAAACTCCCCTTACTAGGTGTGTGCTTGGGGCATCAGGCCATTGGTCAAGCGTTTGGGGGGAAGATTGTCCGTGCTGCCGAAATTATGCATGGTAAAACCTCCCCTATTTACCACAACAACCTTGGCGTTTTTTCAGGACTGAAAAATCCGTTCACAGCCACGCGCTATCATTCACTGGTGATTGAGAAAGAAAGCATTCCAGATTGCCTGGAGATTACCGCATGGACTGAAAAGGAGGATGGCTCTCTGGATGAAATCATGGGCATCCGGCATAAAACACTGGATATCGAAGGTGTGCAGTTCCATCCTGAGTCTATTTTAAGCGAACATGGTCATGACATGCTACGTAACTTTCTAAACGCCGAGCCACGCTAATGACTAGCCAGTATAAAGCAGCCAGTTTTTTAAAACGCCTTGGTGCAATGTTTTACGACCTCATGTTGGTGGTGTCATTTGTGATTGTTGTCGGTTTTTTCAGTATGGCGGCAATGAGTAGTCTATTGGGCATTGAGAGTGTGGCTGCCGGCAGTCTGGTCGCCAAGTTTTTCTTTGTGTATCTGGTCTTTCTTAGTTTTGTGTTTTACGGCTGGTTCTGGACACATGGTGGTCAAACATTAGGAATGCGGGCATGGAAACTCAAACTGCTGGCCGAAGATGGCGGGCGTATTAGCTGGTTACAAGCTTTCTTTCGTTTTTGCTACGCCCTACTCAGCTGGCTTCCATTGGGTCTCGGCTTTCTTTGGGTACTCATTGATAAAAACAACAAGGCGTGGCATGACAAAACCTCACATACCTTTATTGTTGACCTATCATAATGCAAACACCTGAACAACAACCAGCCATCAGCCTATTTCAGACCTTGTTTCTGGCCTTTTTGACGCTGGTGATTTACGTCTTTTTACAAGGTTCATTATTACAGTACTTTGCAGCAGAGCGATTAAGTGAGTTCGCCACTCAAGCCGAGCTGCAAACTACTGTGCAATCACTACTATATGATGCCCGTGTTCTTAGCTATGTCGAAATTGTCAGCGGCACATTCGCCACTCTGTTCGTCATTTTAGTGGTTCACCTGAAAAACTTATCGCCAACTCAGTACCTTGGCATTGCGCCCTTTCGTTCTCGAGACTTGATAAACTGGCTGGTGGTTTTGATCGCCTTTACGTTGTTGCTGGCACTGGTGTCATGGCTGATTTCCCATAATCAAACTGACTTTATGCAGCGTATTTGGGACAGTGCCGATAATGTGCCGCTCTTACTCATTGGAGTTGTGGTCTTTGCCCCCATTTTTGAAGAGACCTTGTTCCGTGGCTTTATCTTTAGTGGTATCCGGCAAAGTTATTTAGGTACGGGCCCCGCCATTGCGTTCAGTGCTGCATCTTGGGCGATGATTCACACACAATACGGCGCTTTTGATATTTTCAGCATTTTTATTCTAGGCATCATCCTGTCAATGGCACGCATCGCTAGTGGCTCTCTGCTGGTGCCCATTATTTTGCATGGGGTGTTCAACCTTTTTGCGATTTTTGAAATGGCACTATTCTCATAAAGCATGGCACAATAAACCACACTAATAACACTCTCTAATGGAAGTTTTATGAACTACTCAACGATTAGTAATCTTCCCGCGACTCAGGCCGAAGGTGACTGCTTAATTTTAGCGATTTACCAAGACAAGCAACTCTCGGCGGCTGCCAGTGAAGTGGATCAAGCAACGCAGGGGGCTATTACCGCATGTTTGGCGTTTGGTGACTTTACGGGCAAGGCTGGGGAAACACAGTTGCTATACCAAAACACCGGCGTCAAGACCCCGCGTATTCTGCTGGTCGGTGCGGGTGATCAAGCCTGTTTTGATGGCTTCGCTTTAAATAAAGCCAGCAAGTCAGCACTCAAGGCTTTAAGCAATCAGTCTATTGCCTCCCTGATTAGCTATCTTGGCGATGATTTGGCAGATCAGGCTCACACCGCGATTATTCAAAGCGTTTTGGGCGCAGCCGATAGCCAATACAAGTTCACGGCACATAAATCTGACAGCCAATCAGAAGGTGCTGATCAGACATTAACACTCGCATTTAGTGGCTCAGTAGATGGACTGGACGATGCACTGAATACCGCCAAAGCCTTAGCCAAAGGCTGCGAATTATCGCGTAACTTATCCAATCAACCCGGCAATGTCTGTAACCCTACCTACCTTGCTGAAACCGCCACAGGTATGGCAGATGACTACGATGCCTTGAGTGTCGAGATACTGGAAGAAGCAGATATGGAAAAATTGGGCATGGGCTCATTCTTATCTGTCAGCCGAGGTAGTGATCAGCCCGGTAAAATGGTTATTTTACAATACCAAGGGGCGGCTGAGGATCAGGCTCCCATTGCACTGGTGGGCAAAGGCGTGACGTTTGATAGCGGCGGTATTTCTCTGAAGCCCGGCGCTAGTATGGATGAGATGAAGTTTGACATGAGCGGCGCGGCTAGTGTACTGGGTACGGTCAAGGCTTGTGCCGAGATGAAGCTGCCAATCAACCTGGTTGGTGTACTGGCTGCGGCGGAAAATATGCCAAGTGCTCACGCCACCCGTCCCGGTGACATTGTTAAATCGATGTCCGGCAAAACCATTGAAATTCTCAACACCGATGCCGAGGGACGCTTGGTGCTGTGTGATGCACTGACCTACGTCGGAAAGTACAAACCACGCTTGGTCATTGATATCGCTACCTTAACTGGCGCATGTATTGTTGCTTTGGGCCATGAAATCTGCGCCCTGCTCTCCAACGATCAGGCGCTGGCCGATGACATTCTGGCTGCAGGAAGAACCATTGGTGATCAAGCATGGCAGCTACCCATGAATGACACCTACCAGAGCTTACTAAAAAGCGCACATGCGGATATCGGTAATATCGGTGGCAAGTCTGCCGGAACCATCACTGCCGCCTGTTTCCTTGCTCACTTTACCAATGACTATCGCTGGGCTCACCTTGATATTGCAGGCACAGCATGGCAAGGCAAAGAGGCCACTGGCCGCCCAGTGCCGTTGTTGACGCAATTTTTGATTGATCAGGCTCAATGACGGAAATCAGTTTTTACGTCGGTAAAAATGACACATTGCGCGACAGGCTGTTACTTGCCTGTCGCGTGACCCAAAAAGCCTATGACAAAGGCTACCATGTTCATATTCATACTGACTCGTACCGCACTTCGCGCCAGTTGGATGATTTGCTCTGGACATGGTCCCCCACCAGCTTCATCCCACACGCCTTGACCGATCATGCTGACCAAGAACGGGTAACAATCGCACACGATTTTGAACCGATTGAGCACTGCGATTATCTGGTGAACCTCTCCAACGAAACACCTAAATTTTTTTCTCGCTTCAAGCGAATGGGAGAAATTCTTGATCAAACCCCAGATATTTTAACCAGTAGTCGCAAAAGATACGCCTATTATCGAGATAGAGGGTATAATCTCAGGTACTATCAACTCTAAGGAAGCTCAGAGATGTCGTTCCCCCCGTCGAAATCATCTGGTTATATTCCTGTTGTGTCAGACTTGGTCAGGCCAGGAAACCCCCAGCTCAAAAAACAGTCAGGCTCGTCAGATAATCACAGTTACATCAATGCACTAAATGATCGGATTGAGGAGCTTGAGTCCGCAATTGGTCAAGATGCCATCGGCTCGCAAAGCCGTGCTTACGCAATTCGGCAGGAAGCCAGCCGTTGCAACATACCGCCCGCCAAAAAAATCAAAGGCGGTAAAACACCACGAGAGGACGACTTCAAGGCACTCTCCTAAGCCTGATAATGCTTTCATTACCACTAAGTCCTTGTAGGGTGTTGCAAGAGTGCATGAGACAGTCAAGATTGGCATGTGAATAAGCACTGCCGTTGACGACTGATTCGGGCTATAATCCGCCCCTTTCAGAATCACTATCAGACTGTACTCGCATGGATAAAACGTATAACCCACAGGACATTGAGCAACGCTGGTACCAGCACTGGGAAGATCAAGGCTATTTTAGGCCAGCGGGCAAAGGCAACCCGTACTGCATTATGATTCCGCCACCAAATGTGACGGGAACTTTGCACATGGGCCATGCATTTCAGGACACCATTATGGACTCGCTGATTCGTTATCACCGTATGAAGGGTGATAATACGCTTTGGCAGCCCGGTACTGACCATGCGGGTATCGCGACGCAAATGGTGGTGGAGCGCCAGCTCAATGCCGCTGGACAAACTCGCCATGATTTAGGTCGTGATGACTTTGTTAAGCGGGTCTGGGAGTGGAAAGAAGAATCCGGTGGCACTATCACCCAGCAGTTGCGTCGCCTAGGTGCATCGCCGGACTGGTCACGCGAACGCTTCACCATGGACGATGGCCTATCCGAAGCGGTTGGGCAGGTGTTTGAACGCCTCTATGATGAAGGACTGATCTACCGCGGCAAACGTTTGGTCAACTGGGATACCGTGCTTCACACAGCGCTGTCAGACCTTGAGGTGCTGAACGAAGAAGAAAATGGCCACATGTGGCACTTTCGCTATCCTCTGGCCGATGATCATGGCAATGCCACGGATGAATACCTGATTGTCGCAACGACCCGTCCCGAAACCATGCTGGGCGACACGGGAGTTGCGGTGCACCCTGAGGATACCCGCTATCAACATCTAATCGGCAAGTTTATTAAGTTGCCATTGGTGGGACGTTTGATCCCTATTGTCGGCGATGAATATGCAGACCCTGAAAAAGGAACCGGTTGCGTAAAAATCACTCCGGCCCATGACTTCAATGACTATGAAGTGGGTAAACGTCACGATCTGGAAATGATCAATATATTTACCGATGATGCTGCGATCAATGATGATTGCCCGGCAGCTTATCGAGGCCTGGATCGTTTTGAGGCGCGTAAAGTCATCGTAGCGGATCTGGACAATTTAGGACTACTGGATGATGTCAAAGACCATAGCCTGATGGTGCCGCGTGGTGATCGCTCTGGCACAGTGGTTGAGCCTTACCTCACTGATCAGTGGTATGTAAAAATTGAGCCCCTCGCCAAGCCTGCCATCGAGGCGGTAGAAACTGGTCGCATCAAATTTGTCCCCGACAACTACAAAAACATGTATTACAGCTGGATGAATGATATTCAGGATTGGTGCATTTCCCGTCAACTGTGGTGGGGACACCGAATTCCAGCTTGGTATGATGAATCTGGAAAGGTGTATGTTGGCAAAACCGCTGACATAGTACGCGACAAATATAAGCTGCCTGCAGACACGCCCCTCAAGCAAGATGACGATGTATTGGATACCTGGTTTTCCTCTGCCCTCTGGCCATTTTCCACCTTGGGCTGGCCTGAACAGACTGACGCACTGAAAACATGGTATCCCACCAATGTGCTCGTCACCGGCTTCGATATTATTTTCTTCTGGGTTGCCAGAATGATTATGTTTGGCCTCAAGTTTATGGATGGCGAGGTGCCATTTAAGGAAGTGTATATTCATGGCTTGGTGCGGGATGCTCAAGGGCAAAAAATGTCTAAGTCCAAAGGTAATGTCATTGATCCACTGGATGTCATTCAAGGCATCAGCTTGCCGGAGCTACTGGAAAAACGCACCAGCAACTTGATGCAGGCACACACCAAAGACAGCATTGCGAAGGCAACAAAACGTCAGTTCCCAGAGGGTATCCCCGCCTTTGGTACCGATGCCCTGCGTTTTACCTTTGCGGCACTGGCTTCCACTGGGCGTGATGTGCGTTTTGATTTGCAGCGCATCGAAGGCTACCGCAATTTCTGTAATAAACTGTGGAATGCTGCACGTTATGTGCTGATGCAGACTGAAGACAAGGATATTGGCCTGAACAATCCGCATCGTGAGTGCTCACAAGCAGACCGCTGGATTATTTCGCGCTTGCAAACCACCACCGCAGAGGTGACTGAGCATTACGAAAAATACCGCTTCGATCTAGCTGCCAAAGCCTTGTACGAATTTACATGGCATGAGTATTGCGACTGGTATCTGGAGCTATCCAAGCCGGTACTGTTTGCAGATGATGTCAGTGAAGCCGCCAAGCATGGCACCCGTTACACATTGGTCAGCGTATTCGAGTCGATTCTTCGCTTATTACACCCGATCATGCCGTATATTACGGAAGAAATCTGGCAATCCATTAAGCCATTGTTAGCCATCGAAGCCGATACCATTATGTTACAGCCTTATCCTGAAGCAGATGATGCACTGATCAACCCCGCTGCTCAGCAAGGTATGGCGTGGGCTCAACAATTTATCATTGGTATTCGTAAGATTCGCTCCGAAATGAACATTAAGCCAGGCAAGGCGCTGCCCGTCCTACTAAACAACTGGTCCGATGCGGATAAGCAGCAGTTTAGCCAATATGAGCGGGAAATCTTATCATTGGCTAAGGTTGAGTCAGTTGAGTGGTTAAGTAGTGACTCCGATGCCCCAGAGTCTGCCACGTCGCTGGTGGGCGACATGCAAATTCTGATCCCTCTGGCTGGCCTGATTGATAAAGACGCCGAAACCGCTCGCCTGACACGCGAAATTGAAAAGATCAACAAGCAACTTCAAGGCGTACTGGGGCGTTTGAACAATCCGGCATTCACCGACAAGGCCCCGGAACACATCGTTGCTCAGGTGCGCAAACAAGCCGACGAGCAACAGGCCGCTCTGGATCAATTACAGCAGCAGTTGGCTAAAATCGAAGCAATGTAAGAAGTAAGCGCTTGGTAGGACGCAGACTTAATGCTGCGTCCTCAGCCCACCACGTGTTTTCAGGTAATTCGCCATTTTTTCCTTTCGCTGCGAAATCGCCATATCCAATGCTGTCAAACCTTCAGCTGACTTAGCATTGACTCTAGCGCCTTTTGCAATCAAAAGTTTAGCCATATTCAAATGACCACTACGCGCGGCAATATGCAGTAACGTCCAGCGATTACTCTGCGCGATATTGGGGTCAACGCCAACCGCCATACAGGATTTGACAAAGGCCAGATTACCCGCTGCGGCTTCACGGTGAATTTTACCGCCAATAACACAGTTATCCGTAATCGCCTTAATTCTTGCCAATTTTTTTTGCTTAACCGCACGAATCCGCTCACGTTCACTCAACCCAGCCTGCTCCGAAGTGGTCGCCACGCCTTCCGTTGCTGCGCCAGTATTGGCCTGCTCCGAATCTGGCCTTGCGTGGGCCGTGTTGACTTCTGATGTATTGGGCTGCTGCTCATGCTGTGATTGATTATGCTGAGTCTGTTGCTCGTCTTGCGATTGATGACGCGCCTGTTGTTGCTGTCGCCGTTCTGTTGCCTGTCGTTCTTCTTTCTTTTTTGCTTCTGCCGCTGCTCGTCGCTCCGCGGCTGCTTTTGCCTGAGCTTCGCGCCGGTTCACTAATGCCTCAACCGTCAGCAATTCCTGGTTTAAATTTGCCTGTGCTGTTTCACGCGCTTGGCGTGTTGCTTCAGAGACTTCCTGGCGACCATTCGCGTCAGCTTCACGCTCACCCTGCCTATGTGTCATCTGCTCTTGTTGACTGGCAAGAAACTCCTGCTGACCGGCATTTACTGCCTGATTGATCACATTGCTTAAGGCCGCAATATCTACGGCATCAGCGCCCGCATTTGCTGGTGTTGTACCGTCTGACTGAGCACGTGATGGTTCTTGCTCAGTCGGTTGCGTTGGCTGCTTTGACCCAGCCTTAGCCTTACCAGCCGTATCGGAATCAGTGCCACCTTTAACCACCTGCTGAGCGGCTCCCGCGTGTACCGCTGTTGATGTTGCACCCTCAGATGATGCCCCTTCAGCATTAACTGGAATCACCACTGCCTTTTCTGTCGGAGACTGCGCTGTTAAAGAAGGTGCTGCCACCTGCTTCGGTTCATTTCTATTCATCACAGTGTAGGCAACTGCCACAGAGCCAAGCAACAAGCCCCCCAGCCACATTACTAAGCCCTTCTTGCTTTTGGGTGCCCCGCCCTCCTGACGAATCGAGGTGATAATCGGCTCTTTAACAAGCTCTCCCGCAGCTTCAACAGACTGTGTATTGGCCGCAGGCTTTAGTGGCACAATAGCTGGCGTAACCTCTTGCGCCGCTGTCAGCTTGCTAATCAACTCACGGCAAGAGCTGTAACGATTTATCGGATTACGCTCCAAGGCTGTCGCTAACACCTCAGACACCGCACTTAACTCAGGACGATGCTTACTCAGTGGTTCAGGAACTTGAGTCGCCACATTCATGCGATACTCATCACCGCTACCACTTCCACCAAATGGTGCTTGACCTGCCAGCGCCTCATAAATCAAGGTTGCTAATAAGTATTGATCATAGTTTGGCGTGTAGTGACTCTTTAGATATTCAGGGGCTAGATAATTATCAATATCCAACGCATCAACGGCACTTTTAAATTTACCCATGCGCTGCAATGTAAGTTCAGTAATAAAGTCGCCGAGAATTAACTGTTGAGCACCAAGATAAATACTCTCTGGCCGAATATTTCCATGCATATAATCAGCTTCGTGTATTTCATCTAAACTCACGGCCAATGGCGTTGCCCAATCAAGTACCGTATCTAATGATGACGTTTGTGAAGATGCCTTATTGTGCCGTAAAACAGTCGCTAACGGCTGATGACTGATATATTGCAAAACAGCATAAGGGCGAGACTCATAAACACCATTATCCAGCACCTTCGCTACATTATTGATCCGTAAACCGGTGAGGCTATGACACGCATCTTTGAAGACATCTGCAAAACCCGGCAGAGTCAATAACGCCATACGCGGAAAGGATAAAATAACCAATCGGTTACTTTGGGAAGTATCTTCGGCGAGGTAACAACAGTTGGTCGTGTTGCCCTTGAGTTTTTTTTGTATTTGATATTGGTGGTCAATAACCGTTCCAGATACGATGACTTGCTGCATACTCTGTCCTTGATACGCATAAACACGAGATGAGATTACCATATATTAATCAAAGATCTGCAAACGGTAATCCAAAAAACAATTAATTGTTGCTAGTATCCCCGAGCGATGAGCCAATCTCAAAATTTATTATTTCTATCGGCTTTATGAATGCTTCGATAAATGTGCGAAATATATCCACTAAAAGCAAGTTAATATCGCAACCGGGTATTAAATAATACCCTATAAACTTGCTTAATTACATACTTACTAAATAGTGATGAGTCTGTATAAAACAATTTGGCTATTATCCGCATCTTTTGGGTGAACAAACTGAAATTGTTATTGTCGTATCCTGCAATAACAAAAACAACACGAGTGATTACATAATGGGGAAACTAGGACTTTTCGGAGCCCGTCATTTAGTGTCAAGAACTGGTATCGGTGCCGAGTGGGAGACCGTCCAGCACTACAAAAATCTAAGTAAACGGGATGCCATTGTCCACACCATACGGTCAGTGGACTACAAAACGCCGCGTGAGCCACGCACTTCGTCTTGGGCTAAGACACTCAGCAATCGCAACTCAATGGCACGCCAGCGCAATATGCAGCGCATGGCGAAAAATGAAGGTCAGGCGATTCAAAAATGGTGGGCTAACCATTTGCTAACCACTAAAACGCCGTTTCTGGAGCGAATGACGTTGTTTTGGCACAACCACTTTCCCTCCAGCATTAAGCAGACCAAACAGCCCAGCGCATTGCTGGAGCAAAACCACACCTTACGTCGTCATGCCGTGGGGAATTATGGCAATCTGCTATTTGCCATCTCCAAAGATCCAGCCATGTTGATTTATCTGGATGGCTACAAGAATGTTAAAGGTGACCCGAACGAGAACTTTGCTCGTGAGCTGTTAGAGCTGTTTACCTTGGGCGGCACTCAATATTATTCCGAGCGTGACATCAAGGAAGCCGCCAGAGCCTTTACTGGCTGGAGCATTGATGACCACAGTGGTAAATTTCGCTATCGGGCAGATTTGCACGACAACGGCGTTAAGACCTTCATGGGCAAGCGCGGTAATTTTACCGGCGATGACATCTTAAAAATTCTCTTGAAACACCCGCGCACGGCAGAGACCATTGCTGAAAAAATGTGGTCTGAATTTATCAACACCTCTCGCCCGAATCCGGGTTATACACGTCAATGGGCACAGCAGTTTCGCAACGCCAACTATGATATTAAAACGCTATTGATGGCAGTGCTGAGCAGTGATCCGTTTTGGCATCCGTCAAATATGGGTGGCTTGATAAAGTCCCCGGTAGAGCTGGCCGTCGGCACAATGCGGATGTTGCCTTATCGCCTGCGTAAAAACGACTTGCCACACAATTTAGCCCTCATGGGGCAATCACTGTTCGCTCACCCCAGCGTGAAGGGTTGGGATGGCGGCGAGAGCTGGATCAGCACGCAATCACTAATGCGCCGCACTGGGCTGTTGACCAACCTGACGCGGGGGAATTTGCGCAAGGCAAATGACGCGCGATTGATGCGGTACATGCCAAAGTGTAGCGATGAAGAACTTATCACCTGGCTGCTGCCGGTTAATCCGATTACGCCACTACCAACCGAACCGGGGCGACAGCGCTTGGTTCGCGCACTGGTATTAGACCCTGCTTATCAGGTTAATTAACAGCCGAGGAACAGATAATGGATCGCCGTGATTTTTTAAAATATTCGAGCTTGATTTCAGCGGCTGGTTTTATGCCAGGCATTGCTTTTTCCGCCAATGGTCGGCCGCCTCAAAAGATTGTCGTACTGGTTGAACTCAAAGGTGGTAATGATGGCTTTAATACGCTAGTGCCTTATCGTGATGAAGCCTACAGACGCCTGCGTCCCAGCATTCGCATTGATGAACGAAAAGTGCTGACATTAGGTCAGGGCAATATGGGTATGCACCCTCACATGAAAGGACTGATTAAACTGTGGAACCAAGGCGATATGGCCTGGATTCAGGGGATTGGTTATCCGCAGGGTGTATTGTCACATTTTCGCTCAATGGACATCGTGACGTCAGGCTCAAACGCAAATCAAACCATCGAAGATGGCTGGCTAACGCATGTATTACCCAAAGTGAAACAAGGTCTACATGGCATTTCTGTAAGTCGTGATGGCAGCAGCTTAGGCCCACTGCATAGCGCAAAACTCAACAGCGTCAGCATGCAAAGTCCCCGCATGTTTGTTAAGCAGTCAAAAGCAATTCAGAAAATAACCCCCGTCAATTCCACGCCGGCCTTGGCACACCTAACCCAAACACAGCACCAACTGTATGAGGTAGGGCTGCAGCTTCGGGAAAAAATGGCACGCAGCTTACACGGCCAAAAGCGTGTACGAAGTAAAGGTGTGCTGGGCCACAGCCTGGAATCTGTTGCCCAGATGATTATCGCTGGTATTGATGCGCCGGTTTATAAAGTAACGCAAACGGGTTTTGATACGCACTCAAATCAGGTTGGCCGACACAATAATGTTCTGTATCAGCTTGATCACGCACTTTCCCGCTTTGCCAGCACCATGAAACAAAATGGCTTGTGGGATCATATAGTGGTTGTGACGTATTCCGAATTTGGCCGCCGTGCTGCGGAAAATCGTGGCGGTGGTACTGATCACGGCACAGCCTCTGCCCAGTTTGTGCTCGGTGGCGGTATTCGTGGTGGCTTATTCGGCCAACACCCTAATCTGACGCGTCTGGATAGTAACGGCAATGTTGCCTACACCACAGACTTCCGCCGAGTTTACGCAACATTAGCACAACGCATTTGGCGGCAGGGGAATCATCCCTGGCAAGGTCACAAGCCTATTGGCTTCATCTAACACGCTGTACCCCCCAAAGTGCCGTCAATTGACGGCATTTTTTTCGGTTAATGAGGTGGATAGATAGGCTATAATCCGCCCTTTGCCATCATCCAGCCTCAGACTATGAATCCAGACTTGCAGCGACTCCAGCCCTACCCGTTTGAAAAAATTGCAAAACTCAAACAAGGCGTTCAAGCAAACACCGAACTCACCCCGCTATCGCTCTCTATTGGCGAGCCCCAGCATCCGACTCCGGCCATTATTCTGGATAGCTTGCAAGATAACCTGACGCAAATTGCACAATACCCCGCCACCAAAGGGACCACTGAGTTAAGAGAAGCCATTGCCCACTGGCTGATTCAGCGTTTCCAGCTCCCGCAGCATGGCATTGACCCTGACACACAAATCCTGCCCGTCAACGGTACCCGTGAAGCCTTGTTTGCCATTACACAATGTCTGATTGAGCGCAAAGCCGATGCCAAGGTGCTGATGCCGAATCCGTTTTATCAGATTTATGAAGGTGCGGCCTTGTTGGCAGGCGCAACTCCCGTGTATCTGCCCTGCCTTGAAGAAAATAATTTTCTGCCCGATTTGGATGCGGTGGATGAGGCCACCTGGGCACAATGCCAATTATTCTTTATGTGCTCTCCGGGTAATCCTACAGGGGCCGTTACGCCGGTCAGTGACATCAAAAAATTACTGGCACTTGCTGAAAAATATGACTTTATTATTGCCGCCGATGAATGTTATTCCGAAATTTATCTGGATGAATCCAATCCGCCGCCGGGCCTACTGCAAGTAGCAGCCAGTATGGGAAATACTGACTTCAAACGCTGCGTGGTGTTTCATAGCTTGTCAAAACGCTCCAATGCACCAGGGCTGCGTTCCGGCTTTGTCGCAGGGGATGCCGCGATTATGCAAGCCTTCCTGCTATATCGCACTTATCACGGCTGCGCGATGCCACCGCACACCCAAACCGCCAGTACAGTTGCGTGGGGGGATGAAGTGCATGTCGCCACCAACCGCCGCCTGTATCGGGAAAAGTTTGCGGCTGTGCTGGCGATACTCTCACCTGTAATGGATATTCCAACACCACAGGCCAGTTTCTACCTATGGCCTAAAACGCCTATTGATGATGTTAGCTTCACGCGCGACATTTACCAGCAGCAAAACCTGAACGTGATACCGGGGAGTTATTTCTCACGCAAGGTAGATGGCATTAATCCGGGAGCGAACCGCGTCCGTCTGGCGCTGGTCGCTGAGCCAGAGCAATGCATTCAAGCTGCAAAGCGAATCAGGCAGTTTATTGAATCACTGTAGTGCGACCCACCTTATCCACCGCTACACAAAAGCACCATTGACGGATCAGCCCACTGAGCCAGCGCAATCGCCCAGTTCAGCAGCAATGTACCCAATGCACCACCATTGGCTGTCAGCAGCCACCACAACGATGCGAGCAAGACCAGCGGCATAAGGAAAAAGCCGATGACCGGCGTGAAGGTCAGATACGCGCCCATGTACTGAAGGTTTTGTGAATACAACGGCTGTTTCTCTACCCAAATTTGACCGCTCCAGCCGGGGCAATGATAAAATGGCGGAAGATTTTAACACTATCCTGTTGGAGTTAACGACAATGAACGACAAAACACGACAGGCTCAAGAGCCTACTATTGCAGAATTTCGTCATAAGGCGGAAATGCCTTTATTGATACTGGGCTATGTGTTAACAGCCTTGGTCACTATCGGCTGCTTAATTGTTATCGCTACTGATGGTGAGCTTAAAGATTGGTCAACGGGAATATTACTGGGATTGCTCACTCCGATTGCAGGGCTTTTTGTCCTTCGCTTTATGTATTATCAAAAAGTCAGTAATGGTATTGAAATGACCAAAAATCAATTCCCCGAGCTGTATGAGATGTATCGGGAATTGGCGATAACGATGGGGTTTGATGAAAATCCTGACAGCAAAAACGCCATTCCGCCACTGTATTTGCTCAATGGTAACGGGGTAATGAATGCCTTTGCGGCTAAATGTGCCTTGTATGAAAAATATGTA
>PDWI01001254.1_pt1 | contig 42165 bp, 38 predicted proteins | sample 1430891 | NCBI WGS metagenome assembly PDWI01 (sample SAMN01162508, study PRJNA174530) | Oral metagenome, whole genome shotgun sequencing project. | biome: Marine environment; feature: Marine mammal; material: Swab sample of the gingival sulcus; isolation source: swab sample of gingival sulcus... | reverse complement strand
GCAATTTTCGCCTATCCAATTGATATGTCAAAAATTGACTGTGGTGCTATTCCTTGCTCTTTACTCAAACTGCACATTTTGCGGAGCTTCCTAAAGTAAAAAATTGACGCAAGGCTGACTGATGTGGGCGGCATAACCAATGCGGCAGGAAGGTATCACACCGTAGCGGTTTTTAAGTCGCTTTACTATAAATCCGCAAAACACAGTTAAACCAATCACCCAACCACGTTAAACGATGCCGGGCATAAAGAAAAATATCTGTCAGCAGAGTTCACTACGGTTCTACGCTGATACACGATGTTCAGGAAGGCTCGATTGGCAGCGGAAATTGTGTTAAGTCAATTTCATCCAGTTCCCCGATGGTCTTCCATCCCGGCATCCCCTTTCGCCAAATAAGGGTATCGGCACTGGCTTCGCCGCGTTTGAGGTAATGCATCACTTTATCCAGCGTCATCGGCCCTTTGCGCTTACCCGACAGCATCAAATAATAAACCAGCGGGGCAGGGGGCGGTACCTCTTCTTCATGTCTGTCGGCTGCCATTGACTTTGCCATCTCCATGCCCATTGCCATACCGACACCGGCAGACGCCATTTGACTGCCTTCACCGTTATTGGCCATACCTTTGGCGGTTTGATATTTGGCGTAATTATTGATATTGTCACCAATAATATTCATACCGGTTTGTTCGTCAATCGTTTTTTGCACCGCCTCGGGTAAGGAAATATTTTCGATATACAGCTTGCCCAGCTGTAAACCGTATTCGTCAAATTCCGGCTTGACTTTTTGTTTTAGCCGGTGAGCCAATTCATTGTAACGTGTCGGCAGTTGTAATACACCGGTCCGTGATTCTGCCAAAATGTTTGGAAAATGAGCGACAATGCTGTTGGTCAGCTGGTGGTTGACTTCGTTAATTTCAAAATTACCGTCGCTGCCGACCAATTTTTTTAACAGTAATTTCGGCTCCTTAACTCCCAACGTATAAGAACCGAAAGCACGTAAACGAACAACGCCAAATTGTTTATCCAGTAAAGTCACTGCCTGTTTTGTTCCCCATTTTTGATTTAAAAATTGGGTGGTATTGAAAAAATAAACCTCTGCCTTAAACGGACTTTCAAAACCGTGCTGCCAGTTTTGCAGGGTCGATAAAATCGGTAAGTTGGCGGTTTTGAGTTCATAAATACCGGCCGGGAAAACGTCGGCAATTTTTCCTTCATTGACCAAAATGGCGGTTTGCCCCTCACGCACGGTGAGTTTGGCCCCGTATTTGATTTCGTTTTTATAACGTGGAAAGCGATACACCATCGTGTCGCTATTCATTTGCGTCCATTCGATGATATCGACGAACTCACCGTGAAACAGATTAAAAATTCCCATACGTCCCCCGTTAATTATGCCGGTTGGTTGATTTGCGCCTCTTTGGCGGCGGCTTGACGCAAAGCTTCTTTTAACTCACTTTCGGTTTGTTCCAAGGTCGTCAAGGCCTCGGCGCGGGCTTTTTTACCCTCGGCAGAAATTTGTAAGCTTTCCTCAATGGTTTTAATCAGCGTGTCGTTGGCTTTTTTCACCGATTCGATGTCAAAAATACCGCGCTCAATTTGACGCCGTGCCTGGGCATTGGCCTGGTTAAGGTTATCGGCGTTAGCTTCCAATAAATCGTTGGTTAAATCGGTGGCCGCTTTTAGAGTATCCGCCGCTTTATTGGAGCGGAATATGGTAATGGCCTGTGCCAACTGCTGCCGCCACAAAGGAATGGTATTGACTAAAGTAGAACTGATTTTGCTGACCAATCCTTTGTCATTGTTTTGTACCATGCGGATACTCGGCAAGGATTGCATTGCTACCTGTCGCGTTAGACGCAAATCGTGTACCCGGCGTTCCAAATCGTCGCGGTGGGCGCGCAAATCTTTCAGGTTTTGGGCATCTAACATCTCATTGCTGTTTTCGGCCAGCTTAGCCAGTGCCGGAATATCGGTGTTATCAAGAATGGCGAGTTTTTTATCGCCGGCATCAATATAAAATTCCAGATGATGGAAATATTGTAAATTGGCCTCGTACAGTTTATCCAGTGACTTAATATCGTGCAGCAGGGTTTCTTTGTGTTTTTCCAGTGCATTGGCAATGCTTTCCACCTGTTCGTTAACCGCTTCGTAGCGCTGTTGAAATTTGGCAATCGGCTTGGCACGACGCAGCAGTTTATCCCACCACGATTGTTTTTTGTTGGGGTCGAGCTTTTCCATATCAAAACCGCGCAACACCACTACCATTTCCGACAACATATCACCGGCAGGGCCGGCGTCTTTGCTTTTGACACCGGCTAACATCTGGTCGGCAATAACGGTGACCTGCTCCTGGGCCTGCGAGCCGTAATGAATAATACTGTTGGTGTCCAGCGTTTCCAGTTCTGCCATGGCTTTATCCAGCTCGGCTTCGTATTGTTCTGTCGGCAGATTATCCTTGGCAAGCGATAACTCACGTTCAGCAGCATGACCTTCGGCAATTTGCAAGTCACCGAGCGTTTCTGAAGTGGTATCGGTCGCGGTTCTGGTTTCCTTTGTCATTATCGTTTCCTCCGGGGGAAGCTTTTATTTTTCTTGTTTAATTTGTTCATCCAGTACTTCCAACTGGATGTCCAGTTGAAAAATATCATCATCGAGTAATTGTGCTTTTTTTACCCGAAAAGCATGTTCAACCTCGCTTAAAGTCTTGCCTAGGCGCTCACGCAGTTTGTCGGCCTTGCCGTGTTGTGACAGTTTTAAGTATTGCTGTAAAATTTCTTTGATACGGTTGATATAGACGTTTAAAAAACGTCTGGCACGCCCGGCGTCTTCAGGGGCTTTGACCAACAAGTCCATGATAACATAGGACTGCTCAATGACTTTTTCCAAGTGATTAAAAAGTGCTTTGTCTATCGGTGTATCGAGCTGCCGCCCCAGTGCTTCAATGTGTTGCAAATCCTGATAAGCGGTTTTGACCGCTTCGCGGGTGGCTTTGGGCATCTTGTCATATTTGTCTTGCGGCTCGACATATTTTTCCGATAGACCATACAGCAGGTAATAACCGATAAAGGCACTGGCGCCCATGACTGCCCACAGCAGCGGCGGACGACGCATCATCAGCATCAAAATCAATACCCCCAAGCTGACATAAAGCGCTGCTAACGTACGGTTGTCTTTAATTTTTTTCGGGCGGTGCGGTACTTGATTCTGCAAACGTAATAATGTCGTGCGGGTTAGGTGGGCGGCACTATAAAAACATAGCAGAGCCGCCGCGGTTAATAAGAGTTTACGCAAATCCGGGCTGATTAAATTGAGCACTAATTTGATAAATAACGGCGCCGGTAAGATATAGAGCAAATAGCCTCTGGGAGAATAGTTGGGCAAACCGTTGGGTGCAGGGTGACGATATTCTTGCGGCATCAGGCAAATACCCCTAAAAAAGACATTAAGCCAACGGATACGCACAATAACAGCGTGCCAAGGACAATTTTAAATCCTTCGGGCAGTGCTCCGTCCGGTTCAGGTTTTGGTGCAGGTTGCATGGTGTTATTCCTTTCTCCTTCATTGCATGACTTTCTAATCATGTGGGAATTTTCGTAAAAATCAAGGGGTCACCTTATCGCAGAGTAACCAGCTCTTCCCCGCTGGTCGGGTGAATGGCCAGCGTTTTGTCAAAATCGGCCTTTGTTGCGCCCATTTGTACAGCGACAGCAAAGCCCTGGATGACCTCATCAATAAAATCGCCGATTAGGTGCAGTCCCACCACGGTTTGTTGTTTCCCGAGACAAACCATTTTCATTCTTGTTGGAACTTTATGTTCGGTCATTGAACGTAGCAGCGGGTTAAAAGTGGATTGATAAACACGCACCTTTTCTTTACCGTATTTTGCTGCCGCTTGCCGCTCCGTCAGCCCGACCGTACCGATTGCCGGGTGGCTGAAAATCACCGTAGGAACATAGGTAAAATCGGCTTTGGCATCGCGCTTACCGTTAAACAGCCGTTCGGCAAGCTGCCTTCCTGCTTCAATGGCGGCAGGCGTTAAGGGGGGCTGACCGGTAATATCACCAATGGCATAAATACCCGGTTGGGTGGTATTTTGTTGCTCATCAACAATAATGCTTCCATTTTGCCGTGTTTGCACCCGGGTGTTGTGTAAACCGATGGCATCGGTCATCGGCGTGCGGCCGATTGCCCATAAAAGTTTTTCCACAACTAGCGCTTTACCTGTGCTCAGGTTAAGTAACAAGCGATTGCTGTCGTCACTGACAGATTCAATACGGGTGGTAAAATGAATGTGCACACCGTCTTTTTGCATTTGTTCGGTCAAGACAGTATTGATATCGTCATCAACTTGTTTTAAAAAACGATTTTTGCGCACAATTAAGTGGGTTTCAACCCCCAAGGCATTCAGGACACCGGCCAATTCGACAGCGACATAGCCTGCCCCGGCAATGGCCATAGAATGTGGCAGTTGCCGCAGGGCAAAAAAGTCATCGCTGTCCATACCGCATTCTGCGCCGTCAATGTCAGGAATCAGCGGTTCTCCGCCGACGGCGATAATGATATGCCGGGCGGTATAGTGTTTATCACCAACGGCAACGGTTTGCTTGTCAACGAATTTAGCATAGCCCTTGACGACATCAATACGGGCATTATCCAATCCGTTTTGATAAATAGCGTTTAATTTTTCAATAAACCGGTCGCGTTTATCGGTAAAAGTTGAGTAGTTAAGGGCAGGGGATAGCTCGGCAAAACCGTAATCTTTCGCCAAACGGGCAAAATCGGCAATTTGCGCCGCGTGCCAGGTGATTTTTTTCGGCACACAACCGACATTGACACAGGTGCCGCCCAGTTTTTTGGCCTCAATCAGTAAAACCCTGGCACCATATTCAGCCGCTCGTTTGGCAGCCGCCAATCCGCCGCTGCCGCCGCCGATACAAATTAAATCATAGTGTTGCATCCCATTTCTCCTTAGACTGGTTAAAGACTTGACAAAGCCGCACGCTCCACGTGATTTTTACCTTGTGTAGCACCCCAAGTCTTTTGTTCATTACTTGAGGTATTATAACGAATTTGCTTTGTTGGGGGAATAGTTCATCCCAAGAGCAAAAAATTCTGCTAGAATAAACCCTATTTACCAATCAACACAGGAAAACAAGCATGCGTCCCAGTCAACGAGAAAATAACGAACTAAGAAAAATTACCTTTACCCGGCACTTTACCAAGCACGCCGAAGGCAGTGTGCTGGTCGAATGCGGTCATACCAAAGTAATTTGTACGGCCAGCGTTGAAGAACGTGTTCCTCCCTTTTTAAAGGGTAAAAAACAGGGCTGGGTAACGGCAGAATACGGCATGTTACCACGGGCCACGGGCAGTCGCAACATCCGCGAAGCCGCCAGAGGCAAACAAAGCGGACGCACGCTGGAAATCCAACGGCTGATTGCCCGCTCATTGCGTGCAGTGGTGGATTTAAAAGCGCTGGGTGAGCGTTCTATCACTATTGACTGCGATGTTATTCAAGCCGACGGCGGTACACGCACGGCAGCCATCAACGGAGGTTTTGTGGCCTTGGTGGATTGTGTTAAATATTTATTAAAAAGCGGCAAGTTGGACAAAAATCCGCTGACCGGGCAAATTGCGGCAATTTCCGTCGGCATCGTTAACGAACAAGCGGTGTTGGATTTAGATTATAGTGAGGATTCCACGGCACAAACCGATATGAACGTGATTATGGATGAGCACCATCAATTCGTCGAAATCCAGGGTACTGCCGAAGAAAAAAACTTCTCTCGTGAGCAGCTTAAGCAAATGTTGGCTTTAGCGGAAAAAGGCATTGCCGATATTTTGCTGGAACAGCGGCGCGTGTTGGGTCTGTCAGAGTAGAAAATGCAATTTCCGCTAAAACAACTGGTACTTGCCAGTAACAACCAAGGTAAAATTGCCGAAATGACCTTGCTGCTTGCCGAACAGCAAATTGAGGTGGTTGCCCAAAGCGAATTTGACATTGATGACGTTGCAGAAACAGGCACAACCTTTGTCGAAAATGCCATTTTGAAAGCCAAACACGCGGCCAAAATCAGCGGCTTACCGGCCCTTGGCGATGATTCGGGTTTGGTGGTGCCGGCCTTAGGGGGCGCACCGGGGATTTATTCGGCACGTTATGCCGGGACGCCGAAAAGCGACCGGCAGAATAATGCCAAATTATTGGCCGAGTTACAGGGCGAATCTAACCGTCAGGCAGCGTTTGTTTGTGTTATGGCATTGTGTTTATCCGATACGCATCCGTTGCCGATTTTAGCCGAAGGCATTTGGCAGGGAGAAATTGCCGAAACCGCCTATGGTGAAGGCGGGTTTGGTTATGATCCGGTGTTTTATGTGCCGTCGCATCAGGTGACAGCCGCGCAACTGGAAAAAGCGGAAAAAAATCGCATCAGTCACCGCGGACTGGCCGTGCAATCCTTAATAGCTAACTTGCAGCTATAAGCCTGCGTTGCCCTGATTGTGACGTTTTAAGCAAAAACGCTGTCCGTTATGCCAATTTTTAACCATATCGATGAAATTGCCCTGTCGGAAACTTTATCTGAAAAAAAGCAGGGCATTACTACCATCATCACCAAAACCGCTGCCAAGGCAGGGCAATTAAAGCAACTGATTCGCAGTGTATGGCCGCAGGTTGAGTGTTTTTATTTTCCCGATTGGGAGACGCTGCCGTATGATCGTTATTCGCCCAGCCCGAATCTTGTCGGGGAACGACTAAATACCTTATATCGTATCCGCCACCTTAAATCCGGTGTTATTGTCACCTCGATTGATGCGATTTTAAGCCGCTTGTGTCCCCCCGCTTATTTGGACGGCCACGCTTTATTGATTCATATCGGTGACGAATTACCGTTGGATGATTTGGCGGCACGCCTTAATCAAGCCGGTTTTGCCCACGTGAATCAAGTCAGCGAACGCGGGCAGTTCAGCCGGCGCGGGGCGTTGTTAGATGTCTTTCCCGTCGGCAGCAAGTTCCCCATTCGTCTGGATTATTTTGATGACGAGATTGAAAGCATTCGTATTTTTGACGTTAAAACGCAGCTAACGGCGGCGCAAATAGATAGCGTTGAATTAATACCCGGACGTGAAGTGGATTTATCGGACAGCGGCCGGGTATGTTTTCGCCAATCGATGCGGCAATTATGGGGCGATAAAGCGGAAAATCACGCTGTTTATCAACGTCTGTCGGAGAATGCCTTGGTCGGCGGTCTGGAATACTATTTGCCGTTATTTTTTGATGAAACGGTTAGCTTTTTTGATTACTTACCGACCGATACCGATATTCATATCGAACGTGGGTATAGAACTTATATTAAAGAACACTTACAAAGTATTCACAACCGATACGCCAGGGTATTGGGAATGGGGGGCAGTGAACCGTTACCCCCGGAAGCCATTTACTTCACTTATCATGAATGGCTTAGTTTTTTACCGATAACCGATGGCGACATATCGCCGAATACCAAACTTCGCCGATTACAGATTGAGGGCAATCCCGCCGAGCGATTGCAACAATTAGAGAAGTTATTATCGGGAAAAGCCTCATTGTACATCTTCTGCCACAGTGAAGGGCAAAAAGCCCTGCTCAACGATAAACTGTCCATTGATTTACACAGCGATTTGCCGGCGTTGGCTTTTAATGATTGGCAGGCGGATAAACAGGCGGGCAATGCCTGGGGTATCGGTTATTTTCCCCGTTCGTATCAATTACAATCGACGCCCAAACGCTATTTATTGTCAGCCGGCGAATTTTTATCACAAGTCAGCACTGACGAGCGGCAATCCGATGAATCCATTGACCCGATGGCGGTTATTGACGATTTAGCGCAAATTGAAGTTGGTACACCGGTGGTACACAACGAACACGGTGTTGGGCGCTATCAGGGGCTGGAACTGATTGATATTGATGGTGAAAGTAATGAATATATTACCATTTTATACGCTGATGACGGTAAATTATTTATTCCGGTGACGTCGTTGGATATGCTTACCCGCTACACCGGGGCGGCGCCTGAGAACGCACCGTTACACCGTTTGGATGGTAAGCAGTGGGAAAAAGCCAAAGCTAAAGCCAAAGCTAAAATCCATGATACCGCCGCCGAGTTGCTGGAAATTTATGCTAAACGGGCCAAAGCCAGCGGTGATGCCATCGACATTAATCAGGCTGAACTGGCCGTTTTTGCCGAGGGTTTTCCGTTTAAGCCCACCCCCGATCAGTTACAAACTTTTAACCGTGTTTATCAGGATTTACAGAAAACACAACCGATGGATAGAATTGTCTGTGGCGATGTCGGTTTTGGTAAAACCGAAGTCGCCTTACGAGCCGCTTTTGCCGTGGCGAATGCCGGTAAACAGGTTGCTGTACTCGTTCCTACCACTTTATTAGCGGAACAACATCTGAAAAATTTTGCCGACCGTTTTTCGGCTTTCCCAATCAACATTGCCGGGCTGTCGCGCTTTAGGACGGCGAAGGAGCAGCAAGCGATTTTGCAGCAGGTGCAAGCCGGTACAGTGGATATTGTAATCGGTACACACCGCTTGATTCAAAAAGACATTAAATTTGCCCATTTGGGCTTGGTGATTATCGATGAAGAGCATAAGTTTGGTGTCAAGCAAAAAGAAAACCTGAAAAAAATGCGCAGCGATGTTAATATCTTGACATTGACGGCAACGCCGATTCCGCGCACTTTGTCAATGAGCCTGTCAGGGCTGCGGGATTTATCCATTATTGCCTCACCGCCGCCGAAACGGACACCGGTGGAGACCATTTTTATCGACTTTGATGAAGATATTATCAGCGAGGGCGTGGCAAGGGAAATGGCACGCGGCGGGCAGGTATATTTTTTACATAATGATGTGGCGACCATGGGCAATGTAGAGAACCGCCTTAAAAAAATATTCCCTAAACTCGCCATTCGTCATGCCCACGGACAGATGCGGGAAAAAGCATTAGAACAAATCATGCTCGATTTTCATCAACAGCATTTTGATATTTTGCTGACCACCACCATTGTCGAATCGGGGATTGATAACCCCAATGCCAACACCATTTTTATCAACCGCGCCGATAAGTTTGGTTTGGCCCAATTGCATCAGTTGCGCGGGCGTGTCGGGCGCTCATCTCACCAGGCCTATGCCTATCTGATTACACCGGGGGAAACCGTGATGAGCAAAGACGCCCAAAAACGCCTATCGGCATTCGGGGCATTAAAAGGTTTGGGTGTGGGCTTTATGCTTGCCTCGCAGGACATGGAAATTCGCGGGGCAGGGGAATTGCTGGGCGATAACCAAAGTGGACAAATCACCGAAATCGGTTTTTCCCTCTTTAACGAGATGCTGGAAGAAACCGTTGAGGCAATGAAAAATAACCGAGAAGTCGATTTTGACAGCAAACACAATGAAATCGATATCGACATCGGTGTACCAGCACTCATTCCAGAAACCTATATTTACGATGTGCATAGCCGATTAGTGATATACAAACGCATTGCAGGGTGTCGAAATGAAAGTGAACTTGACCGCTTACAAATGGAAATGATTGACCGATTTGGTAGTTTACCGAGTACCGTGAAAGTCTTATTTATCGTCTTTGAAATTAAACTATTGGCCAGAAAATTAGGCATTAATAAAATCGTTGCCGATGAGGATAATATCACCCTGACGCTGGGTAAAAAACATTATATCGATAGCGAAAAATTAATCGCTTTAATTCAAAAAGAACCGATGAAGTATAAACCAACAAGGGACAGCAAAGGACAAGATAAATTAACCATTTTTGCAAAAATAGCCGACTGGCAAAAACGTGGGGTGTTTATTAAGGCGTGGTTAAATGATTTCGAGTGATTTTTGCTGGGTCAAGCACCCGGCTTACGGCATTAATTTATCGGTGTGCAGAATGTTTCCCTCTCTGCGTTGTAAATGCTCGACATTACTTGTAGTGCCTTGCGCTTTACGACTTGATAGGAAAACATTCTGCACACCGATAAAAAACAATATCTCGTGACGACACTACCTATGCAAAAAGGAGCGAAGTTTAGCATATTTTCGGTACGAAACACTTAATGTATCGAAAAACAGAAAAGTAATCAGCTTATATTTGTTGGGGATTTTGTGTAAAATACAATTTTTACCGAGGACAATAGAATGACACAGGCAATTACCAATAACAGCGAACTACATCAGGTGATGAAATCGTGGCGACACGATATTCATCACCATCCCGAGACCGCCTTTACCGAAGTGCGCACAGCGGAAAAAGTTGCCGCTTTGCTGCGTTCGTTTACCGGTGTTGACGTTCACACCGGGCTGGCCAAAACCGGCGTGGTTGGTGTGCTGACGGGCAATCAGGGTGATAATAGCCAGATGATTGGCCTGCGTGCCGATATTGATGCCCTCGATATCAGCGAAGAAAATCAATTAGAGTATGCCTCCTCGGTAGCGGGAAAAATGCACGCTTGCGGGCACGACGGACACACGGCGATGTTGTTGGGGGCGGCAAAATATTTATCGGAACATCCAAACTTTGCCGGTAAAGTGGTGTTTATTTTTCAGCCTGCCGAAGAAAATGAAGGCGGCGGGGAGGTGATGGTCAGAGACGGTTTATTTGAACAATTTCCCTGTCAGTCGGTTTACGGGATGCACAATTGGCCGGGGCTGCCGGCGGGGCATTTTGCCGTACACGAAAAAGAAGTGATGGCGGCAACCGCCTCCTTTGATGTCAGCATTCAAGGCAAAGGTGCTCACGCCGCCATGCCCAATTTAGGTATTGACCCGATAGTGGTGGCTACACAGTTAATTCAAACCTGGCAAACTATCGTCAGCCGCACTGTCGCGCCTACCGATACGGCGGTGATTAGCGTGACCCGAATGAATGCCGGCAGTGCCTATAATATTATTCCCGAAAGTGCGACCTTGGCGGGGACAACGCGGGCATTTTCCCCCGAGGTGCATCAACAGTTACACCAAGCGATGCAGCAAAAAACGGAATGCATTTGCCAGGCTTTTGGGGCAGTTGGTCAATTGGCTATCCATAGTCAGTATCCAGCCACCATCAACCATCCGCCCCAAGCACGAATCTGTGCCGAAGTTGCGGGTACTTTGGTTGGTAAAGATAAAGTCCGTTTGGATATGCCGCCCAGTATGGGAGCGGAGGACTTTTCCTATATGCTCATAGAAAAACCGGGGGCTTATATCTGGCTGGGCAACGGTGAAGAGAGCCACAGTCTGCACCACCCGCGCTATAATTTCAATGATGAGGTACTGGCACTCGGGGCCAGTTATTGGGTGGCTCTCACACAGCGATTGTTGGGGTAGTGATTCTAGGTAGTGACTACACTACCAAAGCGACAGGAGAATAAAAAAGCAGAGCCGAAGCTCTGCTTTTTTATTGCTTTTAACCTACAGTAATGTCACGCACCTTGGTGCAAGGCTTGCCATCGAAGACGGTATTTCAATACGGCGAAATTCAGTACGGCGAAATGGCGCAATGCAGTACCAAGTATGCGCGGCATTGCCGGATTATTTGATTAAACCGGCTTCTTTGTAGTATTTCATCGCACCATCATGCAGCGGCGCCGATAAGGCATTTTTCACCATATCTTCTTTTTTCAAATTAGCAAAGGCCGGGTGTAATTTTTTGAAACGCTCAAAGTTATCAAATACCGCTTTAACCACTTGGTAAACCGTTTCGTTATCGGTATCGGTTGATGAAACGAAAGTCGCATAAACACCGAAAGTATCAACGTCTTTGTCGTTGCCTTTGTACATGCCGCCCGGGATAATCGCTTTGGCGTAGTATGGGTTATCGGCAATCAATTTATCAATGCCTTCACCGGTAACGGAAACCAATTTGGCATCACAAGACGCTCCGGCTTCTTTAATCGCTCCCGATGGGTGACCGACGGTATAAGTAATAACGTCCAGGTTGTTATCACATAATGCCGATGCCATTTCTGCCGGCTTTAACTCGGATTTTAACGCCAAATCGTCAAGGTTTAAATTTAGGGCTTTCATGGCGATACTCATGGTGTCACGCGTACCCGAACCGGGGTTACCGATATTGACACGTTTGCCCTTAATGTCGGTAAACGTATTGACGCCGGAATCGGCACGGGCAACAACAGTAAACGGTTCCGGGTGCACTGAAAATAAAGCGCGTAGTTTTTCGTTTTTGCTGTCTTTAAATTTGCCGCTGCCGTTGTAAGCCTGGTACTGAATATCCGATTGGGCAACCCCCATGTTTTGCTCACCGGCAGCGATGGCGTTCAGGTTAGCAACCGAGCCACCGGTTGAAGGGGCATTACACTTGATACCGTGATCTTTGATGTTACGATTGACCAATTTACAAATGGATTGGCCGACAACGTAATAAACCCCGGTTTGCCCACCGGTACCGATAGTGACAAATTTCTGTTCGTCAGCAGCAACGATAGTTGTGGCTGAAACCGCAGCCGTTAATAAAGATAATTTTAATAAATTTTTCATTTAATTCTCCAAAAAAGTCATATTTACAATCGTGTCGAAGGATAGTTGTCCTCGCGTCAACACGGTGGCAACATTATATAATATTTTCTTTAGCAAGTAATTAAATTTCAGAATATGATATAATTTTTGGCAAAAATATACGCAATAACAATGTAGTATATTGATTATTTCAGTTCAAAAAAAGAACAAAAGAAACCGATATGAGGTGTTGTTGTTACACTTTGGACTATAAATTAGGTAGTGTCGTCACGAGATGTTATTTTTTGCGATAGGTAGGCGGTTATCAGATAAGGCAAAGCGCGCAGAAAATAGTTATTCATATTGTCAAGCGCTTTAACGCCGTATGCTGACCGCCTGGCCTCGCCCTTCGGGTCGGGGCAGAATGTTTCCCTCTCGGCGTTGTCAATGCTCGACATGACTTGTAGTGCCTTGCGCTTTACGCCTTGATAGGAAAACATGCTGCACACCGACAAAAAACAATATCTCATGACTACACTACCTGGTATAAGTGGCGTGTAATGACCCAAACAGTTACCCAAGCAAAACCAGCGGCAATGATATCATCCAACATAATGCCCCAACCGCCGTGCACGTGCTTATCCACCCACCTAATCGGCCAGGGCTTGAGAATATCAAACACACGAAAGGCAATAAATCCCAGCAGCAACACCTGCCAGGTCGGTTGAAAAAGCCACAAGGTAATCAAAACACCGACAATCTCATCAATAACAATACCCCCGTGGTCGTGTACGCCTAAAATAGCGGAGGCGCGTTGGCATAACCACGTGCCAATCAATGTTAAGGCGATAATAACAGCCAAATGCAGCAGCGGATAAGGCATAACGAAATAGGCGATAAACACACCGGGCAGTGTCCCCCACGTACCCGGAGCCGGTCGAATAAAGCCGCTGCCACAACCAAACGCCAACCACAAACTAATCTTTTCCGATAAAGGCCGGCCTGTCAGGCTGGGATTTTTGCCGCTTTTTTTCATTCTGTTTGTCGGGATTGAAGGAAACAGGCTCGAATTATACGTGGAAATAGGCAAAATCGCAAAGAAGGAAAATTTCCCCCCGCCTTGATGCCGACCGGCCAATACTAACCTAAGCAGATACAACGTACCTCGGCGCATGTTATGACCGTAAGTAAGGGGCGGCGTAAAATGTCCATTCTGGCAAACGCCCCGGCTAATTGATTGAGTTAAAAACTGACTGCGATGCCGGATAGCGGCTTATTAGTCCGCTCAAGCAGGCCGTAATTTTTTCCATGCACGGCTGAACGGGCAGTTGAATATTGGTGATTTTATTATATAATCCCAACTGTTACGATAGACTAAGAAAATGATCCAATGCAACGAGTAAGCAGCTCCTTAAATAAAATAATTTCAATCAATTCATTGTTCTATTTAATGCTTCTCGCCTTCTCCGTTGCCACTTTTTATGCCATGGGGATGCGAGGCGCAGTGCTGGCAAGTGTGATAACCACCTTTGTCTCATTCCTATTGGTCAATCGGATGCCGAAAAAATTTTTTATCCTTTATACATCGGTTATCTTTCTGGTATCGTTATTCTTGTTACCCAATACCATGATTTATGGCCGCTTATCTTTGGGTATGGTCATGTCCATGATGCAAACCGATGTTAGAGAAACTTATGAATACCTCACCAATATCCCGGTAAAAAGTCTTTTGCTGAGTTTGGCGTACATTGTTTTATTTATTTTATTGCTGTACACATACAGGCTTTATAAACCTGACGCTAAGGCAAAAACAAACACATTAATTTTTAACTTATTATTATTTTTTATCGGTATTTTTTATAATCCGATTACCAATTACGCAGAGAATAAAACGAAGGATTACGTGGAGTCAATGGCATTTTCTTACTATCCCCCCGTTAAATTTGCTTTTTCCACCTACCACCATTTACGCACCTATAAACAGGAAAAAGAAAGATTAGTCAATGCGCAGCACATTCCATCTACTTGGGAGGTGCTTTCCGCCCAACCAACCTATAAAAATTATATTGTCATTATCGGTGAGAGCGCCAGAAGAGATTATCACTCTTTATATGGCTACCCGGTGAATACTAACCCTTTTATGAGTAGTGTTAATGCTACCATTTTCAATCATTATATTTCACCTGCGTCGTATACTGTGACATCAATCAAGCGTATGCTGATACAAAACGATAAAAAGAGTTTTAACTATCCCAATACTGTCGTGACTTTGGCCAATAGCGCAGGTTTTGAAACGTATTGGTTGTCTAACCAGGGCTATCTTGGCCGCTTTGATACCGATGCCTCATTGATTGCACTTAATGCCAAACATACTTTTTTTGCTAATAAGCTCGATTATTCTTCCAGTGCTTCATCTGATTTAACTTTACTACCCGAGTTAAAGAAGGTCATTGCCCAAAAAACCGATAAACCGAAAGTGATTTTTATGCACTTAATCGGTTCTCACAGTCGTTTTTGCCGGAGACTGGACGAAAACTACAAAATAACGCCGATAACGGGCGTTATCAATAAAGAAATGTCTTGTTATCTAACCAGCTTATTGCAAACCGATAAATTGATTGAGACAACGTATCGTATGCTGCAACAGAATCAGGAATCTTTTTCTATTATGTACTTTTCCGACCACGGGCAGGGGCACAGGGACAAAGGGCATTTTTATGTGGGGTTGAGGCACAGTGAAAATACCAAGCAAGGCTATGATGTCCCGATGATAGTCATGTCTAGCGATGACAACGGGAGAAAATTCATTCATGCCAAAAAAAGTGGATTTAACTTCATTCGTCAATTCAGTGAGTGGACACGTATCAAAACCAAAGGTACGGATTTAAAACAACACTTTTTCACGGAAGAACAACCTAAAAAAATACAGGTGTTTGCCGAGCAGTTAATTGATTATGATGATTTACCGGATGATCCGGCGATGCGGCCACAGTAATTCAAGGTTAAATAAAAAGCGGCTTGCACAGGCGGCCCGAGCGTTAATTGTCTTTGCCAAAATAAGCAGGTGTGGTATCTTTAGGACCGTGACTGCTATCAATCAAGTTTTTAAGCCTTGTGCATTATCTGAGGCGATAAATTTTCACCGTAACAATTGAGGACAAACCATGAAAAAATCAATCAAATTGCTTGCTCTTGCGACTTTGTGTCTATCAAGTCTTACTATTGCAAAAGACAAAGTGCCTTATACTCACCAAGGCTTTTATACCAATGCCGAAACACAACTCGCAGTGCATTTTGTTTCTATTGACGACATCAAAAAAAGTCTGGAAGGTCAAGCGCCAATGACAGTCAGCTTTGATATTGATGACACTTCTTTATTTTCCAGCCAATATTTCCATTACGGCTTCACCTTTGGCAAAGAGTTGGGATTTGGCAGTACGATTCCCGAAGTATTGCATTCACAAAAATTCTGGGACTATGTTGCAGAACAGGCTGATAAACACTCCATACCGAAAAAATCCGCCAAAGCATTAATCAAAATGCACCTGGACCGCGGTGATAAGATTGTCTTTATCACCGGCCGCACCAAACACAGCGGAGCAGAAAACGGCGTTGTCAACGAAACGGCAAAGGTTTTACAGCGTTACTTTAAGCTGCCCGAACCGTCACCGATTTGGTACACGGCTGACACACCGGTTGAAGGTTATCAGTTTGATAAAACGGCCTATATTAAAAAAGCCGGGGCAAAACTCCATTACGGTGATTCGGACGGTGATATTTTAGCGGCCAAAGAGGCCGGCGTCCGCGGCATTCGCGTCCAACGTTCCTACTCGTCAACCAACCCGCAAAAATTAAACGGTGGTTATGGGGAAGAGGTGTTAATTAATTCCGCTTGGTAAGCAAACGCAGTATCCTCACAAACCCGAGGTTTGTGAGGATACTTTATGTTAAACCTGATGAACTGGCTCGATAGAGCATGGATTTCAGAACACGGTGATATAACAACGCTTTTTATGCTAAAAATTTGTTTTGCATCATAAGGTTAGAAATAACAGTAAAAGTTGTGTTATCATGGAAAGGTTATGCCATTAATTGACTATTTTATCACCCCGTCAAAGCGTTTCTTTATCGCTTATTTAATCGGTGCCGGGATAATCGCTTGCTTGTATCTGTGGCTGCGGGGACGGAAAGTGACCATAGCCGAGGCGAGAGCTTATTGGCTGCATTCCAGTGCCTTGTTAGATTACGCCTATTTTGTTGTCGGGGGTTTGGTGAAAATTTATTTGGTGGTACCTTTGGTATTATCGGCACAAACCGTGATGTTATGGGTAAAAAATATTTGCCTGATGGTGTTCGGTTATATCAGTCTGCCCTATGTTGGACAAATGACAGTTACCGTCCTTTATACGCTGGTGTTGTTTGTTGTGAGTGATTTTAGCCGATATTGGTTGCACCGGGCCATGCACGCCGTCCCCTTTTTATGGGCTTTTCACAAAGTTCATCACAGCGCCGAAGTGCTTAATCCCGCTACCTTTTACCGCGTTCATCCGGTAGAAAATTTCTTGTTTGGTTTACGTTATGCCGTGGTTGTTGGCAGTGTCACCGGAATATTTATTTACTTGTTTGGGGCAAAGGTACAGTTGGTCGAGATTTTAGGGGCAAATGCGCTGCTGTTTATCTTTAATTTTGTTGGCGGCAACTTGCGTCATTCACATATCGAATTGGGTTATCCGGTGTTGCTGGAGCGTTTGTTTATTTCCCCAAGACAACATCAACTGCATCATTCCTACCATTTTACTCGGTATAATTATGGTGGATATTTGGCAATTTGGGATACAATGTTCAATACACTCAAGGTGAGTGCGGATGAGCAGTCGTCCCCCTACGGTTTAGGTGAGGCGGAGAACGCCCGTTTTCGGCGATTGTCGGCCTTATTTATCGCTCCCTTTTTTGAGGTTATACCCAAATGGCACAACGTAAAAACGCGCAAAAACTGATACAAAAGATGCTGATAATACTTATTATTAGCCCTTTTTTTATAATCAATGCCGCCGATAATAATCGGGCTAAAACAGACAACAAACTTCAGGCCGATAAGCCCCAAGTCGATAAGCCCCAAGTCGATAAGCCCCAAGTCGATAAGCCCCAAGTCGATAAGCCTCAGGTCGATAAAGTTCAAGCACAAAAAGAATTGCTGGGGCGCATATTGTTTTTTGATGTTAATTTATCGAAAAACCGGACGATGAGTTGTGCTACTTGCCATAATCCACAGACAGGATTCGTTGATCAGCGCGGTAATGGTGTGGAGAGCATGGCGTCACTTGGTGATGATGGACATTCTCTTGGTGACCGTAATGCACCGACTGCTTCCTATGCGCTATTTTCCCCGCATTTTCAAAAAAATAACGGTAAAAATAAAAGTAAATCGGCATTTATTGGCGGGCAATTTCTGGATGGCCGTGAGCCAACTCTGGCGGGGCAAGCCGGCGGCCCGCCACTCAATCCTATTGAAATGGGCATGCCCGATAAGGCCAGCGTGGTGAAACGGTTGAAAGAAAATCCCGGTTATGTTCAACAATTCAAAAAAATATTTGGCGAGGATATTTTTGCCGATACCGATAAGGCTTATGCTGCCATGACACAGGCGATTCAGTCTTTTGAAAAAACTGATTTTTTCGCCCCGTTTGATTCCAAATATGATCGTTTTCTGCGCGGTGAATACGATTTGACGGTTTTGGAAGATTTGGGACGTTCGTTATTTTTCTCGAATAACAACACCAATTGCGCTACTTGCCATAAATTGCGCCGAGAAGATGCGCCGAGGGAGACCTTTACCAATTTTGAATACCGCAATATCGGTGTGCCGGAAAACACCGCACTGCGGGCTAAAAACGGTGTAACCGCCAAAGATTTGGGATTGTACCAGAATCCGTTAGCTAAGACGGACGATAATAAGGGTAAATTCAAAGTGTCTTCGTTGCGCAATATTGCTGTCACCGGTCCTTACATGCACAACGGTGTTTTCAAAGACTTGCGTACAGTGGTGGAATTTTACGACAAATACAATAATCCTGACCGGCAAATCAACCCGGAAACAGGGAAACCGTGGGGTAAACCTGAAGTCAGCGACAATATTGCCCTTGATGAATTGAAAGCCAAAGCGTTGACTGATCGTAAAATTGATGCCTTGGTGGCGTTTATGAAAATTTTGACCGATAAACGCTACGAGCACTTATTGGAAAAAGACCAATAACAGGCCGGTGTTAACGTAATCCAAAACAGATTCCCCACCCGATAGCAGGCGGGGGAATGACAGGGAAGTAAGGTGTTTAGTGGTTTTTCGCCTGATTGGCAACGGCCTCTTGTAATTTACGTACCTCTTCCGGGTCACCTAAGAAAGTATCCCGTACCAGATTCATATTATTGTCAAATTCAAATAAATAAGGAATACCGGTGGGTAAGTTTAGACCGGTAATGTCTTCATTAGAGATATTTTTCAGGTGTTTGACAATGGCACGCAAGCTGTTGCCGTGTGCGGCAACGATAATTTCACCTGCTTTTTCTAGGGTCGGTTGAATATCGGACCGCCAATAGGGCAGGATACGGTCAATGGTATCTTTCAGCGACTCGGTCAGCGGCAATTGAGCGGGGTCGATATCGGCATAGCGTCGTTCTTTCAGCGGTGAACGCGGGTCATCCTTATCCAGCGGAGCGGGGGGGACATCATAACTGCGACGCCAAATCAGGACTTGGTCATCACCGTATTTTTCAGCGGTTTCGGCTTTGTTCAGGCCTTGTAACTCCCCGTAGTGTTTTTCATTTAAACGCCAGTCTTTTCTCACCGGAATCCAATCCAAGTCCATTTCATCCAGGGTGTAATTGAGTGTTTTTACCGCACGTTTAAGGTATGAGGTAAAGGCAACCTTGAACTGAAAGCCTTCCGCTTTTAGCAGTTGCCCCGCCTTTTTTGCCTCTGCAATGCCTTGCTCGGTTAAATCGACATCGGTCCAACCGGTAAACAGGTTTTTTTTATTCCATTCGCTTTGACCGTGACGCAATAAAACCAGTCGTTTCATAGCTGTTCCTCATTAAGTTATCAATACCCGTATAGTATAGTAGAGTCTGGCATTGGTTGCGAATAAAAAATAAGAAAATATTTTACTTGCAAGCAGGTAATTATACTTGATAATTGTTTCCAATTAGATTATCATCAACCAATGTGTTTAATAACTTTAACTAGGAGCATTATGATGAAAAAAACCTTACTCTCATTAATCACTTTGGCTGCTGTTGGCATGGCCTCGGCGGATGTCAATGTTTACTCGTACCGCCAAGAATTTTTGGTTAAACCGATTTTTGATCAATTTACCCAAGAAACCGGCATTAAAGTCAATACTATTTTCTTAAAAAAAGGTCTGGCAGAACGCGTTAAGCGTGAAGGCAAAGACAGCCCGGCCGATGTCATTATGACGGTCGATATCAGCCGTCTGCAAGAATTGGTTAACGAAGATATTGTGCAGCCCATCAGTTCAGAAACGATTGAAAAAAATATTCCGGCCAAGTTCCGCGGTGATAAGTGGCTGGCTTTAACTACGCGTGCTCGTGCCGTTTACTCATCTAAAGACCGAGTGGGTAAATTGGGGGATGATTTCGACTACCTGGATTTGGCCAAACCCGAATGGAAAGGTAAAATTTGTACGCGTTCCGGGAAGCATCCTTATAACTTGTCTTTAATTGCTGCGATGATTGCTAACCACGGCAAAGAAAAAGCCAAAACATGGTTACAAAGTGTCAAAGACAATTTGGCCCGCAAGCCGCAAGGTAATGACCGCAAACAAGTGAAAGCCATTAAAGAGGGTATTTGTGACGTTTCGCTGGGCAATTCTTATTACTTCGGTAAAATGATTACCAATGAAAAACATCCGGAACAAAAAGAATGGGCGGCATCCGTGTATATTAATTTCCCCAACCAAAATACTACCGGTACGCATATGAATGTATCGGGTGTGGCGCTGGCTAAGTTTGCACCTAATAAAGCGGAAGCAATGCAATTGGTCGATTTCTTAACCGGTGACAAGGCGCAAGCGATGTATGCCGAAGTCAACTTTGAGTATCCGGTAAAACCGGGTGTTAAGGCGTCGGCGTTAGTGTCTTCTTGGGGAACGTTTAAACAAGACGATATCTCGGTTTTAGAGATTGCCAAACACTACGGTGAAGCAACAAAACTGGTTGATGAAGTTAAGTTTGACCTGTAATTATTCTATTTTAAGTAAAACAGAATCCGCATACCGTATTGTACGGGTGCGGGTTTTTACCTAGTGGGTTGGTAAATAGTGCCTGCACGTATTTTTGGCTTTACCTTATTGGCTTGGCTGGCAGCTATATTGTTGTTTGCCCCGATTGCGGCTTTGATTGTTGAAGCAATCTCGCAACCCTCTCCCTCTTTCCGGCATTTGTGGGACACGGTACTGTGGGATTATATCGAAAACAGTTTAATTCTGGTAGTCGGTGTTTGTCTGATGGCCGTTATTTGGGGACTGCCGTCAGCGTGGCTGACGACCCGTTACGAATTTCCGGGGCGGCGTTTTTTTCGTTGGGCATTATTACTGCCCATGGCTATGCCCGCTTACGTGGTAGCCTATATTTACACCGATTTATTCGATTATTCGGGGATTGTACAAAACACCATTCGTGACCTTTTTGGTTTTCAAAGTGCCCAGGATTATTGGTTTTTCGATATACGCACTATGGGCGGGGCGATTTTTGTTTTGTCTCTGGTGTTTTCCCCTTATGTGTATTGGATTACTTCGCTCAACTTTAATGCTCAATGTCAATCCTTGGTACACGCCTCACGTTTGTTGGGGGCCAACGAATACAAAACTTTTTTCCGTGTGGTATTGCCTTTATCGCGTCCTGCCTTAGCGGTGGCTTGTAGTTTAGTGGCCATGGAAACCTTGGCTGACTTTGGTACAGTGTCTTATTTTTCCGTGTGGAATGTTACCACCGCCATTTATGATACTTGGCTGAGTTTATCCGATTTATCGGCGGCGGCAAAATTGGCTTGTTTATTGTTGTTGTTTGTGGTTATTTTAATTGCTTTGGAAAAAACCAGCCGTCGCCGCAGCCGCTATCACAATCAGCACACGATGCCGCTGATTCGACAACAATTGCAGGGAAAGTCGCGTTATCTGGCAACGGCGTGGTGTAGTTTGGTTGTCTTTTGGGGTTTTCTTTTGCCGATGATAATGGTAATTAATTATGCTGTTATGTACCTTTTTGATACCAAATGGGCAGAATTTTATAAAATGCTTTATTATTCTCTGCTATTGGCGACGACAGTGGCGGTCAGTGCAGTCTTAATTGCTTTGATTGTGTTAACGGCACAGCGGTTCGGGCAACGAAAGTTAACCGCTATTCCACGGCAAATTAGCAGTCTTGGCTATGCCGTACCGGGAACGGTACTGGCAATTGGCGTGCTGATTGTGACCTCAGGGGCGGACCATCGCATTAACGAGTTTTTCAACGCGATTGGCATCAGTTCTCGTGGATTAATTTTCAGCGGGACATTAATCGCCATGGGGTACGCCTTTTTAAGTCGTTTTGCTGCCATTGGCATCGGCAGTGTTGATAGTGGTCTGGTAAAAATTCCTTATAGTCTTGACCAGACCGCCCAATTATGCGGTCATCGACCGTTATCAACGGTGAAAAAGGTCCTTTTACCCCTGTTGCGTAATAGTTTGCTGACGGCTTTTTTATTGGTGTTTTTGGAATCGTTAAAGGAACTGTCGGCAGCCATTTTATTGCGTCCTTTCAATGTGGAAACGCTGGCGACTTATGTCTATCAGTATATGTCAGCAGAAGAATTTGAAGTCGCCGCTTTGCCCGCTTTGGTAATTGTGTTGGCAGGGCTGCCCCCCGTCATTATTTTAACGGCTTCAATGAACAGAAAATAACACAGGTTTTTTTTATGCAACAACAATTGATGATTGACCACCTTGATATTGCCTATGACCAACAGGTCGTGATTAAGCAATGTCATTTTACCTTGCCGCGCGGTCGAATTTTGTCTTTACTGGGGCCCAGCGGTTGTGGGAAAAGCACTTTGCTAAAAGCCATCGCCGGTCTATTGCCCATTCAATCCGGGACGATTACACTGGGCGATAAAGTGATTTCTGCAGCCAATCGGCAAATACCCCCCGAACAACGCAGCGTCGGCATGATTTTTCAAGATTATGCCTTATTCCCTCACTTGACGGTAGCCGATAATGTGGCGTTCGGCCTGCATCAATTAAGCAAAGCCGAGCGACAGAAAAAATGCCGGGAGGGTCTGGCACTGGTACGTTTAAGCGAGTTGGCCGAACGTTATCCGCACGAGCTTTCCGGCGGACAACAACAACGAGTGGCGATTGCCAGAACTCTGGTGTGTGAGCCTGACGTGATGCTGTTTGACGAGCCATTTTCCAATTTGGATGTGGCGGTCCGTCAAGCTTTGGCAGATGACATTAAGTCATTGTTAAAAAACCATCAAATTACGGCAATATTTGTCACCCACGATAAAAATGAAGCCTTTGCCATGGCAGACGATATTGCCATCATCAAAGAGGGGGAAATTGAGCAGTTTGGCACCCCGCAACAATTATATGATAAGCCGAAAAATCGCTATATCGCTGAATTTCTGGGCAGTGGTATGATTTTGTCAGCACAGTCCGATGACGCCGGCTGGCAAACTCCAATTGGTTATATTGACAAAAAAGATCAGGCTAACATTCTTCGTTGGCAGACAAAAAACAAACAAACGGAAATTTATTTGCGTCCCCACCAAGTGGGTATGGTGAAAGATAACGAAGGACAAGCAGTAATAGAATCCATTGGCTTTAGAGGGGATTTGCTGGTCTATCGATTGCGATTGCCTAATGAGACGGTGACTTCGCTGAGTTCACAACGTTTTCACATTGGAGAACGGGTAAGTCTGAGCTTAAATTTGGGCTAGACAGCTACCCGTTTGATTTTTTATATCACTTAATATGCTGTTTTCACTTATAATAATGGTTTGATAAATAATCAACAGCATAAAAAAATGAAAATCTACTTGATTTACGTAATAACAATTGTTATCATTTCTACGTGGTTGAAGCAATCTCTTATTTTAACCATCTGAGTACGACTTCATTTTGTGCCCTTAATACCTAATCGTACTTTGTTTTAGACTACTCGGTTTAACTGTCTCCCGAGTGGTCTTTTTTTTTTGGGGCTGATATTATGCCAGAATTGTCCGTAGCGGTTTTCAATTTGTTCCTCGGTAACATCATTGTTTCATCACACTTGACTTTTATATGAATAATATTGATAATAAATTCCATTATACTATGAGCAAAAGGTTATTATTGTGATGAAAAAACAGCAAAATCATTGGCAACAGTCTATCACTTATGTGGCAGGCTGTTTTTTATATTTGGCGGCTGTCAACACAGCCACGGCGTATGAGCGGATTGTTTCTGCCACCGGTAATGCTTCCGAAACTATCTTTGAACTGGGGCTTATTGATCAATTGATTGCCGTCGATACCACGTCCACTTTGCCGAAAGCGGTTATGGAGAAGAAGCCGAAAATCGGTTATCGCCGCCGTTTATCTGCCGAAGGTATTCTGTCGATGAAACCCGATTTGCTGATTCTGGCGCCGGATGCCGGGCCGGCAACAGTGGTCGAACAAATCAAAGCGGCAAATGTGCCGACCGTTACCATCAAAGATGATAAAAGTGTTGACGGGGTGATTGCCGATATCGAGTTTATTGCCAACACATTAGGGGTTGGCGATAAGGCCAAGGCCTTGGTTGACAAAATTCGCCGCGATGAGAAGGCAGTCAAAGCGATGATTGCCGACTATCCGCGCCCACCCAGAATGGCGTTTTTGATGCAAGGCGGCAAAATGGGTGTAGTGGCATTCGGTGACAAAAGTGCCGGTAATGCCATGATTAACGTTGTCGGTGGTGAAAACGTGTTTGTCAAAGATTTTGACAGCATTAAACAAGTATCTGCCGAAGCAATGATTGCTACCAAGATGGACATGATCATTATTGCCTCGCATGGTGGCGAGCACCCCGGTACCGATAAAATTGAAAATGCCACCGCCGATTATCCTAATTTTGCCCTTACCCAGGCGGCAAAAAATCAATGTATCTTCCGCATTGGTTCAGTAGAAGCACTGGGCTTTGGCCCGGGAGTTGCCCAAGCTGCCAAAGAGATTGCCGGGAAAGTCAAAGACTGCGTGAAATAAACCAACAGGAGTGTAAGATGACAGAGCGAGCCAAAAGAACCGATGAAAAAATTACCGATGGTAATAGAATAAAATTCAGTCGCTACAGCAAAAAACGTGGCATTCGTGACGCTCAGCGTATTTATCGCAGTGTTTTTGCCGGTGACATGGCAACATTAGGGCGTGCAGACGGGCGTACAGCCGGTTATCCGTTTGGTTCGGTGACCCCGTTTATTATCGACCATACCGGTAGTCCGGTGATTTTCGCGGCGACGCTGGCCGAACACACGAAAAACGCCTATGCCAATGGCAAGGCCTCTTTATTGATGCGTCAGGTGGAGCGTCAGCACCACGTTAAGACGGGCTGGCGCCTGACTTGTTCGGGTGATTTGCGTGAAGTTGGCGGCGCTGATCTTGAGCGTGTGGCCGAAACGTATTACCGTTATTATCCTGAAGCCATAGGTTACGGGAAAGTACACAACTTTCGTTTTTTCCGCTTACATATTGTGGCGGCCCGGGTGATTATGGGTTTTGGGAAAATTTCCTGGGTAGAGCCCGAAGATTTGGTTATTCCCTCACCGTTTACAGCGGCTGAAGAAAACCGTGTGATTCAGCATATGAACGATGACCACCAAGAGGCCATCAGACACTATCTGCGTAATATGGGTTTGACGGTTAAAGAAAGTACGAAATCTCCGTTTATTGTCGGTTTAAACCAATTTGGTGTTATTATTGATTACTTCCATCATTTGTATTTTGTTGAGTATGATACGGTTGCTAACACGACGGCAGAAGTTAAAGAACAGTTGATTGCTATGGCAAGAGCTTAGCCCGTTGACGGAAGAAAAATGTCAGAAAAACAATCCCCCAATCTAACCGGCGTGCCGGAAACGATGCTATGGACCCTGCATAACCGCGCTTACGAAGCATCGCATCCGCAGGCGATAATCAATGATCCGAAATGCATAGAAATTTATCAAGCATTGGACTATGATTATGAAAAATCCTTTGCTAAGGCCGATGGTTCGCACGGGGTGCGTTCATTCCTTTTCGATAAAAAAATTCGTCAGTTTTTGCAAAAATATCCCGACGCTGTCATTGTTAATTTAGGGGAGGGCCTGGAAACCCAGCGTTACCGTATCGATGGTGATAAGGCGTTGTGGATTAGTTTGGATTTACCGGAAGGTATTGCTCTGCGCGAGCGCTTTATCCAGCCCGATAAACAACACCAACATCTGGCTATGAGTGTTTTTGATACGGCTTGGTTCGATAACATTCCCGCTAATCGAGCTGTTTTTATTACCGCTCAGGGACTGCTGATGTTTTTCCCCGAACAACAGGTTAAACAATTATTGCAGCTGATGGCCGGGCGCTTGCCCGGTGCTTGCTTGATGTTTGACCATATTCCGCTCTGGATGTCTAAAAAAACTTTATCGGCAAAGGGATGGCAAATCACACCGTATTACACGGCGCCGAAAATGCCGTGGGGAATTAATAAAAACGCAATTGCCCCGACCCTGTCCGATTGGTTGGGTAAGGCGGTTGCTGTCCAGGATATTCCCTTTGTCTTTCCGCGGGGCAAATACCGCTACCTGATGCCAATTTTTAGCCATTTACCCCTATTAAAAAACGCTATGTATGGCGTCAGTTTGTTAACATTGCCCGGTCAATAATGTCAGCTTTTCGCGTAAGAATTACTTTTGTTATTTTATTGTTATTGCTGTTGTTCAGCCTGTACTTGGGTTGTCGTATCGGGGCGGTGGGTATTGATAACGAAGCTTTTTGGCGATTGTTATCGGGAGGGGCAACGGCATCCGATCAGGCTGTGGGACAAATCCTGTTACATATTCGCCTGCCGCGTGTGTTTGCGGCGGCCTTGGTGGGCGGCATACTGGCCGTTACCGGCGCAGTGATGCAGGGACTTTTCAGAAATCCCTTGGTTGACCCGGGTATCGTCGGGGTGATGGCCGGGGCATCCTTTGCCGCCACATTAAGTATTGTCCTTGGCGGGGCGCTGTTTCCGGCTTTTTTCAATGCCACTAACGATTATGCTTTGCCGCTGGCCGCTTTTTTGGGCGGTTGGGCGGTTACCATGCTGTTATATACGCTGGCTAATCGCGGTGGCGTGATCAACATTGCCACGATGTTACTCATTGGTATTGCTTTGGGGGCTTTAACCGGGGCGCTGACGGGCTTATTAACTTACCTTGCCGACGATAAACAATTGCGTTCAATTACCTTTTGGGGGATGGGTAGTTTAGCGATTTTTGACTGGCATAAACTGGCTATTCTGGCGGTGGTGTGCCTATTGACACTGCCGTTATTATTACGTGATGCCCATATCCTGAATGCCTTGATGCTGGGGGAAAAGGTTGCCGGGCACTTGGGCTTTAATACCGAAAGCGCCAAAAAACGGCAAATTTTATTGGTGGCCCTATTGGTGGGCGGTTGCGTGGCTTTTTCCGGCGGTATCGGTTTTGTCGGTTTGGTTGTGCCACATATTGTCCGTGGGTTGTTGGGCAGCAATCACCGCTTGGTTTTGCCGGCCTCGTTCTTGTTCGGAGCGGCATTGTTAAATTTTTCCGATTTGATTGCCCGCACCATTGTCAGCCCGGCTGAATTACCGATTGGTATTTTAACGGCAATGATTGGTGCTCCCTTTTTAGGATTTTTGGTTTGGAAAGGGGCAAAAAGATGAATATGTTGCAAGCTGAACAGCTAACCTTCAGGGTAGGGCGAAAACAGTTAATTCACCAGGTTGATGTGAGCGTCAGCCAAGGCAGCTTTACTGCTATTGTCGGTCCCAACGGAGCGGGGAAAACCACGTTGTTGAATTTATTGGACGGCGATGCCGCCCCGAGTGCTGGTCAGGTGATGCTGCACGGGACGGCTTTGGCAACGATTAACCGTCTCGACCTGGCGCGACAGCGAGCGGTGTTGCCGCAGCTGGGCAGCGTACCTTTCGCCGTCAAAGTACGTGATATCGTTGCTTTGGGGCGTGAACCTTACCGTTATCATCAGTATCAACGCTACAATCAAGCGGTCATTGATGATTGCTTGCTTACCGCCGATATTGCCGACTTTGCCAGGCACCACTACCATACCCTGTCCGGGGGAGAGCAGCATCGTGTGCAAATTGCCCGTACCCTGGCACAAATTCATCACCGCCCAAACGCCGATTTATCGGAAAAAATCCTGTTCCTGGACGAACCCACCAACCATTTGGATATTCGTCATCAATACCGTTTAATGCACTATCTTAAACAACAACAGGACAAAGGCCTGACAATTGTCGCCGTGATGCACGATTTATCACTGACTTTACAATATGCTGAACAAATTATTTTATTAAATCAAGGACAAAAAACAGGCAGCTACAGCCCGCGTCAATTGGTCGATAGTGAGGATTTATCCGCCGTTTACCAAATGAATATGCGGGTGCGCTGGGACAGTGAATGGCAACGCTATATTATCGCTCCGATGATGTAGGGGAAACTTGGCAAAATGCTTATTTCGGCAAATTACCCCAGCAAAACCGGCAGGCGATATGATTCGCTGACCGGGCCGGTATTGTGAATGGTGGAGTCTCTTGTCTTTTATCAGCGAATTTTTGCAGCGCTTCCCATGGCAATAGTCTATTTGCCACCAACTAACTGGACACCAATTATGTAATGTGAATTCATTCCCGTTACCGCGTTACACCGTCTTGCCGTATTGGTTCTACCGCTTTCGACGGTACGCCTTGTACCGGAAATGACTTCATCTCACTATAGAATGGGAATTCTTATTGTTCTGATGTATAATTTCATTAACCTTTGACTAACCGAGATGATAAAATGCAACTGATGGAATTTTTAAAACAATACACCGACTACGTTATTTTTGGTGTTTTAGCGATAATGAGTGTGATGATGTTATATAAGGTGTTGGAACGCAGTTTTTTTTATCTGCGTGTAAAACCGGAAAAATACGATAATATTCATGCTTTGGAACTGGATTTAAGCAAGGGACTGACCCCGATTTATACTGCCGGTGCAACCGCCCCGTACGTTGGCTTGTTGGGTACAGTTGTGGGTATTTTAATTACTTTTTACGATATGGGACAGGCCGGCGGCGATATTGATGCCGGCAATATTATGCTCGGGTTGGCATTGGCGTTAAAAGCCACCGCAGCAGGCATTTTGGTTGCCATTCCATCAGTGATGTTTTATAACGCTTTAACGGCCAAGGTTGAAGCGAAAAAATTGGCTTGGCAATCTTATCGCAGCCGTTCATAAAATTATTGAGCGATGTGACCATGAAAAAATTTGATACCATTAACGTTATTCCCTTTATTGACATTATGTTGGTGTTACTGGCGATTGTCTTGGCGACCGCCAGCTTTATCAGCCAGGGCAAAATTGAAGTCAATGTGCCGAAATCACAAAGTAAAGTCAAAGTCAAACAAGATGAGCTGGCCGAATTAATCACTATCAATAAAGACGGTGACTTCTTTTATCAGGATAAGGCGATTACTATCCCGTTGTTAGACGAAGCACTGGCCAAAATAGCCACAGAACGCAAAATTACCATTAAAATTGATGCCGAAACGGATTTTCAACAGTTTGTTAAAGTGACCGATTTATTAACTAAATACGGTTTGAAGAAAGTGGCGGTGGTGACATCACCTGTCAGTCAAGGTAAACAAGAGGTACCCGCAGCGGTAGCTCCAGTCCGGCAGGGACAGTAGATTATGCGACATTTTCTGGCGTTTTTTCTCTCGCTGGCCTTCCATCTGCCGATTTTGTCGAGTGTTTGGTTTGCTGTTCATCATGTCAAAGAAACAACACAACATATTGCCATTGAAGCGGTTAATTTTGATTTGGGGATGATGGTAGCGGCCAAAGTTGATCCGCGCAGCACCCCGCAACAAAGTGATGCCATGCAGGCCCGTAGCAGCGTCGCCGAGACAAGACAAGAAAAAACCGAGCCGGAACCGGAAGTTGAGCCGGAAATAAACAAAGAACCGCAGTCACAGGCAGTGCCTGAAACAAACGTTGAACCTGAACCTGTCGTTGTTAAAAAACCGGTCGTTAAGCCGAAACCGGTGGTCAAGCCTAAGCCCAAACTCAAGCCGGTGGTTAAACCGAAGCCAAGGAAAAAGATTAAGAAAAAAACTCACAAGAAAGTAAAGGAAAAAGTCAGAAAGAAAGTTAATAAGAAAAAGAAAGCTAACAATAGTAGCAACAAAAAAATTAACCGCATCGTTGAGCAACCGACAATACAACCCCAAACGCTTTCGGCAAAAACGACTTTACTCAACAGCAGTGGCGGTGGTACACAAAGTGCCAATCGAATAAAAAGCCGTGCCAGTGCCAAAACCAGTGGCGGCGGTAAAGGCTCGTCTAATCGCGGGGCAGCCAATAGCAATGCTTATCGAGCGGCATTGAGTGCGGCTATCGGACGTGTTGCCAAGCGTTATTATCCGCGCTCAGCTCTTCGGATGCGTAAGCGAGGCACTGTGCAAATACGTTTTCATTTGGCTGGTAACGGCCGCATTAGCGGGGTAAGTGTTGCTGGCAGCAGTGGTAACGGGGCCTTCGATAAAGCGGCCGTTAAGGCGGTTAAACGCTTGGGTCGATACAAGCCGCCCCCGCCGGGCGTACCCTCCAGTTTAGTCGTTCGTATTCGTTTTAAACCACCTTAGGTAGTGTAGTCACGAGATATTGTCTTTAGTCGTTAAACGTGGATGCTTGTAACAGGGTCAGAATGTCGTGCGGGGTTTGGACGATATGGTCCGCCCCCCAAGTGCTGATATCGTCGTCCTCTTTGATATAGCCGTAGGCACAAGCAATAGTCGCCATCCCCGCCAATTGTCCGGCGATAATGTCTTTATGACTATCACCGATATAGATGCATTTTTCCGAATCAATACCCATCATTTTACAGGCTAGCAGCAGACTGCTTGGATCGGGTTTTAACACGGGTAACGTATCACCGCAGACGATGGCTGCCGCCCGCTGATCTAATTTCAGGTGTTTGGCAATCGGTACAGTCGGTTCGGTGTATTTATTGGTCACTACCGCCCAAGGTGTTTGGCTGGCTTCAATGGCGTCCAATAATACCGGTATGCCGTCATAAAAATCAGTATAACGGGTGTTTTGCTGTTGGTATTTTTGTAAATAAGCCTGCCAAAGTTCTGCTATCGGTATCGGGTAGTCGTCGGCAAAACCCAGCTGCAATAACTTCAGTGAACCGTCGGAAACATAACGGCGATAGGCTTCGTGTACGCAGGGTTGGCGCCCGTATTGAATTAACAACTCATCTAATGTAGTCAGTAAATCGGGGGCCGAATCAATTAAAGTACCGTCTAAATCAAATAAAATGGCAGCATATTTCATTGTTTTTGCGGGGTGGAAATTTTTCTAAAGGCAAAAATATAGTTAATGTCCGTATTATGGCTGCGAACAAAGTCATTGCTGAACGGGCGGTATTCAAAACCGATAATATCAACGGCTTGTAAGCCCGCCTTTGCTGCCATACGCTGCATTTGTGAGGGTTTGATAAACAGTTTTGGGTCGTGTGTGCCTTGTGGCACCATACGGATGATATATTCGGCAACAATCACCGCTAATAAATGGGCTTTTTTAGTACGATTAATGGTGGAAAAAACGGCTAATCCCCCGGGTTTTAGCATCCTGGCACAATCGGCAATAATGCTTTCGGGATTTTTGACGTGCTCTAACATTTCCATACAAAATACCCCGTCCAACAGGCTGTGCGATGCCAGTTCAGCAGCAAAATCCGCCGTGCTTTGCACACGGTAGTCAACCTGTGACCCGCTTTGTTGCTGATGCGCTTTGGCGGTTTGAATGCCGACTTCGGATAAGTCAATGGCAGTTACCCGCGCTCCGCGTTCGTCGAGTGCTTCGGCCAAAATGCCGCCGCCACAGCCAATATCGGCAACGTGCTTACCGGATAACGGCATCAATTCGGCAATAAATTTTAGGCGTATCGGGTTAATTTGATGCAAGGTTTTGAATTCGCCGTCACGATTCCAAAAATCGGCGGCCAAGGCATCAAATTTTGCAATTTCCTGTTCAGTATGTGTTGTCATCTTATTTCCTGTTTTTCTTCGGTTGTTACCGGTTTGCGGTGTTCTTCACCAAAATCAAATTCCATCTGTATGCCTTCGTGCGTGAGTGATAGGGTGGCGGCGGTAGTACTGACCCCCATCGGTGAATATTCTCCTTGTTCTTCGACGATAACATCGGCACCTTTGATAATGCGATAAACACCAAACGCGACAATCATTGCCGCAGCCACTGCTAAACTGCCAAAAAACCATTTGTCCCCTAAACGTACCATAATTGCCCCGATAAGGATAGGGGCAACGACATTACCGACACCGGCGATTTTTAATAATGCCGTGGTGGCGGGTAAAATTTCCTCGGGCTGTAAGCGGTCATTGACATAGGCGATACAAATGGCATACATCGGTAATGCCAGACCACCCAAAAGCATAAACAGCAGCGTGACTTGTATGCTGTTTTCGCTCACCATCGCCATAGTAGCGACGATTAAAGACAACAGACTGATGGCGACAATGACTTTGCGTCTGTCCATACGGTCGGATAAATAACCCAGGGGAAATTGCAAAATAATGACACCGACAAAGGCAGAGGCGACAAACAGGGCGATTTCATTGGTCGGCATATTAATGGTTTTGGCATAAATCGCTGCCATACCGACAATCCCGCCGTTCAAAAAATTGGCAAAAAACGAGGAAACCACGCCAAAGGGCGAATGCTTATAGAGCTGATAAATGCTCAGATGGGTGCTGCTTTCTTCAATATGGGGAGCAGGGCGGGTGGTTAACAACAACGGTATTGAGGCCAAGGAAATAATCACCGAGGCCAAAGCAAACAAAAAGTAGCCGTCAATACTGCCGGTATTCAATAATAGTTGTCCTGTCGATAAGCCGGCGAAAATAACAATAACGTAAATACCTAAGACTTTGGCGCGGTTGTCATTATGGGTTTGTGAGTTAAGCCAGCTTTCGGTAATCATATAAATGCCGGAAAAACAAAAACCGGTTAGCACGCGCATCACAAACCACGAATATTTATCAATAAACATCGCATAAGCCACTGCCGCCACCGAAGCGATGGCGACTAAGGCGGCGAAGACGCGAATGTATCCTACCCGTTTCAGCAAGATAGGCACCAAAATGGTACCGATAAAATAACCGGCATAAAAGCCCATGGATATCAGCGACAACGCCATGGTGGTAAAACCTTCATCGGCACCGCGTATGCCCAACAAAGACCCTTGTAAGCCGTTGCCCAACAGCATCAGATACAGGCTTAAAAATAACATACCGGTACCGGCAAACAGGGTATTGATACTGGCAAATACGTTATACATTATTTATCCCAACACCTCGGTTAACCAAGTGGATAGTGCCGTAATTTCCGCCGGACACACTTCGTGTGCCATAGGATAGCTGATAAAAGTAATATTGTGGCCGTTTTGACTTAAAAAGGCGGCACTGCTTTCACCCAACGCATAGGGCACAACGTTGTCATACGTGCCATGCGCCATCCAAATCGGTGTGTTAGTATTGTGTTTGTTAATTTCGGCTGTGTGTCGTTGTCTTTCCAGTACGTAACACGATAATGCCATAATGCCCGCCAAACGCTTGGGGTAGCGTAGTCCCGTGTGTACGGCTATGGCTCCGCCCTGGGAAAAACCGGCGACAACGATTTTTTCCGCCGCAATACCTGCTTCGATTTGTTCGTCAATCAGTCCACAAATGCTTGCCATGGATTCGGCAATTCCCGTCTGATCGGTGTTTTTTAAGTTGGCATCGGCAATGTCATACCAAGCCCGCATCATAAAGCCGTTGTTGATGGTGACCGGGCGTACGGGGGCGTTGGGAAAAATCATCCGTATGCCACACGCTGTGGTTGGTAAAAAGGAAATAATACCTTCAAAATCATAGGCATCTGCACCTAATCCGTGCATCCAGATAACGGCTGAACGCACCTCGGAAGACGGTTCAATAATTAACGGTGGAGGGGTGTTTTTCATATTAGCTTACTCTGTCAAACCGGTTATTTTTCCACAAAAATTTGCTTTAGGGGCTGATTTTATCGTAATTATTAAGGATATAAAGTGCTTTTTCAAATTTTTTGCAAAAAAGAAAATAAAAAAATCGGCGTTAATCGGTAAACTTCAATCGTTTGCTTTTTTGCGCGTGGGAAAACTGGCTTTATAATCATTTTTCCGTATAATTACTAGGTTATTTTCATTTTTTACTATTAATTTATGAAAGCGATTATCTATGTATTTCTTTTCTTGGGGCTGTTTGCCTGCGGGCAAAAAGGTCCGTTGTTTCTTGTCGATGAAACGTCAAATGCAGACAAGCCGCAGGTTGCTGTTGATAATCCCAATGCTAAAATCGAGCCGGATTTAGTTCGGTTTAAGGCGTTGACCGTCTCCGGCAAAAAAGCTCAGGTTGAAAGAAATATCTCGGCCGATTGGGAAAAAATATTAGTGCCGCTGAGTGACAGTAATAACTTAATTCGTTATATGCTCTTTAATCAACCGCTGAGTAAGGCTCGTGCACCGTTTTCCGCTGTGCTCGGCCACGTGCAAAAGAAAAGTATTCGGGGGCAAGTCAGTCGGCAAATCGTTGCCGGTGATTATTTGCGTTTTAGCGGTGTTGAACGCGGGGCTGACCAGATTCCCACCTTGCTTAACCGTATCAATGAGTATTTTGCCACCCACAAAAACCTGAAACACGGGAAAAATAAAGATTTTTTGGTGGAAAATCGGGGACGTATTGAAATTTATATTACTGTGGAGAAAGTGGCACAATGATACCTCAACCGCTGCCTTATGTCAGTAACGAAACGCTGCACCAAATTGCCAATGACTACGGCACGCCGGTGTATGTCTATGACGCGCAATTAATCAAGGAAAAGTTCAATGCTTATCAGCAAGCCTTTGCCGGCCGCCGACAGCAAATTTGTTATGCCGTAAAAGCCAATTCCAATTTGGCAGTGCTTAACTATTTGGCTGATTTGGGCGCCGGGTTTGATATCGTTTCGGTGGGTGAATTACAACGTGTGCTAATGGCCGGCGGTCAGGCGGAAAAAACCATTTTTTCCAGTGTCGGCAAACAAATCGAAGAGATTGCTTTTGCCTTGGAGGTTGGTATTGCCGCCTTTGATGTTGAGTCTTTGGAAGAGTTGGATACCATCATCGCCGTGGCTAAAGAAATGGGTGAGGTCGCCCCGATTTCGATTCGTTTTAATCCCGATGTCGATGCCAAAACGCACCCCTATATTTCCACCGGGCTGAAAGACAATAAATTTGGTTTAACGGCCGAGCCGGCGCTGCAAGCCTATCGCAAAGCCCGTGACAGCCGCTATACCAAGGTGGTCGGTATCAATATGCATATTGGCTCGCAAATCACCGATTTATCGGCTTTTTCCGAGGCGATGCTGATTCAATCGCAGTTTATTCAGCGCCTAAAAGACGAGTTAAATATTTCTTTGACCCATATTAACGTGGGTGGCGGCATTGGTGTTAAATATGACGATGAAGATCCGATTGATATCCGGGTTTGGGCGGAAAAAGTCAAGCAATGTTATCCCGATAATGAAGTGATGCTGGTGATGGAGCCGGGACGTTCCATTGTCGCCAATGCCGGTGTGTTATTGACGCGGGCGATTTATCAAAAAACGCAATCGGCAAGACACTTTTGTGTGGTCGATGCGGCCATGAATGATTATGCCCGGGTGGCCTTGTATCAATCGTACAATCTGATTAGTAATCTAAGCCGAGCAGCCGAGCAGCCGTTGGCACAGGATATCGTTGGGCCGGTCTGCGAATCGACGGATTGTTTTGCCAAGGCGCGTCGGTTAGACGTGGTTGGCGGTGATTTATTGGCTATTCACGATACCGGGGCTTACGGTTTTGCCATGGCATCCAATTATAATTCACGCGGACGGGCTGCCGAGGTGCTGGCAGAGGGTGACGATTATCATTTGATTCGCCGGCGGGAAACTTTCGAAGATATTATTGCGGCCGAATTGGTCGGTCAATTTGAATTGGAAAATTTACCGGAAGACAACTAAAATTATTTTGCCGGCCGGAATAAGAGAGAGACAGTTAATGCTACTATCAACCATTAAATTTTTGATGAAACGTTTGTTTCGGGTGGAAATTAACGGAACTTATCAGGGCGGGGTGGAAAACGGGCAGCAAAAAACCTTGATTATTGCCAACCACTCTTCTTTTATTGACGGCATTTTATTATTGCTGTTTTTGCCAACGAAGCCGGTTTTTGTGATTCACGAAGAGAGCGAAAAAAGTGTTTTCTTTCGTTTTTTCTTGCGTTATGTTGACTATTTAACAGTGGATAGCGCGCATCCGATGGCGATGCGTCAAGTCATTAAAATTATCAACAGCGGCACGCCGGCGGTGATTTTTCCGGAAGGCAGAATTACCGTTACCGGCACTTTGATGAAGCTTTATTCGGGGGCGGCATTCGCGGCAATTAAAACCGGGGCAACGCTGATTCCCGTACAAATCAGCGGGGCACAATTTACTTATTTCAGTCGTCTGGGGCGTTTGTTTAATTTACGGGCCTTTCCGCAGGTACGTTTGACCATCTTTCCACCGACCCGTATCAGCATTACCGATAACAATTTAGACAGTGACCAACGGCGTGAGTTGGCCAAAGACCAAATGCACAGCCTGATGATGAATATGGTGGTCAAAGCACGGCATCGAATTACCCTATACGAGCATTTGTTAGAGTCGGTTAAAGTACACGGCAGCGATCAACGCCTATTTCAGGACAGTTTGGGGGATAAAATCAGTTATGGCGAGATGCTGAAAAAAACGGTATCACTATCCATTTTGTTGCAACGCAAATTGGATTTGGATAAGCGGGTCGGGGTGATGCTGCCTAACAGCAATGCCTGTGCCATTGCTTTTTACGCCTTGCAGCATATGGGTAAAACACCGGTGATGATTAATTACACCTCGGGCAGCCGTTCGGTGTTATCGGGCCTGATAGCAACAGAAACGAAAACCATTCTAACGTCCCGGCGTTTTATTAAAAAAGGCGAGCTGCAATCGCTTGTTGAGGCAATGAGTGATTATGATATCGTCTATTTGGAAGATTTACGCAAAACCGTGACCTTTGCCGATAAACTGAGCATTGCCGTTCAGCGTAACTTTCCCAAATACACAGCCGTTAAACAAAATCCTGAAGACGAGGCTTTGGTACTGTTTACCTCCGGCACCGAAGGTTTACCCAAAGGGGTGCTGCACAGCCACGATGGTTTGATGACACAAATTGCTCAAATTAAAGCCATTTATGATTTTAATCCGCAAGATTGTTTGATGTTGTGCCTGCCGGTTTTTCACGTCTTTGGCCTGATGGCTGCTCTGGTGCTGCCTTTTGCCGCCGGGGCATCCGGTTTTCTTTACCCGACGCCGCTGCATTATAAGGTCATTCCCGAACTGATTTACGAACATAATTGTACGGTCATTTTCAGCACCTCTACCTTTTTGGGCGGCTATGCCCGCTTTGCCGAACCGTATGATTTTCACAGTTTACGCTATGTAATTTCGGGAGCGGAAAAGCTGTCATTTGAAGTGGTCAAAACCTATCACGAAAAATTCGGTATTCGTATTTTAGAGGGCTACGGGGCAACCGAGACTGCGCCGGTGATTGCCGCCAATACCCCGATGGAGCATCGTCGTGGTTCGGTGGGTCGCATTATTCCGGGTATGGAAGCCGAGCTGGCTCCCGTTCCGGGTATCCAAGGCGCTGGCCGGTTAATTGTGCGTGCCGAAAATATTATGATTGGCTATTTACGTGCCGAACACCCCGGTGTAATCGAATATACCGCAACCGAAGAGGGCAGGCGCGTCTATGATACCGGTGATATTGCCGAAATTGATGCCGACGGTTTTGTGCACCTGCGTGGGCGGGTTAAACGGTTTGCCAAGATTGCCGGCGAAATGGTGTCTTTGGATACGGTGGAAAAAATGGCTATCCACAGCTCGCCCGAGGCGAGCCACGCGGCCATCAGTGTGGAAGACCGTCGCAAAGGCGAAAGGTTACACCTATTTACTACCGACCCTCAACTAAACCGCAAAAAATTGCAACAAGCCGCCAAACAACTGGGTATTCCCAAGTTGGCCGTCCCTAAGTCTATACAGGTAATCGACAATATTCCTGTTTTTGCTAATGGTAAAACCAACTACCCGGAACTAACGGAATCACTAAAGACATAGGCTTTTACTCACTTCAGGCAGCTCCGCACAAGCTTTACTTTCATTGTTAACTGCTTTTAGTCCCCATACGTCGGTGTCGGCCATACTTTGGCCATACTTTTGACGTGTTAACCTTCATCGGTTTGCCGTGGTTTTTGAACCTCAGGTTTTTTCACCTCGGGCATTTCAACCTTCGGCGGCGGATTAAGCTTGGGTTTTTCAACCTTCGGCAGCGGATTAAGCTTTGGTGCCTCAACCTTCGGGGCTGGATTAAGCTTTGGTGCCTCAACCTTCGGGGCTGGATTAAGCTTTGGTGTTTCAACCTTCGGGGCTGGATTAAGCTTTGGTGTTTCAACCTTCGGGGCTGGATTAAGCTTTGGTGCTTCAACCTTCGGGGCTGGATTAAGCTTGGGTGTTTCAACCTTCGGCAGCGGATTAAGCTTTGGTGCTTTAACCTTCGGCGGCGGTCTAAACGTTGGTTTTTTAACCTTTGGAGGCGGCCTAAATGTTGGTTTTTTAACCTCTATTACCTGTTTTTTTACCGAATTTAATGCATTTTTAAATTGCGCTGCATTTTGGGCGGAGAAGTACTTTCCCCCACCCGCTTTGGCAATACATTCCAGTTGTTCCCGTTCCTGATGATTGACATCAAAACCAATCACGTGCATTCTAAAACGTATTCCTTTCTGTTTTAATTCTTTGACATAAACACAAGGATCGCCCTCGCAGGTTTCGCGCCCGTCGCTGACCAAAATAATTTCCGATTCATCTTCAACCGGTTGTAATTGTTTGGCGGCAATTTCTATCGATTTTGTGATAGGGGTTTTTCCTTTTGGGGTTATTGCCTTGATTTGTTTGATAATCGTTCCTTTGTTACGGTTTCCCAGTTCAACCAAATTTTCAATATCGTTACAATCTCCTTTGCGGCGATGACCATAGGCTATCAGTCCCATTTTAGTATTTTCAAGTTCATTGACCAATCGGCTCATTTCTTGTTTAGCTATGGCAATTTTGCTCGCACCGCCTATTTGACCCCACATACTGCCCGAGGCATCAAGGATAAATAAGACATTGCTATCCCCGGGTGTCTTCTCTCCCGTTGTTTCTTGGGCAACAGCGCTACTTTGCCACCCCAAAACCAATAATAAAAACAGTAGCTTTTTCATCACAATTAACCTCATCATTATTTTATGTTTTACCCTGCTGTGCCTCTAATTCTAGCAAATTCATTCGTCTTATTAAAGCAATATGTCAGCATGCAGATAGTTTCATATACAACATACTACCGGCCGCAGAAAAGGTTATTTTTCAATGGCAACAGTTTGCGGTTGCTCCGATATCACACTGATGTTATTTATCGATTATGATATATTGTACTGATTTGACGACGGTGAGCCGACAATTTATGATAAAAATATGTTATTAAAACATCCTTATTTCTTATTATTTTTGGCGCCACTGATTTGGGCCGGGCATGTCGTTGTTGCCAAAGTTGCAACCGTGGAAGTTGCCCCCATGACGCTGACTTTATTACGCTGGACCGTGGCACTGGCGGTTATTATCCCCTTTGCCCGGCGTTCGGTAAAAAGGGAATGGAAAATCATTCGGCAGCATCTTTTGTTGTTATTTATTTGTGGTGCCTCGGGTTTTGCCAGTTTTAATATGCTCTACTACCGGGCTCTGGAATATACCACAGCGTTGAATGTTGCTCTTATTCAGGCAGCCATCCCCATGCTGATTTTATTCATTAATGTCATTATTTTTCGACATCGGATAATTTTGCCGCAAGTAGCCGGGCTGGTGTTGGCGTTTATCGGCGTTGCCTTGGTTGTAAGCAGTGGCCGTTTACAAATACTGAATAACTTTGCCATTAATAAGGGCGATATATTGATGTTGCTGGCTTCCTTGATGTATGCTGTTTACTCCATTGCGCTGCACTACAAACCGTCAATCAGTTGGATGAGTTTTATTGTTGTCCTGGCCGCATCGGCATGGATAACGGCACTACCTTTTGCTCTGTATGAAATGGCAACTCGGGAAAGCGTTTTTGTCTGGTCGGTAAGATCGCTTGTCTTGGTGCTTTATATTGGTATTTTGGCATCTATCGTTGCTCAAATTGCCTATGCCAAGGGAATTAGCATGATTGGTGCCGGCCGCGGCGGCCTTGCTATTAATTTGGTGCCGATTTTCGGCACGCTAATGGCGGTTGTCTTTTTAGGTGAAACGTTTCACTGGTACCATTTAGCAAGTTTGCTGTTAGTGTTAGGTGGTATTACCTTATCCGAACGCTATGTACCCAAACGATAACGACATACATGCTAGGTAGTGTAGTCACGAGATATTGTTTTTTGTCGGTGTGCAGAATGTTAGCATTTACAACGCAGAGAGGGAAACATTCTGCCCCGACCCGAAGGGCGAGGCCAGGCGGTCATCATACGGCGTTAAAGCGCTTGACAATATGAATAACCATTCTCTGCGCGCTTTGCCTTGTCTGATAACCGCCTACCTATCGCAAAAAATAACATCTCGTGACTACACTACCTAAAACGGCCGGTGTGGTTTTCCTAAATGTTATGTTTTTGCCGATAGGTCTTCAGCCATGTTAAAAATTCATCACTGCACATCGTGGCATTAAGCCGCATATAAGTGGACGTGTTGTTTCGCGGTGAAAACAAATGCCCCGGGGCGATGAGCCAGCCGGCCTTATGGGCATCCAACGCCATTGTCACCGTGTCCCTGCCGGTATCCACCCACAGCATTAATCCGGCTTGAGCGTGGTCGGGATAAGCAATGCCGATGGCCTCCAGTTTGGGACGCAGTTGTTGGTGGGCTTTCAGGAGTTTATCTTGTACATTGCTGACGTGTTTACGGTAATAGCTATCCGTCCACAGCTGGTAAACCCCGCGTTCGGTGAGTTCAGGCGTTGCCATATTAGCAAGCAGTTTTTGCCGCATTATACCCTCGATATGATTTTCAGGGCAGCACAGCAGCCCGACCCGCCAGTTGCCGCCGACGATTTTTGACGGCCCGCCGGCGTAAAATACCCGGTCGAACTGATCAAGGGCGGCATAACGCAACGCCGGAGAGCCAATCGAAAAATGTCCGTAAATATCGTCTTCGAGTAAATAGACATTATGTTCGTGCATCAAGTTGAGCACTTGGTAAGCCACAGCGGGGTGGAGATTAAACGAGGTTGGATTATGCAGCACGCTATTGGTGATATACAGTTTGGGCTTTTCGTGTAGCAGCAATTTTTCCAGTTGCTCAATATCGGGGCCGTCATGGCGGCGGGTGACACCGCAGACGCGGACCCCTTTTTGTTGCAGACAACCGATAATCCAAAACCAGCCCGGATCATCGACGATAACGGCGTCACCTGCCCGGACAAAATAGTTTAGCAGCAATTCAATTGCTCCCGATACGCCTGACGTGGTGACCATGTGTTCGGGTTGTGCCCGAATACCCAAATCGTCGAGCTGGCGGGCAAAGGTTTCCCGCAACGGTTGGTAGCCTTGCACGTGGTTGTAACGATAAGTAAAGTCATCTAAACGGGCGGTTGTTCTGCGAATGGCCGCTTGCAAAAAATCCTGTGTAAGCCACGCTGTCGGCAGTTGCCCGCTTCGTTAAATAAATGCCCCAGCAGCCACTCGGTTTGCAAAACGTTGTCGTTGAGTGTGGTCAGCGGCGGGGTGTTTTTATCACCATGCCGGTCAATACGGCGGTTATTGTGAGGGTTGATGCGATTAACGTAATAACCTGAACCGCGAACTGCAGTTAAATGCCCGTGGGCTGTTAATCGGTCATAGGCTTGGGCAACGGTGAAGGTGGATACCTCCAATTTTTTTGCCAGTGCCCGTACCGAGGGAATGCGCTGTCCCGGCAGGTAAATCTGCCAGTGAATTTTTTCCAGTACCCAGTCGCAGACAGCCTGGTTTTTATTGGTTTTTATATGATTCATCATCAGGTTTTACTTAAGCCAGCGAAAGGCGCGTTGCAGTTCTGCCATAGCATTTTCGGTGTAGCAGCGGCCGTGGGCAAGAATAATTTTTTCGGGTTGCCAGGCCAGTATTTCTGCATAACTTTGTCTTGCCTGTGCCTTGTTTCCCCAAAAGGTCATGCGAAAGTCCAACGGTGTTTTACCGTCCGGGTCGGCG
>PDWI01002151.1_pt1 | contig 42166 bp, 61 predicted proteins | sample 1430891 | NCBI WGS metagenome assembly PDWI01 (sample SAMN01162508, study PRJNA174530) | Oral metagenome, whole genome shotgun sequencing project. | biome: Marine environment; feature: Marine mammal; material: Swab sample of the gingival sulcus; isolation source: swab sample of gingival sulcus... | reverse complement strand
CAAAGTGGCTCAATTTTCAGGGTCTCAAAATGCTAAGTTATTGATTTTATTAGGTACGGTCATTTACTGGCAGTCGCCTATAAGTGACTGGAAATGACCACTGAAGGGGGCTACATAGAGAAAGTCCATCGAAAAGTCAGATCAGTTCCCAAATGGAATAGATGAGATGTACTCCAGTGGGCACCGATCTTGTACTTCCATCACAACGAAGGAGATTCATTATGGAACTTTTCACACTCACCAAAGACAACGACTTCCTGGACCACGACTCTCGGGAGATTTTGAAAGCACGTTCTGTGTAGATCAACACAAACATCAACTACCTCTTGATCTATACGGACATGAAGGATTCGACTCGCTACCAGCTCGATTGTGACATCCAAGAGCTCCGTGAGCAACTGGCACGACGTACTGAACAGTTGAACAACCTCGTGTCCGAACTGACTGGAGAAGACGTCGAATGAACGACCTTGTCGAGTCAGCCTTGTCTTGGTCCGCCAAGACGTATCAGCAGGACGAGCTGTTGAACAGCATCATCTTCTTTGGACACAGGTCTCAACTTTGGCTTGAGTTTCGCCAAGCTGTAGATCCTCTTGGCAACCTCACGGAGCGTCAGCTGGTTGCGGTGGCCTTCGTAGCCAAAGAACGTTTTCTGGCGAGAGAAAATGGGTTGTCCAGAGACCCTCTGAGGGTCCTAGAGAAATTAACTAATAGGTACCTAAAGGTTAGGGTCTCTAAGAGGGTCTCGAGTCAACTCAGCAACTCCAAGGGTCAGAATGGGACTCAGAGTCGTCAAAGTGACAGTTGTTCTACGATCTTCTCTGAAACGGTCTCGAAACAGTCCCTACGTGAACCGTTTCATTCCGTTTGTACCTGGCTGACACTTCCTTTGTACTTTCACTACAACCAACAAAGGAAACGCACAACATGGCAACCACCGCACTCCAACACACTATCCTTACTACTGCAGCAGCTGTCAATCGTGACGAACTCAACGACATGCTGAACGCCGTCGTCAACGGCGGACTCTACGGAATCGCCACCTCGTACTTCACTCGTCAGGCTCAGATCTCACTTCCCGACTTTGACGTCAATGCTGACGAAGTCATCAATGTGGCCGGGCAGCTGCTTCGCCACCTCAAAGGAGAATGATCCTCATGGACACAACAGTACGCAACCTTCTGAAGTCAGTGACGGCATCGTCATCCGACTACAATGCAGCCGAAGATCGCCAAGATGAGAAGACGACTCTCGCCTTTGGTCTCCTTGATGACCTTTACGCCGCTGTCACCCATGCGACCGACGCTGAGCGACTTTCAATCACGTCAGCCCGGCACAAGGACGTCAACACAGCTGAAGCAGCAATGGCCTCATACAACGAAATGGCAACAGACATCCGCAGTATCCTCCGTCACCTTGACGAACTCTTTGGAGAAGAATCATGACAGCTCAGGAAATTCTTGACAACTTTATCGCTGACGTCGCAACGACCGACGTTGATTTTGAACAACTCCGTTCTGACCTTGATCAAGCTTTCAGCGAAGCTCGCGCACTATTCCATCAGTACGTTGATTTCTGTGAGGAGATGACAAGGGAGAGCGACTACTCTGTGCTAACCCAGAAAGCCTACTCTGGCAGGGGTTCGCTGATCCTTGCAAACAACCAGATCGACCGCATCTACAGCGTTGTTCATCAAATCGCTTCTGGAGAAGGCTATGAGTAACCTCAGCAACAACGGCATTCACTACCTCCTTGACCGCATCATCATTGACGATCGCTTTGTCTCCCGCATCTTTAGCACAAACGACGGTCCCGACTGCCTCCGTGCAGAGCTGATTGATTCGAATGATTCAAAGGAAGTCATCACCGTAACGATCTATGGCGACGAAGTCAACACAACATTTTTCACTGTGCAAAAACACCTTCTGCCTAGCGTCATTCGAACCTTCTATTCTCACTGTGAAGGGGTCGCTGAACGTCTCATCGCTCAGTACGTCGTGGCTTTCGCCAGTGACGACAACTCCCGCCCGTTCGAAGGTACGGCATCCCTCTTGGCTTCCATCAGCCGTCAAGACGAGATTGGCATGATGCTTGCCCGTGAATACGCGGAGAAGCTCACCACTGAAATTTTCGAAGTCACAGTAGACGATATCATTTGGGCGTCAGGAGAAGCTCGTAACATCCTAACACGACGCTTCAACCGCATCATTGATGGCTATGAGTGAAAGTGATAACAGGTATACAAATTTACAGGTACCTGGTTGACACGCAGATTGTACTCTCATTACCACAACAAAGGAGTTGCACAACATGAGAGGCATTGAATATGTATTTGGTGCGGAGCACGGAGACGAACTTCCGAAAGTCTTCGCAGAAGAGATTGACTTCGAAAATTCAGAAGGTATCACAGAAGATCAACTGACAATCCTTCGAACGACTTCGTACCACTCCCCTCTCTGTATTGGGAAACCTGGTACGACATTTGTCGAGAAGCTAAATTTCTTGACAATGGTTACACGTACAAAATGTACGTTACTGTCCACCGGAGCTCTTTGGTTCTTCTGTGAAGAACTTCTGAACGACGACGAACGCGAACGTCTCGCTACTTTCTAATCACAAAGCCCCGAGATTGTTCGGGGCTTCTTTCTAAGGTGAACCGAAAATGATCAACAAATATCTGCTATTCAACACTGAACTCGACTGCGGCCCCGGCCAAGTCTCTGTATTTTCCACCGATACGTATGATGCTCTCGAGGCTGTATTTCTCAATGAGAATGACGAAGAAATCGTACGCTCTGACATCTGTGGAGGTATCGTCACATCCCTCGACATCACTGGGATTGTTTCCGCTGAGATGATGTCCGAATATTTCCACATCATCAAAGGTGTTGTACTTGAAGAGTACTACCTGATTATCCTGGCAGTCGTCAGTAAGAACCACGAACTTGATCGCACCCGTACTCTCAAAATGCTCGACCTCTTGGAGCATGGTAACGAAGACTGGATGAATGAAGTCCTTACTGCTCTCCATAATCAAGGTTTCGATACCATCGACGAAGAAGTAATCTCATCCATTGACAAGGTCCGACTTGCGCTGGAGGCAGCATGAAAGATCGCTATATCCTCGCCCGTCGAAAGTTGACGAACTCGTATTTCCTTGAAGTTTTCGTCATTCCTGAAGAGGATCGACTCGAAGCTGTTCTTCTCGACCTTAACGACCGCGAGGTCACTAAGTTTAGGACGGGGAGTGATTATCTCTACCCGATGAAAATCGACGTACCAGTCCCGCTGTCGACAGTTCGTTTCATGATGGAAAGGGTCGAAGAGATTGCTGAGAGCGAGATGGAATATCATCTGTTGAAATGGATCACACCTGACAGTGGTAATCCGTACGATGCTCTCTCTCAGATCAACGCAATTCAAGACAAATGGAATGAACCATTCGGACGTGACTGGGCGACTTGGTTGATGGATCATCTTCAAAGAGTTGGTTGGACACAAATGGACGACGACTCTTTGTTCAGCGCTCTGTATCGTGTGCGTACTCTCATTTACAATGAAATGAATGATCTGCTGTGGTGACGATTTGCCCGGATGGCGAAATTGGTAGACGCAAGAGACTTAAAATCTTTCGGAGCTTGCTCCATGTCGGTTCGATTCCGGCTCCGGGCACCAACTTAACAGGAGAAAACAATGATTGGTGACGAATGCTACGGCTTCAAATTCCTGACAACATATGACCTCGACGTTGAAGGCAACTACAAATTTTTCATGCATCAACGAGTCGGAGGAGACAAGCGGTTTATCTTCACCCTTGCAGATTCGACCGGCGAGCAACTCGGTGAACTGAACATCAGCAAGGACAGTGAGACATGCAGATTCGACATGGGTGACGTGTACGTCTCAACTGAAATGATGTTCCGCTTCTTCAATGAAGCGACTCTTCTCGCTGCAAATCACGGCAGCTTAGAATCGTATTACCTCGAATGTGTACCTGAGTGACATTCTGACTGTACTTCCTTTACACAACAAGGAGAACTACGATGCCAAAACGAATGTACATCAAACTTCACGAAGCTCACCTTCCTTATAATTACGACTTTTACGTATTCATGGATGGGGACACACTGAATGCGCATCTCAAGAACAGCGAGGGAGATTTCATCTTTGATATCGTCCTCGATGACCTGTCGATCAAACCTTTCGTCTTCTTGCAAGAAGACCAGTACGTCCCCGCAGAAGTTATGTTCAAGATGATGTCAGAGCTCGAGGAAGTCTTTGAGAACGAAGAATGCTACGCTCTTGCGTACCTCCTCACCAACCGCCAAACCCTCAACACAGACGAAGCCATCGCCACACTCGAAAATCCGGCAAGGATTGAGGAGTTGCATGAAGGAATGCGAAGCCTCGGTTACTGCGTCGGTGTTGACGATATTCATACCTTGATCCCTCACGTCGTCGATACTCTCACAACCTCTGACCTCTATCGGGAGAAATGAAATGGGACCCCGTTACATCACAACAATCGCACTCCGTTTTGACTACAGCGTCAACGTCTTCCACAACCTTGCAATCGACTCACTGAAGTTTTCGCTGACCAACAAAGGTGGAGAGGTTCTTCTGAACATCAATTACGCCCTCGACACTGGGTACGTTTCGATCATCGAGCAACCCACCGTGACACTGCTCTCCGAAGTCCTCACAGACTTCCTGCTGACCGCGATCAACTTCGCTGAAGACTTTGGCATTGACCCTGAAAATTGGTGAGACTTCGTTGTACCTGGCTAACACATGCGATGTACCTTTACTACCAACCAAAGGAGAACATCACAATGGAAAACTTCACCACCAAAGATCTGGCTCACATGGTTAAAGTTCTTAGCCGAACCAAAGGCCTCATCAAGAACTACAAGGATCGCATGGAAACCGAATACGCCATCGCAGCATTGACCAAGGAAATCGAAAAGAGAACAGAGGAGAAAGCACAATGAACACAATCGAACGCAACATCTACAGTATCGTCACCGGTGACGGTGAGACACCTCTCGCAGACGCTTTCATCACCGTGATGCAGATGCAAAAATACAACGATCTCAGCCTTATCGAGATCATGGCAGAACGACTGGGACTCCGAGGGCTTGCGGTTCCCCTTGACAAACTCATCGCCGCACTCCCCGCAGTATCCGCACAAATAGAGTCTGACCTGGCAGACGCTCAACGAACCATCAACGGAGGATGACATGGACATCAACAACGCAATGCTAGACAGCCTCACTTGGAGCGGCAAACGCGACTCCGCAGAAGCATCGAAAATCGCATCAATGATAGTCGACAATCGTCACCGCTTGACACTCCAAATTTTCAAAGAGAACCTACGCCAGAAAGGCTTCGAGGGTCTCACAGACGACGACATCGTTGAGGCAACACTGAATGTCATTGATGACATCGAAGCTGCAGCAGCATAACCTATCCAGCAAGGATCTAGAGGGTCTCCCAGTGAGGCCCTTTCTTTTGCCTCCAACTTGTCTACCGGTATACAAATATACAGGTACCTCAGTGTCACTCTGTTTGTACTCCTACTACCAACAAAATAACAACAACAAAGGAAATCAAGGACATGGCAATTGCAATCACTTTTATCGCATTCGCAACCTGGATCGCAGCAGCTCGCATCGTCCTGACTTCCAAAGCCTAATCAAGGAGAGAACCATGTCACCCAACACTAACGGATCAATTTTCATCAACGACAAGCACAGCGGCATCGGCACTACTCAGACCTTTGACGCAACTGTGAAAGTAATGCTGGACAACGGGTGGGAAGTCGTCAAGGCGACAAACGCGACCGCAAGGAGGATCGCACTCCTCCACCATCCCCGCTGTCCTGCGATGATCATCAGATGGGAGAGGGACAATGACTGAAGGCATCATGACAATCCAAGGATTCAACGACACTGCGATTTCCTTTGAAGCATTCACTGTCTACCTCGATGAACTCCGCGATTGTGGCTGGGAAATACGAGCCGTCCCGACACTTGCAGAGCGGCCGGGAGTCAGAGACTACATCATGAGTCGCAACGATTACCAGCGACTGATTCGTTGGGAATGCCTAACATGAAAACAGAAGTAGAAACTACTTTCCTCTTTGAAAGCCGCCCTCCTCGTGAGGGCGGTTATGTAGTGTTCAAAGACAGAGCCCAATTAGCCTACGCCAGAAGGCAATTCGAAGAGTTTGGTCGATGTTCCCATGTTTATTTAATTGCTGATGGTATCAAGAAGTACATTGGCTGTCGAATTGGAAAGAACTCTCCCTGGGACGACTATTGGGGTTCGTATTTTGCAGACTATTCTTGGGATGAAAGTACAAAGAGGCGTCACATCCTCAAAGTCTTTCCTGGTGACATCGACTCTGACGTTGTTACAGACTTTGAGCAAGAGATAATTGATCTTTATGACACCGTCAATGATCGGTGGATCTATGCGGGAAACGCAGTTCTGCGAAAGGTCACTTAGTGATCAAGCTCTTACAACCTCTACGGAAGTTGTCTGTACCTGAGTGACATTTGTCTTGTACTCATCTTACAATCACAAGGAGCATTACTCTTATGACACAACCTTCTGCTGAAACACTCCGTCAACGTTACGCCCAATTCCCCGAGAACGTCCGTGATTCTCCAGGTGTTTACGTAGGAAGCGTCGAAGAACCTTCTCTCATATTTCGAGAGATGTTTGATAATGGGGTTGATCTGGCGTTGGACCCAAAGATAGGGAACGATAAAGTAGAAGCAGTCGTCGAAGACGATTTCATCTTTGTCAAAGACAATGGTCCCGGCATGCCTTTGTACACTGACACTTCAGTTGAAAGTGATCCAATCCCCGCTTGCGTCGGAATCTTCACGCGATTGCACTACGGTTCAAAGTCAGGCAATGACGCAACTGCTGTCCAAGTCGGAACCCATGGAATGGGTGCTGCTGCTTGTAATGCGTTGGCTGAATCTCTTTTCTGTGTCATCAACATTCGCCGCGTAGTTGAGTCTGGTCGTGAAGTTGACCCGATGTTCGACACGGAAGATGATCTCGCAATTCTTCACTTTGAGAGAGGTATCCTCATCTCCGCTTGGTCAACGACTTTCAAAAAGCAACCAAAGATCGAAGGTATGCCACGATTCCGTGATGACTTTGGGACGGCAGTCCTTGTACGGCCTGACCCTCAAATTTGGGAAAGTACAAAAGCTGATATCAATCCAATTGTACCAGCATTGATCAAGTCGAATCTTGACTCCAAGAAAGTCAAATGCAAATTGGTGATCAACGGGACTGAAGTTGAACCGCTGACTTTGTCAAAAGCATTTCCAAAAGCAAAACTTCGAGAGGATTTTGAGTTCTCGTTTTCAGGAGAAGTCGACGGTATTTCGTACGACATCACACTTGGATTTGCAGAGTCTTGGGATCATACTGGGATGGGCTCTGTGAATGGGGCTCCCGCTCTTCAAGGACCACATTTGAATTCATCTATCAACGGAATTTCCAAAGCAATTTCGACATTCCACAAATCCTTGACGCAAGCAGACTGCAAACCGGGTTTGAGAACGTTCATTCAAGTCTCCGGCGTCGGTCGATTCCGCTATGACTCTCAGACCAAAGCACGTCTCGCCGAGATCAAAGGACTGAGCACCAAGAAGCTCACGGACGACATTGCTGACACCTTCCTTGAAAGCATCAAAGGAAAGAAGGCCGTCGGCTTCATCCGCCGTTGGGTTGACACTCTCTTTGAGTACAAGAAGAAATCTGGCAGTGTCGAACTCCACGACAAAATTGCCAGTGAAGTACAGACTTCTGATGCCAACGGTAATCTTCGAGGAGAAGGTACAAAGGTGTTCGAAGCTACTGGGAAAAATGTTGAAGACAAAGAATTGTTCCTTGTCGAGGGACTCTCAGCTGCTGGCGGTCTTGTTCAGGCTCGTGACAAAAAGAAGCATGCAGTTCTTCCCCTTCGAGGAAAGATCATCAACACCGCTTCAGCAGATATGAAAAAGTCGTTCGACAACAAGGAAGTGAAAACACTTCTGCGTATCCTCGGGTGCGGTGTCGAAGGTATTAATTTTGACATTGACGCTCTGCGGTATGGGAAGATCCTGATTTCTACTGACGCTGACTCTGATGGGTTAAACATAGCCGCGCTTCTTCTCGCGCTCTTTGCCCGCTTTGCACCGAAACTCATTGAGGAAGGTCGAATCTACGTACTGCTCACACCGCTGTACGTCCAAGGTGGAAAGTTCCTCTTTGACGACACCGAGCTCGACCGCTCCAAACCCTTCGCCCGCAAGAAGGGACTCGGCTCCCTTGACCAAGACCAGATCGTACCGGCGATGCTCAATGAAGACACACGCCGCCTGATCCAAGTCACCCCTGACGATATTCCCGGAGTCCTTGACCTTGTCGGCACCGGCGAAGCCAAGAAGAAACTGATGCGGGAACGTGGACTGATCGACTGACCCGACAACAACCCGAGGAGACCTCAAGTTCAGTATGCCAATAGGATCATAAAGGCCTACTCGAGCAGGGGTCTCCATGACCCTCTCAGAGAATACCACAAATGCAACGACTCACTTTCAACACTATCGTCATGGCGGCACTCTTCCTTGTCGTCGTCTCTCTTCTCACCGTAATCTACCAACAGTACGTGGAGCATTTCAATGACCAACGATCGACTGACACTTCTGACACTATCACTTTTCCTCGCACTCCTGATTTTCGCAACGAAAGCCGCTGAAGCTCGAACGATCTACGTCGACCGTGACACCCAGCGGTTGACTGTTGTCCATGAGGGTGAAGTAGAGCTGGAGTCAAAGGTGATCGTTGGTCGTCCGGATCGACCGACTCCGGCGTTCACTGACACTCTGAATTTCATCGTGACGTCTCCCTTCTGGAACGTCCCGTCTTCCTTGAGGGTCAAAGACGTCATCCCCAAGTTCCGCCGCAACCCGAACTACTTTCACAGCGGTCGCTACCAAGTCCTCGATTCCCGCGGCAATGACGTCAGTCAGACTTTCCTTGACTCTGGCTTTCGGTGGTCAAAAGGGTGGCGACTGCGGCAGCGTCCCGGTCCCAACAACGCACTCGGCACCGTGAAGTTCATGCTCAATGATCGAATGCGTTTCGGTCCCGCAGTCTTCATGCATGACACCAACCACCCCGAACTTTTCGACAATCCCGACGGTAGTCGCCGATTTTCGTCCGGTTGCATCCGCGTTGAGAAAGCTGCGGAGCTGATGCACCTCCTTGGCGTCCCCTCCCTCACATCGAAGGAGACGTGGCACAAGGTGGAGATGACAACTGTCGTCGTCCGTTGAACCTGACTGACACTTCCACTGTATTCATATCACTTCCAACAAAGGTATCAACAACATGGCAACAGAACTTCGCGGTATCCTTCAGTACTGTCAGGACGCGTACGCTGAATACGGTGAGTACGTCAACTCGTATCGACTCATCCCTGGCATCGACGGACTCATCCCAGTCGACCGCCGCGTCCTCCTTGCAGCTCCCAACGAGATTTCAAGGTCGACCGCAACTGCAGCACGTGCTCTGGAAAAGTATCACCCCCATGGTGGTGCATCGCCCAGCAAAATGGTCCGCCAAGGACTGTTGCGGGGTGTCGGTTCTCACGGCGTGGCTGCACTTTTGGAAGATATTCCACCGGCTGCCGAACGCTACACCTCTGCAGGTCGTGCAACCGGCCCTCTCAACGACATCCTTTATCGTCACACAGAATTCGTCGACCACGAGGAAAACGAAATGGGTGTGCTGGAGCCTCGGTACCTTCCGATCCCCGTGCCTCATGCACTGACGCAGGGTCATCACGGAATGGGACTCGGTATTGCAACGTCAATTCCAGCTTTCTCCAGCAGTTCTCTCGTACTTGCACAAGAAAAGGATGACCCGTCCCTCCTTGAAGCTCCCGAAGGTCTCGTTCTTGACCACAAAACCTCCGAACTCAAAGAGCTTTGGGAGACTGGGAAAGGCAAGGTCGCATACAGCTTCAACGTTGAGTGGGACAAGGAGCAGAGAGCAGTGGTCGTCACGGGTAACGGCAGTCTCTTTAAACCTCGTGTTTCTGCTTTGGACGACTGGGTCAACACCGGCAAAGTTCAGATCACTGACGCCAGCACGGACTCACTCCACCTTGTCATCAAACGTATCAAAGGCGTCAAGACAGTCAGTGACGAGGCGCTATTCAAGAAGGTCAAGAGCATCAGCAAACAGTCGAAGCAGTACACTCTCACCGTGTCCCTTCCTGACCACAAAGTACAAGTACTTCCTCTCCGTGACTGGCTCAACACCGCTCGCCAGAACTTCGAGGACTGCTTCGGACAGTGGCAGACCAAAACCGTCGCTGACATCAATCGAAAGATCGACATTGCCAAGCTGCTTCCGCCTGTCGCTGAACGCCTCCAAGCAGACAAAGACGATGAGGTGATTCTCAAGGAAATGAGCGATACCGTTCTCACCTCTGAGCTTTTGAACGACATTAAAGGGAAACCGCTCCGTCTTCTGCGCAAGAAGGATTTCAGCAAGGAGATCGCCAAGCTCGAAGAACAACGAGAAAGTGTCAAGGAACAGACACCTTCCGCTTTGATCGAAAACGTATACCGCAGCGACAGCTGCCTGTAAATCCATACAGGCAGGGTCAGAGAGACCCGCCAAGACACTTTCATAGGAGACCTTAGGATGCCATTTATTCAAAACAAGAAGTTTCACCCAAGGTTCGTCTTCCTCCAGGACGAGGTTGTCGAACTGCTGAAGACTGAGGGTCGGGAGAATCCGTCACCCGAATTCTGCTCAGAACTGACCGATATCACGTTCCTTGCTGAAAGTCCCGATCTCCTCGTTGAACCAAATATGAGGTATGCTTACGAGGAACATGAGTGGTATCTATCAGGTGACGCCAACATCCGTTCGTTTCCCGGCAAAGTCCCCCAGATCTGGCAGGACGTTTCGGACAGCGATGGTTACGTCAATAGCAACTATGGAGCAATCGTCCTTAATCGTCAAAGTGAACATTATGGTGTCGATTACGGTCAAAACGATATGTCTCAACTCCTTGCAGTCATTAAGGCTTTGTCCGAAGGTCGTACTCGTCATGCAATTATCAATTATCAATCAAGAGATATGCATGCCCGTGCGGTTTATAAGGGTGCCTACGATTTTACATGCACTCTTCAGACAATCCACTTCCTTGAAACTGGAGATGATGGAATCAGAAAGCATTGTATGAAAGTCTACTTCCGTAGCAACGACGTGCGTTTTGGCTATCCCTATGATTACCTTTGGCATAAATATGTTCAAGACACAATCACTGATGTCCTTGACACAGTAGAAACACCAACTAAGTCCGGCGAACTGTATTGGCACGCGCAGTCGCTTCATGTTTACCACCGCAACGAGGAAATTCTGAAATGATCACACTCATCGATATCGCACTCATCTCTGCTTGTGCACTCTCAACCGCTGCCGTCGACCTTGAAAACGTCCACGGTGGTGTGCAAGGCTTCATTGCAAACGATAGTGAGCTGATGCTCATCCTTGCTGATGGAGAGATTCGATACCTCGCACCGAGTAATAGCGACACCTGCACTGTTCAGTGAAATGAAACCCAAGACAGAAATCACTTTCCTCTTTGAAAGCCGCCCTCCTCGTGAGGGCGGTTACATAGTGTTCAAAGACGAATCCCAATTAGCTTATGCCAGAAGGCAATTCGAAGAGTTTGGCCGATGCCCTCATGTGTATTTGATTGCTGATGGTACTAAAAGATACGTTGGTAGTCGTTTCGGAACGAACTCACCTCTGTGCGAGTACTGGGGATCATTCTTTACGGAGTACGTTTGGGACAAAAGTACAAAGAGACGTCATATCTTGAAAGTTTTCCCTGGTAACATTGACATCGATATAGTTACTAAATTTGAGCGGGAGATGATTGATTTGTATGATGCTGTCGTTGACCGTAATTTTTTGAACAAAACTCGACAGACAGACAGCCGAGCTAGAATTGAAGCAGGTAGAAGAGCTCTGGAAGAGAAGTACCCTGAAACTGAAACAAACGGAGTTTCACCGCAGGCGATTGAAGCAAGAACTAGAGCAGGTAGAAGAGCTCTGGAAGAGAAGTACCCTGAAACAAACGGAGTTTCACCTCAGTTCATTGAAGCTGGTCGAAAGGCTCTTAAAGAGAAGTACCCTGAAACAAACGGAGCTCCGCCTCAAAACATCGAAGCCTGGACGAATGCGGCTCATAAATTTCTTAAAGAGAAGTACCCTGACACTAACGGTGTCCCACCTCAGAATACTGTGGCTGCACATAAATCCAGAATGGTTCCTGTCGAAGTCAAAACTTCGAATAGTAGTACTTGGGTGTACTTTGATACTGCCGGGTCAGCGGCTCACTTTATCGGTTATCAAGGAAGTAGTGCAGCGTCGAAAATTCTTAGAAAACTTCGAGCATCTCCAACTGGTGAAGTAACTCTCACTTTTCATAAATTTCGTGGCATTTCCATCCGCTTTCCTCGTCAACAAGAAGGAGACAATAATGAGTAAATCAGTACGACGTGTGTTTATCACTAATGAACAATCGAATTCGAGGCCTCATGCAAAGTTCAAGGAGAGCGTCCGCACTTGGCTCGATGCGACAGGAGGGGAGCTCATCGTCCTCCGCTCCTTGTACCGACGAAACGTTGGGACGTCTGTTGAAGCAGAGTTCGAGGAATACAAATTCGACAGTGACTGGGACTCGTACGTCCTTGACACTCAGCAACAGATCGGAGGCTTCCTCGTATTTGGCGACATCAACATCTCCCCGACGACCGCTCAACCTCTGTCAGGCTTTGGGAATTTCGGTCGAGGATTGAATTGCATCTTCGGACATTGCCGACAACACCTTCAGTCATTGCCGACTGTTGGCCGTGGTCACCCCCAATATATGCTTACAACAGGGAGCTGTGTCCGCAATGTGTTCAATGTAGGCAAGGTCGGGAGTAAAGCGAAGTTCAACGTGACAATGGGTGGCATCATCCTTGAAGTCACAAAGTCCGGGACGTACTTCAGGCATGTGCACTCGGACAAAGACACGGGAGAGTTCACAGACCTTGGCTACACTTTCAGTCCTTCTGGAGTAGTGCGAGAAGCCACTGAGGCAGTCATCCTTGGTGACACTCACGTCCCCTTCCAAGACGAAACACTGTATCGTCACATGTTTGGAAAGCTGCTCCCGGAAATCGTTCACAATCCTGAAGACACTTCGATTGTCGTCCATGACGTCCTCGACTTTGACACACGTAATCATCACCACCGCAACACTCCGATTCTGACAGCAGGCCTTGAGTCGCAGTCAGTACGGGACGAGCTGAACAAGGTGAATGATTTTCTTGCTCACCCTCGGTTTTGGGGTTTCAAGGACGTGAATATCGTTGATGCAAACCACGACCGTGCACTTGATCGCTGGATTGAAGAATGTGACTGGCGTCTCGACCCTGTGAATGCGGAGCTGATGCTTGACCTTGCGTTGAAAAAGCTGCAGTCAACGAGGACTGTCAACGGTCAACCGAAGCAGACAGCTGCTCTGCAACTCTTCCTTGAAGATTCTTTTGTACCGCAGTACGTGAATTTCATCAAGGGAAGCATGAAGTTTGGAGGGTACGAAGTCAGCCAACATGGCGACATTGGCAACAATGGAGCTCGAGGATCTTTGACATCGTTTGCCCGACTACCGACGAAAGCAATCATCGGTCACAGCCACAGCAGCGGTATGAAAGACGGTATCATCCAAGTTGGTCACACCCGTCTCCCCGCTCAGTATGCTGCAAAGGGTGCATCGTCTTGGTCACAGTCGATCGCGGTAGTCTATGGGACTGGGAAGGCTCAACTGCTGATCTTCAACAAGAGACGTTGCACAGCACCTGCAACCTTCAACTTGTATCAGAAGGCGCTTGGTCCAGGTTACGCAGAATAGTACCTCACTGACATCGTAACTGTACTCTTACTACATCAACAAGGAGAAAACTATGAAGAACGACAAAGTAGATCAAGTCCTTGCTTGGGCAGCTGAGTACAGTTACGATCGTCCAGAAGAGAAGACTAAGCGATTGCAGGAGGAGAACATTCTGTCAGCACTTTACGTGCATCCCGACTCTTTTAGGTCGCTTCGATCTGTCTTCCCTGACACAGGTAACACAGAGCTTCAAGTCCTTTGCAGGCAGGCACTTCGACGACTTGAAAATTATGAGCTGTCGATGACTGACGCGACAGTCTACGAAATTGATGCAGCGGACGACTGGGTTGACCTTCTCTACCGCGTCATCCTCGTCTGTGAACGTTTGAAAGATAGTGTCTCCCGTGATACGTCGTTTCACCCGACACTGTACGGCGTTGCAATTGCCGTCGAGGATGTGCTCTCATCTTTGAGCCACCCGATCCACCTTGAGACTGTCGCGCTCCGTGCAGCCCAAGAGATCGAAGCGATGACAAGAGGAGACTGGAACTCTGAGGATGTTGCGATGCGATATCGCTCTTGGCTCAAGGAGTTCGGTGCTGTACCTGGTTGACATCTCCCAAGTACTTTTACCACAACACATCAACTCAAGGAAGTCATCATGGACCTCGACAAAATTCTCAATAATATCGTCGCAGATTCTGTCGCACTTGTCAATCGTGACATCATCAATCTCATTGAGGCAGCAGTGTTCAACGGTGCTGTGCGGTATGGACCTAACAACCACGTGATTGACAACACTGTAGAGAACGAGGTTGGCAAGGCACTCGGTCACATCGCCAAGTACCAGGCGGAAGGCTATCTCGAAGAGGGCAAGGAGACTGACAGTGGTCTCCCCCATCTTGCACATGCTGCCAGCCGCCTGATCGCTGCGTTGGTCAAAGAGGAGTCCTACCGTGGAAATTTGTCGGACCCTCTCTATCCTTTCTACGTAGCACATGACGACACTACTATCTACGTCTACGCTGGTGAAGTCGCTGAAAATATCTCACGAGGCGGAGACGGTGTGCATGGACGTGGGACAGTCGCAGACATTTCCAAAGTCATCGAAAATCTGCAGCTGTTCTTTGACAACGACATGACCGTGTCTGTCAACATGAAATTCTGATACCTGTATAAATTTACAGGTATTCGAAAGAGTGGTTGAGGTTAGGCATCACGCCTCTTCCGCTCTCCTTTGAAACGTGGTGCAACCAAAGAGAGAAATACAAATGAGTAATCTTCAAGAGATCCTCAAGAAAGCGCAAAACGAAGCAGCAGCAACGGCTCCCGCAGGTGCTGATGGGAAGTGGATCAACAGCCAGCGTATGCCGCAAGGTCGTCACACTGTGCGTGTTTTCCTCGACCCTGACGAGAATCTGTTCCACATATGGCGTACTGTATGGGTTCCTGGTTTTCGTCAACAGGCGGATCCCCGTCATTTCGACGAGTGCCCGGAAGACACGAAGTCTCGCATTACCAATGCCCTTGCTACTAAAAATTATCCGTGGCAGCAAGGATTCTTTCGTCAGAACCACATGTTCATTCATGTGTATGAGACTTCTGTCAAGGGTGACAAATTCTGGAAAGCTGGAGAGACGTACGTAGTTGGTTGCAAGAACCATACGCGTGATGCTGTCATTGCTGCACTTTCGGAGTTTGCTGCAAAATTTGAGCAGGAACTGACTGACACCCTTGACATCCAAAAGGACGGTTGGGGTATTAAGTTGACTGTCGACGCAAAAGGGACAGTAGCCCTCCCCGATATCATGGGAGAGGAGCTCGCTTCTCCGTGGGAAGACATCAAGCAGGTACAGTTCAAGCCGCTCGATAAGCTGTTCACTTACAACGAAGAAGCTGCCAAAGCAATCGTTGAAAAAGTCGAAGCAGCTGCAGCTGAAGCAGCTGCTGAAACTGCCGACGATGAAGCTGCTCAGACTCCTCCCGAGGAAGATGAAAAAGAGAAAGCTGAAGCTCCTAAAGAAGAGAAGAAAGCAAAAGAGGTCAAGAAGGAAGAGCCTCAACCTGCAGCGGAAGAGGACGATGACGATCCGTTCTGATTCTACTTGATTCCTTAACAACATTGGGACATCTCATCTGAGGTGTCCCTTTGTCGTATGTACTTGACTGACATCTCTAATGTATTATTCATACTGATAACCAACGAGGAGAACCTTATGACTACTGCATTCGCCAAAGATCTGAAAGCTTTTGAATCTGGAATCGACGAAATCATCAACTACCCTGAGCATGCAGAGTTCAACGAAGACGACTACGATTTTGTTGAACATTTTGCAGACTTCGTCTACAATAACGCAGGGAAGTCGCAACTGTTCGAAGAGTTTCCCACAGTCGAAGGCAACACCGCGTCTGATTTCTTTGTCAAGGTGTATCGTCAAGGCCAGATTGAAGAAGACGACGAGCTTTGTGATCTCGCTCTGTACGTCATCAAAATTTTGGGACCGGACGCACTCCAATATCTTGTTGACGGAAGGTACATCGAATGAAGACGTACAATGAACACAACAAAGCAACCTTCCGTGACAAAGAAGACTTCAAGGAGAAGTTGGACGCACTATCCGGACACATCGACGACGCGATGTCTGACTCTTCTCTTTCTGTTGACTTTCAACTCCTTGAGGACGTCATCGTCTTGACCAGCAACAACCGCGACTGGTGCCGAGACTTTGCAGAGTATCGTACGGACGATTACTACACGGTTGCTCAGTTCCTTGCACACACTCATATGCTTGCAGAGAATGACGAGAATTCCGAAGCAATGCAGATGGCTCACAGCGGACTGTCTGACCTGTACAGCTCAATCCTGCGAGGACTGACGATTCTGCAGTGGCAAGGAATCAACGTTTGGACGATAAAGACGTTCACAGAAGCAGTCAACCTTATTAAGTCGGGTGGAGTGCGTCTCAGCGTCCTCGACAAGATCTTCGAGCATTCGTTTGCATCCGCTTTGGTCAACGTTGATCGCTCCAACATTCAGAAGCTCGTCGCTGACCTTGACAATGCACGGAAAGCAATTGATGATCTGATGCGACGAGATCAAGACTGAACCTAACTGACACTCTCCTTGTACTTTTCTCAAACACCTATCCAGGAAGGAGGATTCCCAATGACTAACGATGTTGCCACAGAGCTGGACGACAAGCTCAAGTTTGTGCCGTTGTTCTCGGAGCATCTTGCACCCGAGAAGCGGTACGTTCATCGCATGCATTATTCGTGGATGACGCTGCAAGAGGCATATGATTCTGGCCTACTCCAGAAGGTCTCAAAGTGTCCGGGAATGATCGGGTTCGACATTGAAACGAACGGTCTCACCCCTGACCTTGAGACGTTCAAAGTGAGTGGCTTCTCCGTTGCTGTCCGTGGTCACCATGACTTCGGTGGCCATGGCGTTCAAGCAATCGACACTCACGATCTGCAAGAGGGAGACGACCTCCGTGAGTATACGTCAATTTGGATAGAGATGCGTGACCACAGCGGAAGCTTTGAGCCTATGCTCGAATGGTTTCGAGCGATGGACGCCAAAGCCAAGCTGATGGCTCACAACAGCGCATACGAATTCAAAGTCTGGGACAAGGTCTTTGACTGTCAGCTGTGGAATCTTCAAGACTCAATGGCGTATCTCATTGCATCAGGTTTCGACCGCCTCGGTTTGAAAATGAATGCAAAGACTCTCGTCAATGCTCATGAATGGGAAGCGGAAGTTACCACCTGGCGCAAAGAAAAGGAGAAACCAACACCCCTTCTGGACGAAGAGGGTAATCAAGTCAAAGACGGACGGAAGAAAGTATTCACTCCCGGTTGGACGTCTGAACAGTCATGGGGTGCTGTACCCACTGAGCTTCTGGGTCCATACTGTGCGTGGGATACCGTCTGGACACTGTCAATGACGAAAGAAATTATTCGTCGTGATAAAATGCTTTGCGACCTTCCCAACGAGATGTATCCTGGTGACACCCCGGTAATGTTGACACAAGAGCCTTACCGTCGTCAGATCATTCTCTCAGGTATACTTGATGTCAACGGGGCCCCGACAACCAAGAAAGCCATTGATTCGTTTATCACTTGGGGTATTCGCTCAGTTGTCCAGAGTAAGCTGTACCTTGCAAAAGAGCTCGGTAAGGTAGACATACCACCGCTGCTTGCTCCGTTTCAGACAGAGTCTCTCGCTGTGGACAATGACCTCCCGTGGCCTGCAACAGCTGAAGAGCATCTCGAACTTTGGACTGCCGCCAACGAATTCATGTATCTTGAAGGCAATAACGACGAAGACAATTACGAAGTATGGGATCGACTGTTCCTTGACAAACTCGATGGCCGTCGAATGCTCAAAGATGGACTAGACGTTGCGTCCAAGGATTTGAAACTGAAAGTGTCACCGCTGTCCGCATGGAGACAATGGGCTGGACTTTCTGACGACTTTGTGTTTGGTTTCAAGCGTGGAGCAGTTGAAGCATCGTTCAAAGAAAGCGGTCAGTCTCTTCTCGACCCTGATTGTCCTCATGCTTTTCACACCCTCGCGAGGATTCGATGGGCTCGGTCAGTCCACAAACAGGTGAATGACCTCCTGAATTACACCAAGCGTGAGAAAAATTCAGACGGACAGGTTACCAACATCGTTGATAACGGTGGACTTCTTTCGACTGAAACGGGTGCTTTTGAGTTTGGGTGGAGAGCATGTGTTATGGCTACCCGTCGATGGGGTAGTGGCTTTCATATCGTCAGTCCTCGTTCTGCGATCCAAGATATTTACGACACTGGCGAAGGTCGTCTTCAGATTCATGCAGACCTTTCAGGTGCAGAGATTCAGTCGGCAATGGCTCAAGCAAAAGAACGTCCGTCACTGGAATCATTCTGCGCAGGAACAGACTTCCACAAGGAGAATGCATCAGCTGGATTCGGCGTACCAATCGACCAGGTCGATAAACGAATGAGGGACACTGGTAAGGTCATCCTGTTCCGACTGCTCTTTGGATCGTCAGTCGTTGGGATGGCGAACTTCCTTGACAAGTCAGTTGAATACACGCAATCGTATCTTGACAACTTTTTCAGTAGTCGGAAGAATCTCAAGAAGTGGTTGGACAAATGTCTCGATGAAGCCTCGTCCCATCTGTTCCGAGTATCCGTCTTTGGAGATCGCCTGAAAATTCCTGCTCACCAAGTATCGACTACTGCTTCCAATGTAACGATTCAGCATTGCAGTAGTAACCTCGTCGGAGTTGGACTGTACAATCTTGCTCGAAAGTTGAAAATGAAAGGGCTTGACGCGTATCTCTTTGGTTTCATACACGATTCAACTGACGTGTCTTCTTCGATTCCGTACACATTTAAGGTTATCGAAGAAATGTACGAGACAATGGCTATTGGTCAGCTTGAACAATACGGTATCCCTGCTCGACTTGACTTTGAGCTCGGAGCTCTCGGAGCCAGCTGTTTGCACCTTGGTAATTTCTCCGGTACAGGTCACAAAGACTCTCCGTGGACATTTTCTACCAGTGGTTATGTCGAACAGTTTGAAATGTTGAAGTCCAAATTGGAAGAGGCATTCGACGTTACTGTTGAAATAGTCAAGGAAACTGACGAACCTGCAGATCTCGATGCTTTGATGACGTACACTCATGAAGGTGTCAGCTATTATCGGGAACGACCTGCAAAGACTGTGGAAGTTGTCGTTCACTGCAGTACTGACGATACATCCTTGCATACCGCAGATCTGAAAAAGATATCCGACCCTCTCCCTGCAGAGAAAATTCGATTTCTTGATGTTTTCACAGAACATTGTAACGATTTTTCGTAGGTGTTGATATGACAACAATAGTTAAAGTCGATGATATAGTCGCATACGAGTCTGTAATCACAGCTGGTGATAGCATCATTACAGACGATTTTGACAAGATGATGAAACTTCCTGGAGATGCAATAGCAGTTTACGCAGGTTGTTTGACGTCCGCTCAATACTTGCAATCCCTTGATCTTGGGGAGTTTGGCTGGGCTGAACCCCCAGTCACCCCCAAGAAAATTGCAAAACTTCTTCATGAAGTCTCGGCAATTGTCAAAACTCAAGGTCCGTTTGCTCCTACTTGGGTTTGGTATGGTACTGGGTGGGCAGTCCTCCCTGAAAAAGGTGTCTACGGTTTAGGGTCAGGCGGAGATTATGCAGTCGGTGCTGCCTACGCTCTTCTAGACGCATCATTTGAGTACGATGCTCATACTGTAGCCGTCAAAGCAGTTGCCGCTGCGATGAAGGTTGACGTCTATTCTGGTGGAACGATTCGAACTTTGCATCTTTGAGGGCATTATGAAATTACTCGGTTGTGACCCAGGACTCAAAGGAGCTGTCTGCTTCCTTGACACTCAAACTCGTGAGCTCATTTTCATTGACAACGACTTTGACGACCAGAAGTTCTTGACAAAGAAGTGTTTCAACCAGCTGCAGCAACTTCCTGACGGATTCATCGCTGTGATGGAGAACGTTCAGCAGATGCAAGGTTGGTCTGCCCGTTCAAATCAGACATTGCAGCGGACTGTCGGAGCTCTCGGTAGCGTACTGAGTTCAAAGGTGACAAACCTCGTCCTTGTCTCCCCCATCACCTGGAAGCATCAGCTCTACTTGACAGACGACAAAGAGCTGTCGATAGCTGTGGCTCATCTCCTGTACCCCGAGCACCGTGACATCATCAATCGTCATGACCGCGCCGAAGCTCTCCTCGTCATCGACTGGTACTTGAACGGCAACAAGGACGCTGTACTTGAGTGACACCCTCCTTGTACTCCTCTCATCAAAGAGAGGACACCAACATGAATGACCGTTACGACCACTACGAAAACCTGCTCATGGACGAGCTGATCCGCCACCTCCCTAAGACCGATCGATTCAGCCTGATGGAGATTGCCAATGCAGAGCTTATCCGTATTGCCACAGGGAAGAGCAGATTCAAAGACAAGTACGTTCGTGCAACATCCTTGACCGAGCGGGACTTAAAGAGGTTGGCAAGACATCTGCTGGGTCTTTAAGTTTCCACAATATTTATTGAATTAGAATAGAGACTCTCGACATGACCCTTGAATTCATAACAGAGCGATCATACGCAGACAGCCATAATCTGCCTGAAGATATCGACATGATCGTAAGGACGATAGAACAAGTACTGACTCCTTCGACTCTGGTCGATATTTATGCAATTCCTGATCAAGTTTTCGTCAAAACTTTGAATCCAGGTGGAGAACCCCTTCTTTCAATCTTTCGTGCTGATCACGTTGATGGATACTGCTGGCGTTCTGTATCAGAGAACGATAAAGACTGGAGAGAAACTGATATTGATCTGTTGACGCTCGTGTACTCGTTTCAGTCGTACTCAGCTTTCAAGGCAGACGAAAGTCTCAATGAAGATATTGCTCAAAACTATCGACCCGACCCTGATTTGACAGAGATGATGCGTCTCGCCCACTCTGCAGGAGTGAAGATTTCAGCATATGATCCTGCTCTCTTTGATGATAATGAAGCGGTTGACGCTGGCGAAATTACCCTAATGTACGGCATGAACAACCAGCATAGCTCGGTCGTCCAGGTGAAAGTACTCAAGGGTGGAGCGTTCGCAATGCGTTCTCTGACGTATGGTACTGATTGGCATCACTCTGGTATTGGACCAAAAGCAGCAGCCAAGGAGCTGAAGGCTCACTACGAGATGCTACATGCTGAGACTGAGTTTCGACAAAGTGCTCCTCGCCCAGTGATTCCGAATGGAGTTGTCCGCGGTGACACAACTCAGCCGATCATTGGCCGTCTAAGCAACCTTCGTGCCTTCATTGAGTCTCACGACGAGATTCACTCTCGATTCTCTATGGTTCGCAACCTAATTGGTTGAACCTACCTGACACTCTTATTGTATTCTTCTTGGATAATCACAACCAAGGAGGATTATATGTTTAGAAAGACAAAGACTTTCATCGACCCTGAAGTATTCGAAGACGCTTATTATGAAATATCGTCTCTTTGCTCTGATGCAACTGGTGCTCTTGAAGAAGTGAAGTACGGAAACGATACCACACGTCGACGAGAAGCTGAAGCATACGAACGAGGTCTTCGAGAAGCTTTCGCCATTTTCCAAAAGATGTATTCCCACCACAATTGAGGACTTTACGCAATGGACCATAAACGACTGGCTGAACTGGCCGACAAGAACGCCAAAACTATGAACGCCATGGGCAACCGTGAAATGGCGACTCATTACGAGAAGCTGGCGCAGTATCACCGCGGCGAAGCCAAGAAGAAAGACGAATCTGCTCCTGTTAATAGTCTTGAAGCAGTCACTGAAGCATACGGTCGTTTGAACGTCCGTCGAACTCAGCGTATGCTTGAAAGTATGAGCAAGAAAGCTTACAAGCATCTTGGTTTGAATGAATCTAAATCAAACCGACGAATCGACGAGCGTGTTGGTGTTTTGAAGCCCATTAGTGAATCTGACCTGGTAAACGGTAAGCGTCTCCGTGGCAATTCTGAAGGTGACGTAGCTCGACGTAAAGCTGAAGCACCGGAAACGACTGGCACTGCCACGAAAAACACTGCAGACGTCAAAGGCACTCTGAACGGTAAGCAGGATGACGCCAAAGACGAAAGTTTCAAGTCGATTGACGAACGTGTAGGACAGCTGAAGCCGGTAGATGAAGCCCTTCATGAAGAGTACGTTTCAAAGTACAAGCGTACGATGCTGTCCAGTCTTCTTGGCTAATACCAAGCACTGTACGACGTAAAGACGTAAGAAAAATTCTCCCGACAAGGAATATTCGCTACCTCTTGTTACGACATTCGTGCCTCATGGTCCCCGACATTGTTCGGGGATTGTGAGCAATCTTTTAAGTTCTTAGAATATAAATTGAATTAACATCCTGACTTAGGTACAACATCATGGATAAGTTTTCGTTCCACTCTGCTGGAGACAAAGTGGTTTTCTCGTTTGGAGAAAACAAACCTTCAATTGTGTCGCAGTCTGAGTTTGCTGAAGTCCTCAAGAAGGTTCGAGCTCTCTCAGAAAACACAATGAGCTATGGTGGTTTCACACCGAAGTCTCTCCCGATCCCTGTGAGGACTGTCGACATCTTTGAGATCAGCTCAAACGAGATCTACCTCGAGATGTGCGCTGGTACGGCGGGTCGTCAGTGGGTTCAGATCAATATGAACCTCGCTCCGAATGACGAAGGAAAACTCGTCGGTACTTTCGGCAGTAAATCTGTTTCCTTTGACAGCATCAAGGACTTTGAGAAGGCGATCGTAAAGGAAGCAAAGAGAAGCCGTGATACTCACCTCCAAGGTCTGTCAGCTAAGTCAAAAGACCTACTCAAAAGAATAGACAAACTTGGTATTACGATCATGGCTCCTACTCAGTACAGCGACGGTCGCAACGAGTGTCTCGCCTTTGAATTTCTAGGTCGTAATAATTCTTGGATACAAAAGGGTATATCCATCCACGAAGAAAGCGGGACTTTCGACAAGTGGACTTCGTATAGTGGCACCATGAGGGTCTACGGCGGTGGTGGCAATTTTGACGAATTCTTCAAGAACTTCGCAGAGGACGTGGAGGACGAAGGGTCTCTTGAACATACGTCCGAGTACGTCTGTGAATACTACGACTTCTGATTGTACCTGACTGACACACTTTCTGTAATACTAGTCTCCAACCAATAAAGGTGAACAAAAATGCTTTATGATGATATGTTCAATGTCATGGAAGAAATTCTGACAGATCTTGTCAGCTCAGTTGCACGAGGAAGCGTCAACGATGATGGTATCACCGACGTCCTCTCTGACCTCGTTGACTTCCTCGACGATACTTCGGCTCCTATCGATATGTTCCAGTCTGAACTGGGCGACAAGTTCGATATCAACATCCACTCGTATCTGCAAGGTTTTGTTGATCTGTACAAATACAGTTCAGATCCCAAGAAGAAAGACATCGGTCGTCGACTCGAATGGCGTCTGACATAATAGTACCGTTGAAGCCCGAACATTGTTCGGGCTTTCTTTTGTACCTGACCGACACTTTGCTTGTACTCTCCATTATCAACCAAAGGAGAACGAACATGAACAACACCGTTACTGACCAAATGCTCGACGAGTTCTGGCCGATTTACGATGCGGCAATCGAGGCTTCTCTCAAGAATCCCACTTCCCTTGAAGCTTCCGAGACTCTCAATGAAGTCCTTGACTACCTTGAGAACTCAGGCGTTCCGATGGAGCAATGGAGGATCGCGACGGATCCCACTCCCGTTACCGCTTGGTTGAAGTACACGAAGGAAGACCTGAGACGTTACAGCAACCAGGCCAACCGCGACCTGGCTCGTTTGGAAAAGTACTGATCCTGTTAACTGGTATACAAATATACAGGCAGGGTCAGTACCTAACTGACAACTCATTTGTACCTTCACTACCAACCACAACAATAAAGGAAATCAAAAAATGGAAGAGCTCAATTTCGAAATCATCGGCTTCTCGGCAACTGAAGAACTGGACTTCATCGACTTTGACATCGACACATCATACGACGTTGTTACGGATCGACTGCAACATGGAGAAACCTTGACCGACATTTTCGAAAGTATGGAGTAACCTAACACCTTAACCATTGTGCTACCCCACCGTTGTTTCCTCCCTTTTGGCCCCGATACTCTCGGGGCCTTTCTTTTGTCTACCGGTATATAAATATACAGGTATCGACTGTACCTCACTGTCCTCCTTGATGTACTCATCTTACCAACCAAAGGAGACCCAGCAATGACTGACATCTATATCACTAACGATGGTGATTTCCTCGACGTCATGATCGATCTGATCGAGTCTACTGACGAGCATTTCGACTGTGAACTTGGACAACTGAAAATTCTGGCAACGCTTGCCAAGCTGTTGGAGTTCGCGGAGAGCCTTACCAGCAAGGAACTTGATACCCAGAATTATTTCGCTGAGTACGAACTCGGAACAACAATGAGCAGCGTCCTCGAATACTTTAAGATGAAGGTGTTCGACCTTGACTCTATCGCAACCGAAACGCAGCATATCATTGCCGACCGTATTGATGGAGTCCTTGCCAAATGAAAGTGTTCGACCCTGAAAATTACGAGGAGCAGTGGCACTTCGAGGAAGACATCCTTGCTCACTTCTTTGAGCATGGCGAGGTCACTGTCGCTGTGAATGACCCTTCACATGCAGCCGCCGCCTTGGCTCATCACTCACACGACGACGTTTTCGTAACTGACTACGGTCGTGGCACTTTCACTTTCAAGAGGGACGCAGCATGAAACAGTACCTTGAACTATTGGACTACGTCCTCACACACGGGAAGTCAAAGGAGGATCGTACTGGGACTGGGACGCTCTCCACCTTTGGCTATCAGATGCGGTTCGATCTCAACGAAGGCTTTCCTCTCCTGACCACCAAGAAACTGCACATCCCGTCGATCGTCCATGAACTGCTGTGGTTCATCAGCGGCGACACAAACGTCAGATATCTCAAGGAGAATGGTGTCAGCATCTGGGACGAATGGGCTGACGAAAACGGAGACCTTGGCCCCGTATACGGGAAACAGTGGAGAAGCTGGAAGACCCCAACCGGAGGAGAAATCGACCAACTCAAGGAGTTGCTTGTCCGTTTGAAACTTTTCCCCGAAAGTCGTCGACACATCGTCAATGCTTGGAACGTTGGGGAACTCGGAGCAATGGCTCTCCCTCCTTGCCACATGATGTTTCAGTTTGACGTAACTGATGACACGTTGAGTTGTCAACTGTATCAGAGGTCAGCTGATGTCTTTCTTGGTGTCCCATTCAACATCGGCAGCTATGCTTTGCTGACGCACCTCATTGCTCAGGTGACGGGATACAAAGTTGGTGAGTTTATTCATACGTTGGGGGATGCTCATCTCTATCAAAATCACATCATACAAGCGAGGCAGCAGTTGACTCGAGAACCTCGGGAGCTACCGTCTCTTTGGATTAACCCGATGGTACTTGATCTTTTCAAGTTTACTGCAGGTAACATCGAAATTGAAAATTACAACCCGTGGCCACACATCCCAGCGAGGGTAGCAGTATGAAACCGCAAGCAATGAGTAATTCGATTCAACGTCTCATCAGGAGTCTCTCGACCTTGCTGGTGAAGACATTGTCACGATCGACTTTGACAGTATCACGTTTTCTACTTGACTGACCTATACGTCACAAGTACAACAATGCCTATCAAGAGTGGATCATCGTGTACCCCCGCAGACGATTTCGCTCTGTATGAGAAGGGGGAAGGCCCGTACTCTCTGGTACGAAGGCTTGAGAGGCTCGCAGAGATCATTCCAACTGACGAATGATATAACCTAAAGGCCTCTCGTTTATATGGTCTCAGAGAGTCTCTGGACAACTCGAACAGCAAAAGAAACCCCCGGGATTACCGGGGGTTTTCATTATGCAGGAGAACCGTCGTGATGGTCGTACTGCAGAGTGATCGAGATATCATTCATGATACCCGAACGAGTAGTAGCATCAAGGTCACCCATGGAAACATCACTGATCCAGCAGTCTTGCAGAGTGTAGATCCACGTCGGCTGCTTCTGACGGTTGAGCAGCTTAAGCTTCAGATCAGCAGTTACCTGGCTGCGGGGAGCCTGGATTCCAGCGTCATTGGAGCAGTTGAGCTCACGCCAATCATTGATGAATTTCGTCACTGCCATGTCGACAGTTTCAAACAGGGTAAGAGTAATTTCACCAGCAGACGATTCCAGTCCAGGCTGACTCACACGGAAACCTGATACCCAGAGTTCGTCAGGCTCGTTGGCCATACGAGTGGGGATGCTAGTTCCTGTGCAACGCAGAGAGAAGTTACTGGGAATTTCAAGACCAGACGGTCGACGCGTAAAGTACACGTCAAATTGATATCGGACGGCGAGGTCAGGAAGAGACCGGCATTGACCATAGTTTATTGCAGACATTTAAAATTGCTCCGTGATGTTAAGAAGTTGGAGAGGTTGAAGAAGTTTGTACACTGAATAGCCTTTGGCATTTCGTATCTTTCCGTGATATTGCCATTGGTTGTTTCGGTTCATGCGTCTGAGGATCCCGATTTGCGTCGCGTTGTCGTGAGAGAAATCAACAATGTGACCTTCAAACATTATTAGCCTTGAACGTACTTCGAGTCTTTGCTCTCTTTTGCGTCGTTTTGTGTTTCGATTTTTCTCACAAGCTTCTGGTGTATGCATAGACCAGACGATCGATCCTCCATTGTTAATATCGTACCATCCGCCTTCTTCCAACGTCTTGGCCGCTTTAGCTCTAGCCTCAGGTGTTTGAGAAGCTTTCAGACCTTCATGAACAAACGATCCGGGTTTGTTTTTGTCAAAATTACCAATTAACTCATTAGTTCTAGTAGCCTTCTGTCTGACGTCAGACTGGCGGGATCTTGCTACCATACAGTTAATGCAAGACCCTTCCTTGTTTACATCATGATGTCCGCGTTTCTTTGAAGTTTCAATTGCTTTACGTCTAGACTCAGGTGTACGACAAGCTTGTTGACCTTTGTTTGTAAACGAACCTTCTTTATTGGGATCAAAATTACCAGCTCTTTCGTTAGCCTCTTTAACAGCTAGAGCAATTTCTGGAATCAACGTCGGACTAGCATACCCACCATAGCATGTGTTATAACAGTTTGGGTCTTCAACAGCTCCCCATTCCCTTATAATCCTCTCTTCGTGGTCAACGAGCTCTTGCTTCGTATAACACCATTTAATGATATATCGTTTGAAATTTTCAAGACCATACTTCTTGAACGCCCGGTTGATACGTATACCACTAGCCCAATAATTCTCATCAAGGTTTGGGTACGTGTCACATTTGTGCATGCCGACGTACCAGTGGTCATTGATTGTGTTGACGACAAGGTACGTGTACCCGTACATCTTTCTCTCCTTGCGAATATCTCAAGTGCCTTCTGGAGTAGGCTTTGAGCGACCGTAGTCACTCTCGACCTACCCCAGAAGGTGTTTGAGGGTTAACAGTTAGAATGAGTCCAAACGAGCAGCTGATGTGACAACTTCGTTCAGGATAATAGTTTCTATTCCACGGACAGGAGCCACGTAGAAATTGACCTGAAGCTGATAGTTATCAATATCGAACTGTTCACGGATGACTTCGACGCGGTAGTCATAAATGCCACTATCCGCTTTGAGTCGATCACCAAACTGAATGAACGAAGATTCGATTTCGTCAGCAGTTTCCTGAGTATTCCACCTATGCAGAAATTTACGTAGAAATCGTTTAGCAGAAATTGTAACGAACATCAGCAGAAGTGAAGTACTGATGCGGTCAAGGGCAGACGGGAACTTCGTCGAAGTCTTTTGTGTCCATACGAGAATTCCTTCACCGCTGAACGACGAGATCAGGTTCACGCCACCGTCAGCCAGTACGTCAAGGGAACCGTCGCTCCACTTGTTCAGTACTCGAATCGGGCTGACGAGATTTCCATTCTCATGACCAGCGCCAATCCTCCACCAAACATCACGAGCCATGATGCGGCTAAAATTAGCAGCAACAAAAGCATCAGGCGGGCACCATCGGGTACCACCGCCCTTTTGGCTGACTTCAAGCCAACCGCAGTACGGGGCACTCGCCTGGACACTGTTGAGGTTCAAGGTGGTGTTGACCCAGTCAATGATTTGAGTGGTGTCGCCAGTCTTCTCAACGTCATAGGGCACGGAGAGGAACGCAAAGGACTCAGACTCCTCCTCGCACTTGGCAGCCAACGCCTTCTGATAGGCAACGTCTGTGATGCCAGCTGAGAAATACAGACGCACGTCCAAACCATCGAAGCCATTGAGGGCAGCGACAGCGTCACCTGACGTCATGGAGGTAGTCGGCTCAGCACCATCAGCAAGCACTGAGGTTTGCAGGGCGGTCGACGGTATTGCACCGGAGACGTTCGCCTCTTCAGGTGCAGCGGCAAGCAGAATGACTTTCGAGTTCTTGACAACTTCAGCAAAGTAGATTGTGTTGCCGAAGGTGTCAGTCTTGGCAGGGTCGAATGCAACAAGGAAAGTCTCAGCGACAGTACCATTCGGTCGCTTGACACTCAGTGTGTACGCCGGAGTCCCTTCGTACCGAGCGGTCAGGGGAGTGACGACAAGGTCAACAGACCATCCATTAGCCCATGCACCCGGATCCCGAGCAAAGACTGAAACTTTGCGAGTGAAAAGGTTTGCAGGATCGACGTCACCTTCCGTCTCATACTCAACAGATGAGCGGCTCTGAACAGTCAGAGGGTTGTCAACCACCAAAGCTTGAGCTGCGGGGCTGTCCATGTCATTCGGGTCGATCACAGAGGGATCGACAGCTGTACCGGACGCACCACCACCTTGAGCGTACAGAGCTCCTGTTCCAATAACTCGTTGGACATACAGGGCATTAGACTTTTCAAGGTAAGCAAGGGCAGAGAGATAGCCAACGGGAAGATCACGAGTCATTTCGCCGGTGGGTGTGAAGCGGTCAAGAAAATCACGCTGGCTAGTGACGAGTGTCGCTTTGCCAACGGGACCACGGACAGCTTCAAGGACCATTGCACCTGTGACACCTGCATTTGCAGGGACGTAGGAACTTCGGTCGATAACGTTGCGGATCACGCGAGGTGCAGGCATCGTATATTACTCCTGAAGTTGAAGTTGTGAATCGAAAAGAGTGTTGAAGTGCACCGTCAGAATTTCTTTAGGTGCGTCAAGAGTGGTGCCGTCACCATCAGGCAGAACTGGAGAGCGGAACGTACCGTCGACTGTTGCTTTGAATCCGAGGGAGATGTAGTTATTTTCACGTAATGAAAAATCGACATCCTCAAGTTCTGACCAGACGAATCGAAAGATTTCTGATCGAGGTTCCTCGACAATCTCAGGGCGTCTATGGACGATTTCGCATTCAGCAATGTCACTCAGACAGTGGCGGGCCATATAAGCTAGTTCGAATGCTTCTGCAGTCTGAACATCACTGAAATATGCCTTGAAACCAATGTCAAAAAGGCCCACAAACGTTTTATCGAGAGTCCCTTGAGTTGGGCACCAGCTGTCAGACTGGGTCGACCAACCAAGTGCCTCTGTGTTACGTACAACCGTTCTGTTATAAGCAAACACAGAATCGAGGAGATCTCCGTCACGTTGATCACGTTCGGCAAGAGGGTCTGTGGCGAGATTCTGCATGACCGCTTCGTATGAAAGGTCAGGTGCAAAGACCGCTCTGATCCTCCAGTCCCGCTCGACTTTGAGTGCCAAGTGGTGGAGGATCATCGCAGGAGTGACGGGAGGCACCAAGTCAATGAGATTGGTGACAGGCATGATGATTAATGTCCCGCTTCGTCAGCAGTTTCAACACCAATGATCTTGTCGATCAGTGCTTTGTACGCTGGGTTGGTGTACTCGCCGTAGGTCATGGCAGCAATGATACCTTCCTCAAGCGACAGAGACTCGTCGGTACCGATCACTGCATCGTAGTCAACATCAGATGTGTCAACGTCGTCGTGAGTGCTGAGGTCGTCCTCTTCCGTGTCAGCGACAGTCGTGCCGGTGTCAGCGGAGTCAAAGGAGAGATCGTCCTTGACATCTTCGGGAGCAACTCCCAGTTCGCCAGCATCAGTGTTGTCTTCCTCGACTTTGATGGTGATGTCAGTGTCGTCTTTCTCACCATCACCATCAGTGTCGACATCGTCCTTGACAGTCACATCACCGTCTCCCGTCAGAGCGTCGATGAAAGCATCGAGTTTCTTCTCAAGCGAGTCGAGTCGAGCAGCAACGTTGCGGTCATCAGCGTCGTCGTTGAGCTCGACAGTGTCAGCAGTGGCATCGCTGTCAGCGTCAAGGGGAGTTGTGGTGTCGTCAGCTGCAGTTGCATCAGCATCTTCCTCTTTGTCCTCTGGACGGTCAAGCTTGATGCGGATGACGTTATCGTCGTTGTCTTCTACAACGGGTTGACCGATAGCGGCCAGGGCAGATTCAAGTTGGGCGCGGATAGAACGCATTGTATAGTCCTCTTAGCTAATGATGAGTTTGGCAGGATAATGATGTTTGTCAGGCCGGACGCCGGACTGAATAGAGCTTGCGTGGAATCGACGGATGCGACCGTCAGCTCCCGCTGATGTTACGTTGGTGACAATGAACTGAACGTCTGTCTCCCTTGGTCGGATAACGTCTCCCTCCTCGAGGTCATAGAAATCAGCGTATGCCGATTCCGTGTCGCGGAGATAGCCTTGGGCGTACTGTCCGCCTGCGGTCACACGGAACTCGGAGAGAGGGAGGCCAAGGACGAGAGTCGTGTTGGCTGGTTCGTCCTCGATTGACTGACCGGCATAATGTCCGTAGACGTCACGTTCGGTCGATGTCTTCACTTTGAAGACGTCACAGAGGACTCCCATCCTTTGAATCATTTGGGGAAGCATCCAGTGAAACTGTGCTTCTGCGAGAGACTCGTGGAGGTCACGGTAGGGATTTATTGTTTTCATATCAGCTCATCCCCGGCGTCAGTCGAAGTAGTCGTGGTTCGATCACCTTGATCTCGTCCTGTGCCAGAAATTCCAAAGCGGCGTGCAGATGCTTGCAATGACCAGGAATGTTGTCAGGATTGACGGGAGCTCCGCCACCAACAGGGGTGTATGGGATTGGTCTTCCTACAAGACTGTGTACATCCTTGTCAGAGTAAGCAAATCTGTGACGGAAATCCGGACATGTGCAACGCACTCGAATCCCCGACTTCTCGTCGAAGGACTTCATGTAGTAGTCCATCCCGAAGAGTTCAACGGGGACGAGGTAGTCGCGGTCCCACGTCTTTGAGAACTGAGGTTCAAGGAGGTTGATTGTCTGAAACCACAGCCCAGTCTCCCCTGACACTTCGGTCTTGACTTCGAGGTACGTGCCGGGAGTGGGAGCCTTTTCCTTTGGCCCGCCCTTCTGACGTTTCCCGCGGAATTCGACAGATTTCAAGAGGACAGTGTTCGACTTGACGCGTTTGTTGCGAGGTCGGAAGCGGTAGCTGTTCTTCAGCAGATCGCCAATGGTCATGGCCTTCATGAGAGTCTCTCCTGTAAGAATTTATACCGGTATATATTTATACAGGCAGCACCCTGTGCTGCGGTGGTCATCGGACTGCCGGGGGTGCAAGCATGCCGAGGTGCTGGTAGGAGTTCTCAATGAGAGTCTCCCTTGTGTCATTCAGCAGCTCCGTGCCTGCGCTGATCAGATCTTGACCGAAGTTGTCAGCGATCGAATCGTTCAAGGAGAAAGAAGCTCGGCTGCGACCGATGGCAATCATGAAATACGCCGACATAATTGCTTGATGATCTTCGTAACTGCAGGACGACTCCCAGTCCTTGATCTCATAGACGAAACCCGGTTGAGTCGGAAGATCGTTCTGCTCCAAATAATTTTTCGTCCGGGGCTGATCGGACATCAACGGTACCGGGGGAGTCACAGAGGTATCCATCACTTTGGAGATGACCCAGTCAGAGTAGATGACAACTGGGTGCGATCCGGCGGGGACATGGCAAGTTGTCAAGGTGGAACTTCCCCTTGTGAACATCACCGCTCCCGGACCGTAGAGAAGCTCGGCACCGTGAATGTTCTGCAAATCCGTCGGGAGCTGTGCAGCTCCTGACGTGAAGTCAAGCTGAATGATGCTGCGACGATACGAGTATTTGTTGATCAGTCGGAGGGCAAGCCGAGCGATCTGTCGAAGGTCTTCCTCATTGATGAAGAGGTCGTCAAAAGAGGGAGCCCACAGATGCCCGCTTTCATAGAGGGAATCACGGAAGATTTCTTTAAGTCGCATAGTCGTTAAATTCCTCCGCGATTGACGAGAAAGGCAGTCTCAACATTCTCAAGAAGAGGGACTCTGATCTTTCGAGACGTCGTAAACTCGTCGTTCCTAGTGATATTATTGGCAAGTTTCAGAATCCAAGACAATTCTGCATTGTTATACAGAGACTCGGCAAGGAGGTCAGGTCGGCCTGCCAACGGTTGTGAAATGTAGTGTTCAGTGTATGGTAAAGACTGCAGCAGTTTCAGTCCATGAATAGTTACTTGTTGTACTGTGTCGACGATGTCGTACCGCCCAGTCCAACCAAGGTCTACTGAATCTGTGAGACCAACGGCAGGTTCCGTGGTCGATAGGAGCTGCAGATTTAGTGCTGTGTCAAAGTCGTTTTGAGCACCCATCGGTCTCTCCAAAAAGATGTGTTCAATTAATAATGAGGAAACTTAGGAATCGTCAAAGAAACCCCCCCCTCAATACGGAGGGGGTGTCTCATCATTGAAGCTCTTGATTTTCAATTTCATCAAGCTCAATCAACAACGACTCGGGACTACTACCAGACGAAAGTTTCGTCAGGAGGTCTACAGCCGCTTTCGTCAGAGTACGATCAGTCTCTTTGACTTCGGGTTCAAGAGATGCTTCTGCCAGATGACGAAGAAATTCTTCAGCTTCTGCCAGTTCTTTTGATTTTCCAAGAACTTGCCGAATGTTTTTCGAAGCGTCAGCTGCTGTTGCATTGAGGATTGCCAAGTGCTCTGCAATCTGACTTGGTTTTGTCATCCTCTTGATGTTTTCGATGTTGAACAGTTTTTCTTCGAGAATCGCAGCCGTACAAGCCGCCCTCACCAACCGCAAAGCGTGTACTTCAGCGTGAGCGAGGGAAATCAACGACAAGCCAACTTTCTTAGCTCGTACTGCGTCAGACGTTTGGTCGGCTCGATCCATAAGTTCGAGCGCACCTTGCATCAGAGAGTTTTCACCTTCAGCATTCAGCAAGTTGTCATAGCGGGGAGCAGACTCATCCCAGACAATCTCAACTTCGTCTTCCTTGAAATCAAGGGGAGAATCGTCACCGTCACCGTCAATAAGCAATGCTTGCCTTTTCTTCCTACTCATCTTCGTCGCCTCTCCTTTGTGATTACTTCAGTCAACTTTCGAGTCTCGATAACAAGGTCAATTTCATACGACTTACCGTCTTCTAGTAACCTTACTTCAGATTCACTGACGTCAAGGTTGATATCAGGTTCGTGAGTCTGTACAGAAAGAATACCTTCCTGACGTATCAAGGCTTCAGTCGCAAGGGTCGCAGGCATATGTAAATATCTGCGAAATCCCGTGCCATAGTCGGGTCGATACACCCGTTCACCTGGGCGGGTACGCAGGAGGTTGAGGACCGCTTCGTCCTGAGCTTCGAAGTCGTCCAGTTTGTCAGGGGAGAGTGGTCCTCCTGGGTTGATGTCAGTCATTGGGTCTCCTTGGGTCTCTCAGACCTCAGGTAAATTGGTTGATAGATCATATTGACTACAGATTAGAGTGGGACCACGACTCTCTCAAGATCAACGGAAACCGCAAAAGACGTTCTGGCTTCCTCCTGGTCCTACAATCCCGACACCACCGGGTCCATCGTTCGTCTTGTGCAATTCTCGTACAAGAGGTTTCCCTTCTACTAAAACAGTTTCGTCACCTTCTATGTTCACAGGGACGGCAGCTTGATTACCTACGGGATACCACAGTCTAGTGTCTCCCTGTACATTCGCTGGTTGACCATTTATCAAAACAGACGTAGCTCCTGGTGAAGCGGGGGCTCTTGGAAAAGGGCCATTTCCACCTTGAGTTTGTATATGTGCTACAGGGAATCCACCAGCAAAAGGCGGAGTAACAAAGTTATTGATTTCGTCCGAAGTAGGGAGGTTGATCTCAACTCCTTGTTGAGAAGCTTCGTCTACAGTAGGTGTTGCGTCATTAACGTTTGAAGGCGGTTCATTAGGGTACCATTTACCAGGGTTCCAACCAATAATGTCACCCGAACTGTTGTAAATAGGTAGTCTAATCCACGGACGTTTAACGATGACAGGTTGTGATTGAACTTCCTTGAGAGAACAGAAACCTTCTCTGAAATCTTTTCGATACAAAGTACCCCACCCAGTGTTTAACTCGTAGTCAGGTCGGGGAGAGCCGTTTTGATGGTCTCTTTGTTCCCAAACGATATTGAAATTTTGCACAGTACCAAGACCCGAAGAAATAACAGCATCCCGGAACATAACATACTCTCTCTGACGTCGAAGACATAGTCTAGCAGATACATTTATATCGGCAGGGTTTGTAAAAACCCAGCGAGACCACTGAAACGCGACGTCGCCCCACTTGCTCTCCTCGATTCGGATAAGCAAAGACGAGTTGGCCAGTGCGGAAACACCCAAGTTGTAGGCAAAAGAGACCAAGGCGGAGAGAGCTGCCACGGGGAGATCCGTCCTTTGAACGACGTTCTGCACTCCTTTGACGTAGATTGGAAGCACTGTCTTTTCAAACGCGACCATGCCCTCTTCGTACGTAATGGGACGAGAGAACTGTGTCACCGGACCACCGTCAGGGTGGATGCCCATGCCTGCAAAGATGGAGTACTGGGAGTAGTCCCAATAGGGATGCCACAGCCCGTCAGCGTTGGGAGGACCCACTTCCTCTTGGAGAATGAGTCGCTTGGCACCCGGAGTGATTGTGAATGGTTGTGACATAGCTCGGTCTCCGAAATGCCTTCTAGAGTAGGCTTTGAGTGACGTAGGTCGTTCTCGTCCTACTCCAGAAGGTGTTTGAGGGTTGTATCAGTTCAAGGTGACGATCTGTCCTGTGATCTCTGTGACGGGTCCACCCTCGACCTTGTTGACGTTGGTTGCCGAGGTTGTGACGTTCGTCCCTGAGATTGTGACGTTACCTTGAGCAGTCAAGTCGATGTCACCCGAAGAGTTCACAGTGAGTTTCGACGTGGTAATTTCGGCTTCCCCGTCGGAGTTGACAAAGACGCGGACACCACTGACGAGCGACAAGGTGAAAGAGTCATCTTCCTCGTTGACGACAAGTTTGTTGCCTTTGGCGTCCGCCCAACCATGTGATTTGTTGGGGGTGAAGCCTTCAGGGGAAGAGTTGTACGAACCAACGATGACCGGGTGGTTGGCGTCACCTGCGGGAAATCGTACAATCACGGTGGAACCGACTGCTGGGTGCCACACCTTTCCTGACATTGACGATCCCGAGGTGGAGACGTACTGGGCCCAAGGAAGTTGGTCATCGGAGCCGACGAGGACTCCGGGGACGACGACTTGTGCCTTGAGGGATGTCTCGGAGAGAGCGGTGACAAAGCCGAGGTACTCGCGACTGGCGGCGATCTTCGACTTAGTGAGCATGTTGAAGTTGACAAGCATAGTCTCAAGCTCCGTCGCGGTTGAGCAGCAGAGAGGTTGTTACTCCCTGTTCACTCGGGTTGAAGGCGCGGTCGATCTTCGTGACGAGGTACTCACCACTGAAACTCTTCAGCATTGCTCCCGATGACCCGCGGTTCTTGAAGAGAGCGACGTCAAGGAGAGACACCTCTTGGAAATTCGTTGGTACTGTGACGGCAACCGTCACGTCCATACACCGCGTAAGTTGGGCGAGGTTACAGTTTTTCGAGAGTGTCCAGTTTTCGTGGACGTTGGCATTGTCTTCCATGTTGAGCCAATCGACACGACCCGTAATCGACTGATCATACGTTGCGAAGGAGTTCAGACGGGAGCCTTCAAACGGAGACTTCATCTTGACTTCCTCGACATTGAGAGCTGCTGTCCCGTCTTCCTTGTTGAACACTGTAGAACCGGCGACACGGTTGACACCACCGATTGCTGACTGCAGCCCGTTGTGAGCATACACAGTGTAGTTGCTCATGATCGGAATCCCGGTGATGCCTTGAGTCGGTTGACCTTCGCTGTACAGGTCCCACTTGGGATCACCACTCTGCAACAGTTGAGCGATGTCACGGACGATGACTTTCCCATGTGCTGGGATGCCAAGGGTGAGAGCTGTGTTGGGACTGTTCTTTGACGACCAGTAACGTACTTGGGCTTTAGTCATCATTTCCTGGGGAGTGAGCAGACCACAGGCCCAGTTCATAGAGTCCGAGGGAGATGCCAAGGAGTCGATCTCCTTTGAGAGGTAACGCTGCGACAGTTGGGAGATGACGTCCACAGAAGTCCCGGTGATGATGTCAGTCAGATTCGACTGGGCGTAGCCGGGTGCAAGGAGGAGAGCTTCCACTTTGACTTCGATGAACTCGCCAGCGTTCTTGAACATTGGGTTGACTGCTGACCAAAGGGAAGTCTTGGCGTCCTCGCTGTTGACACCTTCCGTGAACCTCAGCACTGTGTCTTCCTTGAGCTCCTCCGTGATCTTGTCAGCAAGCGTCCCGTAGACGATGAATTCGACCACGAGTTGGGGGAGACTTCCGTCGGCTGTTTCAATCAAACGGTACGACAGAAACTCTTCAGTACCGAAGACGTCGTTGTGGGAGCCAACGTCCAGACGGACGTAATATTTATTTGCAATACCAGCTGCCATACGAAGTCTCCGTAGTCAGATCAAAATATGGTTAAAATTACTTTGAAATTCACTTCTTTACTTGAGTCTTTGAGCTCAGGGCTTTGGACAATTTCTCTTGTCACAAGCCAATCAGACGAATCGAAAACTCCGACTTCTGTCCATGTTTCACCGTTAGCCTCGCCAGCAACGATATTGCAGTTGATTTTGAGAGCTTGGTTAGGCATATCGATTTCGATGTCAGCGGGAGTGATCGCCTTTTCGAAGATTGCAGTGGATGACGGTGTCATTCCTGAATTGGGAGTGACAAAGTTCGGAGGAGAACCACCGTCAGTTACAGCTTCAGCAGCAGGGGTCGGGCTGTTTCCCAATCGAAACTTTGTGATGTCGTTTGCAAGGAGCTGTAGAGCTCTGATGCGAGCTGCAGTTGTAATCATGTTATAGTTCTCCAAGAATCTCTATGTTGACAGACAATGTCTTTGCAGAGTTCTTTAGTTCAGGTTGTGTGAAGACGTCTTTTCCAATAAGTGTTCCGTCTTTTGCGAATAGACCGATCTCTGTCCACGTCTTACCGTTACCTTCTGCGGTCGTCAACGAACAGTTTACATACGTAGTATTAGCAGATTGATTGAGGATGACGTCCTCTGGTGACACATTCTTTGTGATTTTCGGACCGAGACCAAGGTCAACGTCTGTCAGATCTGGGGGAGTCGGAGCAGCAGTCGCTGAAAACGTGTAATGAGAAATGTCGTTAGCAAGGAGCTGTCGCAATTTCCAGGTGAGAGCTTGAGTTGTCATACTACCTCCTTGTCATCTACAGGAAAGCGGAATGAAATTCCACGAAATTTCTTAAATCCAGTAGTTACTACGTATAAACCGTTTCCATTTCGAATATGATTTAATATTCGAGATATTGACCCTGACGTGTAACCAGCATGAAGAACTGCAGCACAAGCTGTAGGAAATCGAATCCAATCATCAGATTCGTTTAATTTGACTTCAACTGGAACTGACCAAGCTTCGTTCATTTTTCGTATCGGGGAATTAGGGTTACTGGGGTCGTTCAAACCCTTACTTTGCTTAGTCGCTAGAGCTTTCTTTTGAGATTCCGGGGAATGCATGTTTGAAAAAGACGAGTCTGAATTATTTACGTTGTAAAAATCGTTTACACGCTTTGTTTCAACAGACTTAGCGATTGCTTCAGGAGTGTTAGACGCATCAATAAAGTTTCGAAACAATGAATTAGGGTTGTAATAATCGTAATCATTATTTTCATGGCGAGTTTGAACTCGTTTTTCAATCACGTCTGGAGCACGTGCGGCTCTAATACCTTTCCCAGTAAATGAATTTGGATTCTTAGGATCAAAGTTTCCATTTGCATTATTACTTGCAAGTGCCTTTTCTCTTGCTTCAGGTGAATGCATAACTCTTATACCAGCATCTGACTTTGCGGACTGTCCTTTTGTAAAGTTCGTCTTGTTTAAACATTTTGAGTCTTCAGCAGCTTTTAGTTTTATAAGCATCTCTTGTTCTTCACTGTCAACTTGTCCACTAGGAGTATCACCAGGAAAGAGTTTCACCACGACTCGAACGACGTCTTTACTCCATTCATGAGGTTCAGTGTGAGAACCCCAGTATTCATTCAATGGAGAGTTCTTACCGTAACGACTTCCACCGTACCAAATACCGTCGGTATCAACAATGATATAGAGGTGAGGACAACGCCCGAATTTTTCGTATTGGTCGAGAGCGTACTGGCGGTCGTCAGGGTTCAGGAAAACAACGTTGGTCATCTTTGAATCTCCGAAGTGCCTTCTGGAGTAGGCTTTGAGGGTTTGAGGTCGCTCTCGTCCTACTCCAGAAGGTGTTTGAGCGTTAGATGTTTGTCACTGTTTGAATTACGACAGAACCGACGCAGGCTGCCTCTGGGCATGTGCCTCCAACGATGATACCTTCGTCTCCGATGTCCCATTGGTCGCCGGACGGGCAGGGACCGAGCGTCAAGGGAGCAGAACCGGAGCCAGCTGGGATGCCGGGCATGTCAGCGATGGAGCAGACGAGTTGACCACCGACGACCAAGCCGTCTTGGCCGAGTGTCCAAGGGGAGACGACATTGCCGTCAATGTCTGTGCAACCTTGAGCGGGGTCACTGATAGTCAGCTGATGACGCATGAGACCGCCATCAAATGAGTCGACCTTGACACGGCGACCTACGTCTGCAATGCCAATGACTTCTCCGGTGAGGGGGTCGATGGCGTGCAAGGGAAGGGAAATCGTCGTGCAGAAATCGGCCCATAGCAGATGTGTGATGAATTGAACAGGGAGGTCTGCGCTATGGTTAATGTCCCAGTCCCAGATGAACTTTTCAGACAGGAGGATTCCGTTGAAACGGACATGGGCCCAGACAAAGAGGTCGAGCAACTCTTGGAGAATTTGCTCGGGAGTCTTCCCGGTTGCACTGATCAGGTTCGATGCAATTGCGGGGTCGACTTGACCGAGGATGACGATCTGACCTGGTTCAAGGTTGGGAGCGTTGGCGGGAGCTGTGCCGCGAACGATGTCATCGTACTCGATGATTTCGCCGGTGAGACCCAAGAGGCGGAGCACCAGTTGGAGGGCTTTCTTCTGTCCCTTGATGTTTCGGAACGATGAAGTCAGCTGGGAAACTGCAAGGAGTCGAGCAGCTTCCCTCTCCTTTGCTTCCTCAGGAGTTAGAGCGCTGTCGTCTGACAAAAGGGCGAAGTCAGCAAGTTGGGGAGCACCGTTCTCGGTCAGGCGGATGTGACCGATGTCATCACCTGCCACGAGGCCACCGTCTTCAAGGATGGCGAGGGTGCCGAGGACGTCACGCTCAAGAGCTGCGTCCAGCAACTTCGTCAGAATGTCGGGGAGAGGCTGTTCGACAAAGAAGTCGGGCAGCAGTTCCCTTGAGCGAAACGTAATCATGGTCAAGCTCCAAAGTGAGAGAGGAACACAGTGTCGTCACGCTTGTAGACAACATTGATAGTGTCAATAGAGAAATATTGGTTCGTACACGCAACGAGCTCATTTTTCGATTGAGTCGCTGCAGTCGTCGCAGATGTGCTGTTGTTGATGTAAACGTGGAGCACACCTTCCATGCGAGCCACTGCTTGGACGAGCTGCGCGGGTTTCCAACTGCCGCCGAGTTCACCGACAAGGCTTTCAGCAAAGACGCGGATAGCATCAGTCAAGTCGGTTGACGTTTGAGCGTCAATGTCTTCTGCGAGGTCGATCTGCAGATTGACTTCAAGCGGGAGTTCGACGGGGTCAAAGAGGACGACGTGCGATCCTTCGAACTTGTACTGATCCATTGCGGTGAGGACGTTGTCTTTCTCGGCTTGGGAGAGAGGGCCGTTGTCACCAAGAATTGCGATGGGAGCTCCAAACGCTTGACCTGCAATATCAGGTACTGCAGGGACCCAAGTGTATCCAGCTCCAGGAGCCGTTGAGCATGTAAGTTCAGTTCGAAGATTACCGTGGCAAAGTCCACCATTATAGCAGTTTCCTTCGTGCCATTTTGCACTCCTAATTCCCGGTAAAGAATTAGCAATAACTTCGTAATCTTGTTTAGTTACACAACGTCGGTTACTGAACGAAAACCCAGGAGCAAGAGTTGCAATTTTCTTGTTGCTGTCAGCTTCGATAAAGTTTGTGATAATTTCGTTCTGACCTGCAGTCGTTGGATCGTACGAAATAATACCAGTCATCGCTGCTGCAAGATTGACTTGATCGCTAGTCGCTTGAGCTTTAGATACTTTGACGTAACGCAGAAAAACGTCGACACCTGCAGGGATACCGTCAAAACCACTGACGATCTCGATACGGTCGCCAAGATTCTTGACAAGAAGTGTGAGGTCACCTGGGGTTACAGCAAGTTCTTCAGGGAACATCGTGATGGGTCGTTGTACTCCGTCAACCCAAACTTCCAGAGTTTGATCTCCCGCTGGACTGCCGTTGTCAATCTGATCAACGCTGTCGAGGTCAAGTTCTTGAGCCGTCCATGACAGCGAGTTAAATGCGTCAGTTGTAGTAGTTTGCTTAACTGAACTGGTACGACGTTCTCCAAAGATTACAGGGATCGTCTGAATTTGTCCTGCATTGAGGATCGTGGATTCAAGAGGGAAAACCGAGACGTTGTCAATTGTACCGAGCTCGACGAGAGGGTCAAGGACTGCTCCGCTGTATGCGTAAACACCCAGATTAAGTCGGGCAGCCGTCTGTCGGTTGACAACATAGCCGCGATCTGTTGCAAGACGAATAATGTTGATACGAGAACGAGCGGTCTGCAAAGACGACTCTCGTGCTGAGATCAATGACGCGACCTTCAAATCTTCTGTAACTGCTGACAGCCATTCCATCAAAGTGGTACCTACACCACCTCGAAACCTTGATGACCATTTTTGTCCTTCAGGTCGACTTTCAAGGTCAGTATACAGATCTTGAAGAATTCGAGCAAACGATACGCTGTTAGGATTGATAATCCGTCGCACCGCGTCCGTAGCAGGCTTGAGGTTTGTAAAAGACATTGTAAGGTCCCTGATGCATGTTCAGAGTATATCGTAGGAACTTCAAGAACTGAGTTCTGTTCCATTTGGGAACTGATCTGACTTTTTCAGCAGTCTCTCCACTGTGGTCGTCTCCAGCGGTCATTTCCAGTCACTTATAGGCGACTGCCAGTAAATGACCGTACCTAATAAAATCAATAACTTAGCATTTTGAGACCCTGAAAATTGAGCCACTTTG
>PDWI01001978.1_pt1 | contig 42175 bp, 42 predicted proteins | sample 1430891 | NCBI WGS metagenome assembly PDWI01 (sample SAMN01162508, study PRJNA174530) | Oral metagenome, whole genome shotgun sequencing project. | biome: Marine environment; feature: Marine mammal; material: Swab sample of the gingival sulcus; isolation source: swab sample of gingival sulcus... | reverse complement strand
CTCTTTTAAATTCTTAATAATCATTTAGATTGCATATGAATTGCAAACTCAATGAGTGAAGCCCTTAATAACATAAACAATTTTTTAATTTACATAGGGTGCACACGAATAGCGTTTGCAATTATGCACTCGTTGTATATTATTTACTTTTACCCTGATTAGCTACGGACTGCATCTTCGCTTTAAGTGCCTCCTGATCTCCCAAATAATACTTATCTAAAACATTAAAGTTCTCATCAAAGTCATATACTAGTGGTACACCAGTTGGAATATTTACTTCCATAATCTCTTCATTTGTTAAACCTTCAAAATGCTTAACCAAAGCTCTGATTGAGTTACCGTGAGCAGCTATTAAAACTCTCTTACCTGCTAACATATCTGGCTTAATTTTTTCTTCAAAATATGGTAATGCTCTTTCGATAGTCTCTTTTAAACTCTCAGTTAATGGTAATTCTGCTGGGTTTTCATTTCTATATTGAACTTGAGTTCTTGGACTTCTTTCATCACTTTCCTCTAATGCTGGTGGCATAATGTCAAATGAACGTCTCCAAATCTTAACTTGCTCTTCGCCATATTTTACAGCTGTTTCTGATTTGTTTAATCCTTGAAGAGCACCGTAGTGTCTCTCATTAAGTCTCCAAGTCTTGTTTACTGGAATCCATTCTCTATCCATTTGTTCTAAAACATTGTTAAGTGTATGGATAGCTCTCTTTAAATAGCTTGTATGACATACATCGAAGTCAAACCCTGCTTCTTTTAATAATCTTCCACCTTCTTTTGCTTCTGCAACTCCTTTTTCTGTAAGTTCAACATCTGTCCAACCAGTGAAAAGATTAAGTTTGTTCCATTCACTCTCACCATGTCTAACTAATACTAATTTCATATATACCTCCAAGATATTATTTTTTTATTATTCTAAAAATTTACAAGCCTATTATAGCATATATAATAATGATTACACAATATATTAAAATAACTTAAATAAGATTCTAAAAAATAACAAGCACAGCGTCAAATGACCTGTGCTTGTTAAAATGAGGGGGGAGAGTATAAGCAAGTTTAACTTGCTAGGGCAATAATACTACATCCTAAAGTTTTTTTCAAGTAAAAACTTTATAAAATTCTATTAAAATTATATTTTTATTTGATTAAACACTAAAACTATTAATATATTCATTTGCTGAAAGTGCTGCAATGGCACCATCACTAGCTGCAGTAATTATCTGATTGTAAGGATTATCCGTAATATCTCCAGCAGCATAAATACCATCTACATTAGTTCTGCACTTTCTATCAACTACTATTGCGCCACCCTTATTTAGTTCAACAACACCTTCAAACATCTTAGTATTTGGAATGTGACCTATCTCAACAAAAATACCATCTGCTTTTACTTCGAATGTTTCACCACTCTCTTTATCTAAAGCGATAACCCCAGTAACGAAGTCATCCCCAACAATCTCTTGTATAGGCGATTGTAAATATACTTTCACATTATCACGTTTTTTTAGTTCATCAAGGACTATCTCATCGGCCCTAAACTGACTACGATGAACAATAGTAACCGAATTACAAATCTTAGACACATCTATTGCCGCTTCAACCGCAGCATTTCCACCACCAGCAATAATTACATCCTTTCCTCTGTACAGTGGAGCATCACAAATCGCACAGTAAGCTACACCAAGTCCAGCAAATTCTTCCTCTCCTTTTATTCCAAGTTTACGAGGACTACCACCAATAGTTATAATAACGACTTTTGTTTTTAGAACTTGTCCATCATTCAAATACAAATAATGATAATTGTCCTTACTCTCAAGTTTTTCGACTGCTACATATTCCATAATAGGAACTTCCAAATCTTCAACATGCTTTCTAAAAACCTCTGTAAGTTCAGGTCCATTCATACTAATAGTACCAAGATAGTTTTCAACAAGTCCAGTATTCATCATCTGACCACCAACTTGCATAGCAATAATCGCTACATCATTTCCTTTTCTTTTACTATAAATGGCTGCATTTAAACCTGCTGGCCCACCCCCTATTATCAAAACATCATAAATATGTTCATTATTATTTTTATTATCACTCATTACTTTTCTCCTTAATATATTTATATATTCATATTTTACAATATATACTTTTTTTATTTGGCTTGCAAGCATTTTTTTACATTTTTAACAAAAATTAATATAGTTTTTATTTATAAATAATATGATAGTATTACAAAATTTTAAAAAGAGGAAATATATGAATAAAAAAATCGATCTTCATTCCCATACAGTTTGTTCTGACGGGACATATACAGTAAAAGAAATAATAGACTACGCTAATGAAAAAGGACTTTCTGCCCTAGCTATAAGCGACCATGACACAGTTCAGGGCATACCTGAAGCTAAAAAATATGCAAAAAAATATCCTCATTTGGAGTTAGTTGAGGGTATAGAGTTTTCAACAAACGAAGATGGATTTTCACCTGATATACATATACTTGGATATTATTTTGATTTAGATGATGAAAATTTCTCAAATAAATTAGAAAAAATTATTTCCAGCAGAGAAAATAGGAATATCAAAATGATTGAAAAAATGAGGGAAGATGGATTAAATGTCAAATATGAAGATATTTTAGCCCTAAGTGATGACGGAGTTATTACTAGAAGTCATTTTTGCAAATGGCTAGTAAACAATGGTCATGTAAAATCCATTAACGAAGGTTTTGAAAAATTTCTTGGAAATGATAAAAAATACTATGTAAGACGAGAAAAAGTCAGCTCTAAAATGGCGATAGAATTAATTCACAATGCTGGCGGTTTTTCTTCACTTGCCCACCCTATATTATACAAATTAGAGGATACAAAATTAGAAATACTTATAAGCAAGTTAAAGTCATATGGTCTTGACGGAATAGAAACCTATTACACAACATACTCTCAAAGTCAGCATAATAAAATTCGCCATCTAGCAAACAAATACGGCCTAGTAATGACAGGAGGTTCAGATTTTCATGGTTCAAACAAGGAAAAAATCGACTTAGGCTGTGGTTTTGGTAACCTACATGTACCTTATGAGGTCTTAGAAAACATTAAGAAAAAAATAGGTAGATTTTAGTTAACGCAAATGCTCGTAGTACCCGCTCAAAGCTTTGTCTAATATGAAGATACTAATTGAAATTATAATACCCCTTACCAAATTAAATGGGGCAAATATGTAGATTACATTTTCAAACAAGTTCTCACTAGCTACACCATAAATAGGTAAAAATACGAAATAATTGAGCACAGACATCACAACGGTAGCAATCAGAGTTCCTACTGTAAGTCCTATAATTAATTTTTTTAGACTATTTCTCTTATATATATAGACCGCTGGAAATATAAGACAGACACCTGCAATGAAGTTAGAAAGTTCACCTATTCCACCAGTCTGACTTTTAAGAATTAAGTGCAATAAGTTTTTGATAAATTCTGCAATAATTACGTAAACAGGTCCAAGTAAAACTCCACCTATAAATACTACAACATCACTTAAATCAACTTGAAGAAATGGCGGAAAAATTCCAACTAACGGAAACTCCAAATACATAACTATAAAAGCTATCGACGCAATAATTGAAACTTTAACTAAGTTTACAGTGGTAATTTTTAACCCTCTATCCATATTTTTTTCCATAAAAAAATCCTTAAGTGTATTTTCTTCACTAAGGAGAATCGGCTCATAAAAAGCACTTCTTCTCTCATCCAGACTTTACTGTCGGTACTGGAATTTCACCTTGCCCTGAAGAATAATTTAATTTTAATACTATAAAAGGATTATGTCAAGCCAAGGCATTTATTCTAAAAATTCGTCTTTCCATCTTTCATCTTCTTTACTAATAAACTTCCTTAAAACAGTAAGCACCAAAACAAACAACACAATACCTTTTAAAACAGTAGTAAGACTAATAGTCCACCATATTCCATCTAAGGCTAATAATGTATAAAAAGCTAGATAATACGCCAAAGGTATTCTAAGGGCGTTTGCACCTATGCTCACAACGGCTGGATATTTACTTTTTCCAACACCATTAAAAGCTCCACCTAAGGTTATTTCTATGCACATAAAAAATTGAGAAATACCAATAATCCTTAAATAAGTAACTCCCATCTCGAGTGCCTTTTCAGCATTGATAAATATAGAAAAAATCGGTCTGGCAAATACTATAAGAAGAAGTGAAGTGAATATTCCATATACTCCCATTGTAACAAATCCGCTCTTAATACTAGCATTTATTCGACTAGAATTCTTTGCTCCGTAATTTTGTCCTACCATTCCACTAAGAGCTACTCCAAAACCACTAGCAGTCATATATGTTATCGCCTCAACCTGTGTACCTATCCTATGCACAGCCATAGCAGCAGTTCCAAAAGAAGCTATAAATCTGGCAATAATCATTGAGATAATAGTAAAAAGTGCACTTTGTATAGCTGGCGCATATCCAATTTTTAGCATATCAAAAATACTGTGCTTATTTACTTTTCTAATTATATGGAAATTTTTGTACGGAGGAGTTCTTCTTAATTCAAACACCAGCATAGAAGCAACAAATATCTGGGCTATAGTAGTTGCAATTGCAGCACCCATTACCCCAAAATCAAATACAAAAATAAATAATGGGTCAAGTATCATATTTGTTATTAATCCAAGTCCATTTGTTCTAAAAGGAAGCTTTGAATTTCCAGACGCATTATATATAGAAGAAACTACTTGAATAAAAAATCCAAACGGCAAACTAAATGCTACTACAGATAGATAATTTTTACTCATGTCAACCACGACTTCTTGCTTAATATTGAAAAAGTTAATTAATGTTGACCTGAAAAAAAACAAGCATAAAAAATAGATAATCGCAATTATCAACGCCATTATTATTGCATTGAAAGTATAAGAATTAGCCTTATCATACTCCTTTGCACCAAGAGAATTGGCAACTTTTACCTCTGCACCCACCTTAATTAGAATAATAAAAGCAAAGCTAAGCCAAAGGTAATAACCTGCAGTACCAACTGCCGCTACACTTTCATCACCTAAGTGCCCCACCCAGAAAACATCTGTTAAGTTGTACGTCATCTGCAAAAAGGAAGTACCCATTATAGGAAGGGCTAATTTTATTAAGTTTTTATTGATATTACCCTTAGTTAGGTCTCTACCCATTTTTGCCTCCTTAAAAAGTCTTTAAATAAATATATCTTAAATCAAATATTATTTCAATACTTACATAAAATTACATAATTTTTTTAAAGATAAAAAATCTACATTTTGCACAAAGAAAATGTTTGAATTACCCTACATCCTATTATAAAGGCTTTCGTATATATTTGCGACGAAATCTATCTCTAATTTTTACAAAACTATTAAAAACTATCAAAAAATAGTCCTCATTTCACATTGACAAAACCCATATATAGTAATAAAATTTACTTTGTAGCACAACATATGGAGAAAAGATTATGGAAATTAAGATTAAAAAGAGAAACGGCGAAATAATGCCATTTGATGGAAATAAGATAGTTATTGCCATGAAAAAAGCCTTTAGAAGCGTTAATAAGCAGGCTGATGAACAAGAATTAATTGATATTGCTAACAATATATCAAATGATGCTAGACTTAGTATTGAGCAAGGTCAAATGCTATCTGTTGAAGATATACAAGACTTAGTTGAAGTCGCCCTTATTGACGGACTTCATCATAAGGTTTTAAAAAGTTATATTCTATACAGAAATAGGCATCAACACGTAAGGCACATACTATCAAATTACCAAAAGCTAGGTTTTGATGATGAAATAATAGAAATTTTAAAAGAAATTTCACAAGAATACGATGATGCAAATTATAACTTGGAACACCTATACTACAAGGTTGTATCTTTCCATAAAGAAGGAATGGATGATGAGAGACTTTTGACTGTACTCATTAAGGCTACTTTAGAATTAACTTCAACAGAATCTCCAAAATGGGTTTACATTTCATCTAAATTCCTTAATATTAAAGTTAAGCGTGAATCAAATCAAACAATAGCCGATTTGGATGATAAATCATTCTATGGAGTATTAAAACATTATACCGAAAAAGGCCTATACGGAAAATACCTTCTCGAAAATTACACAAAAGAAGAAATTGATTTGGCTGAGTCTTTTATTGATGAAAGCAGGGATGACCTTTTAACTTACAGCGGTTTAAATCTACTTTATAAAAGATATATCTTAAGAACATACGAAGGAAAAGCAATAGAAAAAATTAGCCAGCTCTTCCTAAGAATAGCACTACATTTATCAATTCCTGAAAAAGAAAACAGGATGAAATTCGTAAAAGAACTATACGATATTTTAAGTACATTAAAGGTAACTATGGCAACTCCTACAATGTCAAACTCTGGAAAGCCACATCACCAATTATCAAGTTGTTTTATAGATACAGTAGACGACTCCTTAAACGGAATCTACAAGTCTCTTGATAACTTCGCTAAGATTTCTAAATCAGGCGGTGGAATGGGGCTTTACTTTGGTAAGGTAAGAGCTAACGGCTCTGATATTAGAGGATATAAAGGTGTTGCTGGTGGAGTTATTAGATGGATAAAACTTGCAAATGATACAGCCGTTGCAGTTGACCAACTTGGTGTTCGTCAAGGTTCTGTTGCAGTTTACCTAGATGCTTGGCACAAGGACATACCAGAATTTTTACAGCTAAAAACCAATAATGGTGATGATAGAAGCAAGGCGCATGACGTATTCCCTTCTATTTCATACCCTAACCTTTTCTGGAAACTAGCCAAAAAGAACTTAAACGGTGTATGGTATATGATGTGTCCACATGAAATATACAAGGTTAAAGGCTTCCATTTAGAAGATTATTATGGAGAAGAATGGGAAGAAAAATACTATGACTGTGTTTACGACCCACGAATTGACAAAAGAGAAATAATTATAAAAGACCTTATCAGACTTATCATTAAGTCTATGGTAGAAACAGGAACTCCTTTCACTTTTAACCGAGACTTTGCAAACGAAACTAACCCTAACAAGCACAAAGGAATGATTTATTCTTCTAATCTTTGTACTGAAATTATGCAAAATATGTCTGCAATAAGTGAATTTACTCAAGAAACCATTGAAGTTAATGGCGAGACAGTAGTTGTTGAAAAATCTACACCGGGCGACTTCGTTGTATGTAACCTCGCATCTCTAGTACTCGGAAATATCAACGTTGATGATGACGAGGAACTAAAACATATTATAAAAACTGTTACACGAGCACTTGATAACGTTATCGACCTTAACTACTATCCTGTAGAATATGCAAAAATAACTAATAAGCAATATCGTGCAATCGGTCTTGGAATGAGTGGATACCACCACTTGCTAGCTAAAAAAGGTATTAAGTGGGAAAGCGAAGAGCACCTAGCCTTTGCTGATGAACTATTTGAAAGAATTAACTACTTTACTATTAATGCAAGTAAAGAACTTGCTAAAGAAAAAGGAACTTACAAATTCTTTAAAGGTTCAGATTGGGAAAACGGAAATTACTTTAAGATTCGTGGATATGAAAGCGACAAGTGGAACGAACTTGCTAAAGAAGTTAAAGAACATGGACTTAGAAACTCCTACTTACTAGCGGTTGCTCCTACTGGTTCTACTTCAATTATTGCTGGTACAACAGCAGGAATCGACCCAATTATGAACAAGTATTACTTGGAAGAAAAAAGAGGCGATATAGTACCTCGTGTGGCTCCAGACCTAAATATGGAAAACTTCTGGCTATACAAGAGTGCTTACAATATTGACCAACACTACTCTATCAAGGCTTGTGGTGTAAGACAAAGACATATTGACCAATCGCAATCATTTAACTTATATGTAACTAATGAACACACTATGAAAGAAATACTAAATATGCTTATTGGCGCTTATGACAATGGCGTAAAAACTATTTACTATATTAGAAGCAGGTCACTTGAAGTCGAAGAATGTACTTCATGTTCATCATAATGAGGAGAGATTTATGAAAATTCAAAAGAAAAAATTATTTAACGAAGCTGGTGATATAGAACTCAGCAAAAGACGAATTATTAATGGAAATACAACTAATCTTAACGACTTCAATAATATAAAATATGGATGGACTTCAGAATGGTATAGACAAGCGATGAATAACTTCTGGATTCCTGAAGAAATTAACTTAGGTCAAGATGTAAAGGATTATAGAATTTTAGATGAAGATGAAAAAATTGCTTATGATAAAATACTTTCCTTCCTTATATTCTTAGATTCTATTCAAACAGCTAACCTACCTACAGTTGGAGATTACATTACAGCAAATGAAATCAACCTTTGCCTAACTATTCAGGCTTTCCAAGAGGCTGTTCACTCACAAAGTTACGGTTATATACTAGATAGTATATGTTCACCAGAAGAAAGGGAAACAATCCTTTATCAATGGCGTGATGACGAAATTTTATTAGAAAGAAATAAATTTATCGGAGACCAGTACAACGCTTTTTATGAGCATCAAGAAATAGATAACTTTATGCAAACACTTATTGCAAACTACATTCTTGAGGGTATTTACTTCTACTCTGGATTTATGTTCTTCTACAATCTTGGAAGAAATGGAAAAATGTTAGGAACTGCTCAAGAAATAAGATATATAAACAGAGATGAAAACACTCACCTCTGGCTATTTAGACAAATCATCTTAGACCTTAAAGAAGAAGAACCTGAACTATTTACTGATGAAAGAATTGAACTCTATAAATCAATGCTTAAAAAAGGTGTTGAACACGAAATCAAATGGGGTCAATACGTTCTAGGTGATAAAATTTCAGGTCTTACTATGGAAAATATAGAAGACTACATAAAATATCTTGGAAATAGACGTTGTAAGGACTTAGGATTTGGTAGACTTTACTCAGGATATGACAATGAACCAGAAAACATGAAGTGGGTAAGCGAATACTCTGACCCTAACCTAATTAAGACAGACTTTTTCGAAGCTAAGTCAACTGCGTATGCTAAGGCAGGCGCAATCCTCGACGATTTGTAGAAAATAAGCCCTTGCTAAAAGGCGATAAACGGAGCTCAAAACTCCATTCGCAAGGGGCGCCTGTACACTCGTACTATTCACCCCTTGCTCAGTCGTTTTTCATTCGTTTATCGCCATTTAGGACAATCGTCTACCTTTTAAGATTTACAAGTTCTTGGAGCAATTCATCCGACGAAGTAATAATCCTTGAGTTCGCTTGGAATCCCCTCTGAGTTGTTATCATCTCAGTAAATTCTTTTGACAAATCGACATTTGACATTTCAAGCACTCCCGAACTAAATGTTCCACCTGATGAAGTTACATCTTCACCAACACCATCAAAATCACCTGAGTTTGCTGTTGCTACAAATAAGTTATCTCCTACTTTTTGCAAGCCTTCTGGGTTCTGGAAGTTTGCTATTACTATTTGACCTAATGCCTTTGTTTGACCATTAGTGTACTTACCTAAAATTTTTCCATCAGTTCCTACTTCATATCCTGAAATTGAACCCGCTGGACTTCCTGAACCTAAACCATTATAATCACCTGCAATGGCTTCAACAGTTGAGTTACCTGAAAATACTGTAATGTCATTAAAATCTACTTCTACTTCATTAAAAGTTGAAAAATCAGATTTTAAACCAGTCATTTTGAAAGTATTTGTTGCAGGTGCTGTTGGAGGAACTACTTTTCCGGTTTCTGGGTCAAAAGTAACTGCTATATCTATCTCTTTATTTTTTAAATTACCAGCATCGACCCCCGATTTACCACTACCATCAGTTATAGAATTCTCTGCTAAAAAGAATCTATACTTTGTTGGAGATACCTTTGTTATCCTAAATTCAGCTGTATATCTATATCCAAGTGAATCATAAAACTGTGTTGTAAAAGGAACGCCCGCTCCTGTTAAAGCGGTGTCATTTTTGTTGATATTTCCACCTAAAGTCACATTTTTAGTTGCTTCTGGATCAGAATACATATTCTTAGGATTAAGTATTTGAATTGGCTCTACCTTAACTTTTTGAATCTGATTGGTAGTCTTATCAACTGGCCATCCCATTACTTGCAAACCGGCTGGATTTACTAAGTTTCCTGCTTCATCTATCCTAAAAGCCCCTGCCCTAGTGAATTTATTTCCAGTTGGATCTTTTAATACGAAAAATCCTCCACCTTTAATTTTAAGGTCTAGCGGATTATCTGTTCTTTGAGAAGCTCCCTCTCTCATGTTAACATCAATCGATGACATCCCACCACCAAGACCAACCTGAATTGGGTTTGTTCCACCTCTATTCTCATTTGATGCAGTTGCGTTTTGCATTGTTTGAGTAAAAACTTCTGAAAATGTTACCCTAGATGCCTTAAATCCTAGAGTGTTAACATTTGCTATATTATTTCCAATAACATCCATCTTTGTCTGGTGCATGGCTAAGCCTGATTAGCTTCCATAAGGTCCAGCTAAATAATAACGGCTCCATCTATATTTGTAAATACTTTTTCTTTTGCTTCTTCATTGTTTAGTGCTGTTATAACTGTTAAATTTTTTACGTTTACAACAAATGATAAATCATCCATAATCACTAAACTATCTTTAATTCCTTTACTCTGTGCTATCTTAATACTTTCATCAAGCCTTCCAAGTTGTGATTCGCTAAGTTTAATATTTCTTGTTTCTAGCCTTGAATTCGCATGTTTGGAAAATGTCAACTTACTTATGTCTCTTTGCCTTTGCAAAACATCTACAAAACTTTTCCCTGTGCCAGAAACTTTAGATTTTGTATTAGACTTAGCTGTCCCTCTTATAGAAGGCATTCCAACGTTTCTAATACTATCTAAATTATTATTCATCTTCACTCACACCCGTTTTTTTATCTGCTTCTTCATCAACTTTCATCAAGTCAGCCAGCTTTTGATTTATACTGTCTAAGGATTTTCTTATCTCTTCAAGGGAAGCTTCTTTTATGTCTTCACTCTTATTATTAAGAACTCCCTCAACCTTTGCTAACTCTACCTCTTTACCATCTACTAATAAAAAAACTTCTCCACTTTTTAACTTTGTGGCCTCTACTTCACCACTGATATATTTCATCCCACCTTCTTCCTTATCTTCGACCTTGCCGATTATAACTTTTCCGATGAGTTCATTACCCTGTTGCATTCTAAAACCTGTATTTAGGTTTTTCATCTGCTCTAATGCTGAAAACTGTGCCATCTGTGCTAAAAAATCTTCGTTTTTAGTAGGTTCTAAGGGGTCTTGATGTTGCATTTGCGTTACCAAAAGATTTAAAAAAGCATCTTTATTAAGACTGTCTTTGTCTTTTGCCTTAGCATCTTCGACACCGTAGTGACTCATAATACCCTGTGTGATACCTGCTGCATTCATCATTTTCTCCTATGCACTGAAATTAACCAATGAATCACCTAGTAATTCTTCTTCATCCATAATAGCTGAGCTACCTGATTCATCAATTACATTTAAGCGATTTCTATTTTTATTTCTCTTATTAAATTGTTGATTGTTACTTTCTTGTTCATTATAATTACTATCTTCGTTGCTACTTGATAAACTTACTTCAATTTTATCAACTTTAATTCCACTATCTTCTAACTGTTGTTTTAATGATATCATGTTGCTTTCTAGAGCTTCTTTTACCAACTGATTCTCAACTGTAAATGTTCCTTTCAAAGAACCATTTTCACTGATTAACTTTATAGCTACTTTACCAAGATGCTCCGGATTAAGCTTCATTATCATTGTGCTTTTGTTATCTTCTAAAATAACTTTTGCCTTTGTTACTATTTGCTCAATCAAGTCAACTGGGTTTACCTTCTGCGTTTGTCTAAGTTCAAAAGTCTCAGCACTTGCCTCTAAAGTCTTTTCCCCAATAATTTGAACAAAGGTATTTTTAGTATTATCATTCCCTTGCATACCCTTATCTTGTCTCATATCAAGAACTTTAATCTTAGGCTCATCATCCGATTTTTCTTCAACTACTATGCTACTTTCAGCCTTATCTCCAATTATCTTGTCCTTATTAACCATAAGCTCTTCACTCCTTACCTCACTTAAAAGAAGTTCTGGTACATCTTCATCAGACTCAGCTTTGGAAATATCTTCCCCAGATAGTAATTTTTCAACTTTCTCCATGAGCTCTTTAATCATTTTTACATCCTCCTCACTTGCAAAAAGTGGATTGTCCTCACCTATACACTCAGATAATACAAAATTTTTTATGGCTATTTCTTCACCAAATAAATCATCTACACTCTCCAAGCCATTGATTTTTTCACTAAGTGTTCCCATCACTTCTTCCTTTGTTTTTGATGTAAACTGACTAATTAATTCACTAAATTTTTCTATAAGGCTAGCAAGCATTTCATCTTGTTCTAAGTTATTATCTTCATTTAAAAACTCTAATTCTTTTTCAGAATTCATTAATGAATTCCTTACTTCTTCAGTTTCTTTAAATTCATCATTTAACTTAACACTATCCTTTTTAGAATTTAGATTTTTTCCTTTTGACATACTCTTAAGTTCTCTTTTTCCTTTTGAGTCCAATTTTGAAATTTCTTTCTTTTCTTTTCTATCTTTATCTAGATTAGAAACATCTTTTTTGCAAGAATCTTCCTTAGAAATCTCTTTTTTAGACAAGTCAAAAGTCTTTTTAAAATCCCTTTTTAAAGTATTGTCTCCAAATATTAAATTGTTGTTAGAAAATTGTTTTGTAGAATTAAACTTGACATTTCGTTGCATACCAGCTAAGTTTGCAACTATGTCCATACAGGCTCCTTTCTCCTATTGTTCATACATATAGGTAGTTATTTTTGAAGCAGTAGATGGCTCCATACTACCTAAGATACTTCCAGCCTGTTTTTTTGAAAGATTCTTTAAAATATCAACAACCTCATCAATGTTATATTTCATCATATCTTCTAAAACTTTGGCAGCTTCTTCTGCACTCATTTCTTCGTACATCGCAGCAACCGCCTTATTAGTCTTGTTTTTCTGGTTTTGTTTTCCTATCTTACTATACATTTCATCAGCATTTTTAGGATAAATCTTTTCAAACCAAACGAGATAATCACTTGCATTAAATGATGTTGCTATATATTTATCAAATTCAGCTTTATCTTTTTCAAACTGAACTTGATTATTCTCAAATTTTTTTAGTCTGTCAATTTCTAAGGTGAGTTTCTCTACTTCCTCACCTAATTTATCGACACTATCTTTAGATTCCTTTAGCATTTTCTCAGTAAATTTTAGCATTTCAACTGCTTCTTCAACAGTTTCGAAACTATAAGGATTCCCATGCTCTTCTTCTGGTTTTTCAGGTAATATAATACTTATTATTGGCGTGTCATATCCAATACCTTCTCCAACAATATTTCCTAATGAAAAAACATTAAAATATGTAAGAGCAATAAATCCCCCTAGTAAAATTACTAATATTAATATTATAATTCCTAAAGCCTTACGCATAAAATACCTCTTAATCTAAAACTTACTTTTCTGCTAAATACTCTATTTTCTCAAGAGTAAGTCCCCTTGCTGGTGCCGTCATTCCACTTAAACTTCTATCTGACTCTTTAAGACTTTTCTTAATATCTTCTTCACTTCTTTTTCCTGAAGCACATTCTATTAAGGTTCCAGCAATTATCCTAACCATATTATACAAAAATCCATCACCTTTTACAATAATACTGATTAGAGAACCTCTCTCTAATATATCAATCGACTCAATAGTCCTTACGCTATCATTTATCTCACTCACATTACTATAGGAAAAAAAGTCGTGCTTACCCACTAAATGCCTTGCACATTTTCGCATCATTTCCATATCAAGTTTGTACTTAATGTGATAAGCAAAACCTACATATCTAGGATGCATGGCTATATTATTATAAATGTCGTACCTATATGTTTTTAATACTTTTTGATATCTAGGGTGCCAATCATCATCTACCATTTCACACTCAAATATAGAGACATCTTCAGGCAAATTTGAATTAAGTGCTAAGATTAAACTCCTACATTCAAGCTTTTTTTGTGCTTTTAAAACTACAACTTGACCATTTGCATGCACTCCTGCATCCGTTCTACTAGCTCCCGTTATAGTAAAATCCTTTTCAAATATTTTTCCAGCTGCCTCCATCAAAACACCTTGAACTGTTCTGTGATTTTTCTGAACTTGAAAGCCATGATAAGGCGCGCCTAAATACGCCAATGTTAATTTATAAGAATACATAGTTTACTATCCTCGGTGCAAAAATTACCAAAGTAATATAAACAAAACATATTACTAAGGCAAATACATCAGCCTTTTTGTACTTCAATTCCTTCATTCTGGTTCTTCCCTCACCGCCACGATAACATCTAGCTTCCATGGCTAATGCCAAGTCTCCTGCCTTCCTAAAAGCTGATACGAATAGCGGAACTAAAATCGGAACCATATTCTTTGCCTTCTGCACAAAATTTCCACTTGTAAAATTTGCTCCTCTTGCAAGTTGCGCCTTCATTATCTTGTCTGTTTCATCTAAAAGTATTGGAATAAACCTTAGTGAAATGGTCATCATCATAGCTATCTCATGTGCTGGTAAGCCTATTTTAGAGAGTGGCTTTAACATTTTTTCTAAGCCATCTGTCAAATTTAAAGGGGTAGTTGTAAGTGTAAGTACAGATGAACCAACTATAAGCATAGCTAATCTAAGCCCCATAAAAAATGCTAATCTAAGCCCCTCACTGGTAACTATTAACCATCCATATTCTATTAAAATAATTCCTTCTTTAGTGAAAAAAATATTTAAAATAACAGTCAAAACTATTATTATAAAAATACTCTTTAATCCCTTTAAAATAAAGGATACAGGAACCTTTGACAAAAATATCATCATTATCAAAAATAACATTGCTAAAGGGTAAGTTATATAATCTATACCTATAAAAAGTGAAACTATATAAACTATAATAGCAATTATCTTTGTTCTAGGATCAAGGCTATGAATATGCGACTTTGTCTTGTAGTATTGACCTATTGTAATATCTCTAAGCATCGCTTCTCACCCCTGCTTTCAATTTTTTTAGGAGTTCTCTTTTAAAGTCGTCTACTCTTGTAATTTTGGAATCTATATCAAACCCTTTTTCATTTAAGTCCCTAATTATATATGAGATTTGTGGTGGTGCTAAGCCAACACTTTCTAATAATTCTATTTGCTTAAAGACGTACCCAACTTCACCGTCTAAAAGTAACTTTCCATCGTCCATAACGAGTACTCTATCAGCATAATTCGCTACATCTTCCATGCTGTGTGAAACTAAAATTATAGTTAGTCCATGCTCTTTTTGTAATTTTTTTAACTCATCTAAAATATCTTCTCGACCTTTAGGGTCAAGTCCTGCAGTAGGCTCATCTAGTATTAATATATCAGGATTCATAGCTAATATTCCGGCTATTGCCACCCTTCTTTTTTGCCCACCTGAAAGCGCTATTGGTGATTTGCCGTATATGCTTTTATCACAACCTACTATCTCTAGAGATTTTTCAACATTATATTTAAGTTTTTCTTCTGAGAGTTCCATATTTTTAGGTCCAAAACTAACATCCTCATATACGGACATCTCAAAAAGTTGGTGTTCAGGATACTGAAAAACCAAACCTACTTTAAACCTATTTTGTCGCATTGTATCTTCACTTTCAAATACATCTACCCCATCTACCAAAACTGTTCCACCCTCTGGTTTTAGCAGACAATTAAGAAGCTGAACTAGGGTTGATTTTCCAGAACCTGTATGCCCTATCAACCCAACAAACTCACCGTCTTTTATTTCAAAACTTACACTATCAACAGCTAACTTTTCATACACTGTTCCCTTATTATAATAATAGTTTACATTCTTTACTGTAATTGACATATCGCCTCCACAAGTTCTTTGGAGTTTAGAATATTATCATCTATCTCCACCCCTTCTTTCCTTAAAAAATGAGCTATTTCAGTGGCCAGTGGTACATCTAGTCTAAGTTCCTTCATTAATTCTACATCCTTAAATATTTCTCTAGGACTCCCTATCTTTCTTATTTCTCCATGGTCCATAACAAATATTCTATCACTCTCTATTGCTTCTTCCATATAGTGAGTTATCAAAATTATTGTTATTCCCTCTTCGTTTAATTTTTTTATTCCGTCTATTATATCTTTTCTACCTTTAGGGTCAAGCATAGCGGTAGGCTCATCTAAAATAATACAATTTGGATTCATAGCTAAAACACCTGCTATACCAACTCTCTGCTTCTGCCCACCAGATAACTTATTTGTGGACCTCACCCTATACTTAATCATATTGGTAAGCTTAAGAGCACTTAAAACTCTTTCAAGTATATTCTTAGGTTCTATTCCTAGATTTTCTGGTCCAAACGCAACATCATCCTCTACTATTGAAGCTATTAGCTGATTATCAGGATTTTGAAATACCATACCTGCATTTTGCCTTATATTCCAAGTATGCACCTCGTCATAAACATCGTATCCACCTACATTAAGACTTCCGCTTTCAGGCTTTAAAAGAACATTAAAAAGCTTGGCAAGCGTACTTTTACCAGACCCATTATGCCCTAATACAGAAATAAACTCACCATTTTTTATATTTATATCAACGTCTTTAACCGCAATTGTACTGCTTGTTAAATTCCCGTTTTCATCGTAGTTATTATATTTAAAATTTAGCTTCTCGCCTTTAATCATATAGTTCTCCTAAAAATAGTCTTATAAAAAAATAAACTATTTTAATTTCATTTTTTATATTATATCGTAAAAAATGAAAAAATGGTATAAAAATCATTTTAAATAAAGCATTAGTGCAAATAATATACACTAATGCTATTTAAAATTTTTTATTATGAAGTTTAAAACCTATTATTTACTATCTCATCAAGTAAATTCTGTTCTTTGCTTTTTTGTTCCTCATACCACTCATCATATTTTTTTTCTTTTAATTTAATCTGTACTTCCTTTTCTTTATATGCCTTTATAAGCTCAGCCTGAATTTCCTCTTTTTTTGCCTCAATCTCCGCTATCAGTACATCAGTCTCTACTACTTTTTCCTTTAAATACGAAACCTTTCTACTCTGTTCCTTAATATCGTTTACCATCAAAGAACGACCAGTTAAATCACTAAATTTATCCATTTCTAAGTTCATTGCAAAAAGAGTTTCATTTTTTATATCAATAGCTCTCTCTAGTTCTACGTTAATCTCTTTTAATTCTTGAGTTCTTTGCTCATATATACGTTCCTTTAATTTAAGGATATTTTCTAATTTATAAACAAATTTACCCATATTAAACTATTATTTCCTCTAGGTTCTTCACAACATCCTCAAATGCAACATTTTCTTCCGTAAACTGCCTTAAAAAATCATTAATTCCATCTATTTTATCAATAGCTTCATCTATATTTTTATTACTACCTTTAACATATGCCCCTATATTTATCAAATCTTCCGCATCTGTATATGTTGCAAGTATCGATTTTAGCCTCCTTGCGTAAGATACGTGTTCAGGACTTGCAACATCACTCATAACCCTAGATACACTGGCTAATATATCTATAGCTGGATAATGGTTTTTATTCGCTAATTTTCTTGATAAAACAATGTGTCCGTCAAGTATCCCTCTTGCCGCATCTGTGATTGGTTCGTTCATATCATCACCATCTACCAAGACAGTGTAAAGTCCTGTTATCGAGCCTCTATCAGAATTTCCTGCCCTCTCTAATAACTTAGGTAAAACGGCAAAAACTGATGGTGTATACCCTCTACTAACTGGAGGTTCCCCTATAGCTAATCCTATCTCTCTTTGTGCCATTGAAAACCTTGTTAGAGAATCCATCATAAGCATTACATCCTTACCTTTATCCCTAAAATATTCGGCTATTGCTGTTGCTATCTTTGCTGCCTTTTGTCTTATAAGTGCAGGTTTATCCGAAGTAGCAACAACTACAACTGAACGTTTTAAACCTTCTTCTCCTAAGTCCTTTTCTATAAATTCACGTACCTCTCTACCCCTCTCACCAATTAGGGCTATGACATTTATATCAGCCTTGGTATTTCTAGCTATCATTCCCATCAGAGTACTTTTACCAACACCAGAACCGGCAAATATACCTAGCCTTTGTCCTTTTCCTATTGTAAGCTGACCATCTATAGCCTTAACTCCCATAGGTAAGACCTCTTTTATTCTATTTCTATTTAATGGGTCTGGAGCATCGCACTCCGTCTGATAAAACTCATTTGAATATATTACTGACTTTTTATCTATAGGCTTTCCTAGCCCATCAACTACACGACCTACAAGGTTTTCACTAACTGCTACTCTAAGTCCATGTCCCAGTCCTTCGACCTTTGCACCACGGCCTATACCACCTATTTCACCCAATGGCATAAGAAGTATCTTATCATCCTTAAAACCTACAACTTCAGCCAATACACTATTGTCATTATTCTCCCAAATAGCACATAATTCCCCTAATTTTGCATCTGGTCCTAAGGATTCTATGGTTAAACCTATAACTTTGGTAACCTGTCCAAAGTGTTTTACATATGTTTTTGAAAACAAAGAGTTGTATATATCAAAATTAAAATCATTCATCGCTTGTTCTTCGCAAACTTTCTTTTATTACGTTAATTTCTTTTAAGAAGCTATCCAATCTTACCGATAAAGATGAATCTACAACACCAAAATCAGTTTCCAATATACAATCATTTTTTGATAATCTATCACTTTTTTTAATCTCTATACTAACATCATCTTCAGTGTAGTCATTTTCATCGAAATGGTTTCTCACCTTAGAAAAATCTTCATCAGATACATTAATTACTACCTTGCCTTTTACTGTATTTTCGGCAAGAGCTAGCCTAACTAAAAATAAAATAATATCATCATCATCTCTGCTTCCAACTAATTGTACAACTAATTTACCTATGATTGACGCTATTTTATGTTCCGATTCAATTATCTTTCTTTGGTACTCAATCTCCAAATCTTCTCTCTTTTTTAATAAGGCTTGCCTTTCTTCTTCTATGTAATCAAAAGATTCCTTTTCTCCCTTTTCAAACCCTTCTTTGTATCCAAGTTTACGAGCCTCTTCCTGAATACTAGCAGATATTTCTTTAGCATCTTTAATTAAAAGCTCTGCCTCCTGCTTAGCCATTTTTAATACTTCAGAAGGTGCACTTGCACTTTTAAAGTCTATACTTTCGCTATCAAAATTATCTTGTTCTTCTAAAGGTTCAAATTTCATAGCCTGATATTCCGAAATATCCTCTACATTTTTTTCTAAGCCGTCAAGATTATCCTCATGTACACTAATAGAACCATCACTATTTTCATCATAAGAATTTATGATTCTACTATCATTTTCATCTATGATTGGTATTGTCTTTTTTATATTATTTATTGAAACGAAGGATGATTTGTATATACTAGACAACTATATCATCTCCTCCCCCTCTTGAAACTATTATCTCACCAGCTTCTTCAAGCTGTCTGATTACGTTTACAATCTTCTGTTGGGCTTCTTCTACATCCTTGAGTCTAACTGGCCCCATAAAGTCCATTTCCTCTTGTATCATAGATGCAAGACGTTTCGATAAGTTATTAAAAATAGCCGCTTTAACATCATCCCCTGAACCTTTAAGTGCGACTCCAAGGTCATTATTTTCAACTTCTCTAAGTACTCTTTGGATAGAACGATCATCGAGCATAAGAATATCCTCAAATACGAACATTTTCTTACGGATTTCATCTGCAAGATCGCTATCTTCTAAATCAAGAGTTTCCATAATATGTTTTTCTGTTCCTCTGTCTACAGAATTAAGTATTTCAACTATAGCATCTACACCACCAACAATGGCAAAATCCTGAGATACAACAGATGAAAGCTTTCTCTCCAACACATCTTCAACTCTTTTTATAACCTCTGGAGACGTCCTATCCATCTGAGCTATACGTCTAGCTACATCAGCTTGTTTTTCTGATGGTAGTTCTTGTAATAAAATAGATGCCTGATTCGGATGCAAATACGATAGAATAAGCGCTATTGTCTGGTTATGCTCATCTTGTATGTAATTAAGCAATTGCGCTGTATCTGCCTTCCTTAAAAATTCAAATGGACGCACTTGAAGTGAAGATGTTAGTTTATTAATTATCTCTAATGCTTTATCTTCACCCACAGATTTATTTAGAAGGTCTCTAGCATACGCTATTCCTCCCTCATCAATAAAGGATTGAGCTAAGCAAATATCGTAAAATTCCGATAAAACCTTTTCTTTTTGTTCTGCACCGACTGCCCTTGTATTGGCAATTTGCATAGTTATATCTTCAATTTCTTCTTCTTTTAAATACTTAAAAATCTTAGCCGAGCGTTCCGGCCCTAGCGTTATAAGGAGTATTGCTGTTTTTTCTAAACCTCTTAAATCATCACTCATATATCTAATTCCAATCTTCGTTCAACCAATTTCTTAAAAGTTGTGCCACTGCTTCTGGTCTTTCGTCAACAAGTTGTTCAACTTGCTTTCTAATAGGTGATTTTTCATCTAACTCTATCTCTTCAACAGCTTCCTCTTCTTTTCCAGTAGTTGCTAACATTTCTTCTACTGAAAGTTCTGGTTCTACCTCTGTTACTTCTGTGCTTGCTGTGCTTCTATAAACAGCATATCCTAGTAGTACTATCATTATAACTATTATAACAATAGGTATATAAGTCCTGTAATCTATTGGTTTTTGCTCTATATCTTTAAATACGGCAACCTCGTAAGATAATATTGAAACGTTATCAATCAAAGTTGCATTCTTTACAAAATCAATAATTTGATCACTAACTTCTAAGGCAGTTTCGCCCTTATTATCCAACTTATATTGTTCCCAGCTTGTATTATCTAAATCTCCACTATCTTTCAATAATTGCTGGTCGTGAATCTTATACTTACGCAGAACAACAGACACCGATGACTTGCCATGAATTATGTCTCCTTCTGCCTTTATTTTCTTTGTAGTAGTAGTATCTACCGCATATTTTGTATCACTTTGTGTTACTGTTGAATCACTACTGCTACCATTGTCTACAACATAAGAATCTGAACCATCGTTTGAATCAGTACCTGGAACACCCCCAGGAGCCGCTGCTGAACCTTTTGACTCATATACATATACTTTAGTTGCCAGCGATTGATCCATATTTGGTGGCAATGTGTGCTTAACATCTTCTGTTTCTACTTGATCAAAGTCTATAACCAAATTGACATCTACTATCGCATCATCAATTCCACCACTGTTATAAAGTAAAAGTTCTAAGTCTTTCTCATACTTCTTTTCATATAAATTTGTAATATCTAAAAAGGAAGAACCCCCACCTATTTTATTTGAAGTACCATTAAATAGGAGTTTTGACGTATTTGATTCTAAAATTTTTATATTTTCTATTGATAAATTATTTACTAATTCTGAGATCCAAAGTGCTATTCCAGATATTTGTTCAGCAGAAAGCTCATCACTTAAAGTAAGTATTACTGAAGCAGATGCCTCCTGTTCTTTCTTAAGAACTATACTATCGCTCTCTGGCAATACAAACTTAACCTTTGCATCACTTATAGAGCTAAGGCTCTTCAAATACTCAGCAACCTCATTTTCGAAAGCCAACTGTTGCATCATATCTCTTTCACCAGATGTTGTAGTTAAACTTGAATTAAAAGCATCTTTCCACTTAAACCCTCTTGTAGAGAGTATATTATTTTTTGCTAGTAAAAGCTTTACATCTTGATACTTAGATGCCTCTACATACAACTTAGAAGCATTATCTTCATACTTATAAAGAACATTATTAGTATTTAAAGTCTCTATTATTTGATTCATTTCCCCAGGCGTTACATCCTCTGCATATAAAACATACTGCGGAATACTCAAATAATAAACAAGTCCACCTAAAGCAAAAAAAGCAACAGCAATAATAGCAGCCATTTGAATTTTCTGCTTTTTACTATATTTACCTAGATATTCAGTTATTTGATTGGATATGTTGTTTATAAAATCTGGCAATTATAATATCTCCTTATAGTATATTAGATTTGCATTCTCATAATCTCATTATATACATCTAATATTTTGTTTGTAATTGTTGTAGCATAACTTACAGCAAGGGAAGCCTTTTCCTGTGCTATCATAAGAGTTTCTGGATTTTCTAGCTTTCCTACCGCAAAATCAACAGCTAATTTGTCTGCAACCTTAACAGTATCACTAACCGAGTTAATATTATCCATTGCAAGCCCAAAAAATTCACTAAATGGAGTCTTTGCTCCACTTGCGTTCTTACTATTATCTTGCATTGTAGCCAATGTAGAATTAACTCTAGAAATTTCGTTTATCATCTACTACCTCCCTATACTAAGCGACGACATAAGCATAGCCTTTGTAGCATTAAAAGCTGTAATATTAGCCTCATATGACCTGCTTGCATCTATCATATTGGTCATCTCTTCAATATTATTAACATTTGGTAGCCTCACATAACCTTTATCATCTGCATCTGGATGATTTGGTTCATATTTTGTGATAAAAGGAGACTTATCTTCTGTAACATCCATAACTCTAACACCGCCCCTTGCAGAATTCATATATGAACCTAACACGCTGCTAAACGACTTAGTATTTCCTATCTCTTCAAACCTTACTATTTTCCTTCGATAAGGGTCTCCACTATCAGTTTTAGTTGTAGATATATTAGCTAGGTTCTGGGAAATTGTATCCATTCTAAGTCTCTGTGCTGTCATTCCAGTTGCACTTATACTCATTGAATTAAAAAATGACATATTCCCTCCTATCCTTTAAGCACACTATTCATACGCCTAAAATTATAGTTTACTTGGCTTACTAAGATCTCATGTCTAATTTGGTTCTCTGCAAGAAATCCCATCTCCATATCAAGGTCTACATTATTACCATCTTGTCTATAAGAAAATCCACTGTAATCTCTATAAACTCTAGGTTTTACAGTATTTAAACTCTCATCATTTTTTCTTATAGCTTCTTGTAAATAATCTGCAAAATCTACATCTTTTCTCTTGTAATTTGGAGTATCAACATTAGCTAAATTCTCTGCTATTGCCTTATTCCTTACCCAAGTAGCTTCTAAAGCTTTACTTAAAATGTTAGTATTTGAATAAATATTCATTTTAACTCCTTCACCCTAAGATAAGCGACATCTATGACCTATCACCACTAATCTTATAAAATTATTTTAACAATAATTTTAACAATTTACAATATTTTTTATAATCAGAAATCATACGCTTAAAACTTAATTCGAATTTATTTTAATATAAACTCTTTTTGAAAATCTTAATTAGCCAAAATACTCTGATTACAAATTAAATATTAAAACTTCATATTGTACTTATAATCTTTAATTGCCAGATATAAAAACTAATTTAACAATACTTACTTATTTTCTATATCGGCTACTTATTTATAAGCCTAATATTATTAGGGCACATTTATAAAAATTTTTATGTTTAACTTGAATAATTATTTATTATTTTTTATTTCTTCCAAAAAATACTCATTAATAATCTTTATAAAAGTTCCTTTCATCCCTAGCGACTTTGATTCAATAACACCTGCTGATTCACACTTTCTTATAGCATTTACTATTACAGACCTAGTTATTTTATGCTTATCTGCAACCTTACTAGCTACTAATATACCTTCTTTTCCATCTAATTCATCAAATATATGCCCTATCGCATTTTTTTCTGAATATGACAAAGTATTAATCGCAGATTTAACATATAGCACCTTGCTATCTCTCTCTAATTTTTCTTCATTTATTGAACGTGCAAGTTCTAAGCCTATAACCGTAGAACCATACTCACCTATAATAATATCATCTAATAAAAATTCTTTTTCTTCTCTGTACATAAAAAGTGTTGCCAAACGCTTTGATGCCATATCTACAGGTATTATCATTGTTCTAAAAATCTTTGAATACTTTTCATCAAATCCCAATGTTCTAAGATTTACATTTTCTTTCGTTGATAATACATTTAACAGCCTATCATTCAATGATACATCTATTCTATCCCCAATTTTTTGACTAAGAATCGAACTATCTATTACATTTCCTCCTATAAAAGAGCTCGCTAAAATTTTCGCATTATTAGATATTATAAGTACATTTGCTTCAAGTATCTCACTTATCAATGCAGCAAATTTTTCAAATTCTATTCTATTTGTATAAGCTTCTTGCAATAACCTATTTATCTTTCTAGTATTATCTAATAGCTTAATTATCATCCGACTCCTCCTTTGGAGCATCTATTATTTGTTTACACTCATCACTTGAGCACATCAATTTTTTACCTTTTTCCAACATTATACTACCACAAAGATTACACTTTATCTGTGTCGGTTTGTTCCAAACCATAAAGTCACAATCAGGATTGTTCTCACAACCGTAGTATCTTCTTCCTTTTTTGGTCTTTCTCTCAACAACTTTCGCCTCACACTTAGGACAAGAAACACCTTTTACTTCAACCAAATATGGTTTAGCATTTCTGCATTCTGGAAATCCTGGACAAGCTAAAAACTTACCATATTTACCTAGCTTAATAACCATATTCCTTCCGCACTTATCACATTTAACATCTGTTTCTTCATATTTTAGTTCAATTTTTTCTATCTCTTTTTCAGCAACCGAAACCTTCTTCTCAAAAGATGGATAAAAATCTTCTAAAACACCTTTCCACGCCATACTTCCTTTTTCGACTTCATCTAATTCAGCCTCTAACTTAGCTGTAAACTCCATATTTATAACATCTTGAAAATAACCGGATATTATATTATTTACTATACTTCCAAGTTCTGTCGGAAAAATCTGCTTATTTTCTTTATTTATATATCCTCTAGACATAATTGTTGATATAGTAGGTGCATATGTACTCGGTCTACCCACTCCATTATCTTCCAAAACTTTAATTAATGTAGCTTCAGTAAATCTTGGTGGATGCTTTGTAAAGTGTTGCTCTTCCAAATACTTTATAAATTTTATCTCATCATCTTCTTTTAAATTATGTAAAACATCTGACCCTGTAGTGGATTTTGTTTTAGAAAGTGCCAAATGCCCATCAAAAACTAATTTTGACGAATTAGCTGAAAATACATACCCTGCCGAAGTAACTTTAACTGTTACCGTATCATAAACAGCAGCAGACATCCTACTAGCCACAAATCTCTTATAAATAAGAGCGTACAACTTATACTGATCTCTTGAAAGAGAACCTTTTATCTCATCAGCTTCCAGTTCTAAATATGTAGGTCTGATAGCCTCGTGAGCATCCTGTGCACCTGCCTTTTTAATATTTTTCTTTTTATCGCCTAAATAATCTTTTCCATATTTTTCTTCAATATAATTTAAAACATTTGCATGTGCTTCATCTGAAATTCTGGTAGAATCAGTTCTTAAATAAGTTATTAAACCTACTGTGCCCTTTCCTTTTATATCAATTCCTTCATATAATTGTTGGGCAATTCTCATAGTTTTTATTGGTGAAAAATTAAGAATTCTAGATGCTTCTTGTTGCATAGTAGATGTTTTAAACGGAAGCGGACTATTACTCTTCTTTTGCTTCTTAACTATTTGTTTTATTGAAAACTTACCCTTTTGTATAGCAGAAATAATATCATCTACTTGTTCCCTAGAAGATATTGTCATCTTACCTTTTCCCTTGCCATAAAAAGATACTTTAAATTCTTTATTACTTCGACTATCTTTTAAATCAACATCTAAAGTATAATATTCCTCTGGTATGAAAGCTTCTATCTCATCTTCCCTATCACAAATCAACTTTAATGCTACTGATTGTACTCTACCCGCACTAAGACCTTTTTTTACCTTTTTCCAAAGAACAGGACTCATTTTATAACCAACTATCCTGTCTAGCAATCTTCTCGCCTGTTGTGCATCAACTAAATTTTCATCTATTTCTCTCGCATTCTTAATAGAATTCTTAACTGCAGTTTTTGTAATTTCATTAAATGTTATTCTGTAAGTCTTTTTATCAAACAGATTGAGGGCATACATCAAATGCCAAGATATGGCTTCTCCTTCTCTATCGGGGTCAGTTGCCAGATACACCTTATTTGCATTTTTAACTTCTTTTCTCAAAGACTTTAAAAGTTCACCCTTACCTCTTATTGTAATGTACTTTGGTTCAAAATTGTTCTCTAAATCTATTCCCAAACTACTCTTAGGTAAATCTCTTACATGTCCCATTGAAGCAACTACTTTGTAACTTGAACCCAAAAATTTTTTAATTGTCTTAGATTTCGCTGGGGACTCCACGATAACTAAATTCTTCGCCATATATTCTCCTATCCAAACATACCAATATAAAAATTAAATTCTTTGATTAAATACAAAAAATTTAAAAAATATTAATACATCACCTCTCACTTCCTACCTTATAAATAGGAATATAACTGTTATCAGAATAAACTATTTTAAATGTATATTCAAGTAAATTAAGATATTTTTTTGAAAATTCACATTATTTTCGCAAAACTCTAAGAATTTTTCTAAATTTTCACTTAATTGTTTTCATCTTTTTTTGTAATCACTGCTCAAAAACATACTCAAATTTCCTTAATTTTTTATATATACAAATATTAAATATATTATATAAAACCACTTATCAAATCAAACATACAATATTTTGACTTAAAAACTCTTTAAATATTTATTTTTTATAAGCCACTTTATAGACTTATACGCCCCTTGCAACTCATTAACCTCTATTGCCCATGTAGAATCTGGTGCAAATTTTTCTAACGTTTCACAAAGTCCATTAAAATTGATACTTCCATTATCTAAAGATAAATGTTCATCTTTTTCTCCATAATTATTATGCAGATGAACAAGCCCTAGTTTATTACCTAAACCTTTAATCCATTCTAAAACGTCTGTATTAGAATGTGCATTTGCGTGTCCTACATCCAAACAAGCAATCAACCTAGAATCCCCCACTCTATTTATTAAATCTATTATTACATCTGGCGTAAACTCTAATTTATTTTCTAAGTAAATCACTATACTGTCATCCTTATCTTCTAAAAACTCTTTTAAAAACTCACTGCTGTTTTTAATCCATTCATCTTTTTCATGCAAATTAGGATCAAAACCATTATGAAAATTTATACTAGGACATTCTATAAGTTTTGCTACCTTATAAGAATACTCAAAAGCCTTCATTGTAAACTCTCTTACTTCCTTATCTAAATTTCCCATACAAAGGCCATCAATAGGTGCATGCATACAAGTTATTTTTATATTTTGATACAAAGCTAGATTATACTTTACTTCTTCAAAACTTTTATCGCAAATTTCTAAATCGGCAAAGGAATCTAAATTAACACCAATATTATACTTCTTGCATAAATTTGCAGCTTCTTTATAATTACCCCTATCACACAAAATTATTTCTTTCAATACTACCTACTTTCTAATAGAAAAGTCAAATAAAAAGCTTCTAAAGAAAACAATCATCAAAAATAATCGTTTAACTTTTAAATTCTTCAAAAATCATTTCTATAAAATTACTCATATCTCCTTCATAAGTTTTAAATGGCATAAATTCACCATTTTTTATCTTATCAAGAATTTCATCTTTACTCGCCCATTTAGCCTCTTTTACTTCTTCTTTTTGAAAGCTAAGTTTATCGATATCTACATTCTCTTTTAAGATAAAAACATCAGCAAACCAATCATTATCGTAAATAGTAAAAAACAGTTTTAAACTTTCTATACATATATCTAGTCCTAACTCTTCTTTCACTTCCCTTTTAATTGCCACTTCACTATGTTCACCACTTATTGCACTACCACAGGCTGTTAAGTCCCAAAGCAAAGGAAACTCTCTCTTTTGTTCAGATCTTTTCTGTATTAACATCTCTCCCTTATCATTAAAAATACATATTTTTACAGCTAAGTGATAACAATCTCTAGGAACTTCTTCTCCCCTTATCATTGTAATATCTAGTTTTCGTCTATTCTCGTCGTATAAATCCCAAATTTCCAATACAAATCTCCTGCAAAAATTTTTCTACTATTTTGTAATTACTATTGAATCATATGATAATTTATAAGTTCAATCCCATTAATCAGATTTTTGTTTTCCTTTATAACTTTAAATCCTTTGCTTTTAAAAAACGAAAGAGCTGTTATACTTACATCAGAAGTCAATGCATCAAACCCCAGCCTGAGTGATTCCTGTTTTAGCGCTTCATATAATACACTAGCAATTCCTTGCCTTAAAAAATCCTTATGAACATAAAGTAAATCTAAATAATTCCCATTCTCCAAGGAAGCAAATCCAACTATCTTATTATCCACCTGAGCAACTATAAAACACTGCTTACTCAAACGACTTATCCATCCGTCTTTATTTTTTAATCTTGATGTCCAAGCCTTAATTTGCTCATCATTATAATCTTTATTACACGTACTTACTATTGTTTCAACAAAAAGCTCTTGTAGAATACTTAAATCATTTAATCTAGCTTGTCGTAATTTAATTTGCATATTTATATTTCCTTTTTTTATTAATCACTTAACTATATTTTAATTTTTGTCTACATTGCTTTGCTTTATAAAGAATCTTTAACACTCTTTATCTGATCAACAAACCTATCATTCATAATCTCAAACAATCCATTATCATATTCTGATGAATGTTTTTTTACTACTTTTTTAAATTCTTCAAAGTAAATATCTCCACTTCGATTTTTTATTATATTATATACAGACTAATATTTTATTTCTTCGTACACATTAGCCTTATTAAACTCTTTATAATTCTCATTATTATAATCTGGTCTTAATAAATAAAAATATATTTCTTTATTATTTTTTTTACTATACTCCGTAGCTTTATCAAAATATTTTTCTAGCTGTGAGTAACCCTTTCTTCCTTTTGAATTAATACGAGACTTTATTTTATTTTCAATTACAAAAATATATTTATTAGTTTCAATAAACAAATCTATATTATAAAAAGATTCCCTTGTAATCTTAGGCTTTATACTTATAAGTTTTTTATCTGATATATTTAAAACTTTTACGACAAAATCACACCAAAACTTAGCATCATTTTCAAGAAAATAAGCTAATAGATTAGAATTTACTAACTCATCATTTTCTTTTTTTATTATGGATAAAAAACTATTCCCACTAGCATATCTTTTACTACTAGATATATCAATTCTACCAACTTTTTCTACTTCCCAAAATTCTGAATTTTCAAGTATATTATCAAAAATAGTTGTATAATCTACAGAATCTTTTTCTATATATAACTTTTGTGATTGATTATTAATCCTTGTAACATCTTCAAGATAAAAAATATTTTCTTTACTACTTGCATCATTTTTAACTGTTGTCAAATATATATTTTTTTAGCATTAAAAATACCATCTACTTCAAATGTGATATAATAATTTGACCACGACCCCAATTTATATACCGGCACCCCTCCATAAGCTATCTTATTCTTATCAATATATTCTTTTTGATAACTGTCGCATTTTAAATCCAATTTCCTCGTAGCATTTAAACTAATTTGTTCTTTTACTTTTGCTTTTGATATTACTTTTACTACACCGTTACCAATAGACCTTATAAATAATACGTATCCAATCTTATTATTCCATTTACTACTTACATTTCCATAAGGATTAACATAAACATAATACTTTCCGTTATCAGATTGATACATATTTATTATCTCTCCTCCAACTTCTTCTTTTATATATTCTCCATTAAACAAATTATTTAGTAAAATTACATCTTCCATCTTTTATCCTTACAAAAAAACAAACTTTTATCCCTTATCAAATCACGCTACTTTAAAGATTAATAATACACAAATTTACTTTAGTCTCTCCCAGTTATCTAAAGAGCATACATATAAATCCCTAAAAACTGCACAACACTACCTAATAAGACGAAAATATGAAATACCGAATGAGCATACTTTCTTTTCTTTCCAAGTCCATATAACATTGCCCCAATAGTATACAAAATCCCCCCTACTAACATATAGACAAATCCTGTAAAAGTTAAAGCTCTAATTACTATAGGATAAACAATTATAATCATCCACCCCATTAGAATATAGCAAAGCATAGAAATAACTGCATACTTCTTTAAGTCAATAGCTGTCAAAGTTGCTGCAATTATTGCTAATATCCACTCCGCAGCAAGTATTATCCACGCTGCATTTGAATTAACCGGTCTAATCGCACTAAGCGCAACTGGCGTATATGTACCTGCAATCAAAAAATATACAGCACAGTGATCCAAAACTCTAAATACCTTCTTGGCTTTTATATGTGTTAGTCCATGATAAATACTAGACATTAAGTATAAGATGATCATCATAATCCCGTATATTGAAGCTCCAACAATACCATAATAATTTTGGTGAAATGCCGCCTGAGAAACACACATTATCAATGCTAAAAATCCAAAAACTGCTCCTGCTATATGTGATGTAGTGTTAACAATCTCCTCACCTATTGTATATACAGGTATCTTTATTTTATCTATTCTTGCTGACATTTTCTCCTCCCTTTTCAAACTTAGCCTTTTGGATTCTCTACTATATGAATATAGTAATGAAAACTAATTCCTTATATAAATCTTCTTAACTACATATATAATCTACATTATTAATAAACTTTATTATGCTCCAAAACTATAATATATTTACATTAAATATTATATCACATGAACATTCTCTATACTTATTTTACAACTGATAATTTAGTTATAAAAATATTATATACATACTTTAAACCCTCACATATCTTCTATTTGACAAGGCTTTTATCAAGCCTTTCATCTCCAATTTTATTAAAGCAAATTGCAGGTCGCTAATACCAATATTATTTTTTTCAGCAATCTCCTCTACACCAACCTCTCTATAACTTATGCTCTCATAAACTCTTTTTTCATTATTATCAAGAACTACTTCCATTTCACAACCGTTTTCATCCTCATTTTTAGCTTCCCTTAACTTTAGCTTCTCTAAAAACAAAGGATACTCTTCCAATATATCTTCATAGTTAAATACTATCTTTCCACCATCACGAATGACTTGATTGCCTCCTTCATTACTTCCACCTAAGATATCTAATGGTACGGCAAATACATCTTTTCCAATTTCCAACGCATGATTAATGGTAATAAGTGAACCACTCTTCTTTCTAGCTTCCACTAACAATACTCCATCACTCAATCCGCTTATTATTCTATTTCTAAGCGGAAAAGTATACTTAGCAGGTCGCACATTTGGAGCATACTCTGAAAAAACTATTCCATTTTTTATTATCCTATCCATAAGGCCTTTGTTTCCACTCGGATAACAGTAATCGAATCCACAACCTACTACCGCTGTAGTAAATCCACCTGCTTCTAATGCGGCTAAATGTGCACTTGAGTCAATACCATAAGCTAACCCACTAACTATATTAACTCCCTTACTAGCTAAGTCTTTGCTAAACTTAAAACCTACAGTTCTAGCATATTCCGTGCATCTTCTGGCGCCCACTATCCCAATGCTTAAATCATGCCTCTTAAGTGTACCCTGATAATATAATAAATATGCTTTGTCATTTAGAAAATTTAAATTATAAGGATATTCTTCATCATAAATGCTTACATATTTTATATTTCTACTAGCAAGATTTTTCTTATACTTTTCTATATAAATTGGATTCCTTGACTCAAGAAAGTCTTTTAACTTAACTTTTAATTTATATTTAGAAAAAATCTCTTCTCTCAAAGTTTTTTCATCTAAATAAAACAAATCCCTTGCCGTATATCTTTGAAATAGCATTTTCGCCATATCTTTTCTAGTCATTCCCCCTATGGTACTTAACCAAAGTAAATAATCTCCCTTTTTAAAACCATTTTCATCTATATACACAGTTGATGTATTAGTACTTTCCATAACTCTAACCTCCATCACCTATCAAAATACTTTCTATCTAAAGCCCTGTACGAAATCGCCTCTGCCATATGCTTATCTTCTATTTTTTCTTTTCCATCAAGGTCTGCAATTGTACGTGAAACCTTTAGTATTCTAGTATACGCCCTTGCGCTAAGCCCCATATCTTTGAAAGCATACTCAAGCAAATCTCTAGAAGCTTTAGACAAACTGCAAAATTCACTCAAACCCTTATTATCCATATGCGAATTATACTTATAATTTTTTTTAGAATAGCGCTCTTTTTGAACCTCTTGCGCCTGAACAACCCTTTTTTCTATAACATCAGAAGCCTCTCCTACTTCCTTACTCCTAATATCTTCAAAATTTATTTTACTAGCTTCAACATGTATATCTATCCTATCAAGTACCGGTCCAGAAAGTTTTGCCAAATATCTCTTAATTTGATTACTACTACAATTACACTTATCCATATCAGGATAATAACCACAAGGGCAAGGATTCATTGAGCATATCAGCATAAACTTCGAAGGAAAATCTGTGCTCGCATTAACCCTAGATATTGTAATCTCACCATCCTCTAGCGGCTGTCTAAGAACTTCTATGGCATTCTTATTAAATTCTGGTAATTCATCTAAAAACAGTATTCCATTATGTGCAAGAGAAATTTCACCGGGTTTTGGGACTGTTCCCCCACCGACTAATGCAACGCTAGAAATTGTATGATGTGGACTCCTAAATGGTCTCGTAGTTATTATCGGAGAATCTTTTTTTACCTTCCCAAGAACCGAATATATCTTTGTTATTTCTAAACTCTCCTCAAATGAAACCTTAGGCAATATAGACGGAACTCTCTTCGCCATCATAGTCTTACCCGAACCTGGTGGCCCTATCATCAGTACATTATGCATGCCTGCTGCAGCAACTTCCAACGCCCGCCTAACATTGTATTGCCCCTTTACGTCTGAAAAATCAACCTGTTTTATATTTTCTTTCTTAAAATACCTGTCAACATCCACAACTGTTTTCTCTAAATTTTTCACGCCATTTAAAAACTCTATAACTTCACTTATATTTTCAACACCATATACATCTATTCCTTTTACTATAGCTGCCTCTTTCGCGTTTTCTTTTGGTAAAATATAATACTTAAAACCTTTATCTCTAGCTTCATAAACCATTGGTAAAACACCTGAAATTCCCTTTATGTCACCATTTAATGAAAGTTCACCTATTATTATAAACTCCGATAAATATTTAGGATTTATTAACTCAGAACAAGCTAAAACAGCTATTGCTATAGGCAAATCAAATCCAGTACCCTCCTTTCTAATATTTGCTGGCGCCAAATTAACTGTATACTTATTTTTCTTATATTTAACTCCACTATTTATTATAGCAGCCCTAACCCTATCAGTAGCCTCCTTGACACAAACATTCGGCGTACCTACTATATCCATACGTGGCAAACCCTTGGACATATCTACTTCTACATTGACTATGTATCCGTTGATTCCTATATTCCCACAACTATGAACCATACTATACATACTTCCCTTATCTCCCTTAACTATTTTTCCGCATAAAAAATGCTATACCCCCACGAACATACTTTCGTTCACGGCTACAGTATAGCATAATATTTTTTCAAATGTGTCCACTTTTTGTGGACTTTTGCATTTTTATAAAATTTTAATAATTATAAGGACGTCTAAAATCTATTGCAAGCTTTCCATATCCCTATCTATTAACAGTTCCTCAATTTGATCTAGAGACATCTCCTTTTCTATTCCATGCATAATAATTACATCCCTTATATTTTTGATATATAAAGGTGACCTTCCAGCTATCTTTAATATCCGATTGACCTCAAAAACAGGCAACTTAAAAAATATCAAAATCTGAATTAACTTATTTCTACTCGGTTCCCTATCTCCTCTAAATATTTGATAAATATAAGAACTATCAATATAAGTATTGTTTATTACATCTTTGATTCTATAGCCCGCCTTATCCAAAATATTAATCAAAACTACATACAACTTATCTTCATTAAAATAATTTATATTTTCCCTCAAAAATTTATCAAGATCATCATCTTCCGCATATCTTCTTTTTAAAAGCTCGGTATCCAATTCTCTTTCTTCTTCTTCCCTATTCTTATCTTTGTCTTTATCGTCTTCAAACATAGCCTTCTCCTTTCTTTTTATTATAAAAATATTATCGGCATATTACTTTATAATATTAAAAAAATTTTTGTTTTTCTTAAATATTTATAAAATAAATTTTTATTGTAAAAATTCTTGACATAGAACATATGTTCGTGTTATTATGTTCTTGGAGTTAATTATGAATACATATATATTTCACATTGATGCAAATAACGCTTATTTAAGTTGGACTGCAACATACGAATTACTTAATGGAAATAATATCGATTTAAGAAAAGTTTTTTCAGTAATAGGAGGTGATGAAAAAAAGCGCCATGGAATAGTTTTGGCAAAATCACAAAAAGCTAAACAACTTGGCATAAAAACGGGAATGCCTTTGTCAAAGGCACGTAACCTTTGTCCAAATTTAATAATATACCCACCTAATTTTAAACTATATGAATACTGTAGTTCTGCTATGCTAGATATCTTCAAACAGTATTCTTCTAAAATAGAAAAGTTTTCTATTGATGAATCATTTATGGAGATTTCTACGGTTGAAAATCCTATAAAAATAGCTTATAAATTAAAAGAACATATTAAAAAAGAACTAGGTTTCACCGTAAATGTAGGTATTTCAACTAATAAATTACTTGCCAAAATGGCATCTGATTTTGAAAAGCCTGATAAAGTGCATACCTTATTTGAAAATGAAATAAAAGAAAAAATGTGGAACTTGCCAGTTGATGACTTATTTATGTGTGGTGGAAATAGCGCGAAAAAATTAAATAAATTATGCATATATACTATTGGAGAACTTGCTAATGCCGACATCCAATTAATAAATTTTCATTTCAAATCTTTTGGCACTACACTTTATAATTATGCTAATGGAATAGATGAAAGTAAAGTTCATTGCGAAGTAAAAAATTCAAATAAAGGAATTGGCAACTCCACTACTACTTCATTTGATATAAGTGATATAAGCGATATTAGATTATATCTATTGTCATTATGTGAAACTGTTGCCTATAGACTCAGGAAGCAAAATGCCTTCGCCTCGCTTTTTGCAGTTGAAATTGTTAGTCATGATTTTTCAAAATTTTCTAAAAGCAAGAAAATTAACATTTCTACAAACTCAACAAGTTATATGTATAAATTAATACTAAACCTATTCTTTGAATTATGGGAAAGCAATACTAAAATAAGAAAACTAGGAGTACGAGTTTCCAATCTAAGCTACGATGTATATATACAAAAAAATTTTTTAGATGATTTTGACTTTAAAAAACATCTCGTTATTGATAAAACAATAGACGAAATAAGAGAAAAATTTGGAGATGATATTATTTTTAGAGCTTGCTTTTTGAATAAAGAAGTTCCAAAGAACTTTAATAGAAGTACAAGAACCAAGCTAGAACTTCATAGTAATTTATAAAAATATTCACACGCTGACTTTTTAGTTAAAGGTAAGTAAACTAATTTAAATTAAGATAAACTTATAATAGAACTTATGATTTTTTATTTAACTGAAATTAATGTGATATATAGTAAGTATAATTACTCAAATAACAAAAAAACGGAGTGAATAATGAAACTATTAAATACTCCTATATCCATGATAAGCTGCATGAATGAAATAGGAGAAATACAACCTATAAAATTTAAAATTATAACAAATAGTGGAAGTTCACAAGTAATAAAAATAAATTCTATTGATAATAAAGAAACAATTAATATATGTGGAATAAAATCCAATATATTTACCTGTGAAATACTTATAAATAAAATAATTAAAAAATGCAAAATAAAATATGACCCAATATATTGTAAGTGGACACTATACCAAATATGATCAAACCAAAATATCAAAATTATTTAATATACACTACTTTTTAAATAAAGTAAAAGGTAATGTAATAAGTGAGGCTTAATAACTAATATTCTAAGTCAATATTCTATATTGATAGGACATGTTAGGTAATAAATAATATTGTAAACTAAATATTAAAACACTTCATAAAGCATACGAATAAGTATGTCTTGGGGAGTCATTTTTAAATGCATAATAAAAAAACAAACATAATTAATGATAAATTCTATTAAGAATACTATAAAATATTGAATACGTATATTTTATTAATATACAAGAATAATTTTAACAAATAAACTTAACAGAAAATTACCGAGTTACAATTTTTTTCGTATGCTTTATGAAGTCTTTTCAAAAATATTTTAATAAAAAAATTATAATAATATCCTTTCTTATAATTAAATAATGGGATATACACTTAATACAACAAAATCAAATATACTAATTTTTAATATAGGATAATAAGAAATATTAATGATTGCATTGATTCCATAAACAAATAGTATAATTAAAATAAAATTTCTAAAAATTAAATATTTAAAATACAATCTGCTTATACTTTATTAATGTAAAATTTTGGCTCGAACCTACCACAAAGCATAGTATTATTACCTTGTGGCAGACAAACTAAAGCCAAGTAACAAATAATAAATACCCTCCTCAAATGAATGAAAATACAGAATAAAAAAATAAATTATAATGTATTAGGCTATTTGATATCTATCTTATTAAGCTAAGAAAAGACTATACTATAACCCTAAAAATATTTACTTCCCCTCAGAAGTAAAAATCCCCTATTAATTATTTATATCACCCCTTTCTGCTCCCTTCAAACCCGAAATCCTAAATAATTATAAATAAGTTTTTTACTTAGTTTCAAGTTCTGAAGTAATTGTATATCCTCAAAAATAAAAAGTACAGTGCAACTTGCACACTTTTTTTAAAAAAAAGAGTATTTTAAACTCATTTTGCAAGCTATAAATCCTATAAAATAGGCATTTATTAAAAAAATAAAATTTTTTGAAAAATTTTTTATAACACTATGTGAGACAATATATATTCATTAATAAAACTATTATTTATACTATTTAAAAAATGTAATTTATACATATTAAGCTTGAAATTTTATTTACAAATTTTGACAAACATTTTCCACTTAGCAAAATGTAGTATACTAATATAAAACTATTATTTTTATAAAAATATCATCATAAATTTACTCTAAAATAAAATATCAAAACTATATACTACTTATGCCTCTTAACTTTTTCATCATTTTCTGACATAAATTCATATATTACATTTTCAAATATGCATAATATTATTTATAATTTTATTTCTAACACTAAACCGTTAATAATGTTTGGAAATAATTTTTACAATCTACAAATTTATGATAATATATATATTGAAAATTAATCTTAATAAAAATCCTATTTTACGGAGGTAATATAATGAAAAAAATAGATAATAGCTTGCTTTATAAATACAGTTTTTTAGGAAGAATTCTATCAAATGAAAAGGGAAATAGAGCCATATTTTTAAGACAAACAGCTAATAGGGAAGAAAATTCATATGATGCTAACTTGTATTTATACGAAAATGAAAAAATTTCTAAATTAACATCTTGTAGTACTGCAAGCGAGGCTTTTTGGTATGATGATGAAACAATTGCCTTTATTTCTAAACGAGACGAAAAATCTAAGAAAAATAAAGAAGTAGACTCAAATAAAAAAAGTGAGCCAAGCTTACAGCTATACACTAAAAATGTGATATCAAGTTCAGAATCTGAACTTTGGTTAGAATTAAAAGGGCAAATTTATAGTATAAATATGATAGATAAAGAAAAACTTGTCTATCTTAAAACTCGTGACATAGTTAAAGAAGATTCAGAATATTTTTCAGGTCAACAAGACGAAGAAGGATTCATGCGTATCCGTAGACTTCCTTTCTATCTTAATGGTGCAAACTTTACTTTTAACAAGCGTACTGTTCTTTGCATTTATGACATAAAAAATGGCAAAGAAAAAGAAATTGATTGCAAGGATTATACCGTAGAATCAATAGAACTATCAAAAGATAAAAACAAAATTATAATTATGGCATCAAAAATGCAAAAACTCAGCTCCAAATATACCGCTCTATTTGAATATAAAATAAAAAGCAATGAAATTAAAAAAATATTAAACGACGAATCCTATTCTAGTAAAAACCCATACGGAATATATGCAGCTACTTACTTTAATAACAAACCTTTTTTCTTAGGAAGCACAATGGAAAAACATGGTATAAATGAAAACAGAATAGCTTATGTTATCGAAAATGATGGTAAAGTAAATATTCTCAACAGACAAGATATTAACTACTTAAATAGTGGCGTACAAGACATGGTACTTTCTGGTGGAAATTCTTATAAGGTTTTTGACGATAATATTGATTTTATAACAACATCTGGCACTATAAATAAAATAAGTCGTTTATATTCAAATGGTATTTTTGAAGAAGATATTTTTGAATTTAAAGGTAGTATATCCTGCTTTGATTATGTAGATGATAAACTCATTTTTGTTGGACTTGATCCAAATGGTGGGCAAGAAATATATTTTGAAGATAAAAAAATCAGCAATTTTCACAAATTCTTAAATGATTATTATGTTGCTTTGCCACAGCCACTAAATATTAAATCTACAGGTTTTGATATAGAAGGTTTCATCTTGTTACCAGAAGATTACGACAAAAAATCTTCCCACCCCGCTGTACTAGAAATTCACGGAGGTCCAAAAACCGCGTATCAGACAAGCTATTTCCACGAAATGCAAATGCTAGTTTCCGAAGGTTATGTTGTCCTCTTCTGTAACCCAAGAGGTTCCTCGGGAAAAGGCAATGAATTTTTTGATATATTTGGACTCTATGGACAAGTTGATTATCAAAACATAATTGATTTTACAAAGGCTGTCTTAGAAAAATATGATAAAATAGATAAGGAAAGACTCTTTGTAACGGGTGGTTCTTATGGTGGTTTTATGACAAACTATATCGTAGGTAAAACAAATATGTTTAGGGCAGCAGTAACACAAAGGTCTATATCAAACTGGATTTCATTCTATGGAACATCTGACATAGGTTATTATTTTGCTACAGACCAACATAGAGCGAAAATAGAAGATGATGATTTTTGGCAACAATTATGGGATGTATCTCCACTAAAAAATATCGATAATGTGAAAACACCAACTATGATAATACATTCCGACCACGATTTTAGATGTCCACTAGAACAAGGTTATCAATTCTTTACTGCACTTATGGATAGAGGCATCGATACTGAACTCTTAGTCTTCAAAGACGAAAATCATGGACTTTCAAGAGGCGGAAAACCTAAAAACAGAATTGAACGCCTTAACGCTATAAAAACTTGGTTTGCAAAATACGACAAAAAATAATACAAGGAGATATTATGGAAAAAGTAATACTTTGTTTTGGTGATTCAAACACTTGGGGATATGATGTAGAAAACGGCGGACGATTTGATGAAAACACTCGTTATCCTAGGGTGCTAGAAAAAATATTAAATACTGGTAAAAAAAATAAATACAGGGTTATTGAAGAAGGACTTTGCGGAAGAACTTTTGCCTTTGATGACCCAGTTGAAAGTGGAAGGAATGGTATAAATTATTTAAAACCTTGCTTAGAAAGCCACTCTCCTATAAATCTGCTTATTATTATGCTAGGCACAAACGATGTAAATCAAAGGTTCTGTGCTACTGCAAATAACATCGCAAGAGCTGCCGGACGTTTTATTGATGAAGCTAAGCATACACTTGACATAAGTAGTCCAAATTGTAAAATACTTTTGGTTGCTCCAAGAAGAATAGGAAAACACTATGAAAGTGGTTTATATTCTACTTCAATGGGTGTAGGTTGCCATGAAAAATCGGTAGAATTAATAAACGAATTAAAACTTATGGCTGAAAATAAGACTTGCTATTACTTTAATGCTGATGACTTTGTAGAAACTATAGAGATAGACTCTACACATTTAACAAGAGAAAGTCACAAAATACTAGCAGAAAAATTAGGCAAAAAAATAGAAGAAATAATTTAAAACTACTATTGAAAACATCTAACACAAAAAATATTAGGTGTTTTTAATTACTCTTAGATACCAGTAATATCAAAAACCCATTTTTGATATTATAAATACTTTTGTGTTATAATATGAATGTTATGCAAAAGAAAAATAAATACATTTTTATAAGCATTTTTTCTTGGCTTATACTTATTACCATTTGGTATATCACAACTGAATATAATCTAATCAATAATGTTTTGATGCCATCTCCAAAAGAGGTTCTATTTAAATTTATAGATATAGCTAAAAATGGTTATAACGATATTTCGTTACTAAGTCATATATATATCAGTTTCAAAAGATTATTTATCGCCATTATTTTAGCAATAATTACAGCAATTCCACTTGGTCTTATAAGCGGATATTTTCCTTTGGTGGGTAGTATATATGATTCATTTATACATTTTTACAGACCTATTCCACCACTAGGTTACTACACCCTACTCGTTATCTGGATGGGAATAGATGATTCATCAAAAATTATGCTCCTTTATTTAGCAGCATTTGCACCAATATACTTAGTATGCGTATCAAGTGTCAGTCAGGTAAAGAAAGAATATATACTAAACGCGCTTTCAATGGGTGCAGAAAAGAAAGATATTTTCTTTAAAGTAATACTTCCCGCAAGCCTCCCAAGTATCTTTACTGGAATACGGACAGCCATTGGATTTTCCTACACTACCCTAGTCTCAGCCGAAATGGTAGCAGCTACCAAAGGTTTGGGTTGGATGGTTCTTGACGCATCAAGATACTTAAAAGTTGATGTTATATTCGTGGGGATTATTATTATGGGAATTAGTGGTATATTGCTTGATTTTGGAATAAGAAAAATAGAAGAAAAATATATTTTTTGGAAAGGACAAGAATGAAAAAAATAATAATATCAATACTGGTACTAGCCTTAGTTTTAAGCTCATGTGGAGGATCTAGCAAGCGAGAAAAAGAAATAAATTTAGGCTACCTACGTGTACCTAATGACGAAACAGTTGCAAAGCAACAAAAGTACATAGATGAATATTTTAAAAAGCAAGGCGTAAAGGTAAACTACATAATTGTAGACTCAGGTGTAGAAGCCAACAAAGCCTTTGCCTCAGGAAGTCTTGACTTCGCAACAATGGGTAATACTAATGGAGTTGTATCACTAGCTACTGGTCTTGACACAGAACTTATTTGGATTCACGAAGTAATAGGCTCATCGGAGGCATTGCTCATACACAAGGACTCTGGAATTAAATCTGTCGAGGATCTAAAAGGCAAAAAAATAGCAACGACATTTTCTTCAACATCACATTACATCTTACTTAACCTCTTAAAAGAATTTGGAATTGATAAAGATGTTACGATTTTAGATATGCAAACACCAGATATCGTTGCAGCATGGCAACGTGGAGATATAGATGCAGCTTATACTTGGGAACCATCAAAAAGCAAAATTTTAGGTCTTGGTGGAGAAGTCTTAATTGACAGTGCAGATATGATTGAAAAAGGCTTTGTTACAGCAAACGTTGGTCTAGTTAGAAAAGAGTTTGCTAAAGAAAATCCAGAATTAGTTGTAGGTATTTTAAAACAGCTTGCTAAAGCCGGAGACCTTTATAGAAACAATACTGACGAGGCTATTAATGCAGCAGCTAAAGAAATTGAAATCAGCTATGATGAGGCAAAATTCCAAATGTCTGGCTCAATTTGGCTTACTTTAGATGAACTAAATAGTGCCGATTATTTTGGAACTACTGAAAAATCTGGACACTTTGTTGATATAATGTTTGATACAGCAAAATTCTTAAAAGAAAATAAATCAATATCAGAAGTCCCAACATATGAACAATTTGCAGAATTTATAAATCCTTATTACATAGAAAAGGCGAAGGAGTAAATGAAAAATTTAATTGAATTTAAAAATGTTTCATACTCATATATGGGG
>PDWI01001178.1_pt1 | contig 42233 bp, 40 predicted proteins | sample 1430891 | NCBI WGS metagenome assembly PDWI01 (sample SAMN01162508, study PRJNA174530) | Oral metagenome, whole genome shotgun sequencing project. | biome: Marine environment; feature: Marine mammal; material: Swab sample of the gingival sulcus; isolation source: swab sample of gingival sulcus... | reverse complement strand
GCTGGAAGCGCCGGAAACGGCGGTCGCAGGTTCCGAGATCGAAGTCACCTGGATGGGGCCGGGCAACCAAGACGACTATGTGTCGATTGAGGTGGTCGGGGCGAAGCTGGGGGACGCGATTGATTACGCCTACACCAGCGGCGGCAATCCCGCGACGCTGGAGATGCCGGTTGAGCCGGGCACCTATGAACTGCGCTATGTCGCGAGCGGCAATGTGAAGAAGATTCTGGCCACACGCCCGATCACCGGCACGGCGCCCACGGTCGCGCTGGAAGCGCCGGAAACGGCGGTCGCAGGTTCCGAGATCGAGGTCACCTGGATGGGGCCGGGCAACCAAGACGACTATGTGTCGATTGAGGTGGTCGGAGCAAAGCTGGGGGATGCGATTGATTACGCCTACACCAGCGGCGGCAATCCCGCGACGATGGAGATGCCGGTTGAGCCGGGCACCTATGAACTGCGCTATGTCGCGAGCGGCAATGTGAAGAAAATTCTGGCCACACGCCCGATCACCGGCACGGCGCCGACGGTCGCGCTGGAGGCGCCGAAAACCGTGGCAGCCGGGTCGGAGTTTGAAGTGACATGGATGGGGCCGGACAACAACAGAGATGCGATCACGGTCGCACTCGTGGGTTCAAAAGCGGGCAGGTATGTTGAACACAGATATGCCAGCAGCGGCAATCCTGCCGAGATGACAGCCCCGACCGAACCGGGCATCTATGTTCTGCGCTATGTGGCAAATGGCGATGAAACGAAGATCTTGGCACGTCGTATTCTGAAAGTCTCCGGGGCAGGCGCGGGTCCGCTGGAACCGGGCACGGCAGCGCTGGAAGCTGCGGATAGCGGTCCGGCGGGCGGTCAGGTTACGGTATTTTGGGCCGGACCGGGCGCGCCGGGCGACGTAATTGCCATCCGCAAGATCGGGGCCACGACGGTGGAAACCTCTGTTGCGGTCACCAGCGGCAACCCGGTGGCTCTGCCCCTGCCAACCGCTGCGGGCCAATACCTGATCCACTACCTCACCGGGGGAAGCCAGAAGTCGATCGGCAACCGGCTGATCTCCGTGAAGTAAACTACTCGGGTCCGCGGCGTATTGCTGCGGACCCGGTTCAATGCGGTGCCTGCGGCGCTTGGTCTTTAAATGGGGTGTTAAGCGGTGCGAATGCGCGGCGCTTGCGGTTCGCTTTAAAGGCTGGACCTGTTCAGGACAACAGACGCGGAATCAAGCGGTAGGTATTGCGTTCGCTGATCCCGAGGACGCTGGCCACTTTGCTGCGGTTGCCGTTGTGGCGCTCGAGCAGCAGGCGCAGGTAGCTGGCGCGCAGTTCGTCCATGGTGGGCTCATGGTCAAAGCGCAGCGTGACGCCAGCTGGATTGCCGCCAAACCGCGCGTCTGCATCGCCCGGCGCTAGTGGCAGGGACAGGTGTTCGGGGCAGATTTCTGGCTCGGGGCCGGATACGATGACGCTGCGTTCGATGGCGTTGCGCAATTCGCGGACATTGCCGGGCCAGTCATAGCGCTGCAACAGCTGTAGCGCCTCCGGGGTCAGCGCCTTGTTCGCTTGTTTCTGAAAACCCCGGTTTTGCAGGAAAAACTGCGCCAGCGCCGGGATGTCTTCGGGGCGATGCCGGAGCGGCGGGATTTCGATTTGAAAGGCGTTAAGGTAGAAAAACAGTTCGGCGCGGAAGCGTTTTTCCTGAACCCGTTTTTGCAAATCATGCTGCGTAGCGACGATGATGCGCGCCTCGGCGGCGATGTCGGCCCCGCCGCCCAAGCGGCGAAACCGCCCGCTTTCCAGCACACGCAGCAGCCGGTCCTGCATGGCAAGCGACAGGTCGGCGATGTCGCGCAGAAACAGGGTGCCCCCGGCGGCGAGTTCGATCAGCCCTTCCTGCGGCGCGGCGGCCCCGGTCACGGCGCCCGCTTCGTGGCCAAACAGTTCGGCAACAAAGCTGTTTTCCTGCGACGGGTCACAATCCAGCGGCACAAAGCGGCGATCCGCGCGCGGCGAGGCTTCATGCAGCGTGCGCGCGATCAATTCCTTGCCGGTCCCGCCCGCGCCCTTGATCAGAACCGGCGTGTCGGCGGCGGCAAACAGGTCGATCTGGCGACGCAATTCGATCAGGGCCGGGCTTTCGCCGACCAGCATTTCGGATTTGCTGCGCCGCGCCTGACCCTGCCAGTATTTCACATCCCGTTTCAGTTCCGCCGTTTCCAGCGCCCGGTTGATGGCGATTTGCAGTTTCTCGAAACTGATCGGTTTGACGAGGTAATCCGACGCGCCCGCATGCACCGCCCCGACTGCCTGTTCCACCAGCGCATGGGCCGTGACCACGATCACCGGCGCGTGTTGCGAAAAATCCGTCAGCAGGTCCAGCCCGTCGCAATCGGGCAGGCGCACGTCGAGCAGGATCAGGTCCGGGCAGGCCCGCGCAATCTCTTCACGCGCCTCGGCCCCGGTGCCGACCCCGCGCACATCGTGACCCAACTGGCTCAGATGGGCGATCAGCAGGCGGTTGAGGCTCTGGTCGTCCTCGACCACCAAAATCCTGTTCCTCGTTGCGGCGTTCATGCCTGCGCTCCTTCTTCATCGGGCAGCACGACTTCAAAGCAGGTGCCCCCGCCGGGCGCGTCTTCAAAATCGAGCGTTCCGTTCAACTTTCGGATAATCGAGGCACAGATGGCAAGCCCCAGCCCGCGCCCGCGTGTCCCATCCGCCCGCCGGGTCCAGAAGGGCAGCAGCACCTTGGCGCGGTCGCGTTCCGGGATGCCGACGCCGGTATCGCAGAGCTTCAGATGCACCTTGCCCGCAGCCTTGTAACACCGAATGTCGAGCCGCCCGCCCTCCGGCATGGCGTGGATCGCGTTGAGGGCGAGGTTGAAGACCACGGTGCGCATGTCGCTGTCGCGGGCAAGGATGCGGGGCGCGTTGCGTATATCCGCGTGGATCTCAACGCCGGAGTTTTCTGCCTCCAGCCGCAGGAGGGTGATGGTGTCGGAAATGACCCTTTGCATCTCGACCAGTTCGATATTCGCGCTGGGCAGCGAAGACAGGCGCAGCAGGCTTTCGGTCACGTTCTGACAGGTCGCGATTTCAGTTTCCGCGATGTCGATATATTCGCGCGCGGCGGCGGGGAGATCGGGGTGATTGCGCACCGCGTGCAGGGCGAGGGCGATGGCGGACAGGGGATTGTTGACCTCATGCGCCACCCCGGCGGCGAGCCCGCCCATTTCCGCCAGCCGTTGACTGTGCGAGATGGAAATATCTTTCTCCATGTCGCGAATGGATTCGACCACGCAATCGCATTCCCCTTCCGGCAGCGACAGACGCACCGGCGCGGCGGAAACCTCGACCGAAAACTCTGCCCCGTGCTGGTCCTTGTGGATATGGGTTGTGACCACCTCCGGCTTGCCGTTTTGCAGCAGTTCCACCACCGGGCAACAGGTCATCGTTGGCGCGCAGGGGGCGTCGCAGCCGTGGCTGGAGCGGTAACAAAACTGCCCGGCAACCTGCGCCGGATCGGCGTCCAGATGGTCGCAATAGGCGCGGTTGGCCATCAGGATGCGGAAATCCGGGCCAATGACGCGCACCCCGTCCGGGATGGCGTCGATCAGGGTTTGTAACGCGCCGTGTGCTGACTCCAGCGCCTGGATATTGTCCTGCAAATGATTGGCCATGTCGTTGAAATGACGGCCAAAACGGTTGATTTCGTCCTGCCCCAACTCCGGGATGCGCACCGACAGATCGCCGTCGGACAGCGCCTGCGTGCGGTTGGTCAGGATGTCGATCCGCTTCAGCACCAGCCGCTTGAGCGCCAGCCAGAGGCCGGTTTCCAGCAAGATCAGCACCAGCAGCCCCAGCACTGCCAGCCCGATCGCCCCGGAGCGCAGAAGGGTGCGCATGTTGGAGGCGTCATAATCGACGATCAGCACGCCGTTGATCGGGTTGTCGGCAATGGCGCCGTGGCATTGCTGGCAGCGCGGCTGGTTGGGCAGGGGGTTGACCGAACGCAGCACCTCGCCATCACGCCCGGCAAGGTAGCGGGTTTGCGCTTCGCCGCTCAACAGGGCCGTATCGAAATCCGCATCCGCAACCGGGGTGCCGAGCCGCTCCGGGTAAGACGAAAACCGCACTTCGCCTTGCGGATTGGCAATCATCACGCCGGCAATGTCGGGCTGCGCGCCGAGTCGGGTCACGATGTCCTGCAACCCGTCCAGATCGCGCTTGAGCATGGCGTTTTCCAGCGCCGCTTGCAGCAGGAGGTTGACGTTGAGCGAGGCGGTTTGCTGGGTGTCGAGCAGGTTGGCGCGGTATTGTCCGATGACGAGCGGCAGCAGCAGGGCCGAGCTGAGCAAAACCAGCAGGGCCGCCATCAGCAGAAACTGCCGTTTCAGCCGCTGCGCAATCCAGTTTCGCAAAGGCGCGCCCCCCGTCCTTCGATTACCCGTCCAGAACCTGAAACAGCTTCTTGTGGTGTTGGGTGCGGGCGCAGATATGGCACAGCCCGTCCCCGGTATCGTTTTGCACAGGCGGGTGAACCATCACGCCGCAAGCCCTGCACGTCCATTCTGACAGCACCACGTCCGGCGGGGCTTCCTGCATCGGACGCACCTCAATCGCGACGTGGTCACAGGCTTCTTCGCACAAAGAACACCCATCGCAGGGCGCTGCGCGGGTCTGATAGACCAGTTCCCCTTCCGGCGCCTTGACCTGTGTCAACACATCCTCGGGGCAAATGCGCAGACAGGCGTCGCAGCCAACGCATTTTTGCGCGTCGATCACCGGGGCGGCGGCAAAGAGGGCGCCGGGCGTATCGGCGGCAAGCGCTTGTATCACGGCGAGCGGGGGCGGGGCGTCCTCTTCGACAATCGGGGCGATTTTGCGCAACAGGTCGCGGCGTTTGGACGTGTCCGCTTCTTCGCGATACCACGCCAGAACCCGCTTCATACCGGGGGCATCCGGTGTGATATGGCGCAGAGCCATTTCCGGCAGAGCGCGACTGCGCAGCAAGGCGTTGAATTTCTCCGGCAGGTCCGGTGCGTCTTCGCCGATCCAGACCACCCGGCGGATTTCGGCGACATAGGCGCTCGCGAGGGGGGCGAAGGCGTCGGGCAACGCGATTTGCGCCGATGCCCAGACCTGCGGCAGCAAAAGCACCCCGTCCCGCTGCAAGGGTTTGTCAACGGGCGGGGCTGTGTCCTGTCTGCCTGCGCGTCTTACCAGCTTTCGGCCACTCCCGGCATGAAGGGCGCGTCCTCGGGATCGGGCGAGCGCTGCGTGTCGAGATCGGCAATGTCGCGCACGTTACGCGCGGTGCCGGTGATCTCCTCCAGATAGCCGCGCAGATCGTCGAGGAAGGCGTTGGTCAGCACCATCACCTCGCGGTAGAGCGGCTGGGTCGAACACAGGGCGGCGCGCTCGAAAAAGGCAGGCACCCAGGGCAGGAGGTGCAGGTCCATGAACCGGGCCGCGTCCTGCGCCGGAACCGCGCTGGCCAGTCGGCACAGATGCGAGACAAACTGCAATTCATGCACCACATGGTCGTCGGCGCGCACCCGCCAGTTCGGCACCGAAATGCCGTAATGCTCATACCAGTCGCGGGCGTCGAACATGGGCATTTGCCGCTCAAGCTTGTCCTCGGTCATCCAGACCGAACCGCTGGGTGCGGCGCGGTAGGCGTGGGTCAGGAAAATGTCGGCATATTCCGCCGCCAGCAGCTCCAGAACCTCCGCGTCCGGCGTCGGGCCGAGCGCGTCCAGCGCGGCGCTGAGTGCGTCAATCGCCGCCGCAGAACGCGCGCTGGTGGACAATTCATGCAAGCCGGCGACAACGCCGTGCTTGTGTAACTGCGCCAGCAAATCGGCGTCGATCTCGCGGTCGTGGAAGCGGATCAGCACGTCCAACCCGTCCGCGAATTGCACCAGCCGCTGCGCCTGTTCAGGGGTCAGAGCCGCCGGTGCCTTTTGTGCTGCGCCCATATCAGACCTTTCCTTTGGAATGCGCTACGAAGCGGATTGACGGGTTGGTCAGTTCGGGGTCGGCCATGGATTTGACCTGCCGCACGACTTCCTCATTCGGGCCAACCGCTTTCGTATCATAGCTGCCATCCGCGATCTGATCAATCGGGCCGACATCCAGAACCCGCATCATGCAGGCGGCGACGCAGTAAGGCTTGCGCCCGGCTTCCAACTCGTCGATGCACATATTGCACTTCTTGACCACGTTCTCTTCCGGGTCATATTGCGGCGCACCAAACGGGCAGGCGGCTTCGCATTTGCGGCAGCCGATGCAAAGCGTCGAGTCGATATCCACCACGCCATTATCCGCGCGTTTCCAGATCGCCCCGGTGGGACAAGCGGGCAGACAGGCCGGTTCGGCGCAGTGGTTGCACGACATATTGACCTTGAAGGCGAACACGTCCGGGAACACCCCGCCCTCGATATATTGCACCCGGCGGAAACGCGGCCCCGGCGCCAGTCCGTTCTTGTCCTTACAGGCCATCTCGCAGGCCCGGCAGCCGATACAGTCCACGTTGTTATGCACGAACCCCATCTGCATTTCCGGCACTACGGGAACGTATTTCTCCCGCTTTCTGCGCGCGACGTTTTCCCGGATCCGTTGTTTGTCAACTTTATTTGCCATTTTTCTAACTCCTCGCGCCGATCACAGATCGCGACGGAACACATGGCTCCGCGCGGTGGAAAGCTGGTCCCAACCCGGACGGTGCGCCAGATCGGATTTCTTCACGTTGCACAGGATCGTGTTGTAGGCGAAGGCACCGGCGGGGGACGGGTTGTCGTCGGTCAGGAAGTCCGGGTTGCCGGAGCGGTCCACGCCGTTCTCGTCGAGATCCATCCACGCGCCTTCATGCAGCACCACAACGCCGGGCATGCACCGCTCGGTGACATAGGCTGGCATGATGACCCGCCCGCGATCATTCCACGCCTCGACCGTATCGCCGGTCTTGATGCCAAGCTTGCGCGCATCGGAGGCGTTCATCGTGATCTCCTGACTGAAAGTCTCGCGCAGCCACGGGATGTTGTTGAAGATCGAATGCGTCCGCCAGCGCGGGTGCGGGGTGATCATGTGGAACGGGAATTTCTCCGTCAACGGGTGGTTCAGGCTCTCCCAGGGCTCGATCCATTTCGGAATGGCCGGGATGTGATAACCATACTGGGTTTTGGTCCAGTCGGTGATCTGCGCCAGTTGCCCCGAGAAGATCTCGATCTTGCCGCTGGCGGTCTGGAAGGGCACGCCCTCTTCGACCTGCTTGCGGAAGGCGACATGCGGCTCCGGCAGGACGAATTTGTAAACCCCGCGTTTCTTGAACTCTTCCCAGGAAATATCCGCGCCCTGATGGTGCTGCACCTTGTGCCACCAATCCACCAGATAGGCTTCGTCGACCGCCGTTGGATCGTCGAAGTAACTGCGCGGGGCTTTCGGGTTGTATTGCGGCCCGAAGCCGAGGCGGTAAGCCAGTTCGGTGAAGACCTGAAAGTCCGATTTGCTCTCGCCCATCGGCTGGATCACCACCGGGCGGTGGATGTAGTAATGCCCTTTATACCAGGGCAGGGCGACATCGTGCCGCTCAAAGTGCGTGGCGATGGGCAGGATGTAGTCGGCCCAGATGCCGGTCGGCGTGATCGTGCTGTCCATGCAGACGAACAGGCTCTCCATGTCGCCTTCGTCTTCCAGCTTGCGGATGGCGGCGATTTCCTTGTTGATGTTGGTCAACTGGTTGAACCAGTCCGAACCCTGCCAGAAGATGCCGCGAATGTTGGGGATCACCCCATCCATCGGGTCGCCTTGCCCCTTGGGCCAGCAGCCGATTTCCTCGCGTTTGACATTGGGATAATTCAACACCGCATGGGCCCAGCGGTCGGACTTGATCGCCGCATACCATACGTTGGAATACTGGTCGTAAGGATAGGCCACCGCTTCCGAGTGCCAGCCCTTGCCAACCCCCTCGGCGCAGCCGCCCAGAATGCCGATATTGCCGGTCATTGCCTGAAGCGCGGCGGCCATACGGTTGTATTGCTCGCCGTACGCGTTACGTCCCGGCGCCCAGCTTGCTTTCAGCGCAGCGGGCTTGGTGGTCGCATACATCTCGGCCAGCTTCTTGATGTCTTCTGCCGACACGCCGCAGATTTCCGACGCCCATTCCGGGGTTTTCGGAACGCCGTCGCGTTCGCCGAAGATATACTCCTTGAAGCTCTCCTGACCCTGCGCCCAGCCGGGCATGGTGCCCTTGTCCATGCCCTGCACGAACTTGTCGATGAACTCCTGATCGTGCCAGTCGTTGTCCCAGATGTGGTAGGCCATGCCCGCCATCATCGCGGCATCGGTATTGGGCCGGATCGGGATCCACCACGCGTCATAGGCCGCCGCCGAGTCGGTATATTGCGGGTCGATCAGCACGAACTTGCAGCCGCGCTGTTTGGCCATGCGCATGTAGTAGAAGGTGTTGCCGCCGTGGAACGTGTAGGCCGGGTTCCAGCCCCACATGATCATCAGCTTGGTGAAGGCGTAGGCGTCGTCTTCGTTGCCGTCCTCGATGGTGCCGTAGGTGATCCGGCTGGAGAAGGTTGTGCCCTGATAGGAGGGCACCGACCAGCTTGAGGTCCGGCAGCCGAACATGCCGAGGAAACGGCCCAGCAGGCCTTCGATCTGGTCCGATTTGTGCAGAACACCGTAAGAGGCGCCCGCATAGCTCTGATCGACCAGCGCGGTCGGGCCGTATTTGTTCTTGATGTAAACCATACGCTGCGCGATGTCCGTAAGCGCCTCGTCCCAGCTTACGCGCTTGAACTTGCCCTCGCCGCGCTTGCCGACGCGCTTCATCGGATACAGCAGGCGCTCGGGGCTATAGAGGCGCAGCCGGTAGGAGCGGCCGCGCAGACAGCCGCGCACCTGTGGTTTGTCAAAGGTGTCGGTGCCATAGGCGTCGCCCTGATAGGAGCCGTCATCGGTGCTGATGCGCACGATCACGTCGCCTTTCTTATGGGCCACCAGCATGTGCCGCGAGCCGCAGTTATGCGCGCAACTCGTGACCACGGTCTCCAGCTCGTCATCCGTCGGATAGGGCTCATAGGCGAAGGCGTGGGCCTCCTCGGCGCCGGCCCCGACGACCAGCCCGGCCGCCGTCAGCGCGGCACTGGTTTTCAGAAAATCCCGACGCGCCTCGCTTTCCGGGCTTTCATGTGCTTCGGGACGATTTTCGCTCTCATGATAGGTCATGTTGGCTTTGCTCCTTACTCAGCAGCCGGAAGGGCATATTCAGGGTCAGATTCGGTCGGGCGATCCACCGCCCATTCCGGGATTTCCTCGTCCATGTCCGGCCAGGCGTGGCGCGGATAGGGGTAGGAGATCCGATACCAGGCGCGTCCGCCGTGACAGCCGTAGCAGGTGTCCGACGAGCCTTCGCGCGCCAGCTTCTCGATATTGGCGGCGTTGAGGTAGGACACCCCATGGCGCACCGTGCGGAAGCCTTCGGCGTGGCAGGACAGACAGCCATTCGGCGCTTCCGGGTATTCCATATCGGCGCGGATTTCATGCCACGGGGCTTCCAGATCCATCACCTCATAGGGGAATTGTCCGTGACAGCGCAGGCAGGTTTCCGACGGGTTCACCATCTTGCGCAGGGTGAACTCCGGCACCACCCCAGCCTCGAAGGCTTCGCGTGTCGGCAGCATGTCCGGGGTCTCTTCGCGCGGGTCGTTGCCCTTGTGGCAGAAGACGCATTCGAGGTTCATCACTTCCTTGGCGAAGTCGCTTTCAAGGTGGCGATAGTGGAAGGTGTCCTGCGGCCCGGCATAAGTGTCAAGCGTCTGATACCAGGCGATCGTATCCTCGGCGGGCACCCCGGCAATGGAGGCCGCGCGCGGCTTGTGATCCAGAATTTCCTGGTGACAGGTCAGGCATTGTTCGTTGCTCGCCTCTTCGATCATCGGCGAGAAGTGCAGCGGATGATAGCGGGCGCGCTGGTAATCCAGCGTCGGCGCAAGGGCTTCGAGATCGGCGACCAGTGCGTCGAATTTCGCCTGTTCTTCCGGCGAGCGCCCCGGCGGGTTGGTGTAAGTCACGCCTTCGGGGTAGGGCACCGGGTCGATCTCGACCACCTCATCGGCGCCATCTTCCGGCTCGGCTTCGGCCAGCACGACAGTATCGCTCAACCCAAGCGCTACCACGTCCTGCGGCGCATCGGCTTGCAGGCCCAGATAGGCGATAAGATTATTCGCATCTGCTTCGGTCTTGAGGCCATTAAAGGCCATTTTGTTGCCGGGAATGTCCCCTTTCGGGTCCAGCAGGTAAGTCCGGAGGCGGTCAACCGTCCAGGTGCCGGCATGGCCGATCATGGCGTCGGAATATTCGAACCCATCCGCCACTGCCACGTCCCGGCCGACGATGTTCCAGAGGTTCGGCCCGGTTTTATGGCCGTCACCAGACGCCACCGTATGGCACGCCTTGCATTTCTTGAAAACCTTCTCCCCGGCGCTTGCGGTAACCACAGCGACAGCGGGGGTTTCGGGGGTTGAGGGATCGGCGGCAGGCGGTGCGGAAACAACGGGCCGGACCGCTGACAGCCGGGCTTTCTCAACTGCGGGAGCGCCTTTCACCAGCATGACGGCAATGACGCCGCCCCAGAACACCGCTAAAGCGGCAACACCTGCGAGTAAAACTGCGCTTATGGTGATTAAGACCTTCTCCAGGAACCTCATTGGTCCAATCCCTCTTCGGCTTGAACCCGGCCTGCAACCAGTTTTGTCTTGGCTGGTGAAAAACCGATAAACCGGCTTCCCACGTGGCTGGGTAATGTTATCCGTCTAATCACACCGTAGTCAGGAAAATCGCCTGTCCCGGCGTTTCGTGAGAGGGGTCCGCCCGGTCAGGCGGGCCGCCTCAGTGTTCAGGAGAGGGGCCAGAAACCCGGCCCCTCGGGGCTAACCCGAGGATTAGCTGTCGTCGCCTTTGTCTTCGTCAGCAGGCGGGGTCCAGTCGCCGGACATGCCGCTCATGCCGGACATGCCACCCATGCCGGACATCCCCGACATGCCGGACATACCGCCCATGCCGGACATTCCCGACATGCCGCCCATACCGGACATACCCGACATGCCACCCATGCCGGACATACCCGACATACCGTCCATTCCGGACATACCAGACATGCCGCTCATGCCGCCCGCAGTGGCGGGCACGGCGAAAACGGCGGCACTGCACATGATTGCAGCAAGCGTACGAGAGAATTTTTTCATAGGAGCTTCCTTTTTGCTTCTTGGTTTTTGCCAGCCGTTTTCGAAACTATTTAGTGTCTCGCTGGCAGTTACATCGAACCCCGGCTTTCGCCGGAGCCGAATTTCTAATGCCAACCCCGAATGTCGTAGGGGCCGGTCATCCCTGGCGCCAGAAACGGGTCAAACCACGCTTCCTGATCTTCCAGAAATCTCAAACTGCTGGGATACGGGGCTTTGACCCCGGTGAGGGCATACACATACCAAGCATTGTTCTTGCCGAACTTGCTCACAACCGGCGCACCCTCGGGGCGCTCATAGGGCTTCACCCCCGCAATAAAAAGCGCCGTAGCCTCTTCCTCGCTGGCACCATCGGCCAAAGCAACCTGAGGCACGGTTAACGCTACCAGCGCGGCTGCGGTTCCCCAACGTAACATGTCACGCACCATGGCTTGTCCTCCTCGAACTGGCGGCCCTGATCCCGGCTCTTTTCCGGGCGGGACGTGCGGGAATCTCTTTCCTCGTCCGAATAATACGCCTCTGGCTTCGCGCGTTCATTACCTTATTTGTTTTCAAAGGGTTGCGCGGAGTTCCTGAGGAAAACACTTACTGCCATTCTGACATAAGCCCGGCGGCGCCTGCACTTCCTCTGGGAAATTTCCGAGTATATCTCGTTCGAGAGCCTGACATTTTGGCAAAACAGCCTTGCCATTCTGTCATGCGTTATATTGTCGCATTTTGTTGCGCGGCCCTGTCGGCCATTGCCGGGGAAAATGCCGTGCGGAAGCTGGATTTCCTCTGTATACAGAACCTGTTCGAGCCGCCTTTCCACCCTGAACAAAGCGAGAGAAGCCATGTCAGACCGTCGCCAGGAAGTCCTTACCCACCTCACCCGGCTTGCCCTGCCGACCCCGGATACGAACCCGGTCGAGGCCGGGTTGATTCGCGCTTTGTCGCTGACCGATGGGGACAGCGTGGTGCATTTCGTGCTGGAGCCGCCCGCGGGGAGTAACGGGGCGGCGCTGAAGGCGGAGATCACCGATTGGCTGATGCAGCTTGATTGGGTGCGGGAGGTTAAGGTTGCGCTGACCGATCCGCAGTTTGTTCTGCCGGACAGTGAACCGGACGAAGACAACCCGCCGCCGATCGAGGGGGTTGAGCATGTGGTGCTGGTCGGGTCCGGCAAGGGCGGCGTTGGCAAGTCTACCGTGACCGCCGGGATCGCGGCGGAGATGGTGGCCCGCGGGTTGCGGGTCGGGGTGCTGGACGCCGATGTGTATGGCCCGTCGCAGCCGCGCATCTGGGGCGCGTCGGGGCGGCCGGTCAGTTATGAGGACGTGCTGATTCCGATTGCGACTTCCGGCATCAAGCTGATGTCGCTGGGCCTGTTGACCACGCCGGATCAGGCGCTGGTCTGGCGCGGACCGATCCTGCACGACACGCTGACGCGGCTGTTGTTCAAGGTGCGCTGGGCGCCGCTGGACGTGCTGCTCATCGACCTGCCGCCGGGCACGGGGGATGCGCCACTGACGCTGTTGCAGCAGGTGCAGATCGACGGGGCGGTCATGGTATCGACCCCGCAGGATTTGTCGCTTCTCGACCTGCGCCGGGCGATGGACCTGTTCCGGCGCACGGATATTCCCATGCTGGGGTTGGTGGAAAACATGGCGGTGCATATCTGCCCGAATTGCGGCGCGGAGGATCACCCGTTCGGCGCCGGGTTGGAGGAGTTCACCCGCAACGAGGGCATTCCCTTCCTCGGCAAGCTGCCCCTGTCGCACAGTATTTCGGCGGTGTCCGATTGCGGCATGGAACAGGCGGACGAGGCCACCAAAGCGGCCAGCACCGGCCATTTCGTCCCGATCGTGGACAAGCTGCTTGAGGGAATGACCTTCGGGTGACGCGCCCGGCAGGTCACTGATTTTTGTCTGCACCCGCCATGAAGGCGCGGCCAGCGCGGTTCGGGGCGCGGAAAAAGCAACAGCGCCCCGCGGGGCTGAGAAACCTGTCAGGCGCCAACAAGGGCGCGGGTCAAGGGGTGGGTCGGGTCTTTCAATCCGTCGATCACGTCAAAATGGTGTTTTCCGGGATCGGTGACCAGTTTGGTGTCAGCGCCCGCCGCGCGCCAGTGTTCCGCCAGCAGGGCGGATTGGCGCAGGAGTTCCGGGCGTTCGTTAGCGCCGACCCAGGCGATGAAATCCGGCCCCGGCATGGGCGGGAGCAGGGCTGGGCTGTGCGCGCGGGCGCTTTCTTGTGTCAGCTTGAGCTTGGCGTTCATGCTGTTGAGCATAAGTGGGCGCAGATCGTGCAGCCCGCTGATGGAAACAACGCGCTCGATGCGCGCCGCGATTTTCTCCGGCAGCGGGGTGTTGGCGCACATCATGCAGGCGGCAAGATGGCCGCCCGCCGAATGCCCGGTGATCCGGATCGGCCCGTTGACCTGTTCGGCGGCTTTTGTGATTGCCCGGCCGATCTGTTGCCGGATCTCGGCGATGCCGGCCTCTGGGGCCAAGGTGTAGCTCGGCAGGGCCACGGCCCAACCGGACAGGAGCGGCCCTTCAGCGAGGTCGGACCAGCTGGACTTGTCGAAATCCAGCCAATACCCGCCGTGAATGATCACCACGAGTCCCTTGGGCGCGCCCTCCGGCAGCAGCAGGTCCATCACTTCGCGCGGATGCGTTCCATAAGCCAGATCAAAGCGCCCCTTCGCGCTTTGCCGAAACGCCGCCGCCCGCTCGGACCAGCGCTTCGGGTAGGTTAAGCCGTCGGGAATGTAGGCCGCATTGGCAAAGGCGTTTTCCCAGTCGATCCCGGCATCCGGGCAGGACTTTCTGCCGTGTTGCACGATGCGCCTCCCATTTCTCAAATTCGCGGCAATGATATATTTCAGGGTTAGATATTTCAAGCTTGAAATATAAAAACGGCTTCGCTAGGCTTCTTGCAACAAGCAGCGGAAAACCGCGCTACAAATGGGGGGATGCGATGCGTGTCGCGTGTTTAGGCGGTGGACCCGCCGGTCTGTATTTTGCGATCTCGATGAAGCTGCGCGATCCGTCGCATGAGGTGGTGGTTTTTGAGCGTAACCGCGCCAACGACACCTTCGGCTGGGGCGTTGTGCTGTCGGATGACGCGCTGGAGAATTTGCAGGAGAACGACCCGCCAAGCGCCGAGGCCATTCGCAACAATTTTATCTATTGGGATGATATTGCGGTGGTGCATGACGGCGTGCGCACGGTGTCCGGCGGGCATGGCTTTGCCGGGATTGGCCGCAAGCTGCTCCTGACCCTGCTGCAAGAGCGGGCGCGTGAGTTGGGGGTGGACCTGCGTTTCGAGACCGAGTTCGACGATATCGACAGCTATCGCAAAGACTATGATCTTGTCGTCGGCTGCGATGGTCTGAATTCCAAGGTGCGCACCACCTATGCCGATCATTTCAAACCCGAAATTGATCTGCGCGCCTGCAAGTTCATCTGGCTCGGCACGCATCAGAAGTTTGACGACGCGTTCACCTTCATCTTTGAGAAGACGGAACACGGCTGGATCTGGGCGCATGTCTATCAGTTTGACGAGGATACCGCGACCTTCATCGTGGAATGCGCGCAGGACACTTGGGACAATTTCGGCTTTGAAGATATGTCCAAGGAGGAGATCGTCGAGACCTGCCGTAAGACATTCGAGGCGCATCTTGGGGGGCATGACCTGATGTCCAACGCGGCGCATCTGCGCGGTTCTGCTGTTTTCATGAACTTCCCGCGCGTTTTGTGCGAGAAATGGCACCACGAGAATGTCGTTTTGCTCGGTGACGCTTCGGCGACCGCGCATTTCTCCATCGGGTCCGGCTCGCGTCTGGCCTTTGACAGCGCCATTGCGCTGGCGGAGCTGTTGCACACCGAGCCGGATATGGAAGCGGCGTTTGAGCGCTATCAGGAAGAGCGGCGTCTGGAGGTGCTGCGCCTGCAATCGGCGGCGCGTAACTCGTTGGAATGGTTCGAAGATGTCGAGCGCTATCTCGATCTCGACCCGGTTCAGTTCAACTACTCCCTTCTGACCCGATCCCAACGGATCAGCCATGAGAACCTGCGCCTGCGCGATGCCGAATGGCTGCAATCGGCGGAAAAGTGGTTCCAGATGCAGGCGGGGGTTGCCGAAGATGCTCCGGTGCGCGCGCCGATGTTCGCGCCTTTCCGGCTGCGTGAGATGGATCTGGTGAACCGCATCGTGGTTTCCCCGATGGCGCAGTACAAGGCCGTCGACGGCACGCCGAACGACTGGCATCTGATCCATTACGGGGAGCGTGCCAAGGGGGGCGCGGGGCTGGTTTATACCGAGATGACCTGCGTGTCGAAAACCGGCCGCATCACGCCGGGCTGTCCGGGGCTTTACGCGCCGGAACATGAGGCGGCGTGGAAGCGGTTGACCGATTTTGTGCATGCCGAGACCGAGGCGAAAATCTGCTGTCAGATCGGCCATTCGGGCCGCAAGGGCTCGACCAATCTTGGCTGGGAGGGCATGGACAAGCCGCTGGCCAGCGGAAACTGGGAGCTGATTTCCGCCAGCGCGATCCCGTGGTCGCCGGAGAATGCGGTGCCGCGCGAAGCGACCCGCGCCGACATGGAGGAGATCAAGGCGCAGTTTGTGGCCTCTGCTGAAATGGCCGGGCGCGCGGGTTTTGACATGATCGAACTGCACGCGGCGCATGGCTACCTGATTTCCTCTTTCATTTCGCCGGTATCCAATCAGCGGGGTGACGAATATGGGGGGAGCCTTGAAAACCGTCTGCGCTACCCGCTGGAAGTGTTTGCGGCGATGCGCGCGGTCTGGCCTGCTGGCAAGCCGATGTCGGTTCGGATTTCGGCCAATGACTGGGTTGGCGATGCGGGGGTTACGCCGGAGGAGGCGGTCGAAATCGCACGGGCGTTCAGCGAGGCTGGTGCGGATATCATCGACGTTTCCGCGGGGCAGACGGTGGTCGATGCCAAGCCGGTCTATGGCCGCATGTTCCAGACCCCGTTCTCGGACCGCATTCGCAACGAGGCCGGGATCAAAACCATGGCCGTGGGCAATATCTTTGAGGCGGATCACGCCAATTCGATCCTGATGGCCGGGCGGGCGGACCTCGTGGCGGTTGGGCGTCCGCATCTGGCCGATCCCTATTGGACGGCGCATGAGGCGACCCGGATCGGGGATCGGGCGCAGCACTGGCCGGCGCCGTATCTGGCGGGGCGCGATCAGGCGTGGCGTCTGGCGGACCGGGAAGCGGAGATGATACGCGTATGAACCTGAAGGACAGACATATTGTGGTCACGGGGGGCGGCACCGGGGTTGGCGCCGCCACGGCCCACGCGCTCAAAGAGGCGGGCGCGACCGTGACCATCATGGGGCGCCGCGCAGAGCCGTTGCAGGCGCAGGGGCTGCCCTTTCAGACTTGCGACGTGACGGATGCAACCGCCGTTCAGGCGGCGTTTGACGCCGCGCGCAAGGCGCATGGGCCGGTTTCGGCGGTTATTGCCAATGCAGGTGCGGCGCAATCCGCTCCGTTTCTGCGCATGAAGCCGGAGTCGTTGCAGGCGATGCTTTCGGTGAACCTGATCGGCGTGTCCAATGTCTGGCAGGCGGCTTTGCCGGGTATGATCGGGCAGGGATGGGGGCGGCTGATCGCCATCGCCTCGACTGCCGGGCTGAAGGGATATGCCTATGTGTCGGCCTATTGCGCGGCGAAACACGGTGTTGTGGGCCTGACCCGCGCGCTGGCACTGGAACTGGGCACGACCGGCGTGACCGTCAATGCGATTTGCCCCGGCTTTGTCGAAACGCCGATGCTGGAGCGCTCGGTTGCCAATATCGTCGAAAAGACCGGGCAGACCGAGGCACAGGCCCGCGACACGCTCATGGCGGGCAATCCGCAACAGCGCTTTGTGCAGCCGGAAGAGGTTGCGAGCGCCGCGGTCTGGCTCTGTTCCGAGGGCGCCGCGTCGGTGAATGGCCATGCGCTTGCGATTTCGGGGGGAGAGGTATGAGTGCGGTTCGCCGGTCGGAAACCGGGCCTGAAACGGGTTCTGAGCCGCTTTCAAAGGCGCGTCTGCGGTTGTGGCTGAAACTGCTGAAAGCCAGCGGTCAGATCGAGGACGAAATTCGCCGTCAGATGCGCCGTGAACTGGATTCCACCCTGCCGCGCTTTGACGTGATGTCCGCCCTGTCGCGCCACCCGGACGGCATGAAGATGAGCGAGATTTCCAAGCTGCTGCGGGTCTCAAACGGCAACATTACCGGCATTGTCGACAAGCTGACCGAAGAGGGGCTCGCCCTTCGCGTCGCCGTGCCGGGGGATCGCCGGGCGAACAGGGTCCGCCTCACCCCGAAAGGCGAAGCGGTTTTTGTCGAACATGCGGCGGTGCATGAAGGGTGGATCGACGAAATTCTCGGTGGTCTCGACCGCGATGACATAGACGGCATGGTCCAGCGGCTGGACCAGCTTAACCTCACTTTGGATGATCGGAGCCAACAATGAGAACGGACGTAACGCATTTCAACTGTTCCATTTCAGACGGGATTGCCGAGTTGTCTCTGGCGCGCCCGGAGCGCAAGAACCCCCTGACCTTTGAAAGCTATGCGGAGCTGCGCGACTGGTTTCGGGATTTGCACTATGCCGATGACGTCAAGGCGGTGGTTTTTGCCCCGAATGGCGGCAATTTCAGCTCTGGCGGCGATGTGCATGACATCATTGGTCCGCTGACCAGAATGAGCATGAAGGAACTGCTGGCCTTTACCCGCATGACCGGCGATCTGATCAAGGCCATGCTGACCTGCGGCAAGCCGATCATTGCGGCGGTGGACGGGGTTTGTGCCGGGGCCGGTGCGATTATTTCCATGGCCTCGGATCTGCGCGTGGCAACGCCGCAAGCCAAGACGGCTTTTCTGTTCAATCGCGTCGGGCTGGCGGGCTGTGACATGGGGGCCTGTGCCATCCTGCCGCGTATCATCGGGCAGGGGCGCGCCGCCGAACTTCTTTATCTCGGGCGGTCGATGAGCGCTGAGGAAGGGCAGGCCTGGGGCTATTTCAACCGGGTTGTGCCGGCGGATGACCTGCTCGCCACGGCGCATGATCTGGCCAGCCGCATCGCCGCCGGACCGAACTTCGCCAATATGATGACCAAGACCATGCTGGCGCAGGAATGGTCCATGTCGATTGAACAGGCCATCGAGGCGGAGGCGCAGGCGCAGGCGATCTGCATGCAGGGGCAGGATTTCCACCGCGCCTACCACGCCTTTGTCGCCAAAGAAAAACCCGTGTTTGAGGGCGATTGATGGCGGATCAGAGCTTCCTTTCCTGGCCTTTCTTTGAAGACCGGCACCGCGTTTTGTCCGATGAGTTGAACGCATGGGCGCAGGCCGCGTTGGGCGGGATTGACCATCGCGATACCGATCGGGCCTGTCGTCAGCTTGTGGCTTCGCTGGGGGAGGCGGGGTTTTTGCAGCATTCCGCCGTTGACCCGGCGGGCGGCGCGCCTCTGGATGTGCGCTCTTTGTGTCTGATCCGTGAAACACTGGCGCGCCATGATGGGCTGGCGGATTTTGCCTTTGCTATGCAGGGGCTGGGCACCGGCGCGATTTCCCTGTTCGGGACGGATGCGCAGAAAGCCCGGTGGTTGCCGCTGACCCGCGCGGGCAAGGCGATTTCCGCCTTTGCGCTGACCGAGCCGCAATCAGGCTCCGACGTGGCCAATTCCACCATGACCGCCACGCGCGATGGCGACGACTATGTGCTGAACGGCGAGAAAACCTGGATTTCCAACGGGGGGATTGCGGATGTCTATACGTTGTTTGCACGCACCGGAGAAGCGCCGGGCGCCAAGGGGCTGAGCGCCTTTATCCTGCCGGCCGGGTTGCCGGGGTTTGAGGTGGTCGAGCGTCTGGAAACCATCGCGCCGCATCCCCTTGCAACCTTGCGCTTTACCGATTGCCGCATTCCCGCTTCCGCCCTGTTGGGCGCGCCGGGGCAGGGGTTTCGGATTGCCATGTCCGTTCTGGACGTTTTCCGCGCGACCGTGGCTGCTGCGGCGTTGGGCTTTGCCCGACGTGCGCTGGACGAGGCGCTGACGCGCGTGACGACCCGGCATGTGCAGGGGGCGGCGCTGTTTGATCTGCAAATGGTGCAGGGTCACATCGCCGACATGGCGCTGGATGTCGATGCCTCGGCGCTGCTGGTATATCGCGCCGCCTGGGCCAAGGATACGGGGGCCGCGCGCGTTACCCGCGAGGCCGCGATGGCCAAACTTTTTGCCACCGATCAGGCCCAGAAAGTCATCGACAAAGCTGTGCAGCTGCATGGTGGGGACGGGGTAAAATCCGGCGAAACGGTAGAGAAATTATACCGCGAGATCAGAGCCTTGCGCATTTATGAGGGCGCGTCAGACGTCCAGCGCGTGGTGATTGCCCGTCAGGCACTCGCGTCACATCAGGGGAAATGAAACATGCTGCGACAGACGGCCCATCAGGACACCTTCACCCGCGACAACCTGCCGCCATTCGACCAATGGCCCGACCTTTTGCTGGACGGATTTGATTACCCGGACCGGCTGAACGCGGCGGTTGAGATGACCGATGCGATGGTGGCGAAGGGCTTCGGGGATCACACCGCGCTGATCGGCAATGGACGGCGGCGCACTTATAAAGAGCTGGCCGACTGGACCAACCGTCTGGCCCATGCGCTTGTCGAGGATCTGGGGGTCAGGCCGGGCAACCGCGTGATGATCCGCTCGGCGAATAACCCGGCGATGGTGGCCTGTTGGCTGGCGGCGACGAAGGCGGGGGCGGTTGTGATCAACACCATGCCGATGTTGCGGGCGGCGGAACTGAGCAAATATGTTGAAAAGGCGCAGATCACCCATGCTTTATGCGACACGCGCCTGATGGATGAGATGGTTGCCTGTGGCAAGAAATGTGATGTGCTGCAAACCATCGTGGGCTTTGACGGCACCTCCAACCACGATGCGGAACTGGACCGGCTGGCGCTGGAAAAGCCGGTATTGTTTGATGCGGTGGACACGGCGCAGGACGATGTGGCGCTGATCGGGTTTACTTCTGGCTCCACCGGCAACCCCAAGGCCACAATGCATTTCCACCGCGATTTGCTGATCATTGCGGATGGCTACGCCAAGGAAGTGCTGCATGTGCGGCCCGACGATGTGTTCGTTGGCTCGCCGCCTCTGGCCTTTACCTTCGGGCTGGGCGGGCTTGCGATTTTCCCGCTGCGCTTCGGGGCGGCGGCGACGCTGCTGGAAAACGCCTCGCCGCCCAACATGGTCGAGATCATCGAGAAATATAAGGCAACCGTCTGTTTCACCGCGCCGACCGCCTACCGCGCCATGATGCACGCCATGGATGAGGGGGCGGACCTGTCCTCCTTGCGGGCTGCCGTTTCCGCGGGCGAGACCCTTCCGGGGCCGGTCTATGATGACTGGCAAAAGCACACCGGCAAGCCGATGCTGGACGGTATCGGCTCAACCGAGATGCTGCATATCTTCCTGACCAACCGTTTCGAGGATCACAAACCGACCTGCACCGGCAAACCCGTGACCGGCTATGAGGCGAAAGTGATCGGGCCGGATGGGGAGACCCTGCCGCCCAATGAGGTTGGCCGGCTTGCCATGCGCGGCCCGACCGGGTGCCGATACCTGTTCGGGGAGCGTCAGGACGAGTATGTTCAGGATGGGTGGAACATTTCGGGCGATGCCTTTTCCATGGACGAGGACGGCTATTTCCACTTCGCGGCGCGCAATGACGACATGATCGTTTCGTCGGGCTACAATATCGCCGGGCCAGAGGTTGAAGCCGCGTTGTTGGCGCATGACGTGGTGGCGGAATGTGTGGTCATTGGGGTGCCCGATGAGGAGCGCGGCATGATCGTGCAGGCGCATGTGGTTTTGTCCGCTGGTGAGGTTGCGTCGGATGCGTTGGCGGAGGCGTTGCAGGACCATGTCAAATCGCGCATTGCTCCCTATAAATACCCGCGTTCGGTTGTGTTCACCGAGGCGCTGCCGAAAACCGAAACCGGCAAACTGCAACGGTTCAAACTGAAGGAAACACAATGAGCGCAGATGCCTATGATCCCGGCAAAGAGGGCGCGAAAATGTCCTATGCGGATGCGATGAGCTATGGCGATTATCTGCGGCTGGATGGCATCCTGACGCAGCAGCAACCGCTCAGCACCGCGCATGACGAGATGCTGTTTATCATTCAGCACCAGACCAGCGAGCTATGGATGAAACTCGCCCTGCATGAAATGGCCGCTGCGCGCAATGCTCTGCGGGCGGGTGATACCGCGCAGATGTTCAAGATGCTGGCGCGGGTCAGCCGTATTTTCGAACAACTCAACAATGCCTGGGACGTGCTGCGCACGATGACGCCAGCGGATTACACCAAATTCCGCGAGGCGCTCGGCCCGTCCTCCGGTTTTCAGTCTCACCAGTATCGCCTGATCGAATATGTGCTGGGCAACCGCAACCCCAACATGCTCAAACCGCATGAACACACCCCCGAGGCGCATAAAATCCTGACCGACGAATTGGCGCGACCGAGCTTTTATGATGAGGTGGTGCGGCTGTTGTTTCAAAGGATTGATGGCGATGAGGCGAAAATGCCTGCCCCGCAACTGAATTCCCCGCATAAGGCGATGCCGGAAATTCAGTCGCGGTGGAAAATCGTTTATGAGAACATTGAGCAGCATTGGGAACTCTATGAACTGGGTGAAAAGCTGGTGGATATCGAGGATTATTTCCGTCGCTGGCGGTTTAACCATGTGACCACGGTGGAGCGGATTATCGGCTTCAAACGCGGCACGGGCGGCACTTCTGGCGTCGATTACCTGAAGCGCATGCTGAGTGTGGAACTGTTCCCGGAACTCTGGAACCTGCGCGGAGAATTGTGACGATGACCCTGCCAAAGAAGCATCTTTTCGACATCCCGGAGGGCGTGATTTACCTAGACGGCAACTCGCTTGGTCCCTTGCCGAAAGGCGCCGCTGCGCGCGCCCGCGATGTTATCTGCGACGAATGGGGGCATGAACTGATCCGCGCGTGGAATACGGCGGACTGGATTTCCCTGCCCCAGCGCGTCAGCGATCAGATTGCCCCCCTGATCGGTGCGCCCGCCGGGTCTGTGGCTTCCGGCGACACCCTGTCGATCAAGGTCTATCAGGCGCTGGCGGCGGCGCTCAAAATGCGCCCGGACCGCAGGGTGATCCTGTCGGATAATGGCAATTTCCCCACCGATCTTTACATGGCGCAAGGGCTGATCCAGACGATTGACAAGGGCTATGAGTTGCGTAGCCCGGCCCCGGAGGACGTGATGGAACAGATCACCGACGAGGTGGCCGTCGTGATGCTGACGCAGGTCGATTACCGCTCCGGTCGGATGCATGACATGGCCGAGATCACCCGGCGCGCGCAGGAAGCTGGCGCGGTCATGATCTGGGATCTGGCGCATAGCGCGGGGGCGGTGCCGGTCGATCTGACGGGGTCTCGGGCGGAATTTGCCGTGGGATGCACCTATAAATATCTCAATGGCGGCCCCGGCGCGCCCGCCTTTATCTACACCCGCCCCGACCTCATCGAAGACGTCCAGCCCGCTTTGGCCGGGTGGATGGGGCATGATGCGCCGTTTGCGATGGAACTGGATTACCGCCCGGCGATGTCGATTGAACGCCTGCGGGTCGGCACCCCGCCGATCATCCAGCTCAGTGTTTTGCAGGAGGCGCTTAAAGTCTGGGACGGGGTAACGCTGGACGCCATTCGCGAGGCTTCGATTGAGCTGTGCGAAACCTTTATCGCCGAGGTCGAAGCGCGCTGCCCGCAGTTGGTGCTGGCCTCGCCGCGAGAGGCCGCAAGGCGCGGCTCTCAGGTGTCTTTCGCCTTTGAGGAGGGCTATGCCGCCATGCAGGCACTGATCGAACGCGGCGTCATTGGCGACTTTCGCGCTCCGAATATCATGCGGTTTGGCTTTGCCCCGCTGTATCTGGACAAGGCGGATATTGTCCGCGCCTGTGAGATCATCGAAGAGGTGATCGGCAAAGAACTCTGGCGTGATCCGAAGTACCAGGTAAGATCGCGCGTGACATAACTGAAATAGGACCCACCATGACCTGTCTTTTCGTGCAAATTCGCTGTCGCCCCGGAACCGCCTATCAGGTGGCCGATGAAATCTGTCTGCGGGAGATCCATTCGGAACTGTATTCGGTCAGCGGCGAGTATGACCTGCTGATGAAAGTCTATGTGCCGGATGGCGAAGATATTGGCCGCTTTATCAACGACAACCTGTTGCAGATCGACGGCATTGAGCGGACCTACACGACCCAGACCTATAAAGCCTTCTGAGCCGATGCATTTCGCCCTGCAACAGAAGGTGTTGTTCAAGCATTGTGATCCCGCGGGCATCGTCTTTTACCCGCGGTATTTCGAGATAATCAACGATACGATCGAAGCAATGTTTGCGGACCTTTTAGGGTGGCCCTTTGAAGAATTGCACAAGGAGGGCGGTGTGCCCACGGTGCATATCGACGTTGATTTCAAGGCCGTAAGCCGGCATGGCGACCGGCTTGACCTTGAGGTCACGATCAACAGGCTCGGCGGGTCCAGCATGGATCTACACCTACTCGCCCGCGACGGCGAGGAGGTGCGGTTTGTGGCGCAGCAGACGCTGGTTTGTGTCGACAGGGAGGGACGCGCGCGGCACTGGCCCGCCCCCCTGCGCAGCAGAATAGATGAACTATTGGAGAGAACACCGTGACAGCGAAAACGATTCATCCCGAAGGCTGGGCCCCCGCACTGGGATACGCAAACGGCATGCTGATGCCCGATGGCACCTTGCATATCGGCGGTCAGATCGGCTGGGACAAGGACAAGAAATTTGCCGAAGGCGGTTTTATCGAGCAGATGGAACAGGCGTTGCGCAATATCGCAGAGATCGTGCGCGCTGCGGGCGGGGAGGTGACGGATATTGGCCGTCTGACCTGGTTTGTGAAGGACAAGGACGAATATGTCGCCAGACAACGCGAGGTCGGACAGGCCTATCGCCGGGTGTTTGGCAAACACTTCCCGGCCATGTCGATGCTGATCATCAAGGATCTGGTTGAAGATGCGGCCCTGATCGAGATCGAAGCCACCGCCTATATCGCGCAGGAGTAGGGCAAGGGGCTATGGCCACCCGTCACGCTGCATTGCAGCGCGCGCATGGCGGGAATGCTTTTTCGGGGCTTCTCGTGGCGCAGGGGATCGCATAGATGCGGCTTTGAGTAACGAACACGCCGATTTACTGGAGATTCTCAAAATGGCTTATGTTGCAACGAACATGGATGGCTTCGCGCCGCGCGCGTCGCTGTTTTCCCGCTTTTTCAACCGTGTGGGCAAGGCGATGGTCGCCTATGGCGAGGTGCGTTCGCATCATGCCGAGATCGAAAAACTGTCGCGTCTGTCGAACGAAGAACTGCGCGCACGCGGCCTGACCCGTGAAACGATTGCGTTGCAGGTTATTGGCCACGGCTACCTGTAACCGCGCGCAATCCCTGAGAAACCCGCCGGTCGCGAGAAAAGTCGCGGCCGGCTTTTTTGTGTCTGTCGTGAAAAATGTTCGATTTGTGCAAGTCGCGAGTCTTTGCGCGACTCTAACCTGATAAAATTTCGGTAAAATTTGCTTTTTGCTTTACAGGGAATCCCGAATGGCTACACCATATGTCGTAGGTTACGGGCGCTTAGACGCTAGAACCTGCATAGGCAGCTAGCCCTTGTGTGGTATTCGGGTCCTGGGGGGTCCGGCAGGGGCGACAGGCAGAGGAAAGAGCAATGACGGCGACCGAGTTTTATCTCGAAACCGAAGACCTGCACCCGATTGATATGGTCGAAACGCTGGCGAGCCGCGAGGCTTGGGATTTTGACCGGGTGGCGGATGATCAGATCGCGATGGCGGTTGAGGGGCAGTGGCGCACCTATTCCATCACCCTGGCGTGGAGCGGCCTTGAAGAGAAGCTGCGCCTGATTTGCACCTTTGAGATGGAGCCGCCGGAGGGCCGGTTGCCCGCGCTTTATGAGGCGCTCAACCGCACCAATGATATGTGCTGGTCCGGCGCGTTCACCTACTGGCACGACCAGCGTCTGATGGTTTATCGCTATGAGCTGGGCCTTGCGGGCGGGCAGGTTGTCACGCCGGAGCAGATCAACGCGCTGATCGACGCCGCTGTGCAGAATTCCGAGAAATTTTACCCGGCCTTTCAATTGGTTAGCTGGGGCGAACAGCCGCTGGATCAGGCGATGCAGGTGGCGATTGGCGAGACCTACGGCCGCGCCTGACCCCCGCAAAATCTCCTGCTTTGCGCCTTCCCTCGGGAGGGCGTTTTGCGTTAGAGCAGAAATCGCTAAATTTGAATCAAAATTCTCTGCCTCTCCATCAGCATCCTGCTGATTTCGAACGCGAATTTTGATGCGCGGTATTGCAGATTAAAGCGATTTCGCTCTAGCTTGCTCCAAATCGGGAGGATTGCATGCAGGAACTGAACGAAAACGGTCTGGTCATTTTGGGATGCGGCAAGATGGGGTCCGCCATGCTGGCTGGATGGCTTGAGGCGGGGGTGAAGCCCGGCGCGGTTTGGGTGTTGGACCCGCATCCGTCGGACTGGTTGCAGAGCATCGAGGGGCTGAACCTGAACCGGGAATTGCCGGAGGCGCCCGCCGTGGTGCTGATCGCGGTCAAGCCGCAGATGATGGGCGACGCGCTGCCTGCGATGGCGAAGCTGGGCGGGGGGGAGACCCTGTTCGTGTCCGTCGCTGCGGGCACCACGCTGGCCGCGATGGAGGCGGTTTTGGGCGCGGGAACGCCGGTGGTGCGCGCCATGCCCAACACGCCTGCCGCCATCGGCAAGGGGGTCACGGCGATTGTCGGTAACGATAAGGTCACTCCAGCGGGGCTGGATCTGGCGCATGACATGTTGGAGGCGGTCGGCAAGGTGGTGCGGCTGGAGCGCGAGGATCAGCTCGACGCGGTTACGGCGGTTTCCGGCTGCGGCCCGGCCTATGTGTTTCACCTGATCGAAGCCATGGCGGCGGCGGGCGAGGCGCTGGGCGTGGCGCCGGATTTGGCGCTCGAACTGGCGCGGGCCACGGTTTCCGGCGCGGGGCAACTGGCCGAAGCTTCGGAGGAAACGCCCTCGCAATTGCGCGTTAACGTGACCTCGCCGGGGGGCGTCACGGCGGAGGCGCTGAAGGTGTTGATGAACGAAGAAGACGGCTTCCCGCCGCTGCTCCTGCGCGCCATGCAGGCGGCGGTCGACAAGTCGCGGGAACTGGGCGAATGAGCCAGATTGCCTTCGAGGATTTCCTGAAAGTTGACATCCGCAAGGGCACGGTGGTGCAGGCGGAATCCTTCCCGGAGGCGCGCAAGCCGGCGATCCGGTTGTGGGTTGATTTTGGCGCGGAATTGGGCGTGAAAAAATCCTCGGCGCAGATCACGGGGCATTACGAACCGGCGGGGCTGGTGGGCAAATCCGTGCTGGCGGTGGTGAACTTTCCGCCGCGCCAGATCGGCCCGATGCGATCCGAGGTGTTGGTGCTGGGGCTGGCAGATGCGGCGGGGGAGATTGTGCTGATCGGTCCGGACGGGGACGTGCCGGACGGGGCGCGGCTGTGCTGAAACTACTGATCACCCGACCGCTGCCCACGCCGGTGATCGCGCGGGCGCAGACGTTGTTCGAGGTGACGGAACGCGCTTCGACCGAGCCGATGCGAACTGATGAGATGCGCGCGGCCCTGCGCGATTTCGATCTGATCCTGCCCACGCTGCGCGACGCCTTCACGGCGGAGATTTTCGCCAGTGCCGGGCAGATTCGCACCCGCCTTTTGGCCAATTTCGGCGTTGGGTTTAACCATATCGACGTGCAGGCGGCACGGGCGCATGGGGTGGCGGTCAGCAATACGCCCGGCGCGGTGACGGATGCCACGGCGGACATCGCCATGACGCTCCTCCTGATGGCGGCGCGACGCGCGGGCGAGGGGGAGCGGCTGGTGCGGTCGGGTGGCTGGACCGGCTGGCATCCGACGCAGATGCTGGGGCAGCATGTGAGCGGCAAGGTTCTGGGCGTTGTCGGCATGGGCCGTATCGGGCAGGCCATCGCGCGGCGCTGTCATTTCGGCTTTGGTATGGAGGTTGTGTTCGTGAACCGTTCGCACCGGGCGCTGGATTTTCCGGCCCGGCAGGTGGATGGAATCGAAGCGCTGTGCCGCGTGGCGGATTTTGTCGTTGCGGCGGTGCCGGGCGGGGCGGGAACCGAACATCTGATCGGCGCGTCTGCGTTTCGCGCCATGAAGCCCACGGCGGTTTTCGTCAATATTTCCCGAGGCGAGGTGGTCGATGAAACGGCGCTGATTGCGGCGCTGCAAACCGGGGAAATCGCGGCGGCGGGGCTGGACGTTTACGAGTTTGAACCCGAGGTACCGGAAGCGCTGCGGGCGCTGGAAAACGCCGTTTTGCTGCCGCATCTGGGCACGGCGACGGAAGAGGTGCGCATCGGTATGGGGATGTTGGCGCTGGACAATCTCGAAGCCTTCGCGGTCGGGCGGGCATTGCTCAATCCGGTTTGATGCGTTGCGAAGCTGCGTCTGGCGGGCTAGGTTCTGCCCATGTTAGACGCCCGCATCCGACCACTGATCGACCCGCCGCTGAACCGTCTGGGTCAACGCCTTGCGCGGGCGGGGGTCTCGGCCAATGCGGTGACGTTGGTGGGGTTGGCGCTGGGGGTTGCGGCGGCTGTGGCCATCGCGTTGGACGCCCCTCTTGCGGGCCTCGCCCTGATCCTTGCTTCGCGGCTGGCGGATGGGTTGGACGGGGCGGTGGCGCGGGCCACGCAACCGAGCGATTTCGGCGGTTATCTCGACATCACCAGCGACTTTTTGTTCTACGGCCTGATCCCGCTGGCCTTCATCGCCGCCGCGCCGGAAAACGGCCTCGCGGGCGGCTTCCTGCTCGCTTCGTTCTACTTCAACGGCGCCACCTTCCTCGGCTTTGCCATTCTCGCGCAAAAACACGGCATGGAAAGCACGGCGCGCGGTGCCAAATCGCTTTATTTCACCGGCGGATTGCTGGAAGGCACGGAAACCATTGGGTTTTTCGTCTTGCTCTGCCTGTTCCCCGCCCTGTTCATTCCCCTTGCCACCGCCTTTGCCGCGCTGTGTTTTCTCACCGCTACCGCGCGCATTCTGCTGGCGCGGCAACTCTTCTCACACGACCGAAAGGATAAGACATGAAAAAGTGGATCGGCCTTGCTGCTGCCATGCTGATGAGCGCTCCGGCTCTTGCCGAGCCGGACCCGGCGAATTGGGACGCGGTTTTGCAGGAAGCACGCGGGCAGAGCGTGTATTGGAACGCCTGGGGCGGCGCGTCGGCGACCAATGATTTCATCGCCTGGGTCGGGGAGCGGGTGTCGGAGGAATTTGGTGTGACGCTGGAGCATGTCAAGCTGACCGATACGGCGGACGCGGTGGGCCGGGTTGTGGCGGAACAGGCGGCGGGCAAGGATGCGGGCGGTGCGGTCGATATGATCTGGATCAACGGCGCCAATTTCGCCCGCATGAAAGAGGCGGGGTTGCTGTTTGGTCCCTTCGCCGAGGCGCTGCCGAACTGGCGGTATGTGGACGTCGCGGGCAAGACGGTGCGCAGCGATTTCACCGTGCCGACCGAAGGCTATGAAAGTCCGTGGGCCATGGCGCAGGTGGTGTTCATTTACGACAGCGAGAGCCTGCCGCAGCCGCCCAGATCGGCGGAAGCCATTCTGGAATGGGTCAAGGCGCATCCGGGGCGGTTCACCTACCCGCAGCCGCCGGATTTCCTCGGCACGACGTTTCTGAAACAGATGCTGGTGGAGCTGGTCGATGACCCGTCGGTGCTGGCCTCGGAAGCGGGGGAGAATTACGCCGCCGTGACCGCGCCGCTCTGGGACTGGCTCGATGCCGCGACCCCGCATTTGTGGCGCGAAGGGCGGGCCTATCCGCAATCTGGCCCGCGCCAGTTGCAGTTGATCAATGATGGCGAGGTGGACATGGCGATTTCCTTCTCGCCGGGCGAGGCGACGGCGGCGATTGCCAATGACCAACTGCCCGAAACCGCGCGCACCTTCGTGCTGGACGGGGGCACGATCGGCAATGCCAGCTTTGTCGCCATTCCTTATAACGCTTCGGCCAAGGCGGGTGCGATGGTCGTCGCCAATTTCCTGCTCTCGCCGGAAGCGCAGTTGCGCGCGCAGACGCCGGACGTTTTGGGCTACGGCACGGTGCTGGACATGGCCGCGCTGCCGGAAGCAGATCGCGCCGGGTTTGAGGCGTTGGAACTGGGCGTCGCGACCCTTTCGCCTGCCGAGTTGGGGCAAGCTCTGCCGGAGCCGCATCCGAGTTGGATGACGCGGATCGAAGCGGATTGGGCGGAGCGCTTTGGCGGCTGATCGGGGCAGATTTGCGCCCTTGCGCGCGGCGCCGCTGCTCATGGTGGCGCTGCTTTTGCTGCCGGTGGCCGCCGGGCTGATCGGCACCCTTCTGCCCGCCTTTGGCGGCTTGCGGCCGGGGCAGCCGGCGGCGTTCAGCCTTGCTCCGTGGGCGCAGATGAGCGCCACGCCGGGGATCGCCCATTCCGCCTTTCTGTCGCTCAAAGTCGGGCTGATTTCCACCGCACTGGCCACCGGGCTGGCCCTGCTCATTGTTGCGGGTTGGCACGGCACGCGGGCCTTTCGCGCCATCGAAACCGCCCTGTCGCCCTTGCTCTCGGTGCCCCACGCCGCCGCCGCCCTCGGGCTGGCTTTCCTGATCGCGCCGTCCGGCTGGCTCCTGCGCGTATTTTCGCCCGCGCTTACCGGCTGGAGCCGCCCGCCGGACTTGCTCATCCTGCAAGACCCCGGCGGCTGGAGCCTGATCTTCGGACTGGTCGCCAAGGAATTGCCCTTCCTGCTGCTCATGCTCCTCGCCGCCCTGCCGCAAGCGCGCCCGGCGGAACGGATGCGCGTGGCCTTCGCGGCGGGATATGGGCGCGTGATGGGCTGGGCGCTGGTGGTTTTGCCCAGTGTTTACGCCCAACTGCGCCTGCCGGTTTACGCGGTGTTGGCCTATGGCATGTCCAATGTCGACATGGCGCTGGTGCTGGGCCCGTCGACGCCGCCGATGCTGTCCGTTACCATTTTGCGCTGGATGTCCGACCCGGATCTGGCCTTGCGCGCGCCTGCGGCGGCGGCGGCGTTGGTGCAGCTGGCGCTGGTGCTGGGTGCGTTGGGTTTGTGGCGCGCGGGGGAACGGGGGATGGCGGCGCTGGGGCGGTGGATATTGTGGCGCGGACCGCGCGGGGCGGGCGTGTTGGGTGTGACCGCGCGTGGCGCGGGGTTGGGCTTTGGCGCGCTGGCCGCGCTGGCGGTGTTTGGCGGGTTGGCGAGCCACCTGATCTGGTCCTTCGCTGGGCGCTGGCGCTTCCCGGAGGCGCTGCCGGAGGGCTTGCGCTTGCGCATCTGGGCGCGGCACGGGGCGGAGATTTTGGACATTGCCAGCGCGACATTGCTCTTGGCCTTTGCGGTGGCACTGGTGGCGCTGCTGCTGGTTCTGGCCAGCCTTGAGGCGCAACACCGGCGCGGCTGGGCGCTCGGCGCCAGCGGACAGGGGGTGCTTTATCTACCACTGATTTTGCCGCAAATCACCTTCCTGCCCGGCCTGCAAATCCTGCTCCTGTCGCTGGGCGCGGCGCAGGGATGGGCGCCGGTTTTCGCCGCGCATCTGGTCTTTGTGTTGCCCTACACCTACCTCTCCCTTTCCGGCCCGTTTCGCGCCTGGGACAGCCGGCTGGCCACCCTCGCCGCCAGCCTCGGCGCCGGGCCGAACCGGGTGTTTTGGCGCCTGCGTCTGCCGATGTTGGCGGCGCCGTTACTCACCGCGCTGGCGGTTGGCATGGCGGTTTCGGTCGGGCAATATTTGCCGACGCTGCTGGCCTCTGGCGGGCGGGTGACGACCCTGACCACTGAGGCGCTGGCGCTGGCGTCCGGCGGCGACCGGCGGGTGATCGGGGCTTGGGCTTTGGCGCTCACAGTTGCTGCGTGGGCGCCATTTGCCCTTGCGATTTTCGTGCCGAGGCTGCTGTATCGGCGGCGCAAGGGGGTGCTGAATGGATAATGGTTTAATATTAAACAATCTCTGCATCGCGCAGGGCGACACCCGGTTGTTTGAGAATTTCAATGCTCGGATCGCCCCGCAATCGGTGCTGACTTTGATGGGACCGTCCGGGTCTGGCAAATCGACCTTGCTGGCTGCGATTACCGGCAGTCTGGCGCCGGAATTCAGCCTGAGCGGCGAGATTTGGCTGAACGGGCGCGCCCTGATGGGCCTGCCGCCGGAGCAGCGACGCACCGGCATTCTGTTTCAGGATCATTTGCTGTTTCCGCACCTGTCGGTGGCGGACAATTTGGCTTTTGGGTTGGCGCGTGGTGTGCCGGACCGGCGGGCGCGGGTCGAAGCGGCGCTGGCGGAGATTGACCTTGTGGGCTTTGGTCCGCGCGACCCGGCGACGCTATCGGGCGGCCAGCGCGCGCGGGTGGCCCTGATGCGCACCTTGCTGTCGGAACCGGAAGTCCTGTTGCTCGACGAACCGTTTTCCCGCCTCGACACCGACCTGCGCGCCCGGATGCGCGACATGGTTTTCAGCCGCGCCCATGCGGCGGGCTTGCCGGTCTTGCTGGTGACGCATGACGCGGCGGATGCGGTGGGCGAGGTGGTGCGGCTTTAGGGGTCTACGCCCTAAGACTCGCGCGCGTAGACATCTTCATAGCGCACGATGTCGTCCTCGCCGACATAGGCGCCGGTTTGCACCTCGATCAACTCCATCGGCACTTTGCCCGGATTTTCCATCCGGTGTTTGGTGCCGACCGGGATGTAAACGCTCTCGTTTTCCGTCACCAGCCGCACCTCGTCGCCGATGGTAACCCGCGCGGTGCCGGTGACGACGATCCAGTGTTCGGAGCGGTGGAAATGGCTTTGCAGCGATAGCGTCGCGCCGGGGTGGACCTGAATGCGTTTGACCTGAAAGCGCCCGCCGATGACGAGGCTTTCGAACCAGCCCCAGGGGCGGTGGTCCTTCGGGAAGCTCTGCGCCTGCAACGCGCCTTGTTCTTTCAGCACTTCGACTGCCTGCTTTACGTCCTGCGCCCGACGCATATCGGCGACCAGAACCGCGTCGGGCATGGCGATGGCGAGGATGTGGTCCAGCCCGATGCCGACGATTTTTTGCCGGCCGCTTTCTGAGCGCAAGAGGGTGTTGGTGCAGTCGATGGCGGTGGCGTCGTCGGAGGTCACGACGCCCGCCGCATCCGGCCCGCTTTCGCGCCAGACCGCGTCCCAGCCGCCAAGGTCGGACCAGGCGCCCGCAAAGGGCACGACGGAGAGATTGCTTGCGCGTTCCATCACTGCGTAGTCGATGGAAATATCCTCGGCGCGCGCCCAGGAATGCGGCTCCAGACGCAGGAAACCCAAGTCAACTTCCGCCTGTTCCAGCGCGGCGTCGACCGGGGCGATGAGGTTTGGCGCGTGGGCCTCAAAGGCGGCAATGATGTCGGCGGCGCGGAACAGGAACATGCCGGAATTCCACAGGAAATTGCCCGCTTCAAGCATCTCTTCCGCGCGGTCCTGCGCTGGTTTTTCCACGAAACGGCTCAGGCGGATCGGGGCGCCGGTGTCGTCCGGGGCGGTGGTCAGTTCAAGGTAGCCATAGCCGGTTTCCGGGCGGTCCGGCCGGATGCCGAAAGTGACCAGATCGCCGCGCGCGACCGCTTCCAGCCCCCGTTCGATCGCCGTGTGAAAGCCTGCCGTGTCGGGGATGACGTGGTCGGAGGGCGCGACCATCAGCACCGCTTCCGGGTTTGCCTTCGCCACATGCAGCGCCGCCGCCAGCACCGCCGGAGCCGTATTGCGCCCTTCTGGTTCGATCAGGATGGCGCCGGGGTCGATCCCGGCCTCGGCCAGTTGCTCGGTGACGATGAAGCGGAAGTCGGAATTGGTCAGGGTCACGGGCGGGGCGAAGCGCAGGGAGCCGCCCGCGCCGGACAGGCGTTTGGCCGATGCCTGAAACAGGCTTTCCTCCCCCATGAGGCGCGAAAACTGCTTCGGGTAGCTTTTGCGCGACAGGGGCCAGAGGCGGGTGCCGGAACCGCCGGCGAGGAGGATGGGATGGATCAGCATGGGGCGCTTTCGGGGGCGTTGAGGGCGGTTTTGGCCCGGTTGAGATAGGTTGTGAGCAGGGCGGTTGCGGCCTCTGCGCTGTCCGCTTCGGTGTAAACGCGCAGTTCGGGGGCGTTGCCGGAGGGGCGCAGGTGAACGATGTCGCCATTGGGCAGGGTCATGCGGGTGCCGTCGGTTTCATCCAGCGCGGCGCAGCGTTGCGGGGCGAGGAACGCGCTACGCCCAGCCTCGGTTTGCAGCCGCTCCATCAGGGCGCGCATGGCGTCTTGCGGCGCGTTTTGCAGCCGGTCGGATGCGGTGAAGCGCGGGGGCAGGGCGGCGATGGCGGCGCGGATACCGGCCCCGCGCGTGGCCCATAGGGGGGCGATGATGGGTAGGAGGGCGTCGCGGGTCATCAGGGGCGCGATCTCGCCCGCCGGGCCGCGTGCCGTGCCGCCCAGAAGGAAGCCACCGTTCGGTTCGAACCCGGCGACCAACCCGCCTTGTGCCGATTGCATCGCTTCGATGACATAGGGCGAGCCGATGCGCGTCAGGCGCACCGCGTCGAAGTCGGGCAAGGTGCCGATCATTGAGTTGCTGGAGATCGGTACGGCGAGGATTTTTGCCCCCAAAGCGCGGGCGGTCAATACGCCCAACAGGTCGCCGGGCACAACCTTGCCGCTCGCGTCGGTCAGCATGGGGCGGTCGCCGTCGCCGTCGGTGGAAACCAGCGCGTCGAGCTGGTGTTCCTTGCACCAGCTTTGGAACTGCCGACGGCTTTCGGTGTCGACCGCTTCGGTGTCGACGGGGGTGAATTCTTCTGTGCGGCCAAGGGGATAGACGCTGGCGCCGAGCTTTGACAACACGGTGCCCAGCAGGTCGCGCGCCGCCGAGGAATGCTCATACACACCGATGCGCAAGCCACTCAGGGCGGTCGGGCCAAAGGCATTCACATAACGCGCGATATAGGCGTTGCGCGCGGGCTGTGCCGCGTCGCGCAGGGTGCCGGGGGCGTCGGGCGGGGTGGCGTGTTGGGCGTAGCCCTCGGAGATGGCGCGCTCGTCGGCCTTGGTGATCTCGCCGGTTGGCAGGTAAAATTTCAGCCCGTTGCGGTCCGCCGGGATGTGGCTGCCCGTGACCATGATGCCTAAGCCGTGAGCGGTCTGCACCTGTAGCGCCAGCGCCGGGGTTGGCAGCACGCCGAGCGTGACGACCGCGACCCCATGCGTCAAAGCGGTATCGCAAATTACCCGCTCGATTTCGGGCGACGAGGCGCGCAGATCGCGGGCGATGAACAGCGGCGCTTCGGTCCCGGCATGGGCCAGAAACGCCCGCACATAGCGCGCGATCACCGGCGCGGTCATCTCCGTGACCAAGCCCCGCAAGCCGCTGGTGCCGAATTTCAATGCCATCGAGCGGTTCCCTTTATTCCTGTCCCGCAACCCATATCCTACTTTGCCGCCCAAAGGGGCGCTTTTCAACGTCCCGTCCGCCGAATGACCGCGCCGATGGTTTGAAGGAGCAGGCTGAGATCTTGGCGCAGCGAGAGATTGGCCTCATAGGCTTCATCGAAGGCGATGCGCCCGAGGAAGCTGTTTTCGCCCCGGTCGCTGACCTGCCACGGCCCGGTGAGGCCCGGTAATTGACGGTAATAGGCCCGCCCGCCCGCCTGCCAATAGAGGTCGTTTTGATCGGGGGTGAAAGGGCGGGGCCCGACAAGGCTCATCTCGCCGCGTAACACGTTGAAAAGCTGCGGTAATTCGTCGAGACTGCTGGCGCGAAGGAACCTGCCGATGGGAGTGATCCGCGGATCGTTGGTTAGCTTCTGATGCTCCAGCCATTCCTGCGCCAGCGCCGGATCTTCGCGGCACAGCCGATCCAGCTCCGCCTCCGCGCCGGTCATCATGGTGCGCAGCTTGAAACAGGGGAATTCACGCCCGTCGCGGCCAATGCGGGGCTGGGCGTAAAAACCGGGGCCACCGTCAAGGCGCACGATGAGATAAAACAGGCCGATCAGCGGCGCGGCGGCGGTCAGCAGAAGGGTCGTCAGGAGCAAATCCAACACCCGTTTGCCGTGTCTGGCATAAAGGCTTTGGCGCGCGGGTCGGATCAACCCAATGATCCGCTCTGAAACGTATTCGCTGCTGAGGTTCAAATCCTGCTGGTCCGCTAAATCGCGCATATACTCGTCCCCAAAGTCGGCGGTTTCTCCGCATGTGATGCAACTTTTAGGAGAGGGGGGTTAACAAAGGGTTAACAGATTTGTTTTTTCTCTATCATGCTGATTTTACTTAAGTATTCTCAGAATCAGTGTCTAAAAATGTATGTATTTAAGCACGCGGTGGTAACGCTTTGTTTACATCTTAAAGGATAGCCTCAGGGGGCGAGGTCTTGGGAATGGGTCTCGTTTGGGGAAAAGGGAGCCGTTCGCGGCTGGGGTGAAATGTTTGAGCATTGCTTGGGCGATGCGGGTTGGCGTTTGTCTGGCGCGCCCGCACATAGGAATGATTTGCCGTGGCGCAGGGTTGTGAGCGCGCTGAGGCTGGTGACTGTGCTGCTGTGTATGTCGGCGGGTTTTGCCGGTGTTGCGGCGGCAGGGGCGTTTGTTGTGCGTGACGATCCGGGGGGCAATGTTGCGCTGCGGGTGCGCGAAGTGGAGGCATTGCGCGCAAAAGGTACGCGGGTTGAGATTCGCGGGAATTACTGCATGTCTTCCTGCACGTTATATCTCGGTCTCGCCAATCTGTGCATCTCGCCGCATACAAAGTTCGGTTTTCATGGCCCCTCGTCGCAGGTCTACGGCCTCGCCTTGCCGCCGGAAGAGTTCGAACACTGGTCCCGTGTCATGGCCGCGCATTATCCGCGTAAATTGCGTGGTTGGTATCTGCGCGAGGGTCGCAATCGCATCATGGGCTTTTACGAAATCTCCGGGCGAGAATTGATCCGAATGGGGGTGCGGCGTTGCATTTGATGAGTGGTGCCTAAAGCAGAAATCGCTAAATCTGAATCAGAATTCTCTGCCTACGGGTCAGCATCCTGCTGATTCCGAACGCGAATTTTGATGTTCGATATTGATGATTAAGTCAATTTCACTCTAATTCGGACTGACCGCGACTGGGACGTTGAACGGTATATCTGTCAAAGGCAGCGTTTGGTTGCTGATCTGATCGCCAAGTTGGGTCAACGCCGCCTGCTGGGTTGTGTCGCTGGAGGCATTGGCGAGGGCGATCATGCTGGCGCCAATATCTCTTTGCTGATCCGGGCATTCCTTTGCGGCCTGTAAAATGTATGCGGCCAGAAGGGCAAGTTGCTCATTGGTTTGAAGCGGTTTCAGGTTTGCGGTTTTGATGACGGTGATGGCTTTGGTGATTTCGGGCTTGCAGGTGTTGCAGGCGTTGAACGTGCAAGCGTTACGCACGGCGGTAATGTCGAAAATTGCTTGCTGCGCGAGGCCGGGTAAGGCGCTGCCGATGAGGGCGAGCAAGGCGGTGACGCAGAGGCGGAGTTTGGAAAGGTTCATGTTGACGCTCAATTTTATGGTTCATCAGCATCTTTAATTGGCGAGAGTTAATAAAAAGTTAACTTTTTGGCAATAAAACCCGCGCAGAGCAGTTTTGCGGGATTTTGATGTGTTGAAGAAAGCAATGAAGAGCGGGCGCATGATTGGGGTTTTGGCCCTTTTCCTGTTGTCCGGGTTGGCGTTTACTCGAGTGCCGATTGAAGCGCGGGCGGCGGTTTTGGTCTTGGACACGCCCGCGCGGCAGATTGCGGTTTTGCGTTCTGGCATGGGCGCGATCCCCGCGTCGCAGTTGCGGCGTGTGGAATTGTTGAACCTGTGTCTTGAGGTGCAGGGCGGCCTGATTCTGGCGCTTTATCCGGCGGCAGCGCGTCGGGAAGTGGCGCGGGAATGTGTGCGGATTTCGGATGCGATGTTGGTGCGGTCCGAGGCGTTTGGTCTGGCGCGGCTTGTGGGCGTTGTGTCGCGCGCCTCCTTGGGGCAGGTATTTGATTTTACAGAGGAAATGGTGTTTGCGAGGCAGGTTGCGCCACGTGAAGGGTGGCAGGCGACGTGGCGGGTTTGGGCGGTGATGCGTTACTCTGCGCCGACGGATTTTGCCGACGATGGCGGCTTTGCGGCGGATGTTTTGTTGCTCGCCGGGGCGCATAAGCTGCGCGACGATTTGGCAGGGCTGTATTTGCGCTTTCCGGACTGGCAGGCGCGGGTTTCGGAGATTGTCGCGCAGGGCGGTCTGACGGCGACGTTTGACGGGGTTGTGCGCAAGCGGATTGAAGCGGGAAAGGCCGGTTGAAATGCGGGAAGCCGACATGGTTATCCAGTTCGAGGAGGCGCCGGTATTAACCACTTCGCGGCGTGCCTCGCTGCGTCGGCTGAACGCTGTTTTTTCCGGTTTTGTGGTGGCTCTGGTGTTGTTCGCCCCCCTTGCGATGGGAGCCAATCGGCCGGAATTCTGGATGCTTTGGTCCGGGGTGATTTTCGCGCTGCATGGGGCGTATCTGGCGCTGATCAGTTGGGTGGCGCCGGGGCGCAAGTTACAGGTGATGCGAGAGGGGCAATGGCGCGCGCCGATGATTGGTCTGACCTTCGCGACCTTTGTTTTATGGCAAATTCTGGCGCCGGTCAGCCTCGCGCCCGATGCGGGTGCCTTGGGGTTGATCCGCATTCTGGCCTATATTTCGCTCTTTGCGCTGACGCTTGAGCTAGCGGGGCAGGGGCGGCGGATGGCGGTGTTTTTGGTCATAGGTATCGCCGCGCACGCGCTTTGGGGGCTGGCGGCGTTACGGCTTTTTGGTGACATCGCGCTTTGGGGTGAGAAAAGCGCCTATTTTGGGGTCGTGACCGGGCCGTTTGTTAATCGTAATTCCTTCGCAACATTCCTTGGCTTCGGGCTGACGACTAGTCTGGCGCTGGTGATGGCGCGCGGGCGGCAGCGGGGGATGTTGGCGCTTTGTCTGGCGGTGATTGTGTTGGCGTTGATCGGCACCGGCTCGCGGGCGGGTATGGTGAGCAGTTTCGCGGGGGCGGGGGTGGTCTTTGTGGTGATGCGTTGGCGCAGCGGGGCGAGGCCCGGACGGGGTTTGGCGGAAGTGGCGGGGCTTTTTCTGATCGTCGCGCTTGGTCTGGCGCTGGCCGATGGCGGCGCGCGGTTCCGGGACTTGGCGGAAGGCGTCGGGGATCGCGGCGCGCTTTGGCGCCATGCGCTGTCGATGGCTGCGGCGCGACCGTTCTCCGGCGTTGGCCTCGACGCCTTTGCACTCGCGTTTGAACAGACCCATCCCATCACGCTGAACCCGGTTCTGATCTGGGATTTGCCGCATAATTCTTACCTCACCCTTTGGGTCGAAGCCGGATTTGTTGCCGGTTCTTTACCGCCACTCGCCGCAGCGCTGGCGCTGCAGCGCGCTTTAATTCATCTGCGCCGCCAGCGCGATCCGGCCCTGCCGGCGGCCGCGCTCGGGGTCGGCATTATCGGCGCGCTGCATTCTTTGGTCGATTTCAGTTTGGAAATGCAGGCCAATGTGCTGTTGTTTGTGGTGATTTTGGTGCTTGGCAGCGGGAGGCGGGAGTATGCGGTCGACTAGAGGAAAGGCGGAGCGGCGGTTGATACTGCGCGAGGTGCCGCCGCATTTCTATGCGGTTGGGGACGTGCATGGCTGTTTCGACCTTTACTTGGCGTTGGAGCGGTTCATCGCGGCGCGGTTGTCTGAGGCGAAGGCGCCGGGGCTGCTGGTTCTGCTCGGCGATGTGATAGATCGCGGGCCGCAAAGCGCGCAGGTTCTGGCGCATTTGCTGGAGCCCGCACCCGCAGGGCTGACCCGCGTTTTGCTGCGCGGCAATCACGAGCAGATGATGCTGGACTTTATGGCGGCGCCAAGGGCTGCGCGCGAATGGCTTGATCATGGCGGTATCGAGACTTTGCAATCCTATGGCGCGACGGTGGGGGCGGGGCGTTTGGGGGAGGTGGCGAAACGCGTCATCCCGGCGACGCATCTGGCGTTTTTGCGCCAAACACCCCTGTGCCTGACCGCGGGGCATTGGTTGTTGGCCCATGCGGGGGTGGACCCGGACAAGTCTCTGGAGGCGCAGGAGGCGGATGATTTTCTCTGGTCTGATCCGCGCGATTTGGATCACCGACCGATGCCGGGCTATTGCGTGGTGCATGGGCACAAGCCTGAAGAAACACCGACTGTAGCGGCGCATCGGATCGGGCTGGATACCGGGGCTAAGGCGACGGGGCGTTTGTCGGCGGTGCGCCTTGGGGCGCAGCGGGCGGAGGAATTGCTGGTAGCTCGGCGCGCGGGCGGCGCGGTTTCGGTTGATCTGACGGCATTGGTATGAGAAGAGGCGCGCAACCACGAGATGCGAGTAAGTAATGAATACACAACCTGAGCGCATGCCGGAGACCGATCTGAGGGCGCTGGTCTCGATCCTGCGGCGGCGCGGGCGGATGATTGCGGCGACGATGGGCGCGGTGCTGGGGCTGACGCTGCTTTTGCTTTTGTTCCTGACGCCGAAATACACCGCGACAGCGCTGTTGCTGGTTGACCCGACGCAAAAGGATTTGCTGTCGGCGGAAGCGGCGGTGCAGCCCGGCGGTTCGGCGGACAACGCGCGGGTGGAGAGCGAGATTGAGATTGCGCGCTCGGTGGCGGTGGCGCGGGCAACGGCGCGGGCGGCGGGGCTGGCGCTGGACCCGGAATTTGGCCCCGGACCGGGCGCGGGCGACCGGCTGCGCGCACTGTTCGGGCTGGCGGCGGAAGTGCCGCAAGGGGAAGCGGCGCTGGACGTGGCACGGCGCAAGTTGCGCGAGGCGACCCGCATCGAGCGGCGCGGCCTGACCCATGTGTTTGCCGTGTCGGTGACCTCCAAATCGCCCGAGCGCGCCGCTGAACTCGCCAACACGCTGGCGCGTACCTATATCGATTTGCAGGTCGCGGCCAAGGTTGGGGCAGTGGAGAAAGCGCGGGATTTGCTGTTGGGCCAGCTTGAGAGCGCCCGGACCCGGCTGGCGGCGAGCGATGACGGGGTTGATGGCTATATCCGGCGCAATTTGCAGGCACTGGCGTCGGAGGCCGGCAATCCGCGGCTGATCGGGTTGCAGGAGGATTTGCAGCGGCTGAACGCGGTGCGAACCGGCCTGAGCGAACAGGTGGGGCAGGGGGGCGCGGAACTTGAACGCGAGCTGGCGCGCACGGATGCGGCGATTGCCAGCACCCGAGGGGCGTTGCGCGAGGCGGTTTTGTCGTCGGATCTGCCCTCTGCGCGGTTGGCGGAAATGTTTGAATTGCAGCAGGAGGCGGAGATTGCGCAGCGCCAATATACCAACCTCTTAGCCCGCTTGCGCGACCTTGATGCGCAGGTGCTGGTGCAGGTTGCCGACAGCCGTATCGTCAGCGAAGCGCTGCCGCCGGATGTCGCCTCGTCGCCGCGCTACAAGCTGATCCTGTCGATGGCGCTGGTCTTTTCCCTTGGGGCTGGCGTCGGCGTCGCGCTGATCCGCGAGTTTTACATTGGCGGCATTTTGTCCGGGCGGCAGTTGGAAACGGTGGTGCCGGTTTCGCGGGCGGTTTCGGTGCCGTTTGTCAAAATGCGGCGTGACCAGACCTGCCTTGCGGATGGGATCGTCGAGGCGCCGTTGTCGCATTTTTCTGAGAGTTTCCGCCATTTGCGCACGACGTTGGACCGGCTCGCCCCGCCGGAGGAAACCGGGCGCGGGCGGGTGGTTTTGATCGCTTCGGCGGTTGCGGGCGAGGGCAAAAGCACTACCGCACTGGCGCTGGCGCGCACCTATGCGCAGTTGGGGAGATCGGTGGCGCTGATTGATGCGGATCTGCGCAAGCCGTCGCTGCACGAATGTCTCGGCGTGATGCCCGATCATGGTTTTCTGGAATATCTGCGCGACCCGGAGGCGGAAGGCTCGGCGGAGGGGTTTTACCTGCGCGATCCGCTGAGTGCGGCGGGCGTTCTGGTTGGGCGCGGGCGGGCGGATGTGCCGACCGATCAACTCCTGATGTCGCGCCAGTTTCAGCTTTTGCTCGATAGTGCGCGCGACGCAGTGGACGTGATCCTCATTGATACTTCGCCGCTCAATGCTGTGGTCGATGCGCAGTTCATTGCGCCCTTTGCCGATGCGGCGGTGCTGTGCGTGCGCTTTGCCGATACGTCGCAAACCGACCTGCGCCTTGCCCATGCCCGCTTGCGCGAAACGCTTCGCCCGGAGGTGCCAATCGTTGCGGCGCTGACGCGCGACATCTCTGGCGCCAGCGGCTACGACGAAAGCGGGTACTACGCTTAGGGCGTAGACCTATACTCCCTGCGCTACTGGCGCCAAATCCGCGAAAGATCAGTGGTTTGGAGCGATATGAAGCGGATTTGACGTCGTTTTTCCGAAGGAAAACCGTTTACAGAAGGCCCGCCTTTGGCGGGACGATTTGCCAGATTTTTGCCCTGAGCGTCTTCAATAGCGAAATCAACTTCATTTGATTAAAATGCATCGAAATTCGCGTTCGAAAGCCGCGTGAGCGGACCCGGAGGCAGCGAATTTTGATCCTGCCTTGTTGATTTCTGCTGCGACCCCTTGAAATAGCCCCACTATTCCTGCGGTGCCGCTCATAGTCAGAACAAAAATCTGACAAACCAGTGGTGCAGGGATTATGGGTCTACGCCCTAGGCTGAATCGACATTCATCGCATCCAAAGCATTGCTGATGCGAGGTGTATGAAGCTGAGAAAGTAGACGGCGCGTCTGTCGAAGCGGGTCGCGATGC
>PDWI01003973.1_pt1 | contig 42268 bp, 38 predicted proteins | sample 1430891 | NCBI WGS metagenome assembly PDWI01 (sample SAMN01162508, study PRJNA174530) | Oral metagenome, whole genome shotgun sequencing project. | biome: Marine environment; feature: Marine mammal; material: Swab sample of the gingival sulcus; isolation source: swab sample of gingival sulcus... | reverse complement strand
CAACGCTTTCAGCGTTATTTTTATATTGCTTTTTAAAAGGTTTTTAAAAGGTATTAAACGCTTTTTTAAAAGGCAATTCCAAAACATCTATTTTAATCGATTTTTGCCAAAAACCCGCATTTTTTTCGGACAAACCATTTTAGATATTCTCACATTATTTAACCTTTTTTAAGGCATAAGAAAGCCCGCTTAACGTTGATATTACACGTTTTCACGGGTTTTAAAGTTTTTTAAGGGTCTTTAAGTTTTAGAGTTCCCCTTTTTTGCGTTTATTCTGTCACATTACAATGTTGTTCCTTCTTATCATTTTAATAGCTTATATACTAATCAATTTTTTATATTCTTTCTGAAATTTTTTGATGATTTTCTTTTCCATTCTGGAAACGGTCATTTGCGATACATTCAATTCTTCGGCAACCACAATTTGTGTCTTATTTTCAAAAAAACGTTCTCTGATAATTTTTTCTTCGATATCATTTAATTTGGCAATGCACTTTTCAATAAATTCTTTATTCTCGATAAATTCAAAGTGCTTATCGTTTTCACCGACCATATCCATCAACTGAATATCTTTGTCATCACTGGCATTGTCATAGACGATATCCAATGATTTTGGCGTATAAACTTGACTGGCCTCCATCGCCTCGATAATCTGCTCTTCTGTGCATGACAAGTAATCGGCAATATCAGCAACTTTGGGCGTGCGTTGTAAATCTTGCTGTAATTTGACTTTGGCAACATTAATCTTTTTAGATAGTTCTTGAATTCTGCGCGGTACTCTGACCGACCAACCCTTATCACGAAAATATTTTTTGATTTCACCGATAATGGTCGGCGTCGCAAAACTGGAAAACTCAAAACCGCGATTGACGTCAAAACGCTCAATTGCATATATCAAACCAAGCGCTGCAACCTGATAAATATCATCAAATTCTATACCTTTATTGGTATATTTTTTTGCCAATATTTCGCTGATGTAAAGATAGCGATTAACCAGTTCATTCCTGATTTTGATATTTTTGTCTTTACTATACAAGACAAATAACGCCTTAGTGTCAATATTGGAATATTCATTTTTTGAATTTTGTTTTTTTCTGTTCATGCCACTACCGTTATAAGTGCTTGATTAATTTTACAACCGTACCACGATTTGGTTCAGAATTGATAATCACTTCATCCATTAAAGATTGCATGATAAAAACACCTAAACCACTACCTTTTATTTTGTCTAAATTTGGCGCTTGATAGTCACTCAAATCAAAGCCCTGACCACTGTCTGACACTTCGATGCATAGCTTTTGATCATCGATTGTGTAGCTGACGTTAAAGTAACCATCTGGATTACTGCAGTGTTGTATTGCATTATTGCACGCTTCGGAAACGGCAATTTTAATATCTTCTATTTCTTCAATATTTAAATCACTCTTACTCGCCACGACAGCTGCAGTCATTCGCGCCAGTACAACGTATTCTTTTTCAAGCGGTAAATTAATTGTTATTTTATCTGACATCAGAACTCCTTTAGCTGATTTCAAAAAGTTTATTCAAACCGGTGATATTCATCAACTTATTGATATTTTTTTTGGGATTTTTAATATAAATAGTATAATTGTCTTTTTTGATGACTTTGTATGTATCAATCAGTATGCCTAAACCGGTGCTGTCGATAAAACTTAAATTGGTACAATCGATTACAATATTAGCTTTTTTTTCTTCAATTGCTTCGAACAAGCAATCTTTAAAATTGGCCGAAGCCTCTAAATCGAGTTCGCCAACGATTTCAAATTGCCAACTGTTATGCTCTTCTTCAAAATACTTTTTTATTTGTAAAGACATAGCCCCCCCTTCCTTGAATCTGGATTATTCTATTTCGATAATTTTAGCAAAGGCGACCAACTGGTCTTCTTCACCTATTCGCATTACTTTTACGCCACTGGTATGTCTGCCGACAACCGAAATATCGGCCGCCTTTATACGAATGATAACACCTGCCGTGTTAATTAAAATCAATTCATCATTTTGATCAACCACTGCAGCGCCAATTAATTGACCGGTTTTAGCGGTGACATTGTAAGTTAGCATACCTTTGCCGCCGCGCGATTGACAGCGATACTCGTCAAGTGGTGTTCGTTTACCATAGCCACCTTCACTAATAACTAAGAGTTCACTATCTTTTTTAACTAAATCAATTGCCACCAAATAGTCATCATCGGCCAATGTAATACCCTTAACACCGGTTGCCAACCTGCCCATATCGCGCACTTCGGTTTCATTAAAGCGAATTGATTTACCATTGTGCGTAACCAAGATAACTTCGTCTTGCCCACTGGTGTATTTGACGCCAATCAGTTCATCATCGTCTCTTAAATTTAATGCAATAATGCCGGTGGTACGTGATGTATCGTATTTAGCAACGGCGATTCGCTTAATAATACCACTGCGTGTCGCCATTGTAAAGTAGCCCTCATTAAATGATTTAACCGGTACGACGGCATTGATTTTTTCGGTTTGATCGAGCGGCAATAAATTGATAATTGCCATGCCTTTTGACAAGCGTGATCCCTCCGGAATTTGGTATGCCTTTAATTTGTACACCTTGCCCATATTCGAAAAGAATAGCAGATTATCGTGGGTCGACGTCGTAAAAATGTCAATTACATAATCTTCTTGCCTGGTCGATAAACCGGTTTTGCCACGACCACCGCGATTTTGTGTTGCATAAATGTCAACCGGCACCCGTTTGATATAGCCGTGTTGCGTCAAGGTAACGGTTACTTCTTGTTCTTCAATTAAGTCTTCGATATCGATTTCGTTATAGTCGATTTCAATTTCAGTTTTACGCGCGTCACTGTATTTTTCCTTAATTTCGATTAGATTTTCAGAAATCAAATTGAGCAATAACTGGCGATCGCTTAGCAGTGCACGACATTCGCCAATAAAGACTTGCAGGTTATTGTATTCTTCGTCAATTTTTTCTCTTTCTAACCCCTGCAAACGGCGCAAACGCATATCGATTATGGCTTTGGCTTGCACTTCTGAAAGATTAAAAGCTTTCATTAATTGTATTTCGGCATCGTCATAAGCGCCTCTAATGACCTTAATAATAGCATCGATGTTATCAAGTGCGATGCGGTAGCCCTCTAAAATATGAGCACGTGCCAAGGCTTTATCGAGATCGTATTGCACGCGTCTGGTTTCAACATCAATTTGATGATCGATATAGTGTTGTAAAATTTGTTTTAAATCTAAGCGCTTTGGCACACCGTCGACCAAGGCGATCATATTCATGCTAAAGGTCGACTGCAATTGAGTATGCTTAAATAGCTGATTGACGATAACTTGCGGATTGACATCGCGTCTTAGCTCGACGACAATGCGAATACCCTCGCGATTTGATTCATCTTGTAAGGCGGTAATACCGTCGATTTTTTTGTTTTTAACTAAATTAGCAATGCTTTCCAGTATTTTAATCTTATTGATCTGATAGGGAATTTCGGTAAAAACAATCGAAACTTTGCCATTTTTTGCCTCTTCGATAATGTGTTTAGAGCGTACGATTAATGAACCTTTGCCGGTTTTATAACCGCGTCTAAAGCCACCGACACCCATAATCATTGCACCGGTTGGAAAATCGGGTGCCTTAATATGATCCATTAATTCTTCAATCGTAATGTCAGGATTGTCGATTGTCGCTACCGTTGCATCGATGACTTCGGCTAAATTATGCGGTGGTATCGTCGTTGCCATGCCGACGGCAATGCCACTGACGCCGTTAACTAATAAATTTGGAAAACGCGCCGGCAAAACCACCGGTTCTGTTTCTTCGCCATCAAAGTTGGGTTGAAACATTACGGTATTCTTGTTGATATCTCTAAGCATTTCCGATGAAAGCTTGGTCATTTTTGATTCAGTATAACGCATTGCAGCTGGGCTGTCACCGTCAATTGAACCAAAATTACCCTGCCCTTCAATCAGTGTATTGCGCATTGCAAAGGGCTGCGCCATACGCACCAAGGCATTATAAACCGCGCTATCACCATGTGGGTGGTATTTAGCTAAAACATCACCGACGACGCGCACACATTTACGAAATTTTTTGTCATAGGTTAAACCGATACCGTGCATCGCATAGAGAATACGACGGTGAACCGGTTTTAAACCGTCGCGCACATCGGGTAAGGCGCGCGATACGATAACGCTCATCGCATAATCGGTAAATGATTGTTTCATTTCATCTTTGATGTCAATATCGATAATACGATCTTTTACAGCAGTTTCATTTTCTTTCATAGCTATCCTCTTAAACGTCTAAATTGCTGACATATTTAGCATTTTTTTCAATAAATTCGCGCCGTGGCTCGACGTTTTCACCCATCAGTGTATCAAAGATGACATCGGCCTCAACGGCATCATCGATTGTCACTTTCAAAATTGTGCGGTTCTCCGGATCCATTGTCGTCTGCCATAGTTGCTCAGGGTTCATTTCACCAAGACCTTTGTAGCGCTGAATATCGGGTTTGGCATTGTCGGGCAGTTGTTTTAACACTTCATCTCTTTCACTGTCCGAAAACACATTATATTCTTTTTTACCATGCGAAATTTTATAAAGTGGCGGCTGTGTAATGTAAACATAGCCTTGCTCAATTAAAGGCCGCATATAACGAAATAAAAATGTCAATAAAAGTGTTCTGATATGTGCACCGTCGACGTCGGCGTCAGTCATCAACATAATTTTATGATAACGCAGTTTTTCAATGTCGAATTCTTCACCAATACCGCAACCAAAAGCCGTAATCAAATTTCTGATTTCATTGGAGTTAAATATGCGCGAAAAATTGGCTTTTTCGACATTAATAATTTTGCCGCGCAGTGGTAAAATAGCCTGAATTTTGCGGTCGCGACCATCTTTGGCCGAACCACCGGCCGAGTCGCCCTCGACGATAAATATTTCGGTTTTAGCCGGGTCTTTTTCCTGACAATCCCATAATTTACCGGGCAAACTAAAGCCTTCGAGTAGCCCTTTGCGTCGCGTTAGTTCACGTGCTTTTCTGGCTGCTTCACGCGCTTTTGCCGCCTTAATGCACTTATCGATAATAATTTTTGACTCTTGTGGATGTTGCTCTAAATAAGCCATTAAAGATTCAGCGGTAATTGATTCGGTCACGCCGCGTACTTCTGAATTGCCCAATTTGGTTTTAGTTTGGCCTTCAAATTGCGGGTCTTCTATCTTAACCGAGATAATTGCCGTTAAGCCTTCTCTGATATCTTCACCTTGTAAATTGCTTTCTTTTTCTTTTATAATGCCATTTTTTCTAGCATAATCGTTGATAACACGCGTTAGGGCTGAGCGAAAACCACTTAAATGCGTACCGCCCTCATGTGTGTTGATATTATTGGCAAATGTAAAGACATTATCTTGATAACCGTCGGTATATTGCATGGCAATTTCTACAATGACGCTTTCTTTGCTCGATTCAAAATAGATGACATCATCGTGAATGCGCGTTCTGTTTTTATTGAGGTACAAGACAAATTCACTGATGCCACCTTCATAGTAAAAGGTATCGCTTTCACCAGTGCGCTCATCATACATTATGATTTTGATACCCTTATTTAAAAATGCCTGTTCGCGCATGCGATTTTTTAATGTATCATAACTGTATTCAACGGTATCAAATATTTCGTCATCGGCCAAAAAATAAGTTTTTGAACCGGTTTTTTGTGATTTGCCGATAATTTTTAATGGGCTTGTCGTTATGCCACGCTCAAAACCGATACTGTAAACATTGCCCTCGCGTTCAATGTCGACGCGCATTTCTTTTGACAAGGCATTGACCACTGAGGCACCAACACCGTGTAAGCCACCGGAAACTTTATAACCGCCACCGCCAAATTTGCCACCGGCGTGCAAAACGGTATGAATTACTTCAACTGCCGGCATATCCATTTTTTTATGCTGATCAACCGGCATGCCGCGCGCATTGTCTTTGATAATAATGCCGTTTTCTTTTGTTATTGTCAGTTCAATGGTGTCACCATAACCGGCTAATGCTTCGTCGATACTGTTATTGACAATTTCATACACCAAGTGATGTAAACCACGCACGCTGGTTGAACCAATATACATACCGGGTCTTTTTCGTACTGCTTCGAGTCCCTCTAATACTTGAATTTGTTCTGCATTATAACTCTGTTTTACTTTACTGGGCACTTACTACCTCCTGCGATGATTTAATTGAACCATCTGCGATAAAATGTCGCCAATAAGGCGATATGTCTTTACTATCTAAACCATTTAGATCGGTTGTCGTTAAAATTGTTTGCGTGCGTTTGATTTCTGTTAATAAATGAATTTGCCTGTTGCTATCCAGCTCACTCATCACATCGTCCAGCATCAAAATTGGATATTCGCCGACGATGTCTTTTATTATTTCAATTTGGGCAAGTTTTATTGCTAATAACGCACTTCTCTGTTGACCTTGCGAACCGTATTTTTTGATATTTTGATCGTTGATTAATATCGTTAAATCATCGCGCTGTGGACCAACTGTGGTGTAGCCATACTTGATATCTCTTTGTCGTGATTTTTCTAATTTTAACAGTATTTTCTTTTCAATTTCAGTTTCTGTTTCAGCGATTAAATCACTGTTATATTCTAATCTGATCACTTCGTTTTTGCCGGATATTTCGGCATGAATCAATCTGGCTTTCTCATTCAACAGTTTAATATATTCTATTCTTTTTTTTATGATTTTTTGAGCGTACTTAGCTAACTGCTCATCCCAAATTTCAAAACTCTGCCAATTGTCGCTTTCTTTACAAACCTTCAAAAATCTATTTTTTTGATTTAATACGCGATGATACTTGATTAAACTATTAAGATAGTTGCGATTTATATTAGAAATTTCTCTGTCTAAAAAACGTCGCCTTTCAGTCGGTCCGCCTTTAATTAGTTTTAAATCTTCCGGTGCAAATAAAATGACATTCAAGTAGCCAATTAATTCAAATGTTTTACTAATTGCAACCTGATTGATTTTTATTTTTTTTTTAGCATCGCGTGAAATTATCATTTCAATTTGCTGTTCACGTTGATTTTTAATAAAATTTAGATTTATATGGCAATAATTTTGACAGCTATTAATCAATTCTAAATCGTTTCTGGTGCGAAATGATTTGGCATTAATCGCCGTATAAACAGCTTCCAGTATATTGGTTTTTCCCTGCGCATTATCGCCGATAATAATATTGCTTTTTCGATCAAATTTTAATGTAAAATCAGCTAAATTTCTAAAATTTTTAACAGCCAATGAAGTAATGTACAAAATATTTCCTCTATTTGCTAATTAACATTTTTCTGCATAATGGTTGATAAGTGATTTCGACAACATCACCTACTTTTATTTTTTTGCCGCGCTGTTGACAAATTTCACCATTAACCTTGACATATCGTTCAGAAATTAATATTTTAGCCTGCGAACCACAACCGGTAATACCGGCATATTTGATTAATTGATCTAATTTTATATAATCTGTTGTTATCGTTACTGTTTCCATTTTTATTCCATACTATTCATTATTCTAATTGGCAATAATAAATAAGTGTAATTTTCATCATCTTGCGGTTTGATGATGCAAGGGCTAATATTGGTTGTCATTTCAATGATAATATTATCTTGTTCAATAACTTTTAAAACATCTAACCAATACTTGGGATTAAAGCCAATTTTTAACTCTGGACCCTCTAAATCTATTTTTACCTTTTCTTTAACGCTGCCGTTTTCTGTGTTGGAAGTAATGCTCAAATAGTCGTCTTTTACATCAAATAACAGCGATGTGTTCTTTGATTGATTGGCAATTAAAGAAGCGCGATCAATTGCCTGATACAATTCATTTTTAGAGCAAATTAACTTTGTTTTATAGTCGGTTGGCATAATCTGTTGATAATTGATAAATTCACCTTCTAACAGGCGCGCAATTAATACCGTATCATCAACTGAATACTTGATGTACTTATCGGTTTTATAAATTGAAATTTGTGAACTTTTGGCATCTGATAAAATGATTTTTAAAAGTTCATGTAATGCTTTGGCCGGCACGACTAAATGACAATTATCATCGCTGATGATATTGACTTTTTTAAGGGCAACGCGATATAAATCAATTGCCACCATTGTCATTTGATTATCTTTGACATCAAAAAGTGCACCGGTTAATATCGGTCTGCTTTCATCATGCGACGTGGCAAAAATGGTCTGCCTGATCATATCGCTCAAAATATATTTATCAATTACTATTTTTTGTTCGACGTTGATCATCGGTAATTCAGGAAATTCTTTCGGATTGTTACCCGTTAAATAAAAATCAGAATTTAAACAATTTATATGAATTTTTTTATCGGATTCAGCAATTGTTATTATTTCATTAGGCAATTTTCTGATGATATCGCTAAACATTTTGCCATCGACAACTATTGTACCACTTTGTTCGACATCGGCTACAATTGTCGTTTCAATGCCGATGTTTAAATCATTGCCGATTAATGTAACCTTGCCATCATGGGCATTAATGTAAATGCTCTTTAGAATTTCAACAGTTGTACGGCTTGAAATTGCTTTTAATACAATATTTAAAGCACGCGATAGTTCGGCCTGTTCAATTTTGATTTTCATTCAATCCTCCATCTAACCAGTATAATTTAGTAAAATAAAAATAGTAATAGTAATAGTGGCTGTTGATTTGTTGAAAAGTAATTGTCTTTGTTTATTTTACTGTTTGCACAGCTGTATAAAAAATGTGAAAAAAAAGTACTTTTTGATGAGGTTATACACAATAAAAACGGCTTGATTTTTTCAACATTTAATTATCAACATATCAACATATTATTGTTAGTAATTTTCATTTTGTTTTATTTGATCAATTATTTGATTAATTTGTTCATTTAAATTTTCATTTTCTTTTAATTCGTTAATAATTTTGTCACAGGCGTGCATTACAGTGGTATGGTCTCTACCGCCAAATACTTCACCAATTTTTGGTAAAGACATATCGGTTAATTCACGACAGAGATACATTGCAATTTGACGCGGGTAAGTGATTGCTCTGGTGCGTTTTTTAGAGTTTAGTTCGTTAATTTTAATATTGTAATAATGAGCGACAACTTTCTTAATCGTTTCATAATTAAGCTGTTTTGTCTTCTTTGTTTTAACGATATCTTTTAGTGCTTCAACAGCCAGTTGCATTGTTATTTCGCTCTTTGATAAATGGGAAAATGCGATAATTTTGGTTAAGGCACCTTCTAGTTCTCTAATATTTGATTTAATATTTTGAGCGATAAATTCATGTATTTGATTGTCTATTTCAGTTGATTCTAGTTCGGCTTTTTTTCTTAATATAGCAATGCGTGTTTCATAATCAGGGGCCTGAATATCAGATATTAAACCGCATTCAAAACGAGAACGCAACCTGTCTTCTAGTGTTGGTATTTCTTTGGGAGGACGATCAGAAGATAGTATAATTTGTTTATTATCTTCGTAAAGTGCATTAAACGTGTGAAAAAACTCTTCTTGGGTACGTTCTTTTCCGGCAATAAATTGAATGTCGTCGACTAACAGTACATCGACGGTACGGTATTTATTGCGAAACGATTCGTTTTTGTCATCTCTAATTGAATTGATTAATTCATTGGTGAATTTTTCAGAAGTAACGTAAACAATTTTTGTTTGCTTATTATTTTGTTTGATAAAATTACCAATGGCATGCATGAGGTGCGTTTTTCCTAAACCGACGCCGCCATAGATAAACAGGGGATTATAAGCCTTAGCTGGTGCTTCGGCAACAGCCAGCGCCGCTGCATGCGCAAAGCGGTTACTGCTGCCGATGACAAACTCAGAAAAAGTATATTTAGGATTTAATTTAGCGCGATCAATAAAGTTGATATTATTATTTATATTATAGTTATGATTGTAATTTTCGCCGGCAACTGTAAATTTTACCGCTAAATTTTTATTGTATACTTGACTAATCGAATTTTCTAAAATACTGATATAACGATTTTCTAAGATGTTTTTATTGAATTCGTTGGGAATTTCCAATACTAATGTGTCATCAAAAATACCCTTTGGTTCAATTGATTTTATCCAGGTGTTATAACTGACTTCGGTGATTTCGTATTTTAGAATTTCCAGCGTTTTGGCCCAAATAGTTTTATAATCTTTCAAAATATTTCCTCATTTACAAATTTAAGTGGCAATCTTGTTTTTTCGCTGGCATTGATTATAGTTTAGTGACAGTTTTTCTGTGCCTGATAAAAACAATAAATTAAACTTTTCGTCAGCATATTAATTTTAACAAAATATAATGCCATAATCAACCAGATTATTGAGCAGTGTCCATTAAAAACCATAAAAAAATATGTTTATGGTGTAATCTAAAACTATCTGACCAATTTATGTACGGTCAAATTTGTCCATTTTAATTATTTTTTTTGCTAAAAATGGCTATTTTAGCCAATATTTTCTTGACAGTCCAAAAAGAGGAGAGTATAATGTTCTAGCATGGTTTTAAATGACACTCTATCGAGAGTTGACATAGAATAACGAGGGGGTGTAGCAATGAAGCGCACATATCAGCCAAAAAAAAGACAACGCAAGGTCGAACACGGTTTTAGAAAGAGAATGAAAACTACTTCGGGTCGTAATGTATTAAAGCGCAGAAGACGCCGTGGTAGAGCTAAATTATCTGCATAATTGCTAGAATAGACCGCATAACGTGGTCTTTTTTACAATTGTAGAAAAAACTGCTCATCTAATTTTTACATTAGATGGCAAATGGTGTATAATAAAGTCGATTGTACTAATTGGATAGATTGCCTTATGAAGCTAACTACCATAAAAAAAAATGTGGCATTTAATTACATTTATAAGAGAGGCCAATCAGTTGCCGGTGCATTTATTGTTTTATATAGACTAAAAAATGACCAGCAAGAAAAGAAATTTGGTATTACCGTAAGTAAAAAAGTTGGCAAAGCCGTGATCAGAAATCGCGTGCGTCGTCTAATTAGACAGTCCATTATTGAACACTATAATTTATTTGAAAGCGGCTATGATTACGTTTTTGTCGCGCGCGTTAGATCAAATCGTGCCTCATTAAATGACATTGCAAAAAACATGCGTTATTTATTGGCAATGATGCGCAAAAAAAAGAAAAAATGAGATATCTATTTATTGGATTAGTTAAATTTTATCAGATGGCAATTTCGCCTTATTTGGGCAAAAATTGTCGATTTGTACCTACTTGTTCGCAGTATGCTGTTGAAGCGTTGACAAAGTACGGCACAATTAAAGGCGTTTACCTGTCGGTAAAGCGCGTTTTAAAATGTCATCCCTTTCACGCTGGCGGATACGATCCACTACCCTAATGGAGGATAAAAATTGTTTGATTTTTTATATCAAGGCATTGGTTGGCTATTGGGCACAATCTATAGTTTTACGTCAAATTATGGCATTTCGATTATACTGTTGACGATCACCATTAAATTACTGCTGTTTCCATTAACGCAGGCACAGACAAAATCGCAAAAAAGAATGACCGAGATTCAACCGCTCATTCAAGAAATAAATAAAAAATATAAAAATGACAAAGAAAAGCAGACCGAAGAAACATTAAAGCTGTACAAAGAACATAATGTTAATCCGGTGGCAGGTTGTTTGCCAATGCTGATTCAATTGCCGATTATCTTTGCCCTTTTTGGTGTGCTGCGCGAACCGCTAAAATTTGTCTTTAATGGAAATGCAGCACTGTTTCAGCAAGCGACTAACCAAACGTTTTTATGGATTACTGATTTTTCAAAACCGGACACGCTGGGCGCAATTTTAAATTTTGATTTTGCTAACAGCTTGCCGGGATTATTGCCGATTATTGCCGCTGTATTAACCTATTTACAATTTACGACGATGAGCAATAAACCAAATACCGGCAATGATGCCACAAATAAAACAATGCAGTCAATGCAGTTGTTTATGCCCTTAATGGTTTTATGGTTTGGTACGACAATGGCAGCTGGCCTCACGCTTTATTGGGGGGTTAGCACCGGTTTTCAAATTTTACAACAAATGGCACTTAACCTAAAAAGTGCTAAGGAGGTATAAATGAATAGATGCGAAATAGTTGCAAAATCGCCGGAAGAAGCAATTGAACAGGCCTTGCAGCAGTTAAACACGACAATTGACGATGTTGATATTGAAATTTTTGAAGAATCACCTAAAGGGTTGCTAAGCTTTTTAAAATCATCTGAAGTACGCGTTATCGTTACCAAAAAAACTTCGCTAAAAGATATAGCCATCAACTTTTTGGACAGCATTCTAAAAAAGATGAATATCACAGCAAATTACGATGTCGTATTAACTGAAAATGAATTAAAAATCGAAATATCAGGCGAAAACATGGGCATTGTGATTGGTCGTCGCGGTCAGACATTAGATGCCCTGCAATATTTAGTTAGTTTAGTTGTTAACCGCCAAGTTGAAGATTATGTCAGAGTAGTTTTAAACACCGAGAATTATCGACAAAAGCGCGAGAAATCACTTGTTAAATTGGCCAATAAATTGGCACATCGTGCCAAAAAATATCGCAAAGAAGTGGTGCTTGAGCCGATGAATCCTTATGAAAGACGCATTATACACGCCTCTTTGCAGGACGATGAACTTGTCAGTACGCGCAGCGAAGGTCAAGATCCTAATCGAAAGGTTATTATATATTTAAATAAATAATTTGTTAGCGGGCATTATCAGTCCGGCCCAGTTTATACTGGGTTTTATTTTTTGAAAGGTTTGTTATGAATGATATCATCGCTGCAATTGCCACACCGGCCGGGGTGGGTGCCATTGGCATTGTGCGGCTCAGTGGCGCCGGTTGTATCGATTTGGTTTCACCTCTGTTTCGCTCTGTAAAGGGCAAGCATTTGACCACTTATCGTGCACGCCAAATGATCTATGGCCACATCGTTAAAGATGAGCATGTTTACGATGAAGTGATGATTACCTATTATCGTGCGCCATTTTCTTATACAAAAGAAGATATTGTCGAAGTGTTTAGCCATGGCAGTACGGTGGCACTGCGCGAGATATTGCAGCTATTTATCAGTTCAGGCGCGCGTCTGGCCACTGCCGGTGAATTTACCAAGCGGGCCTTTTTGAACGGGCGCATTGATTTAACACAGGCCGAAGCTGTGATGGATATGATTAGCGCCAAGACAAAGGTCGGTTTTGATTTGGCCTATGATCAATTAGAAGGACATCTTGGCCAGCAATTGGGTGCTATCATCGACCAGTTGACCGATATTATGGCGCAAATCGAGGTGACGATTGATTATCCGGATGAAGATGTCGAAGTGATTGCGCGTCAAACGGTGCTTGAAAAGCTTAACGGCATTGTGACACAACTGGAAACCTTGTCAAAATCATATGAAATCGGCAAAATTGTGCGCGACGGTTTGGCGGTTGCCATCGTTGGGCGACCTAATGTCGGCAAGTCTTCACTATTAAATGCATTGCTACGTGAAAACAGGGCAATTGTTACCGACATTGCCGGCACGACGCGCGATGTGATTGAAGAAACGATTAACTTAAATGGTATCGCACTGCGTCTTATCGATACAGCCGGTATTCGCGAAACCGACAATGCCATTGAAAAAATCGGCGTCGAAAAATCAAAGCAGCATTTTAACCGTGCTGACATCGTATTGTTGGTGTTGGACGGTACCCAGTCATTGACGGCTGAAGATCGCGCCATCATTGCGGCCATCACCGATAAGATGACAATTGTCGCCATCAACAAGGCCGATTTAGCACAAAATATCGAATTGGCGGAAATAAAACAGATTTTACCGTCAGCTAGTTTGGTCGTCACTTCGGCCTTACAACGCGACGGTATCATTGCCCTAGAAGAACAGATTGAAAAATTATTAATTGGTGACCGATTAGCGGCTGAGCGACAAGTAATTAGTAACATTAGGCATTATGAAGCCATTGTTAAAGCGAAAAAACATTTGGCAGAGGCCTTAACTGCCCTGTCTGTTGGGCAGCCGCTCGATATAGTCGATGTCGACATCGCCGATGTTTATGCTGCGATTGGCGAGATAACCGGTCATAGCGTGGCTGATGACGTCATCGCGCGGATCTTTGAAAAGTTTTGTTTAGGAAAGTAAACATGAAAAATTTTAATGTAGATAATTATGATATTATTGTGGTCGGCGCCGGTCATGCCGGTTGTGAAGCGGCGTTGGCAGCAGCGCGCCTTGGCAAAAAAACGCTTTGTTTGGCGATTAATTTGGATAGCGTGGCAATGATGCCCTGCAATCCCTCAATTGGCGGAACGGGCAAGGGCCATTTGGTGCGTGAAATCGATGCACTCGGCGGTGAAATGGGACATAACATCGATCAGACGCTGATTCAGTCGCGCATGCTTAACATCGGCAAGGGCCCTGCCGTGCACTCATTGCGCGCTCAAGCTGATAAAAGACATTATCACGATGTAATGAAACAGACATTAGAACGGCAGCAAAATTTAGATTTGGTCGAAGATGAAGTGGTGGCCCTGTCAATAGAAGACGGTAGAGTTAACGGCGTCAGTACAGCACACCATTGTTTTTATGGTGGGCGCGCCGTCATATTGGCAACCGGTACCTATTTAGATGCAAAAATTTTTATTGGTGATGTCGTCAAACAGAGTGGTCCGGGGGGCATGTCACCCAGTTTACCTTTTGCCGATTACTTGCGTACGCTCGGCTTTGATATGCGGCGGTTTAAAACCGGCACACCGGCACGGGTTAACCGCCAGTCAATTGACTTTTCGGTGATGGCTGAGCAACCGGGTGATGAACAGATTACCCCTTTTTCTTTTATGACTGACAAAATTGAGATTGAACAAACGCCTTGTTATTTAACCTATACCAACGAACAAACGCATCGCATTATTATCGATAATATCACGACAAGCGCGATGTATTCCGGTCATATTGAGGGCGTTGGCCCTCGTTATTGCCCATCAATTGAAGATAAGGTCGTCCGTTTTGCCGATCGCAATCGTCACCAAATTTTCATTGAACCGGAGGGCTTAAAAACTGACGAAATGTATATTCAAGGTATGTCGTCGAGCTTACCGCTTAGCGTGCAAATTGCTTTTTTAAGGACGGTTAAAGGTTTGGAAAACTGCCAGATTATGCGTCCGGCTCATGCGATAGAATACGACTGTATTAACCCGCTATCATTAAAGCCGACCTTAGAGTTAAAGTCGGTTAGCGGCCTTTATACAGCCGGCCAATTAAATGGGTCAAGCGGTTATGAAGAGGCGGCGGCGCAGGGTCTAATCGCCGGTATTAACGCCGCGCGTCAGCTCGATGACTTGGCGCCTGTCGTGCTCGATCGTGCACAGGCTTATATTGGCGTGTTGATCGATGATTTGGTCACCAAAGGCACCAACGAGCCCTATCGCATTATGACCGGCCGCTGTGAATACCGCCTGCTTTTAAGACAAGATAATGCCGACGAACGCTTGACGCCGCTCGGTTATCAAATTGGTCTGGCCAGCGAGGCGCGCTATCAAAAATATCTAAGCAAAGCCAATGCTATTGAACAAGAGATAAAGCGACTTAAAGATACTAAAATAAAATGCCAACAGATTAATCCGCTACTGGCTGATTTAGGCCTAAATCAACTGACGATGAGCATTTCGCTATACGATCTGCTGCGTCGTCCCGAATTTGACTATGCGACATTGGCCGCCGTCGACAGCAATCGCCCTAACCTCTCTGCAGTAGTGATTAAACAATGTGAAATCAATATTAAATATCAAGGTTATATCCAAAAGCAATTTGAACAGGTTGAAAAGTTTAAGCGCATGGAGCAACGCATCTTGCCGGCCGATATCGACTATCAGACAATTGACAGTCTGCGCAATGAAGCCAAGCAAAAGCTGACAGATATCAGGCCGCGCTCAATTGGTCAGGCCAGCCGCATATCCGGCGTGTCGCCGGCCGATATTTCAGTATTGCTGGTTTATCTTGAGCAGAGGAAACGCCAATGCTAGATCACGTAAGCTATTACGACGCTTTTCAAACGATCGGTCTGAGTTTAACGAAAAAGCAAATTGAAGACTTGCAGCATTATGCTCAAAAAATTCAGCATGCTAATAAAGTAATGAATTTAACGGCAGTTGCCGATGATGAAGGCATATTATGGCGTCATTTTATCGATAGTTGCCAGGCGCTAAATTGCATTAAATTAAATGGCAATCATCGTATTATTGACATTGGCAGTGGCGCCGGGTTTCCCGGCCTGCCCCTCGCAATAGTCAGTGGCGCACAAGCCAGTTTGCTCGATGCGCTCAATAAGCGGGTTAAGTTTTTAGAAACTGTCATTGCCGATTTGTCGTTAAGCGCTGTCAATGCGATGCACGGCAGGGCTGAAACAGTGGGCCGCATGGTCGGGCAGCGCGCGCAATATGATTACGCCTTTTCCAGAGCGGTCACCGAATTGCCGGTCTTGATCGAATACGCCATGCCACTACTTAAAGTTGGAGGGCGCTTTATCGCCTATAAGTCAGCTGATAGCGCAGCAGAGATTGCCGCAAGCGAAAAATCACTAACTGAATTAAAATCTAAAATAACTGAAATATTTGAATATACTGATAATTTTGATATTAACAGAAAATTAGTAATTGTGGAAAAAACAGCCGACACCCCCGACAAATATCCACGACGAACCGGTTTGCCGGCAAAGCGACCACTTAAATAGTCTGCTAATTAATACTTTATTATTTAGTTATTTCGGTGTAGACTAGTAGTATAACAAAATCACTTTTTAGTTAGCGAGGAACGATATGGCTAAAACAATTGCAGTGTTTAATCAAAAAGGTGGCGTCGGCAAGACCACTACTAATGTCAATTTAAGCGCCTGTTTGGCGCATTTGGGCAAAAGTGTTTTGATTATTGATAATGACCCGCAGGGCAACTCAACGAGCGGACTGGGCATTGCTAAAGATAGCACTACCTATAGTCTGTACGACGCTTTGATTGACAATGTCGATCCAATCGAAACGGTGATAAAGACCGATTTTGAGGGTCTTGACATTATTCCCTCCAACATTCAGTTGGCAGGGGCAGAAATCGAATTAATCGATTTAGCTAAGCGCGAGCATCGACTAATGCAAATTGTTGAACAATTATCCGCTTACTATGATTATATTTTTATCGATTGCCCGCCTTCACTCGGTATTCTGACGCTTAATTCATTGGTGGCGGCAGATAGCATACTCATTCCAATTCAATGTGAGTATTACGCACTTGAAGGCGTTTCGCAGCTGATCAACACCTATAAGCTGGTTAGAAAAAGCCTTAATCCAAAGCTGGAGATCGAAGGCGTTGTTATAAGCATGTTCGACTTACGCAACAATCTATCAATACAAGTCGTTGCCGAAGTCAAAAAATATTTTCAAGATAAAGTATATAAGACGTTAATTCCGCGTAATGTTCGTTTAGCTGAAGCGCCCAGCCACGGTCTGCCAATCATTTATTATGATCGTAATTCTAAGGGTGCTATTCGCTATATGGGACTGGCAAAAGAATTTTTAGGGGGCAAATAATGGTAAAGAAAACGGCCTTAGGTAAGGGTTTAGGCGCTTTAATAGGCGATCGATTCGAAGATGAGATAACAAGTGCAGATCATCAGTTGCAAGAAATAGATATCAATCTAATAACGCCTAACGCATTACAGCCACGCAAGCATTTTGCCGATGACGCAATTGATGCTTTGGCGCAAAGCATTGCGCGAAATGGCATTATTCAGCCCTTGTTACTACATAAAATTAAACGCGGCTATGAGATTATCGCCGGCGAAAGGCGCTGGCGAGCGGCCAAACAATGCGGCTTAAAGACAGTGCCGGCTATTGTGATGGCACCAGATGAACAAAAGTTATATGAGGTTTCTTTGATTGAGAATATGCAGCGCGAAGACCTTAATCCAATCGAAGAAGCACTCGCTTTCCAGTCTTTATTAAATTCATTTAGCATGAAACAACGTGAAATAGCCGAAGTTGTCGGCAAGAGTCGCAGCTACATAACCAACGGACTACGTTTATTGCAGCTGACAGCAGATGTTCAGCAGATGATTATTGCCGGCAGCTTAACAGCTGGCCATGCAAAGGTGTTGGTAACACTCGATGATGCAGAGCAACTGGCCTTGGCTAAGCAAATTGTCGACAAGCAGCTTACTGTACGACAAGCTGAACAGCTGGTTGGCGGTGTTAAACAACCCAGCAAGCGACGTAAGCCCAAGCAAAACATTTACTATGATAAATATGCTAAAACGCTGGAAGACCTGCTGGGCAGTCGCGTTCGAATAAAAGGCAATGCCGGTAGAGGTAGCGTCACGATTGACTTCTATAGTGACGATGATCTTGAGCGCATACTTGAGATTATTAACGACTAGTGTTTGATGTTTCACGTGAAACATCAGAAATAGTTTCACGTGAAACATTTCAATGCAGCCAATTGCATGATGGCAGTTGCGCTGCTTTTTATGAGGGTAGAATGAAGTATTTACTGATTGTCAACAAATCAGCCGGCAAGGGCATTGGCGCAGCCGCTTTACAAGATATTAAAACCAAAATGCAACAATATGGTGAAGTTAAAGATTTTTTATCGAGCACGCCCGATGATACCAAACAGGTACTAAAACGCAATGCTGATTGGCTGGATGCCGTCGTCTTTGTTGGCGGCGATGGTACTTTTCGCGAGGGCATTCGCATGCTTGACGAACTGTCAATTGATGCGCCGATTGGCCTGGTTCCAATGGGCACAGGCAACGATTTTGTCAAATCATTAGGCGTGCCGCAGCGCCTTGATGAAGTGCTGGCGGTTATCAAAGATGGAGCGGTAAAAAATGTGCACGACTGCCGACTAAACGATAGTACATTCTTAAATGTAGCCAGTGTCGGACTTGATGCAGCCATTGTCGAGCGCCAAAAAGAAATTAAAAAGCGCATTGCCGGTCCGCTCTCTTATGTAGTAAGTACACTAGTGACTATATTTAAGTATAAAAAGGTGCCCCAAAAACTGATTATTGACGGCGTCGACTACGGAGATGCTTATATGCTAATCGCCCTTGCCAATGGCAAATATTATGGCGGTGGCATGAAAATCGCACCTGACGCATCACCCTTTGATGAAACATTGCAAATCATCGCCTTAAAGTCGATGCCCAAAATTTTCATGCTAATTCTGTTTCCCTTGCTTTATTTTGGCATACACACGCGTCTTAATTGTTTTCAAACTTGGCGCGGTCATTACGTCGAGGTGATTTTAAGCGAGGAAAGCGCTATTAATTTAGACGGCGACATCGAACGTGCCAGTCAAATTAAAGTGTCAAAAAATCAACAGACGCGTCCAAAAATCTACCTGTCAGATTCGCTTAAAATGCAAGAATAGCGCATATGCCATATCATTGCATTGTACATCTTAAAAATTGCATAAACGGCAAAATAAAGCCAAATATAGGGCGTGGCAAGAAAAACAATTGATATTAAATTAACATATCAAAAAATAGCAGCATCGATTTGTTGTTTCACTGTAGTTACAAAAATATCCGGACGCAATCTCTGACGCGATGTTTGCAAGGCAAATATAATTAGCTGTAATACTTATGAAGAATAAATTTGCTCAAAAGACAGATTTATCTGAATAGTCAAACAATTAAAAACGGAGAAAATATGAACGGGTTTTCAGATGATTATTATATGAAATTGGCTTTGAGTGAAGCACAACTGGCCGAGCAGCGTGATGAAGTGCCAATTGGCTGTGTTATTGTAAGAGGCGACCAAGTTATAGCGCGCGCCCATAATTTGAAAGAAACACTACAAATGGCCAGCGCGCATGCCGAGGTCTTAGCAATCGATCGTGCCGCTAAATTCCTCGGTTCTTGGCGATTGACAGATTGTCAGCTCTATGTTACAATTGAGCCCTGTGCGATGTGCGCCGGCTTAATTTATCAAGCGCGTATCAGTCGTCTGGTCTATGGCGCGCCCGACCCCAAAGGGGGGGCTTGTGGCAGTGCGATGAATGTATTAGACAATGCCTATATCAATCACAAGGTTGCCGTTACATCCGGTGTTTTACAGGCCGATTGTGCTGCTATAAGATAAGGAGAGATGTCCGAGTGGCTAAGGGGCACGCCTGGAAAGCGTGTAAGGCTTAACGGCCCCGCGGGTTCGAGTCCCGCTCTCTCCGCCAAGCAAAAGCCCAGACTTTGTCTGGGCTTCAGACTGATGACAAATGCCCAATTTCTTTGTTGCTGCGCAAAATATCGACCTTTACGTATGTCTTTATACGCTGCAGCCCGCTATTTTGCTAGCGCCTCGAACTTGAACATTTTCAACAGTCTGCAGATTTTCGACTTTGTCGACACTCTAGCCCAGACTTTGTCTGGGCTTTTGCAATGAAATTTACTTTGCAAATGAAATGCCACTTCGCGGCGTGAAATGCTCCTGCGGAGCATGAAATGTGCCTTCGGCACATGAAAGGCAAATTTTATTTCATATTCTGCGCAGCGCGCGATATTTCATTCGACGTAGTCGAATTTCATACAGTCAAAGACTGTATTTCATAAGGTTTTAGGTTGTATGTTTATCGAGCTTTAATCATTGGGTCTCCATTACAAGGGAGCAGTTTAATATGGCTTGTTTTATAACCGTATTTAATGATGTGTTGCTGATTAATCGTGCTAGAGTGATGACACGCCTCAGGTGTGTGCGAAAGCTTGGTGCTAATCAGGTGATACGTGATACCTTTTTTAGCCATACGTTCAACTTTTTTTAAAAAGATAAGATTAGGGTCTTTTAAGTTGAGTAGAATCGTAATATAATTGTTTATAGACATGAAGTTCTTCCTTTAATATGGGTTTGGTCACTTTTATTTTAGGATAAAATGGACTTCATGTCTTTATTTTTTTGAAAAAAAATGGTGTTGACGATAAAATTCATTTTTCATCACCAACACCAAATATTATACAACCAATAAAAAATCCTCCCAGCTGCAACTGTGAGGATTTCCTTGTGATACTGTGACTATCGCCAACTTCTTTGTAGACCCATTATAACATGAATTGGTTATATTTCAAATATATTTTTAGCTTGCAGTCTATGCCTCTAAAATAGAGCTTTTAGAGGTCTATTCTGGTTTGTGTGTAAAATTAGTTTTATAAAAATAGTTCGTGCAAAAGTTCTTGTTCTATTGTAATATTGTGGTGAGCTTTTTTTCTTTTCCTGTATTTTTATTTGTGGCAAAACTATTACAATCAAGGTCAATCATATGGTTCAAGTTTTTTATGATAGCTTGTGGTTTTACTAAGGGCGGAGGAAGTTTTGAGTTATAGGAGAGAGTTAGCAAAATTTAAATTTGTTTCTTTCTTTTCTGGCATGATATTCACTTTAGCATTTTTAACTCCATTTTTCTTGAGTAAGGGTTTAAATGCTTATCAAATTTTGCTTATGCAATCAGTTTATTTAGGTGTCATCCTTTTATTTGAAGTGCCATCAGGCATTTTTTCTGATTTGTTTGGTAGAAAACTAACTTTAGTGATATCTTTTTTTGCATTCGCCATTGCGTGGTTAATGCTATTTATTGCTCAAGATTTTATAACGCTATTACCTTATCAAATAGTATTTGCGATTGGTATAAGTCTAAAATCGGGAACGTATTCAGCTTACATATATGAGCTATGTCACATAGATGATTTTGAGATTAATTATGGACAGACAATGGCTAGCATAAATAGACTACAGTTTCTTGCATCTGCAATAAGTGCTTTTTCAAGCTCTATACTTTATTTTTACGGTGGTTTCAAATTAGTTTTAATACTGACAATTATTTGTGCAATAATTGCTTTTGTGTTTGTGCTACTGCTGAAACCAATTGAGGAAGAGAAAGATCAAAATGATAATAAAACTAAATTTATTGAATTATTAATTAACGGTATTAAAGAATTAAAATCAAGTAAAATAATTGTGATTTCGGCGTTGAATGCAATTGTCGGCAGTGTGTTTATTAATACCTTTTTTCATTTTAATCAATTGATATTAAAGGATAGTGGTTTTCCCGTCAGTATGAATGGTGTGTTTATGGGTGTGGTATTTCTAATATCATCTTTTGTTATGAAAAAAATTTCGGGCAAACCTAAAATACTCGACAATACAGTTAAATCTTTAGTAAATATCAATATATTAATTTTAGTGGTTTTTTCGATAATTCTTTTTACAGCAAAGTATGTTTTTGTTGCAATTTTTTTAGTGATGCTTTTTCTAGTCAATCATGTAAGGGTAATGTTTAGCAACAAGATGCTTAATGAATGCATCTCAAATGATAACAGAGCTACCACATTATCCTATGTTTCTTTGTTACAAAGTCTCGGAGCCATGATATTAGCGCCTGTTTATGGGAAGATATACGATACCACTGGTGGACCAAATTACATTATTATGATTATCTTATTCATTGCAGGAGCAAATATTTACCTAGTTAGAACTATTTCAGATAGACGCTCTGATTGCTGAATTTGAAGTTCCTAGAAGTAAATATACTATAAAGAAATACTTAGATGTGAACAGAAACACTGTCATTTTTAAAACACTTAAAAACAAACAAGTTTGCAACTTTGTTATTATTCTGGCTATATTTAAGTTGTATAATTAAGTGTGTAGATCAATTACATCGCACAAATATGTTAATGAATCGCGCATAAAATTTTAAAAGTTTCCACCTTGTTTATCATATCGATTGACATTAGTGTAAAAAACCGCTAAAATGGCTAATGTAACCAAAAAAATAAACAGAAATATAAACAGAATAGTAGCAAATTCTCATTTGATTCTATTTCAGAGGTATCGGGTCTTGTGCAATGGCGCACTGTGAATCCCGCCAGGTCTTGACGGAAGCAACGGTAAGCAGACCGCGTTATGTGCCGCAAGGGTGCCTGATACCTCTGAAATGGAATAGAAATCGAGAATTTTTTTGTACTTTATTAAATTTTGTGCGATAATAGTAGTAGTGACTAAAAAAAGAACATACACATATATAGGAAATTAAGATGGCATATTTATCATTATATCGGCGTTTGCGACCACAGCGCTTTGACGCCGTGGTCGGCCAAGATAACACGATCGCAACATTGACTAATCAAATTGAATCAGGGCGATTGGCGCACGCCTATTTATTTACCGGATCGCATGGTACCGGCAAGACGTCGACCGCCAAAATTTTGGCGCGCGCCGTCAACTGTGAGCAACGCGATGGCGTTAATCCCTGTAATAGTTGCGCAACTTGTCTTAGCATATTAAATGATGCTAACATCGATGTCATCGAAATGGATGCCGCCTCTAATAATGGCGTCGACGATATCAGAGAGCTGCGCGAAATTGTCAAGTTTCCACCCAGCAGTTGCAACTATAAGGTAATGATTATCGACGAGGTTCATATGTTGTCAAAGGGCGCCTTTAACGCCCTGCTAAAGACCTTAGAAGAGCCGCCATCATATATTATTTTTATCTTGGCGACGACCGAACCGCACAAGGTGCCGACGACCATCAGCAGTCGTTGTCAGCACTTTGCCTTTAAGCGAATTGAAGACGATATAATGCTAGCGAGTTTACGCGAAAAATGTCAGATGCTCGATATTGAGGCGACGCCCGATGCCTTGCAGTTAATCATCAAACTGGCCGATGGGGCAATGCGCGATGCACAGAGCTTGTTAGAACAGAGCACCGCCTACAGTGGCAGTCGCCTGACCTATCAAACTGTCAGCGAGGCCTTGGGCTGCACGGCCGATCAGTCGCTGCAGCATTTGGCCGATTGCATTATCGCGCGCGATCAATTGGCGATTGTCGACATATTAGCCGAGCACTATCGGGCCGGCAAAGACAGCGCCATATTGCTCGATTCGCTCATCGATTTGTTTCGAGATGGTATGCTGGTTGCGTTAACCGCCGATATGAATAGCGCTGCACCTAACCAGCGACAATGGCTCAGTACAGTAAGCGATCAACTAACAGCCTATCGCTGGCAGCTAATCTTAAACAAACTATTGAGCTTGGCGCAAAGTATTAAATACCAATCGCATGACCGTTTAGCACTTGAACTGGGGCTATTAGAATTGTGTAATATGCAACAATCGGCCGACCAAGCCGCATTAGCAGCCCGCGTCTCAGAACTGGAGGCAACCGTTCAGCAGCTATTACAAAACAATCGGTCGACAAAACCGGTTGCTGTGCCCAACGACGCGCCGCCGACAGTTGATATCGTCGCCGATTTGGCAGAACAATTACCCCAAAATGCAGTCGGTATTGTAAGCGACGAGCAGTCACAGCAGCCTGTAATAGCCGCGGCGACAGAAACTTTGCCAGAGCAAACAGCGCCCGAACAAGCGCAGGCGGTCAGTGCGACAGGACCACTTGATTTAGCGGCAATTAAAGCGCAGTGGCCGGCTTTAATGGCTGAACTTAAAAATATTTTGCCGACGACATTTGCATTGATGAAAAAGGTTGAACCAATCGAATACGATGGTGCTAAATTAATATTAAAAATGGACGACGCCGTCAAGGTGCTGCGCCAGACAATTATGCAAGATAACCACATCAGCAATATTAAGCGCGCATTTCAAAAGACATATAATAGTGCAGTGGTCATTAACGTCGTTGCCGATGTTAGCGAAGACCGCGAAAGTGCATTGAGATCATATTTTAAGGGCGTAGCAAACGACGCCGATATCATAATCGAATAGGAGGAAACAATGGCAAAAGGAAAATTTAGAGGTGCCCCGGGCGGTATGGGCAATATGAACAGCATGATGAAACAAGTGCAAAAAATGCAGCGCGAAATGGAAAAGAAACAGCGCGAACTGGAAGAAAAACAATACACGGCAACAGCCGGTGGTGGCGCCGTTAAAGTGACGGTCGACGGCAAGCGCATTGTACAGGATTTACAGTTGAGCGAAGCCGTTGTCGACCCCGATGACATCGATATGTTACAAGATCTAATTATGGTGGCGTTAAACGACGCGCTCAAACAAGCCGAAGACGACGCTGCCAGCACCATGGGGCAAATGACCGGTGGCATGAACATTCCGGGGTTATTCTAATCGATGGATAACTTTATCGCGCCGATTGCCCGTTTAATTGAAGAATTTGCAAAATTGCCCGGCATCGGTCGCAAGACGGCACAGCGTTTGGCCTTTCACATATTGGGGCGTCGCGAAGCCGATGTACGCCGCTTTGCCCAAGTGTTGGTCGAAGCCAAAACCGGTGTCAATTATTGCAGTAACTGTGGTAACTTTACCGATGTCGATCCCTGTCGCATTTGCAGCAGCGCCAAACGCAATCCGGCGCTAATCTGTGTGGTCGAAGAGCCAAAAGACGTCATCGTGATGGAGCGCACGCAAGAGTACGACGGCTTTTATCACGTTTTACACGGCGCTATTTCACCGCTCGACGGCATCGGCCCCGATGACATCAACATCGCTGCATTGCTAAAGCGCTTAGAAGGCGTTGCCGAAGTTATTTTGGCGACTAACCCGACCATTGAGGGTGAGGCAACCGCCATGTATATCGCGCGCTTAATTAAGCCGCTGGGCATTAATGTCACACGCATTGCACATGGTGTGCCGGTCGGTGGCGACATTGAATATGCCGACGAGATTACCTTGACCAGAGCACTAGAGGGACGACGCGCACTGTAGCGCCGACGATCAGTATGAAACTACTAATAAGCAGTGCCTTTGGCATCGAAAAAATGGTAAAAACCGAATTAGTTAGATTGGGCATTGCCGTTGAACGCGTTGAAAACGGCGCCATTATTGTCGAGGCGCCGAGCAGCGCAATAGCCCTACTCAATATTCAGTTGCGTTGTGCCGAACGGGTATTTATCTTGGTCGACCAGCGAAAAGTGACCAGTTTTGATGAATTATTCGACTTTGTCAGCGCGGTTGAATGGGAGCGTTATCTAACGAGAGAAATCGCCTTTCCGGTGTTGGCCAAGTCGAAAAAATCGACGCTATACAGTTTGTCTGATATTCAAGCGATTGCCAAAAAGGCCATTTCAAAACGGCTTAGTCGGCACTATCGCTGCGATTGGCTACCGGAAAGTGGTGCCAAACTGGCAATTCACGTCAATATCGAAAAAGACCAAGCCCGTCTGTTAATCGACACGTCGGGCGTCGGCCTACACAAGCGCGGTTATCGCAGTCAGGCCAATCAGGCGCCGCTCAAAGAAACGCTGGCGGCGGCCTTGGTACTATTGTCCGACTGGCGTGCTGAGCAGCTGCTGATCGACCCGATGTGCGGCTCAGGTACCATTGCTATTGAGGCGGCCTTGATCGCCCGTAACATCGCACCCGGCCTACAGCGAAAATTTGCCTTTGAGCACTTAAAATTTTTTGATAAAATAGACTATAAAGAAACGCGTCAAGCGGCCTATCGTGCCATTGACTACCATAAAAAACTATCTATTGAAGCGTCCGACATCGATGCCAAGACAATTGCCATAGCACGGCAAAATGCGGCGCAAGCCGGTGTCGATGACGCCATTAACTTTACGGTTGCCGATTTTAATAAGCTACAGCTGACAGATCAAAGGATGACCCTAATTTGCAATCCACCCTATGGCATACGCTTAGCCGATGCCGAGACTGCGCTAAAGCTTTATCGTCAATTGGCCCAAAAATTGGCACCGTTAAACGCCGCCTCGCTCTATTTTTTAACAGCGCACGACGGCTTTGAGGCGGCTTTTGGTCGCACGGCAACCCGCAAGCGCAAGCTTTATAACGGCAAAATTAAATGTAATTACTATCAGTATCGCCATCGAACAACTGATTAAAAGAGGCTATTTTGAAAAACAAAAAAACGCAACGCCATTGGAGTGACTACCTTTGGTTGCTAGTCATTGCAATTATTGTATTTTTCACCCCCAATGCGATTGCCTACGTAAAACTAAATTATTTTTCCAGTTTGCTTGAAATGCGTGAATTGGCGTCAATCGATATCGCATCTGACAAACCAATTAGCGTTTTTGCGACGCCTGATGGCATCGCCTGTTGTAGCGATGATCAATTAAATGTCTATTCGTACGATGGCGAGCTCAACTATCAGCGCCAATTGTTTGGCAAAAAGACCATCGTGCGCATTGCCGGCGATCACATCGTCGTCATCGATTTGGCGCGCGGCGAAATCGCCAAGCTTAGCCTCAGTCTTGAACTGATCGATAAAAAGCGTAACGTCGGCCCAATTGTCGACGTCTTGACGACTACAAGCGGCGATGTTATTTGCCAAATGAGCGCCGATAATGCCATTAAAATATTTGATGCCAATTTAGACGAAAAAGCCGTCATTAACGTACCGACCGACCGCGTCATCGAAATGATGTTATCAGCCGACCAAACGACGATTTTAGTATCAACTGTGGCAATTGAAGACTTGATCTTCAAGTCGTATATTTTACAGTACGACTTGCAAGGTCGCCCGATCGCAACCGGTGATTTAGAGGGGGAGCTTTTGTTTAGCGCCTATTTAATGGATCATCAGGTATTGATCACTCAATCTAAAATCAAGAGCTATAATAGAGAGTCAAAAAAAGTGGCCGAAATACTCAACATCGAAAAAATCGATCAAACGGCTGCTCACAAACAGTTTTTATATACCTCATATATGGCAGACGAAGATGGCGTCGAGCAACCCTATTTATCGATTTATAGCGACGACTTGAGTTATCGTCAACAATTAAAATTAGCGGCACTGCCGGAGCATATCATCGTCAATGATAAATTTATCATCACCTATGCCGAGGGAACATTGTACATTTATGATCACAGTCTGCGCTCTTTGAAGAGCTTGCAAACCAATCGCAATATTAAAGGTATTCAATGGTTAGATGCATCGCATTTAATGGCATACGACCAGAACCATATTAACGTCTATGTGTTAGACTAGGAGGAACTATGATAATCGATATTATCGTACTGGCATTTATGGGCTTTCAGTTAATGATGGGTTACGTCAAAGGCGCAATCAAGAGCTTATTTGACTTGTTGGGTTATGTCTTTGCAGCGATCATCGCCTATATATTTTATATACCGGTTAAAAAGCTGTTAATCGATGTAACGCCAATCGATGAAAGCATCGCGCAATTTGTCACGGCGCGCTTACAATCACTCGGCGCTAGCAGTGTACAGGCAACGGTGTCGACATCTGATTTAGATGCGATGTCAAAGCTGCCTCTGCCGGAACATATAAAAAGTGCAATGGAGAGGTTTTTGACCGATTCAATGTCCTCGGTCAGCCAAAATGTCACCACCGAAGTGACCAATTTTTTGATGACCATAATTGCCGTCATCGGCATATTTTTGGTTACCTTAATCGCCGTTAAAATAATTGCCAGCATGCTGGATTTAATGGCGCAACTGCCGGTGGTTAGCACCTTTAACAAAATTGGCGGCGTATTGTTCGGCGCCGTTAAGGGCTATATCGTTATTTCGCTGCTGTTTTTGATTTTCATTACATTTTTCTCAACGAGTGACAACAGCGCTTTGCAGCAGTCGATGAACAGCTCGCTTACTGCCCCGTTTTTTATTAATTATAATGTGTTCTTGTTAGTTGTTTCATATATTCCTCAATAGGAGCGTAAAGTGCAAAAAAAATGTCGCCAAGCACTGCCTTTTGCCAAGCAAAAATGCGATTTTTTGACCGATATGTCAGAAGTGCAGTTGGCTGAACACAGCGGAAAACTAAATATGCTAATTCTGATCACCGATGATGCCATCGGCGACCGCTCAGATCGCTATGGCGCTACTTTGTTGCGGCAAATCATCAATGGCCTCGCTACAAAAAAGCCGCTACCCGGCGCTATCGTATTTTTAAATCGCGCCGTTTTTTTAACAGCTGAAAATTCAAACCTATTGGCGACTTTGCGTCAGCTAGAGGCCGCCGGTGTCGCTATTTTGTCAAACTGCAGTTGTCTGGAACACTATAACCTGCTAGAAAAATTGGCCGTTGGCGGGCTGACCAATAGCTATCACGTAGCCGAATTAATAAAGATGGCCAAAAACACGGTCACCCTGTAAGGAGCAAACATGCCGATACCATTAATGATTGGTGATGAAATAGAAACCAAAAAGCAGCATCCTTGTGGCGCAAAAAAATTCGTTATCACTCGCGCCGGTATGGACTTTCGCATGAAGTGCAGCGGTTGTGGCAAAGAAATATGGATTTCGCGCGTCAAGCTAGAAAAGCGCATTAAAAAGATTATCCGCCAGGGTGTCGTCTATAATAAAGACGAGCTTTAATGTGCGCCCGTTGCTGACAATAATCAGCATAGTATGTCAACAGAGACTTTATTGTTAGAAAGCAACTATCCAAGCGTTGAGTAATGGTTGCGTTGGGAAATAATATGATAAAAAAAATCATTCGGCCGTTGGCCACATTTGCAATTAGTTTTGCCTTATTGTTAATTCCGTTCGCCTTGGAGGGGATTTTTCCGTTTGGCAATCGCCAAATTATGATTATCGACAGTTGGCATCAATATTATCCGATATTGCAAGAATTGCACGATAAACTAATCAATGGCAAGCCACTATTGTATACGTGGCACTCCGGTGGCGGCACTAATTTTTGGTTGATGATGACCTATTACGCAATGAGTCCGCTCAACCTACTAAGCGTCTTTGTCAGCAAGTTACATTTGCGCGAGTTTCTCTTTTTTATCACATTGTTTAAAATATCATTAGGCGGCGCCTTTTTTAGCGTTTATCTACAGGCTATCCACAAGCGTTATGATATGTCGACAACTTTTTTCGGCATGCTCTATGCTTTTTGTGGTTTTTTTATGGCCTATTACTGGAACGTGATGTGGCTCGATGTCGTGGCGATTTTTCCGCTGATAATACTGGGCTTACACCGCGTTATCTTTACTAAAAAAATTGTGCTTTATACACTTACCTTAACCTACGCCATTATCAGCAATTATTACGTCGCTTTTTTCGTCTGTCTCTTTATTGCGCTCTATAGCATAGTCTATACTTTTGCTGAAGCCGGGTTGTCGTTTAAGAACGGCATTAAACGGTTACTGCTTTTACTATTGGCTTCACTGCTGGCCGTCGGCATGGGCGCGGTGGTCTTGTTGCCGGTAATCAAAGGTATGTCACTGGCCTATGGCCTGTCGTCGCACGATCCGACCGGTTACGAAACCTATACGACCTTATTTGATACCATCAATCGACTGTTGCCCTTTGTCAAACCATCGGTGGTCGATGGGCCGCCTAACTTGGCACTCGGCATTATGGGCACACTGTTCTTTATGCTCTATTTTATACAGCCTCAGCACGGCGTTAAGCGCAAGTTGGGCTATGGTTTGTTATTTGCTTTTTTAATCTTTAGTACTAATATTAACTATTTAAACTTTATTTGGCACGGCTTGCATTTTCCCAATCAGGTGCCGTTTCGCTTTGCCTTTACGATCAGTTTTTTAATGCTGACAATCGCCTATCAAGGCTATTTGGCGCTTGAGCAAACGCGACACCAAATATTTGCCAAATTGTTTGCCGGTACAGCGCTCTACTTAATCATTGCCGAAAAACTGGCCGCCGAACAGTACTTTACAAACGCCGTCTACGGCATACTGCTGGCACTGTTGGTTTACGGCGCCATCTTTGTGCTCTACTTCAAAAAACAGGTCGATCGACGTCTTATTGCGCAATTATTGGTGCTGGCCTTTGTAATCGAAGGTTTGATTATGGCCGGGCTGGCCGTTAGCGAGGCACATTCGTCGGGGCATGACAATTACTTTGCCGATGGGCCAAAAGTGCAACACGCCCTCGACTATTGGCGCGCCAATGAAAGCGATATAGGTCGCATTGAGCTGTCGCCACTCTACACCACAAATGATCCTTTGCTTTATCAATATCGCGGCATCAGTCAGTTTTCATCGACCGCCAATGCCAATTATACGACCTTTACCAAACTATTTGGTCTGTCATCAAACGAGCCTTCAAATTCTTATAAATACATTCCCAATACGCCAATTGCCAACGGCTTTTTAGGCATTAATTACATCATATCAAAAAACGAAAAATTGGCACCCGATAACGCCATATACGACACGGTATTTGAAGAAGACGGTCTGCGCCTTTTAAAATCGCGCTATCCCCTGCCGTTTGGCTTTGCCGTCAAACACAGTATCTACCTCGATGTGCTTGACGACAATAGTCCGTTTAATCGACAGCAGACTTGGCTAGAACACGCCAGTGGTCAGCACGAAGAGCTTTTTACGGCAATGCCGGTCAGTGAATCGACCTTTGATAATATCCGCTTGGGCAATGTTAGCAATACACGCTATTATTATAGCAATATCAATCCCGGACAACCCGGCCATGCCAAGCTGGTCTTTTCGGCGCTTGGCGATGAGCAGACCTATCTATATTTTAAAAATCAAAACAAAAAAGTACAGCTCGAATACGGCGGCATGGTTTATAATTTTGATCCGCGCCGCGGTGTGATAATGGACGTCGGTCGCCTTAAAGATGGCGCTAAAATAACACTTAGCTTTGATGTCGATGCCCAAGATAGCGGTTATTTTGACCTGCAAGCAGTCACCTTTGATACAGCGGCCTATCAAGTAGCCTATGACAAACTGATCCAAGCGCCCTTTAACATCGAAAAATTTGACGAAATGTCGATCAGCGGCACAATCGATCTGCCACAAGACGGCGTGCTTTACACATCAATTCCCTATGACGGCGGTTGGTCGGTTAGCGTCGACGGCGAACCGGCCAAAATTATGCCACTAAAAAAAGCCGTTATAACCGTACCCTTATCAGCCGGGCGGCACGATATAGACTTTAGCTATTATCCGCCGGGTCTCAAACAGGGGTTGCGCGTATCATTGGCAAGCTTTTCGCTGTTTGTCGGCCTATTGATATTATACGGTAGATTTGGCCAACAGCCGACGACGCCCTTGACCAAGCCAAGTCATGACAATGCCGCTTTAGATGAAGAACAAGCCGAGGTCGCGCTTGCCAAAGCAGCAGCACTTGGTTGCGCGCCAACTGTAAAAGACGCACAGCAGAGCAGCAAACAGGCGTCGCCGTCTGACCGAGCAGCTCAACAGACCACCGCGTCATCGAGCGCTTCAAAAGAAACGGACACTTAACAATGGCCGGCCTTAAAATAGATAAATCCTTTATTCGTTATATTTTGGTCGGCGGCACAGCATTTTTAATCGAGTATGCCAGCTATCTGATACTGTTAAACTTGCTTCATATCGATTACATCGTTGCCGGCATCATTGTCTATAGCATTATATTTTGGTTTGTCTTTTATATGAACCGCAGCTGGTCGTTTCAGTCAGAGGCGGCCGTGCTACCGCAGCTTATCAAATACCTGTTGTTGTTCGGCTTTAATAATTTGGTCGGCAATATTTGGCTGATGCGGTTTTTGACCGAGACATTGGGCATTAGCCCGCTGATTTCGCCAATTATCAAGATGGCCTGTATCGTCATCTGGAACTATTTTATCTACAAACACATTATTTATCGGAAGTAACTATGCAAAAATTAAACGAATTGACAATCGGGGTGATTATACCCGTCTATAACGAAGCAGAGGGCTTGCTCGAAAACTTTCGGGCGATTGACAGTGCGCTTAAAAAAAGCGATATAGCGGCGCATTACCTATTGGTCGACGACGGTTCGCGCGATGCCACTTGGCAGGTAATTGAACAAATCGCCGCTCAGTGGCAATCGGTCAGTGCGCTGCGCTTTGCCAAAAATTTTGGCAAAGAAATGGCCCTGTCCGCCGGAGTCGACGCGCTTGATGCCGATATTTACGTTACGCTCGATTCCGATTTACAGCATCCGCCCGATCACGTTCGCACGATGATAGATTTGCTACTCGATCAATCGGTCGACATCGTCTCCGGCGTCAAGGCCGACCGCGGTGACGAAAGCTGGCTGCACCGCTTGACAGCCAAATCCTACTATCGTTTTTTGGGTATGCTGACACACCTCGACATGCAAAATTCATCTGATTTTAAAGTGTTTAACCGCCGCGTTGCCGACGCACTGCGCAGTTTTCACGAGCGTCATATTTTCTTTCGCGGCATCGTCGATTGGGTTGGCTTTGCCCATGTCGTCTCGCATTTTGACGTCGCTCAGCGCCAGTCGGGCAGCTCGCGTTTTTCGACCCTCAAGCTGACCAAGCTGGCCCTTACAGCCATCGTATCCTATACCAGTAAGCCGCTTTACTTAGTTACTTTAAGCGGATTTATCTTTGCTATTTTTGCCATATTGCTCGGCTTACAGACAATATACAATTATTTTTCCGGTCGAGCGTTAAACGGCTTTTCAACCGTTATACTGATTTTGTTAATCAGCAGCGCCTTGATTATGATCTCACTCGGCGTTATCGGCGTCTATATTTCGCGAATCTATGAAGAAATCAAAGCGCGTCCGCGCTATATAGTGCGAGATAAGCTGTAATCACTCTTGCTACCTAACGCCAATCGGCGTTTTTTCTTGTCTTTATTTTCACATTATGAGATAATAAAATATAACAAATATGTAAAACTATCAGGAGGCAAATAATGATTGGGTTATTAAAACGGTATTTAAGTGCTTTATTGGTGTTTTTAATGTTATTTAGTACGATAGGTATGATTGATTTAAGCTATGCAGATACTCCCCCTGGTAAGCCAGAAAAAGTTACATTAACGGTAAGTACCAATGGTCATTGCTTTGTAGAGTTAGACTTATACAATAATGATCGAGATCGTCAAAAAGGGAATACTAACATCGGTTATGATCAAGTTGGTGCACACAACTATATAGTAGACAATGGTGGTAGAGCTTATTTTAGAATTTTTGCAGAATTTGGGTATTATGTAAAAGAAGTATTGGTTAATGGAGAAAAACCAAAACAGGTTCCAGGCTATAGTGATATCCCCGGTTATTATTACATTCCATATATATCTAAAAATCAAAATATTGAAATAATTGTTGAAAAGAACGCCGTTAGAGGACCGCTTGAAAACGGCAAATATAAAGTACTAACGGCGTTAAAATGGGCAGATGAAGTAAATTCACCATTGGTTTATGAAACAAAATTCACCAAGCAAGGGGTGTTGGAAGTAACCGATAATCAGTGGTATTTAACAGTCGAAGTGGATAAAATTCTGTCACGTGGTCGTTGGGGAAAATTAGCCAAACTAAAATATTTTGATCCCGATATGCCGCGTGACATCACTCAAGAATATTTTGGAAAATTTAGAGATGTCGAGGTCATTGATTATTATTACGATCAAGATGGTGTTAACACAGGAGCAGCGAGAACGATAAAAATCCCACTAAAACCGCAAGCGGCCGGCACATATTTAATTGCAGATCCGATGGAAGAACATCCACCGGCATTTTATATTGGTTTTGAGAATCCCAACAGAATTATTTATCAAAAAGGCACATTTAAGTATCTAGGTGATGAAGAGGAGCGCTTTGACTATCAAGCAGATTATTATTACAGTGATGATAATTTTCTGATTTCTTCATATGATTTTAACCAACAGCTGGCCACCATGTCATTATGTTTTCAATTATCCTCATGGTCCAGTGCGGAGAAAGAAAAATATACTGAAAAATCCGAAAATGCCGTAAATTTACTTAACGAATTAGGTTTTTCAAATATTGTAATTAATTCTGACTACAAAGTAGAGCCAAAAATAGACTCAATCGGCGCCGTTATTGGTCAAAAACAAATTGTGGTTGATGGTAAAAACTATACCCTTATTGCACTAGCGGTGCGTGGTGGTGGTTATGGCAAAGAATGGGCCGGTAATTTTGCAATTGGGCGCGGCGGTATGCACGAGGGTTTTCATAAGGCCAGCTTAAAAATTATAGCTTTTTTACAAGACTATATTTCAGATCAAAAAATAAGCGGCGATGTCAAACTGTGGCTAACCGGCTATAGCAGGGGCGGTGCAGTGGCCAATTTGGTAGCAGGTGCACTTAATGACAACACTGAGCTTATTGCCACAAAATTTGACAGCAGTTTAGGTTTAGCTAAGCCAGCTTTAGCAGTCGAGAATATCTACGCCTATACCTTTGAAGCGCCGGCAGCAACTATAGCGGAGAATGCAAGAGATTCCAAATACCATAATATATTCAATATCGTAAATGTTAATGATATAGTGACAAAAGTTGCGCCGGCATATTGGAACTTTCAAAGATATGGCACTGATAAGGTATTACCACATCTTCTTGGTGAAAATACAGCACTTTTTAAGGCGTCACTCGAAAAAATGAAAGCGCGCTATCAAATTGTAAAGCCTGAGGATTCCTCTGATATAAGTTTAGGTGTTGCTGGCAAACTTAATCTCTATGCATATATTATTGATCAATTCAAAATGAAGAAGACTAATTTTAAGGGTGATATATTCGATCAAGCAGATGATTTACAAAAAATGCAGTATGAATTTTTGAACGATTATAGTAATCTACTGACGGAGTCTTTGATCAAGAATCGTGATAATTATGTAGATAACTATCAATCAGAGATAGCGTATCTTTGTGAGTTATATTTTGGCGCGAGCATTAAACAAACGAAAATACTTGAAGAGAATATAAAAAGTAATATTAGTAAACTCTTTTTGACACTAGGAGTAGAATATCGTGGTTTTATAAGGCCGACAGCAAAATACAAACTGACACATGATTTTATTTATATACTAAAAGTGGGTTTTAAAACCGCTAAAATCGAATATGATGAACAAGAATTTGAAAAAAATGTTAGGCCGATTGTAGAATTACTTCTTGATGCAGCCTTTAAAGATGAATATTCGCTAGTAACATTGGTTGACAACAGTCATGGTATTGCACAAGCCCATCAGCCTTATCTATGCCTGGCATGGTTACAATCAATGGATGACAATTATGCAGTTGATGCAAAAGCGTATTGGATTTCCGGTGCCGCGAAAAAAGTCAAAATTAATTGCCCAGTTGATATAGAGGTCTATAATGCAAGCAATGAACTGGTGGCAACGATTATTGATGACATGCCACAAAACACAACGGCTGGTTCGCGGGTTGCCTACATGGATCAAAATGGTGAAAAAACATTCTTGCTTGCCCCTGATGCCGATTATACGATGAAGATAACGGCAACAGATAATGGCGAAATGGATGTTTCTATTTTAGAGACGATGCCATTTGTAAGCGGTGCCAACCGAATTGTCAACTATTATGATTTACCGCTCCAAACAGGCGATGTCTATATCGCAACCATTCCCAAGTACAGCGATGATGATATGCAGTTAGCCTTTAAGCAAACACTTAACGGTTCTGAGACAGCTTATACATTAAGCCAAAATGGTGCCAAAATAGAGCCGAACCTTGAACTTTCTGGTCAAGCGGCAACAGATGCGGTTTATACTGTAGAAACAATGGTTAATGATACTAGCCTTGGGTTTGTCTTTGGCGGTGGGCCATCTCAAGTTGGCCGTTATGACCGACTAGAAGCTGTACCAACTGATGGCAGCCGCTTTACCGGCTGGTATCAAGACGGCGTTCTTCTGTCAACAGAACCGGTATATCGTCTGCGCGTCACCGAAGACAATAAGATAGAAGCACGCTTTGCACCGGTAAGTTATACCGTCCGCTTTGTCGATTGGGATGATAGCGAACTAAGTGTACAAACCGTTAGCCACGGTGCCATTGCGATTGCACCGGCAGCCCCCAGTCGTGTCGGTTATACCTTTACCGGCTGGAACAAAGACTTTAACGATGTTAAATCCGATCTTACAGTTAAAGCACTCTATAACGATGGCAACTACCGCGTCTCATTTATCGATTGGGACGATACGGTACTAAAGATTGATACCGTTACCCATGGCGCTGTTGCCATCGCACCGGCAGCCCCCAGTCGCGCCGGCTATACCTTTACCGGCTGGGACAAAAGCTTTGCCGAAGTCATATCCGATCTGGTCGTACGAGCACAATATGAAAAAGTTACCCCGTCTATCGAACCGCCGACAGAGGGTGAAACAGTTGAGAACAGCGCTACAGATACAGATGATGACGACTGGGTGATTGTTAGCCCGGCAGAACAAATGGACAATACAAATAGTCAAAACGACGGCCCTACTGCCGACAATACGGCCACACTTGAAGCGGTTAGTCAAGCAGTTGCCGATAACCTGGCGCGCTATAACCGTTTGCCATTACCACAGGCTGCTTACTATACAGATGGGACAGTTAAAACAGTTACAATAGAGCTAACCGGATTAGAAGCCGAGTCGAACTACGGAGTCGTCTTAGTAAATAAAAACGGTCAAGCCGAAGTGATCGACGGTACGCGCCGTGCTGATCAGTTCACCGTCACACTACCGGAGGGTGGTATACTCTTACTGTATAAAAGAGAAATACTACCGGCAAGTGGTAAGCTTAGCTTTAAGCCGGTAGCGCTTACAGATCTAGACGGTCACTGGTCAGAGGCAGTAGTCAGAGATTTAGCAGCAAGAGGCATTATTAGTCCAAGACAAGCGAGTCTTTATCAACCGGATCGTGCAATCACACGCGCCGAGTTTATCAGTGCGATTATTAGCTATCTATCCGTACCACAGCAAACAGCAACAGCCTTTGAAGATGTCAAGGCAGATCATCCGCATAGGGCAGCGATAGAAACGGCAAGGGCAATCGGTCTGGTAGAGGGCGTAGGTGGCAACGCGTTTGCGCCAGACCAGGCGATCAGTCGACAAGACTTGGCGACGATTATAAACCGTTTACTACCTTTAATTGCCGTAACAGATGATGATTTAAGACCAAACAGGGCATTAGAACTCAATCGATTTAGTGATCATAAAGCGGTATCAGCCTATGCCAAAGCAGCACTGACTAGGCTTATACAGGCTGGGATGATTAAAGGCACACCGGGTGGTCAGTTAATGCCGCAGTCAAATACAACGCGTGCAGAAACGGCACAGCTGTTGTATAATTTGATAATGGTGTTAAGTAACAAGTAACGCGTAGTGATAAACAAGCGTGGCGAGGTTGCCGCTTGCCGTGTAACCTCGCTGTGGTATTTTCCCCAATATATTGGAGGTCATGATGAAACAGACAAGATATAGCACTATAGTAAAGATAGTATTACTTTTGTTGATGGTGTTGGTATTACCGGCATGTGTTGAAAAAGCAGAGAATTTTGATGAAATGGAGCAGGCGCTGCTTGACAATTATAGCACACCTTTTCAAGAACGGGCGGTCTTGCAGTATGGTAAGGATGCTAAGGTGGTCGATATTGAAGCAGAAATACGCGGTGGACGAGATGCCGTTATGCCGGTTACTTATATTAGTTTAAGCGGTAATTTATTAGGCACTATACAGGTTGGTGACGAGCACTTTGAGGCGATGTATTTATATAAACAGGATGAGATTTATTCTAAAAGAAATACCGATAAGATTAAACAGTCGGCGATTCAACTATTTACTGATATGGGTATGGAAGTGGTAGAATTGACAGCAACGGATTATGATGATAATGCTCTTTTCTTACCTGATGAGATAATAGATTTAAAAGGTTTAATAAAAAAGAATTTTAAGGTTTATGTAAAGGTTTTTGTTACAAACAATTTAGATAGCTTTTCTATTGAAGATTTTACCGATTTAATGGATAATGCAAGTAAAAAATATGATGGTGAGATAACATTTGTTCAGTTGAATGATGTAAATGAACTAGATAAGTATTTTGACATAGAAGCTTATATGTATTTAGATAAAAATGAGGATAAAGATTGGAAATTTTGTTATCAAAACAAAGATGGTGTATTGATAGAAAAGACAATTGAATAGTTTATTGAATTGTCGCTTTGACTTTTCTTTTCTTTGCACTTTGCGCTTTCCACTGTTTGGAGACTGAGACGACTATGAAACAGACAAGATATGGCACTATAGTAAAGATAATGGTACTTTTGTTGATGGTGTTGGTATTACCGGCATGTGTTGAAAAAGCAGAGAATTTTGATGAAATGGAGCAGGCACTGCTTGATAATTATAGTACACCCTTTCAAGAACGAGCGGTCTTGCAGTATGGTAAGGATGCCAAAGTGGTCGATATTGAAGCAGAAACAATCAGTTCAAGCGACGCTATTTGGCCAACAACCTATGTTGGCTTAAGTGGTAACCTACTAGGTACCATACAGCTTGGCGAAGAGCGCTTTGAGGCGATTTATTTATATAAACAAGGTGAGATCTACTCTAAAAGAAATGCCGACAAGATTAAACAGTCGGCAGTTCAACTGTTTACTGATATGGGGATAGATGTGGTTTATATTATTTTAAGGGCGCGTTTTTTACCGGATAGTGCAGTAGATTTTAAGTATGTATTAGAAAATGAGAATCCAGTATTTGTCAGTATGCTTGTAACAACTGATTTGTCAGACTATTCGGTTGAAGATTTTAGTTGGGTATCTAGTTATGGTGATGACAAATATCAAAGTGGGATAACATTTATACAGTTGAATGATCCAACTAGGTTAGAAGAGATCAGTAGAAGTTGGGAAAATGGTGATATAAGATTCAGGCCTATTTTTGGCATATATAAAGAGGAAAGTGATGAATATATCGATTTATTTAGGCACTATGATGTGGGGTCTTACTTATATGTTCAAAAGTCTTTAGAAAAAGATTGGCTGTTGCATTATAAAAACGAAAAAGTAACTTCAATGTATCAAGCATTTAGTGAATTGGGTATGGACGTGGTGGTGATTGATAGCAATGAAAGTTTAGAAAAATATCCACTGACAGATACGACACAGCCCTTTAAGTCGATGTTGGCAGATGATTATATGACACATCTCAAGGTTTATGTAAAAAACGATTTGTCGGCATACTCGGCTGAAGCTTTTGCTGCGCTATTGCTTGATGGTGAGACTGACTATCGTGGGCGGATAACATTTATTGAGCTTACCGCGGCATCTACATTTGTATCATTACGCCATTTTTGGTCAGAGGGCAGATTTGACTTTAGTGCCAAAAGTCCTGAAGTGTGTGATGAAGAGTACAGTTATTATGACGATATTTTTGGTCGTTTAGATATTGCAGCATCACTGTATGTTGAAAAGCTGGATGATAAAGTAAAAATTGTCTATCAAAATAAGGACGGTATTATAAGTGAGGATACGCTAGAATAGGGTGTTGTATATAAGTAGAAAGCACAAAGTCGAAAGCAGCAAGCAAAAGCATTGAAGCGTTGGCATAACAACGCGATTATAAGGTCTTAGGCCTTTGACTTTCCTTTCTACTTTAAGCTTTGCGCTTTCCACTGTTTGGAGACGATTATGAAACAGACAAGATATTTAATGCTTATTAAAGTGCTGGTTATATTAATCATTGTATTGTCTTTGACAGCCTGTATCATGGAAGATGGTTATAATGATAAAAAGTGGGCATTACTTAATAAATACACAGAACCTTTTAAGGAACGGGCGATATTGCAGTACGGAGAAAACGCTAAGGTAGTCAGTATTGAGGCCGAATCGCGTAGCGGACAAGATGCAGTGATGCCGGTTTTTCGAGTCAGATTAAGTGGTAACTTATTGGGAACGATTGAGCTTGGCGAAGAGCGCTTTGAGGCAATGTATCTACCAGAGCAAAATGAAATCTATACCAAACGAAATACCGACAAGATTAAGCAGTCGGCAATCCAAATGTTTAGTGATATGGGAATTGAAGTAATCGAAATGTCACTGACAAATTATTTTGAAGATCCGCTTTGGTTGCCCGATGATGTGGTTGATTTTAAAGGGTTGTTAGACAATAACGATGGCATAGCTTCTAATGTATTTGTCAAAGGTGGATTAGAAGATATTACCTCAGATGATTTTATGTGGTTATTTACATATGATGATACGAACTATCGGTGTCGCATAAAATTTTTACAGTTAAATGATTTAACTGAAATGGAAGCAATAAGAGATAAGTGGGATGACCATAAAATTGTTCTCATTCCCCGAGAGGCAAGAGTACGTGATGATGAGAGTGAAGAGTATGTAAACTTATTTAAATACTATGACGTGAATTCCTACATGTATGTGGAGAAACTTAGGGAGTGGGACTGGATGTTTTGTTTTGAAAACAAAGATGGTATTGTAGTAGAAAAGATAATTGAATAGTTTTTTGAATTGTTGCTTTGACTTTGTTTTTCTTTGCACTTTAAGCTTTGCGCTTTCCGCTGTTTGGAGACGACTATGAAACAGACAAGATATTCGATACCACTGAAGATACTGCTATTAGTATTGGTTTTGCTGTTATTAACATCATGTGTTTTTGAAGAAGAAGATTTTGACATAAAGCAAAAAGCATTATTAGAACAATATCCACAGTTGTTTCAAGCACGTGCCACCTTACAATATGGCGAAGAAGCTAAAGTGGTTGATATTGAAACAGAAATACGTACTGGACGAGATGCGGTTTGGCCAGCCACTCATGTTAGTTTAAGCGGTAATTTATTAGGTACCATACAGGTTGGTGACGAACAGTTTGAAGCACTGTATCTAACAGAACAAGATGAGATTTATTCTAAAAGAAATGCCGACAAGATAAAGCAGTCGGCGATTCAACTATTTACTGATATGGGGATAGATGTAGTTGAAATGTCACTAACAGATTATTTTGAAAAGCCGCTTTGGTTGCCGGATAATTTAGTAGATTTTAAGGATTTACCAGAGAACAAATACGATATTTCAGTAAATGTATTGGTGAAAAACGATTTATCCTCCTTGAGCGTCAAAGACTTTATCTGGCTAACTGAGTATAATAATGATACGTATGATGCAAATATATCATTTATACAGTTAAATGATATGACGGAGGCGGCCGCGCTGTATCAACAATGGGAAAACGGTGATGTATACATTTTTTATGGTCCAACCGTTTATGATCATGAACGTGAGAAAGAAGTTAATTTATTTAGTCGTTATGATATAGGTGCATATTTGTATGTTGATAGAAATTTACAAGAAGACATGGAGATATTTTTTGAAGATAAACAGGCAATTATAAAGGCAAACCTAAATAAATCTAAGGTTTGTTTTATGAAGAAAGCCGAAACATTACCAACTTCAATGTATCAAGCATTTAGTGAATTGGGTATGGACGTGGTGGTGATTGATAGCAATGAAAGTTTAGAAAAATATCCACTGACA